>JAEIGA010017008.1_pt1 | contig 11071 bp, 5 predicted proteins | sample 9270691 | NCBI WGS metagenome assembly JAEIGA01 (sample SAMN17057246, study PRJNA624740) | gut metagenome | biome: biome; isolation source: fecal sample | host: Bos grunniens | place: China: Xizang | collected 2019 | reverse complement strand
GCGGCACACACCATCGTTCACCACCTTGATGACTACGGTGGAATGCGTTTTGAAACAGGTTACGCTTCGGCTATCGCGGTTATCCTGTTCGTAATAATGATCGGCAGTAACATGCTGGTTAAAAAGATTATAGCAAAGGTAGGATCGTGATATGGCAAAGTTAAGAACCAGAAAACATAAAGTCGTACTTGCGCGATCCAGAACAGGTGACGCAGGTATCACGGTCATCCTCTTCATCCTCGGACTCTTCATGTTCCTGCCTATGTATTACTGTGTAATTCAGGCGTTCAAGCCTCTCGACGAGCTTTGGATGTTCCCTCCGAGATTTTACGTTCTCAAGCCCACAGTAAAGCACTTTAAGGACCTCTTTACTCTTATGAGTGACAGCTTGGTTCCGTTCTCGCGTTACATATTCAACACGGTATTCACCTCGGTTGCAGGTACAGTCGGACACTTGTTCATCGCTTCTATCGCGGCTTACGCGATGGCGAAGATCAAATTCCCCGGCGGAAAAATCATGTTTACCACTGTAAGAACCTCGCTGATGTTCCACCAGACGGTAACCGCGATCTGTAGCTTCATTTTGATGAGTACCTTTAAGATGGTAGATACCTACTGGGCGATCATAGTTCCCGCATGGGGTTCGACACTCGGATTCTACCTTATGAAACAGTTTATGGAGTCTCACGTTCACGACTCAGTCCTTGAGAGTGCGAGACTTGACGGAGCGAGCGAGCTTAAGACCTTCTGGACTATCGCGATGCCGATGGTTAAGCCCGGTTGGCTTACGCTTATCGTTTACTGCTTCCAGGGACTCTGGAACCAGGGCGCTTCTATGTATATCCACTCTGAGCAGCTCAAATCGCTTAACTACGCTATCGGTCAGATCACCGCGGGTGGTATCAAGCGTGCGGGCGCCAGCGCAGCCGCAACCGTCGTAATGATGATGGTTCCGATCATGGTATTCGTAATTACTCAGTCGAACATTATCGAGACCATGGGTTCGAGTGGTATGAAGGATTAAAGAAGGAGGAGAGAAATGAAAAAAGCTACATCAATTATATGCTTGGTATTCGTGCTCATAATGGCATTGTCTCTTCCTATCAGTGCGGCAACTCCGTATTACACCTATACCTACTCGATAGACGGTAAGGACCTCCGTTCTCCTGATGCTTACGTTCCCGATAGAGAAGTTAACTCCGACTATATGGGACTTACAGACGTGAACAAGCTTGCAGAGATCTACCCCAACCTTTCGGCTGAGGAGCTCGCTGCAAAGGCAGTTCCGATCAAGAGCCCTATGGACCTTGCAGTTGACGAGGATAAGAACGTTTACATCGTTGACAGAGACAACAACAGAATTATCGCTCTTGACCCCTATTACAAGCTTAAGTTTATCATTGATACCTTTAAGAATGACAACGGTAACTACGATACACTTAACGCTCCCGAAGGCGTTTTCGTAAGCGCAAGTAAGGTAGTTAACGGTGAAAAGTCGGGCGCGCGCATATTCGTATGCGACACCGGTAACAGCCGTATCCTTACCTTTGACACCAACGGAAACTTCCTTTCCGAGATCGGTAAGCCTCAGTCCGAGCTTATCGATAAGACTTCGGTATATAGCCCCACGGGCGTTGCCGTTGACCGCTACGACAGACTTTACGTAGTTGACAGAAACTCTCAGAACGGTATCGTCGTTATGACCGACACCGGTGAATTCACCGGATACATCGGCGCTCAGGCGGTAGATATCACTGTTTGGGAGAAGTTCTGGAGAAGATTCCGTACCGAAGAGCAGCAGGATCTTGCTGAAACTGCGGTTTCTACAAACTATAATAACATCACTCTTGCAGGCGACTTTATCTACGTTACCATCAAGCTTGACGATGGCAAGGTTCAGTCCGCAATTCAGTCCAAGGATAAGAGCGGTACTAACGCTCCCGTTAAGATGCTGAACGCTGCAGGATCAGAGCTTATGAGAAGAAACGGCTTCTATCCGCCTTCCGGTGAGGTTGATTTCTTCGGCGCTATCAACGCTATGGAAGGAACCTTTATCACAGGTCCTTCGCTGGTAGTTGACGTTGCAGTAGGCCCTGAGGATACATGGTCTATCATCGACCAGAAGAGAAGTAAGGTATTTACCTACGACTTCGACGGTAACCTCCTCTTCGCGTTCGGAGACAGAGGCGACCTGCTCGGTAATATCACCGAGAATTCACTCCGCGCTATCGACTATCAGGGAGACGCAATGCTTCTTCTTGACGGCTCCGAGAAGGCGTCCTTCACAGTTTATCAGAGAACAGAGTACGGCGACGTGCTTCTTCAGGCTATCGAGCACCAGAACGACAGACGTTACGACGAGGCTATCGACGACTGGACCGAGATCCTTAAGAGAAACTCTAACTTTGATACGGCGTACATCGGTATCGGTAATGCTCTTTACAGAAGCCACAAGTACGCTGAGGCGGTAGAGCAGTACAAGTACGCTTACGATACCGCTAACTACTCGCTCGCATTTGGTGAGCTCCGTCAGCAGTGGATCTCCAATTATCTCTGGACACTTCCTCTCGCTGCAGCGGTTCTGATATTTGCTATCGCTAAGTTCTTACAGTATGCAAACAAGGTCAACAAGAGAGTTTCCGTATCTACCGAGAAGAGAACCTATTGGCAGGAGCTTTTGTTTGCATTCCACCTCATCATGCACCCCTTCGACGGATTCTGGGATCTGAAGCACGAAAAGCGTGGATCGGTAAGGGCAGGTACTACGATACTTGCAGTTACCCTCGTAGTCTTCTACTACGACTCCATCGGTTCGGGCTACGTAACCAATCCTCAGGGTATATACGGTACTATCCTCGGCGCTATCACCTCGGTATGCGTACCGCTCGCACTCTGGATCATCGCAAACTGGTGTCTTACCACTCTGTTTGACGGTGAAGGTAGCATGAAGGATATTTACATCGCTTCTACTTATTCCTTGCTCCCCTTGGTAATTACAATGGTTCCCGCAACCATCGCGTCCAACTTCATCCTTGCTGATGAGGTAAAGACACTTGGTCTTATTACGGGTATCGGCCTTGTATGGATGGGCTTGCTCATATTCTTCGGAACAATGGTAACTCACGACTACACTATCGGTAAGAATATACTTACCGTTGGAGCAACTCTCGTCGGAATGATCTGCATTATGTTTATTGCGATCCTCTTCTCGACTCTGCTTGGAAAGCTGGTAAGCTTTGTAACAAACATCGTAACAGAATTGCAATACCGAATGTAACGAAAGGAGGTAAAAAGATATGTTAATGAAAAAAATAATAGCTGTAATTTTAACGGCCTTGATGCTTCTTAGCACTTTTACCGTCCTCGTTCAAGCAAAAGCTTCAAGCACAACAGCCACTAATTATACGTACAAGACCAACAAGAACACCGCGACTATGAACTATATGACCGGTGAGTACGTAAACGAAAAGGGAGAGACTGTCATCGTTGATACAGAAGAAGAAAAGCTGGCAACGATGGACCTCCGCGTAGAGAGCAACGGCTACCGTATATATATTGATGAATATAGCGGTGAGGTTGCTATCGAAAACGTTGCAACGGGCGAGCTTATGTTCTCCAACCCGATCAACGCAAGCACGATGAAGCTTGAGGATTCTACAAGAACTAAGTTCCTCTCTCAGATCCTCATCGACTACATCGACACAAGTAACAACAACCAGGAATGCTCCTATAACAGCTATGCAAACGCGGTAAGCGTTGGTACTAAGGACAGCCCGCTGCCCAGCCAGCTTGTCGTAAAGCCTATCAAGGACGGCGTTAGAGTTGACTACGCTATCGGTCGTGTTGACTCGAGATACCTCGTTCCTGAGAGAATAGCTAAGGTAGATTTCGAGGAGAAGATCCTCAACGTAGCTATCGAGGCAGGATGCACACAGCTCGAGAAGATGCAGCTTGAAAACTACTTCAAGCTCTACGATCTCAGCGACCCTAAGGCTCAGACTCAGGTAATCCGTGATGACTGGCTGAAGAAGTTCCCCATGATCGAGCATACTCCTATCTACGCCTTCACAGGTGCTACAAAGAGAGAGTACAGAGCTATCGAGAAGCTTATCAAGGCTTACTGTCCCGACTATACCTACGAGGACCTCGATAACGGACACCTTGCTCTTGATTACGTTCCCTCCGATAAGGCAGAGGCGCTCTTCAATATCGCCATCGAGTATAAGATAGAAGAAACCTACCAGGGTAGCGGCGTTTTCGGTCTTACCGTAAGAGTTCCCGCTAACGGTATCCGCTTCGATGAGAGCGTATTCCAGCTCGAGAGCATTCAGATACTCCCCTATATGGGCGCTAACACAAGCGACGATGCAGGATATTCCTTCTTCCCCGACGGAACAGGTACTCTCTTCGCTTCCGAGGAGGTCTCCAAGAAGAAGTCTGATACTTACTTCTACGGAACTGTATATGGCGACGACTTCGCTTACTACAACCTCGGCTCCGGCGCTCCCCACAACGAGATAGTTCGTTACCCCGTTTACGGTGTTGTTGATGAAAAGACCAATGCCGACGGTACCACAAGAGACACCGGCTTCTTCGCTATCGTTGAAGAAGGCGATGCAATGACAAAGCTTATCGCTTACTACAACTACACCGCTAAGTACAACACTATCCGTGTAGAAGTAAACCCCAGACCTTCCGATACCTACAGCCTCTCTGATGCGATCTCTGTATCCGGTCTTTCGACCTGGACGGTCGTTTCGGCAAGAAAATATACCGGTGACTTCAAGATCAGATATATTATGCTTACCGACGAGGACGTAGCTAAGGAAAAGAAGCTTACAAACACTTATACCCCCGATTATATGGGAATGGCTGAAGCATACCGCGATTACCTCGTTGGTAACGGCATTCTCACAAGACTTACCGAAGAGGACGTTAAGGAAGATATTCCGCTTTATATCGAGACCTTCGGATGCTCTGTAACAACCAAGAGATTCCTCTCTATTCCTTATACCACCGAGGTTCCGCTGACTTCCTTCTCGGATATCCAGAAGATGTACGATCAGCTCTCCGAAAATGGAGTAAAGAACATCAACTTTATCCTTACAGGTTATACCGAGGGTGGTCTTAAGTCAGAGAAGATCCCCTACAATCTCAACTGGGATAACGCAGTTGAGAAGGAGACTGACTTTGAAGAGCTGCTTGAGGATGCAAAGCTCAACGGATACGGAATTTATCCCGACTTCGATTTCGCTTTCTGCTCCACAAACACCTTCTTTGATCCGCTCATCCTTAACAAGCACGCTATAAAGACTATTGACGACCGTTACACAAGTAAGCGTGAATACAGCGCTACGAGACAGACCTTCATCAACTACTTTGAGCTTGCTATGTCTCCCGCATACTTTGATCACTTCTACACCAAGTTGACAGAGAACTACCTTGAGTACGAGCCTATCGGAATTTCGGTATCTACTCTCGGCTCTTACCTCTCCTCCGACTTTGACGAGGACGAACCTTACAACCGTGAGGACTCCAAGCTCTTTACAAAGCAGGCGTTCGAGTATTTTGATTCTCAGTATGAGAAGGTGCTCACCTCCGGTGGTAACGTTTACACTTGGAAGTACGTTGATCACATCACCGAGGCGGCTACCGACTCCAGCCGTCACGCACGTTCCTCTGCAACCGTTCCTTTCCTTGGAATCGTTCTCCACGGTTACGTTCAGTTCGCAGGCTCGGCTATCAATATGGAAGGTAACATCGATTACGCACTTCTCAGAGCTATCGAGAACGGCGCGTCTATCAAGTTCATCCTCTCCTACAGAAACACCGAGAAGCTTAAGGAATACTACAACACCAGCGTTTACTACTCCGTTCGTTACGATATTTGGGTAAATGACCTTATCGCACGCTACAAGGAGATCAACGAGGTCCTCAAGGACGTTCAGACCAGCATAATCGTTGACCACAAGTTCATCGATGCTGATGCAATGAGAATTCCCGACGATAACGAGCTTACAGACGACGCTATGGCAGCGTTGCTTGCAGCAGCAGCTGCAGAGCAGGCAGCAGCCGCAGCTACTCACGAGTCTGTTCGTTTGACTCTCCAGACCATCAGAAAGAATCTTACCGTTTGTGGCGAGAAGCTTCCCACCGCTCTTGACGAGACTGTTGAAGGTAGCGTTGCTAACCTCTACAAGCTCGCACTTGAGAGAGGCGAGGATCTTGAAGCGGCAATGGCAGCAATAAGCACTGCTAAGGATGCACTTGACGCACTCGTTGCAGAAAAGGAAGCACTCGAGGCAGAGAAGGAAGCTGCTGATAACGCGACAACCGAGGGTGAAGGCACCGAAGGCGAAGCAACAGAAACCGAAGCAACCGAAGGCGATACGACTGAGGGCGAGGGAACTGAAGGCGAAGAGACCGAGCCTACACTCGACGAGAAGATCGAGGCTGCTACCAAGGCTATCGAAGAAGCAACTAAGGCTCACGAGGCTGCTATCGAGGCTGCAAAGGCTGCATACGCAGCTTATGCTGAAGCAAGCAAGACCGCTTCTGCTGCTGCAGATGAGCTTGTAGCTCTTTACGAGTTTGCAAGTGCGAACATCGGTATGCTTGATGCAAACGAAGCATTCACCGCTGAGATCAGAGCAGAGCTCAAGGCTCTCAACACCAATCTTGCTTCCGCTTGTGAGGCTCTCAAGGCTTACGCAGATAACGAGCTTGCAGCACTTGCAGATGCAGTTGCTCAGTTCAAGGCTGACAACTCCGAGCTCTTCCCCGAGGAAGAGGAAGTAGTTGAGCCCGAGGCTCCCGAGCAGCCTGAGGCTGAGCGCTTCAACAAGTACGCAGTTGTTGAAAACTCTGTAGTTTACGAGGAATATGAGAACGGTAAGAAGCTCGTACTCAACTTCAATAACTACGCGATCAAGGTTAAGATAGACGGTGCTTACTACACTGTAGATGCATACGGCTATATCATAATAGCATAAGAAAGGAGAGGTAAAAATGACAGATAGCGTTAAGATCAAAACAAAAAGCGTTAAGAAGAAAAAAATGGCCTCTCTTGACAAAAGAAAGGCGCGCGCCGGTTGGATTTTCGTTCTGCCTTTCGTAATTGGCTTTATACTCATCTACCTTCCCGTACTCGTTGAGTCTCTCTCGGCGAGCGTTACCTACCGTATGAAAGAAGACGGTAAGTGGGTAGAGACCTTCGTAGGCTTCAAGGCTTATGTTGAAGCATTCCTTGGTGACGCCGTTGACGGTCAGACCTTCCTTCAGGTCCTCATCACCGGCGTTTCCGAGATGATACTTGACATTCCTATGGTTCTGCTTTTCTCGCTCTTTATGGCGATATTGCTCAATCAGAAGATGGCAGGTAGAGCAGCATTCAGAGCGATATTCTTCGTTCCCGTTATCCTTTCAACAGGTATTATGGACTCAATCGATGCCACGGCGTTAGATACCTATATGGAATCAACCGAGGGTATTGATGACGGTTCGGGACAGGATGCCGCCTCAAGCATCGTTTCGGCGATGGACGTTCAACGACTATTCGCGGGAATGGCTATCGGAGACGGAATGCTTAAGTACGTAACCGATGCGATCAACAACATCTACGAGATCGTAAACCGCTCGGGCGTACAGATGCTTATATTCCTTTCGGGCTTGCAGTCCATTTCTCCTGCGATCTATGAGTCTGTTCAGATAGACGGTGCGACCGCTTGGGAGACCTTCTGGAAGATCACATTCCCGATGATAAGCCCGATGATCCTTGTAAATGCAGTTTACACGGTTATCGACGCATTTACGACGGAAAGTACGGTAATGACCTTTATCAACACCGCATCCCAGTCTCTGCCCGAACAGGGATTGGCAATATCCACGGCGATGTCCTGGATGTACTTCCTGATCGTAATCGCAATCCTCGCGTTGATAGCGGGCGTATTCGGTGCATACGTCTTCTATCAGAAGAAGAACTAAAAAGGAGGTGTAACTAATGAATGCTCAGAATATTGACAGCAAACCTAAGGTTCGCAAAGAGTCAAAAAACAAGATCAAAGTAGAATTCGACAGAACACCTCTCAAGGAAAGAATTAAAGCGAAGTTCTTTTCAATGTACTTTCTTAAGAAGGCAGCATGGTGGCTTATCCGTTACGTGCTCCTCATAGGAATTGCATACATAGTTCTTTTCCCCTTCTTCTCGAAGATCTCTGCATCCTTCATGGATAAGGTTGACTTCACAGACGCGACGGTAAGACTTATTCCTAAGCACTTCTCGCTCACTATTTATAAGGAAATTTGGGTAGAGCAGGAGTATATGAGGGCGTTTGGTAACACGCTGACGCTTTCGCTCTCCACAGCACTTATCCAGACCTTCATCTGTAGCTTCGTTGCATACGGCTTTGCGAAGTTTAAGTTCAAGGGTAACAAGACACTCTTCTTGCTTGTTCTCCTTACTCTTATCATTCCTCACCGTACACTCGCGAGTGCGATGAAGACCTCCTTCAGCGGATTTGATATCTTTGGAATATTCGGACTATTGAACGGAGGAGGAATTTCGATATTCGGATTTGAATATACGAATGATTTCTTCGCGTCGATAGATATTATTCCTGATACGTGGACGAGATTTACCTCGGGCGGTATTGACCTGCTCAACAGCTATTGGCCCTTCATTCTGCTCTCGCTTACGGGTCTTGCATTCAAGAACGGTCTGTACATATTCATGTTCCGTCAGTTCTTCATGGGAGTTCCGGATGAGCTTGAGGAGTCGGCTTATATCGACGGTTCGGGCGTATTCCGCACCTTCTTCACGATCATTCTCCCTCTGTCCGTGCCTATGATGGTAACAGTATTCCTGTTTGCTTTCTCTTGGTGCTGGACCGACAACTTCTACACCAGCGGTCTTATGTTCTTCCCGGACTCCAACAGCGCACCTTACCTCTTGACTACCGACATCGGCGGCAAGATACCCTCGACGCTTGCGGACTCCAACTTTGCAGCGGCAACGCTCTATCAGGGAGCTATAAGAAACACCGGTGGTCTGATGATCATTCTCCCCTTGGTTATTATGTACGTATTCTGCCAGAAGTCGCTTGTTCAGGGTATCGAGCGTTCCGGTCTTACTGCGGACTAATACCAACAAACAAAAACAAAAAAGAGAAGAGCATTGCTCCTCTCAGATCACAAAGAGGGCTACCGCATTTGCGGTAGCCCTTTTAACATAGTAAAAAAACACCGCTAAGGAAAGACCTTAGCGGTGTTTGTATTTATAAAATTACTTAAGCATAGAAGCGAGGGTGCTCTCTGCAAGAGCGAGTGCCTCGTCTATCTTGGAAGCGTCCTTACCACCTGCCATAGCGCTGTCGGGACGTCCGCCGCCCTTACCGCCCGTAGCGGAAGCAACAGCTCCAACGAGCTTGCCTGCGTGTGCGCCTGCGGATACTGCATCCTTGCCTGCAACAGCGATAAAGTTGAGCTTGTCTGCAGCGGCAACAGCGAGAACTGCAACCGTGTCAGCGTGGTTAGCCTTGATATCGTCAGCGAGAGCGCGAGCCGCGTCAAGCTGCATATCAGAGAGCTTGGTAGCAATAAGCTTAACTGCTCCAACCTGCTTTGCAGAAGCGAGGATATCGCCGAGCTTGGAGGAAGCAAGCTTAGAGTTAAGTGCTTCTATCTCCTTCTTAGCGTCGCGAAGCTCGCTCTGAAGCTGAGATGCGCGCTTTGCAATGTCTGTGGGGTTGGGAACCTTAAGCTCGGATGCGGCGCTGTTGATGAGCGCATCCTTAGAAGCGATAAGGTTGAGGACTCCAAGTCCCGTAACCGCTTCGATACGGCGAACGCCCGCCGCAACGCTGCTCTCGGAAACTATCTTAAAGAGTCCGATCTTGCCGGTATTGTCGCAATGTGTACCGCCGCAAAGCTCGGTAGAGAAGTTGCCCATCTTGACCATACGAACTGTCTTTCCGTACTTCTCGCCAAAGAGCGCCATAGCGCCGTGCTTCTTAGCAGTCTCAATATCAGTCTCCATAGTAACGATGCCGTTAGCTACGAGGATGTTGGCGTTAACAAGAGATTCAACAGCCGCGATCTCGTCAGAGGTGAGGGCTGCGAAATGAGTGAAGTCAAATCTGCAGATTTCTTCGTTTACGTACGAGCCTGCCTGCTCAACGTGGTTGCCGAGAACAGAGCGGAGAGCCGCCTGAAGCAAGTGAGCGGCAGAGTGGTTGCGGCAGATAGATGCGCGGCGAGCATTCTCAACGTCGGCAGTTACCGTCTCTCCAACGCTGATAGTGCCGTTGGCGATAGTGCAAACGTGGATATAAACGCCGTCGGTCTTCTTGGTGTCATATACCTTAGCGATGAAGCTGTCGTTGTAGATAGTACCTATATCTCCAACCTGTCCGCCGCCCTCACCGTAGAAGGGGGTGCGGTCAAGAATGATGGAGCAGTCGCCCTCGTTGATGCTCTCAACGCTGCCTGCATCGGTAAGGATAGCAATTACCTTAGCGGCGCTCTTAAGCTCGGTATAGCCCGTAAATTCGGTCTTCTGAAGGTCAGAGAGAAGAGACTTGGAGGACTCGTCCCAGCCACCGATGTTGGCTCTTGCCTCGCGCGCTCTCTTCTTCTGCTGGAGCATAAGCTCCTTGAAGGTATCCTCGTCAATTCCGAGATTGCTCTCAGCGGCGATCTCGCGAGTGAGGTCTATCGGGAAGCCGAAGGTATCGTAAAGCTTGAATACGTCCTCACCCGAGATAACGTCGCTGTGATCGGAAAGAGCGGCGTTGATGAGGTCGGAAAGAATAGAAAGACCTGCATCAACAGTTGCGTCAAATCTTTCCTCTTCCATAGAGATGACCTTGAGGATATAGTCCTTCTTCTCCTCAAGCTCGGGATATGCGCCCTTGCTCTCGCCAATAGAAGTGGTAACAGTCTCAACGAGGAAGGGATGATCGATTCCGAGAAGCTTACCGTGGCGGCAAGCGCGGCGGATTATGCGGCGGAGAACGTATCCGCGGCCCTCGTTAGAGGGGATAACGCCGTCGGAGATCATAAACATAGCACTTCT
>JAEIGA010017007.1_pt1 | contig 11071 bp, 8 predicted proteins | sample 9270691 | NCBI WGS metagenome assembly JAEIGA01 (sample SAMN17057246, study PRJNA624740) | gut metagenome | biome: biome; isolation source: fecal sample | host: Bos grunniens | place: China: Xizang | collected 2019 | reverse complement strand
GGTGTGAAGGACGAAACCGTAGTAGAGGCCTTCAAGGTAAAGAGTGGTGCTACGCTTGCAGCTAATTACCCTTATCTTATTCGTGCTAAGGAGGTAGGTGAGAAGACTATTACTGTAGAAGATGCGACACTCTACGCTACAAAGGAGATATCCATCGACTGCTCATCCATCCGCGAAAAGTTCACTTTCACGGGCACTTATAGCCGACTGTCTTCTGAGCAGTTGCCCCAAGGCGAGGGTTACTATGCCCTGAGTGGTGGCGTATGGCAACCCGTTGCTGAAGACGCATCGCTCGGTGCCTTTCGCTTCTATCTCAAGGTGGATAGCCGTAACAACTTGAACGCGGCGCAGGGAAATGCCATACGCATGCGCATCATCGGCGAGGACGGTGAGGAAGATGACGCTACGAGAATTGATACCCCAGAATTCAAAGATCAGAAATCAGAATTAATCTTTGACCTCCAGGGCCGTCGCGTGGAGAACCCCACCAAGGGTGTATATATTGTAAATGGTGTTAAACGTGTATTCTAATAGCTGACAGACAATGAAGAACGAATATTTGAAACCAGAACTCGAAGTGCTCGACATAGAGCTGGATATAATGATGATGACTGGCTCCTCCGTCGACACGGAGCTGGGCGATACTCCCAGCACCCCTGACGCCACTGGCCGCCGTGGCTCATGGGGCAACTTGTGGGATTGACCTCTAAGCATATAACAGAAGGAAGCGTGAGAGTGGCAAGCGGCTGCTCTCACGCTTTGTCATGCCATGGGCGTCTCATTCTCCATGTGGACACCAATCTGTGTCTGACCGCCTTCGGCTTGGCAGATGATTAACTCGTTTGTAAAGGCAGGTAAAGTCTTTGCATAACCTTCTATCAAATCCCGTTATTCTATCATGGATTCCTCATCGTCTTTGCGCATACGGAGCAATGCTTTTTGACGCATAATCTCCTCTTCCAACTCTTTTTCTGTAGGTAAATAGGGCATATATTTGGAGGCGAAGATTTGCTTGTTTTCATTCAGTACCGAATAACGGGCGATGGTCTTGTCGGTCTCTGTGCAAAGTAGGATGCCGATGGTGGGATTGTCGCTATCGCTTTTCTTCAAATCGTCGTACATGCGTACATACATGTCGAGTTGACCGATGTCTTGATGGGTGAGTTCATGAGTTTTTAGTTCGACGATTACAAAACATTTCAAAATGTAGTTGTAGAAAACGAGATCTATGTAGAAGTTTGAAGTTTCTGTGCGTATGAGTTGCTGGCGGGCAACAAATGAGAATCCTTTGCCCAACTCGAGCAAGAAATGTTGCATCTGATCTATGATGGCTTGCTCTAAGGAGGACTCGGTATATCCACGCCCTACTGGCAAACCAAGAAATTCAAGTACTGAGGGGTTCTTGATAAACTCCAATCTGTCGCGTTGGTAGACTGAGGTCTGTTGTTTCATTTCCTCCTCAACCTCTGCTTTGGTTTGTGAAGCCAATAGGCGCTGATAATACAAGGTGTTGATATTGCGGTCAAGTGTGGCATAACTCCACATCTGCTCGGCTGCTTCGCGTTGGTACCACTTGCGAGCATCTGTATCAGCAACGCGCATCAGACGTTCGTAATGACTCCACGACAATAAAGGCGCAGATTCTGCCGATGGTGTCGGCAGTGTTCCCTCCACGGATTCTGCCGATGGTGTCGGCAGAATTTGTAAGTCTCTGAATTCCAAATAGAATTGTTTAAACTTCCATAGGCTGCGGGGCGAGAAGCCACGTCCAAACTCTTCGGTCAGTGCTTTTGATGCCAGTTCTATGACTCGTGCACCATATGCAGCCCGAGTCTGCCCGTGCCGTTCTTGTTCCACAAGCCTTTGTCCAATGAGCCAATTTTGCCTAACCTGTGCGATGTTTATGGCAGAGTAGGCCAACTTACGTGATGCGCTGACAATATCTTTCAGTTGTTCGACGAATAACTTCTCAGAAAATTCCATATTGTATGATTTCATATCTCTCCGCATTTCTTCTCGCCAACAAATTTAGTACTTTTTATCGGTTTTTCGAAGGTTTGACAATGTTTTTGGGGAAGAGGTACAACAATCTCTTTAAATTTCGATGCTATAAACCTTCTAACTCGAAAGTATTCGATAAGTAATAAACCATCGGTAAAGGTGAGCGCGCTGTTTTCTTTCAAACTTCATACTGGAGACTACTTTTGTGTAACACAATTTTCATCTGAGAATATCGCGATTTTAATGACAAAAGCTTAGAAGGAAATAAAAAAAGAGCAACAGGTGTTACGAACTTTTTTCTCTCGATAACGTATATTATTTTCTCATAACCGATTTTTTAGACTAATTTTGCAGCAAAGAAAAGAAGAATAGGTAACAAGAGATGCAGACAAAGATAAAGAAGTTCATCATCGTAGGCGCGGTGGCATCGCTCATCGCGGCCTGCGCATCGATAGGCTCGCCAGACGGGGGCCCCTTCGACGAGACGCCTCCCGTCTTCCTCGGCAGCGACCCCGAGCCCCGAGCGCTGGGCGTCACAGACAAGCGCGTCACCCTCGAGTTTGACGAGTTCATCAAGATAGAGAAGGCCGCCGAGAAGGTGGTCATCTCGCCCCCACAGATGACGCAGCCCATCATCAAGACGAACGGGAAGAAGATCGTGGTGCAGATGGACGATACGCTCAAGGCCAACACGACCTACAGCATCGACTTCAGCGACGCCATCGTGGACTACAACGAGGGCAACCCCCTTGGCAACTTTGCCTTCCTCTTCTCCACGGGCGAACAGATAGACACGCTGGCCGTGTCGGGGACAGTGCTCAACGCGGCCAATCTGGAGCCCGTGAAGGGCATCTTGGTGGGGCTACACAGCGACCTTGCCGACTCGGCCTTCGTGACGAAGCCCTTCGACCGCGTGTCACGCACCGATGCCGATGGGCGATTTACCATCTGTGGCATAGCACCAGGCACCTATAGAGCCTATGCGCTACAGGATGCCAACCAGAACTATGCGTTCGACCAGAAGAACGAGATGGTGGCCTTCCTCGACTCACTCGTGGTGCCCTACACCGAGGTGCGCATGCATCAGGACACGACATGGGTGGACTCGCTCACGATAGACACCATACGCACCGTGCCACGCACCCACTACCTCCCCGACGACCTCGTGCTGATGGCCTTCACCGAGGCCCCCACGCAGCGCTACCTCGTCAAGGCTGAGAGACCCGAGCTACACCGCTTCTCGATATTCTTCTCGCTCGGGGCCGATAGCTTGCCGACGATGGTGCCGCTCAACTTCCCCGAGGAGGGGGCCTACATCGTGCAGACGAGTGCCGACCACGACAGCATCACCTATTGGATGAGGGACACGATGGTCTATTACCAAGACACGCTTGCCCTGGCGCTCACCTATGAGTATACCGACACGGCGGGCCTACTGGTGCCGCGTACCGACACGCTGCGTCTCGTCCCGAAGAAGACACGAGCCAAGATCCTGCAAGAGGAGGAGAAGAAGCTGCGCGAGGCGGAGAAGGAGCGCGAGAAGCAGCTCAGACGCGGCGACACCATACCCCCGACGAAGCCAAAGACAAAGTACCTGGGCATCAAGATAAAGGGAAGCACCAGCATGGACCTCAACAGCAATGTGTGGATCGACTTTGCCGAACCCATCGTGCACTATAGCGACACCTCGATACACCTCTATAAGAAGGTGGACACCACGTGGGTGGCCGAGCCGCACATCTTCCGCCTCAGGGAGGGGCAGCTGATGGGCTATGAGCTGCTGGCCGAGTGGCGCCCCGAGGAGGAGTATCGGTTGGCCATCGACTCAGCGGCCTTCGCGGGACTCTATGGATTGCACACCAAGGCACAGGAGACGAAGCTGAAGTTCAAGTCGCTCGACCAGTACAGTACGCTCTACCTCACGGTGAGCGACGCCAAGCCCAGCTACGTGGTGCAGCTGCTCGGAAGCGATGAGAAGGTGCTCAGACAGCAACGTGTGGATCGAGGACAGGCAGACTTCTACTTCCTCAAGCCGGGGACCTACTACGTGCGTCTCTTCGACGACATCAACGACAACGGTCTGTGGGACACGGGACTCTATGAGACCAAGCAGGCAGCCGAGGCAGTGTACTACCTCCCTGGAAAGATAGAGACACGCGAGAACTGGGACTACACGCAGGAGTGGGACCCCAAGGCAGTGCCTCTCCATCGCCAGAAGCCCGAGGAGATTAAGAAACAGAAGTCGGTGACCAAGGAGCGCAAGTCGAAGAATGCCGAACGAGAGGAGAAGAAACGACAGCAACAACAGCAGCAACAACGATAAGCCATGAAGGCACTACACACCACGGCAACCCTCCCCAATGGGCTGCGCATCATACACCACCCCTCGCCCACATCGGTCGTATATTGTGGATATGCCATCGATGCCGGCACACGCGACGAACGCCCCGAGGAGTATGGGCTGGCACACTTTGTGGAGCACATGCTCTTCAAGGGCACCACACGGAGACGGGCATGGCACATCCTCAACCGCATGGAAAATGTGGGAGGAGACCTCAATGCCTTCACCAACAAGGAGGAGACGGTCGTCTACTCGGCATTCCTCAAGAAGGACTTTGCACGAGCACTAGAGCTACTCACCGACATCGTCTTCCGCAGCACCTACCCGCAACACGAGATGGACAAGGAGCGTGGAGTCATCCTCGAGGAGATAGACTGCTACGAGGATAGCCCAGCCGAACTCATCTTCGACGACTTCGAAGACATGCTCTTCAAAGACCATGCCTTGGGACACAACATCCTGGGTACTCCGCGACATATCAAGCGCTTCACCTCAGACAATGCGCGTCGGTTTGCCGACCGATACTATCATCCCGCCAATGCTGTACTGTTTGTCTATGGCAACATCCCCTTCGGCCGCATCATGATGTGGGCCGAGCGACTCACCGCAGACATCGCCGCAGGCAACGTCAACACAGGACGTACGGCACCATCGCCCTATGTGCCGCAACAGGTGGTGCTCCATCGACGCACACATCAGACACATGTCATGATGGGAGGCGTGGGGTACCCCTCTGGTGACAAGCGCCGCACAGGGCTCTATCTGCTGAGCAACATGCTCGGCGGACCAGGGATGAACAGCAGGCTCAACCTCGCACTGCGCGAACACACGGGACTGGTATATAATGTGGAGAGTAACGTGGTGAACTATACCGACACGGCAGCCTTTAACATCTACTTCGGTACCGACACGGCAGAGATGGACCGCTGTGTGGAGCTGACGATGAAGGAGCTCGACCGACTGCGCCAGGCGCCGCTCACGACGCTACAACTGTCGGCTGCCAAGAAGCAAATCATAGGGCAAGTGGGAGTCGCTGCAGACAACTTTGAGAATGCCGCCCTCGGCATGGCCAAGACCTATCTGCACTATGGTGAGTACGAAGGGGCCGAGGCGATGTATCGCCGCATAGAGTCGCTCACGGCCAAGGAGCTATGGGGCATTGCCAACGAACTCTTCGAACGCGACCACCTCTCAACACTTATCTATAGGTGAGAGAGAATTGAGAATTGAAAATTGAAAGTTGAAAGTTCGTGCACCCAAACTTCGATGAAGTCAAAGGTTGAGAATCAACAACTTCGCACATCAGAAATCAAAGCCATCAGTCGCTCCACATCTCGCTTGATCATGGCATAGGTGGGCGCCTCCTCGTATTCGGTATTCTTACGCAACACCGCCTCGATGGTTTGCAGGCTGCGATGGTAGGCTGTGAGTTCATTGCGATACTGCTGTGCGTGGCATGCCAAGTGATGTATCTCGTTCTCACGCTCACGGCGTAGACGTACACAGACGGGGCTAAGCAACTTCATCACCACATTTTCCTTCAAGTGATGCCCTTGAATGAAGAGATAGGTGTTGTCGGGCGTCACTCCCAGTCGCTCTAGCTCGGGCGTCATGACCTCGAGCTCGGGCAGCGCGTGAGGATAGCGCCGAGACAGCCATCCGCGCTTCTTCTCTACTCGGATGCGCAGCTGCTCCAAGGCGTCCTCGGGGTGAGGTACGCTCACGGGGTCGAGCCGCACCACACGGCAGAAGTCTTGCATGGAGAAGGTAGAAAGTTCGCGCTTGCGGTAAAACCATATGTTCCACACGAAGAGCGGATAGATAATCTGCGAATAGAGGCGGAAGAAGGCCTCGAAGTCAATCATTGCCTTATCGTTGAGCGTGCTCTGTACGCACACCCCATGGAGGCTGCCTGCATAGCACTGGTAGTTCTCTATGGCATAAGCATAGGTATGAAGCACAAAGGGACTCTCGATGATGCGCCGTGAGGTACTGGTGGCGCCTTGCAGGAGGTAGTCGTAGTCACTATCGACACAGGCTATCATGTGTCCGCCCAGCCCCAAGCCGAGGTCGTTCATCATCGCCACCTTCTTTCCCTTGGCGAGTGACGTGTTGGAGGGGAGCATCACTTGGAAGTAATACTTATCACAGTTGTATTCGCTCAACAGATGGCTCCAGAACGACACATCATCGTAGCTCTCCACATAGGCGACAATACGCTTACGGGCACTCTTAGGGCGCAAACTGTTTGCTGCCTCAATGTAAAGCGAAGTGATGTTTTGTGTCAGTCGTTTAGCCATAAATGGAGACCCCCTCTGCCCTTCGGGCCTCTCCCCCTCTATGGGGAGAACCTCCGGACTGCCTTTGTCGGGGTGTGGCGATTGGATTGGTTAATATATCGGACCCCCTCAGTCCTTAGGACAGCTCCCCCTCTATGGGGAGCACCTTTAGGGGTGTTTTGTATTATTTATTGACAGCGATGCCTGCAAAGCCTCCCCATAGAGGGGGAGGTTTGGAGGGGGTCTTCTACATCGTAATGTCTGTCACCTCTGTCACCGCATCCATCCATCCTCCCATGACGACGGCAGGCGAGTGGGTGGTGAGTATGATCTGTGCGTTGGGGTTCATCTCACGTATGATGCCGATGATACGCTGCTGCCACTCGATGTGGAGCGACACCTCCGGCTCATCCATGAGGAGCACACAGGGCTGCTTGTCCTGCACCAGCACGGTAAGGAGGATGACCAATATCTGCTTCTCGCCACTCGACAAGCGGTAGGGAAGTAGCTCATCACCATCTTGAGAGAACACGATCTCGTTCTTCGAACGTATGATGCGCTTACCCGTCTCTCCGAAGAGCTCGTCTGCAAGGTCCTGGAATCTACGCTTGGGAGCCGATACCTCAGCTGCCTTGCGGTGGCTCTCCTCATCACCTATCGAGAGTAGCTCGATGATACGGTTGCCGATATTTACCTGATAGTCGAGATAGCGTCGCTGCAGCTGATACAGCTGCCAGTCGAGCTCGGTCTTGACATTCTTGTCGGCCATCTTCTCAGCCAGATTGCTATGGAAGAGAGGACGATCAAAGCTGCGTATCACGTCGAAATGTATCGTCGTGGCCTCCTCGGGGTAGAAGGTCATCTTGACACCCTCCAGTTCCTTTTGCTTGATGTCTACACCGCCCATCAAGCTATTGAGCTGAGCTGCAGTGCGGTTCAGTATGGTCGACTTACCGATACCATTCACTCCGCTCAGTATATTTACATCGCGGCGTAGGTCCCACACGATATGCTTGCGGCCCCATAGAGCCTCTATCTCAATGCGGCGGATGTACTCGGCGCGTATCTCTCCCTGTCTCTCTTTCGTCGCTTCCATAGTAGTCGCTTTTATAGAATGTATATGCGAAGATACGCATTTTTCTTTTACATTAGCAATAGACTATGCCGTGTTTTTTTATACATAAATAGAATTTTAGGAGTAGATTTGTAGAATTCAGGGAAAAGCCATACCTTTGTGGTAACATGGGATAAAGGAGCAAAATGTATTTCAGAGACATCATAGGACAAGACAGCACAATAGAGGCAATGCGTTCGGCTGTAGCCGAAGGACGCATCCCGCATGCCCAACTCATCTGCGGACCAGAGGGGACAGGCAAGCTGGCCCTCGCCATAGCCTATGCACGCTATCTCTGCTGCACACACCGCAATGGAGGAGATGCATGCGGGCAGTGTCCCTCGTGTAAGAAATTTGACAAACTGGCACACCCAGACCTCCACTTCGCATTCCCTATATACAAGAAAGAGCAGCATCCGTCTAGCGATGGCTTCATTGACAAGTGGCGCCAGGCAGTGGAGGAAAATGCATATATGAACCTCAACCAATGGATGGCATACATTGGAGCAGAGAACCAGCAAGGACTTATCTATACTTCGCAGAGCCAAGAGATCATCCGCAAGCTCACACTCAAATCGAGCGAAGGTGGATACAAAGTGATGATCATCTGGATGGCCGAAAAGATGAATGCCGAATGCTCAAACAAGCTGCTTAAGATCATCGAGGAGCCGCCCACGCAGACTGTCTTCTTGCTCGTGTCGGAGAACCCCGACCAACTCTTACCCACGATACAGAGCCGCGTGCAGCATCTGATGCTACGCCCCATAGAGGAGGACACCATAGCCAACGCATTGACCAGCAAGTATGGTCTCGCCGACACCGATGCGCGGCAGATAGCACACGTGTCAGCAGGAAGTTGGCTGAAAGCACTGGAGACAATACATCTGGGCAGCAGAGCGAAAGAACATATCGAGCTCTTCATGACGCTCATGAGGAAGTCCTATGCACGTGACCTCAAAGGCATGCGACAATGGGCAGACTCAGTGGCAGCGATGGGACGCGAGCCACAGAAAGAGTTTTTGGCTTATAGCCAGCGCATGATACGAGAGAGCTTCATCTGCAATTTCCGTCGTCCCGAGATAAACTACATGAACACAGATGAAGCCACCTTTACCTCACGCTTTGCCCCCTTTGTGAACGAGAAGAACATCTTTGGCATCATGGAGGAGCTGAGCGAGGCCCAACGCCACATCGAGCAGAACGTCAATGCCAAGATGGTGTTCTTCGATCTGGCACTGAAAATGATTATGTTATTGAAACAATAGAAGGAGAGTTTCTGGTAGTGAGTTACTGGTCGTAACGAGCCTCTTCAAGAATCGGTTAAGACAAAAAAACTCCAGACTCCACAAACTCTGAAACAAACTAAATACAACAACTCAGTATGAGCGAATACAAGACCAACGGCTGCGACGGCATCAGCTGCAAAGGATGTGGCCGACAAGATAAGCAACTCAACGTCTTCGACTGGTTGGCAGATGTCCCAGGCAATATCGACGAGACCGATTACGTAGAGGTGCAGTTCAAGAATACTCGTAAGGGATACTACCTCAATAGCAACAAGATCCCTCTCGAGAAGGACGATATAGTGGCGGTAGAGGCCAGCCCTGGACATGACATAGGTACTGTGACCCTCACGGGAAGCCTCGTATTGCTGCAAATGAAGAAGGCACGCATCAAGAGCGACGCAGAGGTGCGACGAGTATATCGCAAGGCACGCGAGGTGGACATGGAAAAATTCTATGAAGCCAAGGCCAAGGAGCAAGACACAATGATACGTTCGCGACAAATCGCCAAAGACCTTGGGCTAAACATGAAAATTGGCGACGTGGAATATCAGGGCGATGGCAATAAAGCCATCTTCTACTACATCGCTGACGGACGTGTCGACTTTCGCCAGCTCATCAAGGTGCTGGCAGAGGTGTTTAAGGTGCGCATCGAGATGAAGCAGATTGGCGCACGCCAAGAAGCAGGACGCATCGGGGGCATCGGTCCCTGCGGACGTGAACTCTGCTGTGCCACTTGGATGACAAGCTTCAACTCCGTATCGACAGGAGCAGCACGTTTCCAGGACATCTCCATGAATCCGCAGAAGCTGGCAGGACAGTGCGCCAAGCTGAAATGCTGCATGAACTATGAGGTAGATGTCTATGTGGAGGCCATGAAGCGCTTCCCTGCGCGAGATATTACATTGGAGACGATGGACAACACGTACTATCACTTCAAGTCCGACATACTTGCACAGGCGATCACCTACTCTACAGACAAAAACTTTGCAGCCAACCTTATCACGATCAGCACCAAACGAGCATTTGAGGTTATTGGCCTCAATAAGAAGGGAGTCAAGCCTGAATCTCTCGATGGTGACAACGTACAGCGTGAGCCCAAACGAGTAGACTTGCTCGACCAAGATAGCGTGACTCGCTTTGATAGCGCCAAGAAGAAGAAAAAGAAGAAAAAGCCTGCCGGCAAAGGTGGTAACCCCAACAGAGATCCTAAACGCCCGTCAGGAAACAATGAAAAACAAGGATAAAGCGCTGCAGCTAACTCGGAAGATGCCCGTGGTCATCCTGATGACAATGTTGTGCGGGTGTCTCTCCGAGACGCACCATCTCGGCTTCGCCTCGGTCGGACAAGAGGGATGGACATCTACCGACACAATCAGCTATGTCGTCCCGCCTCTAGGGACGTGCGAGAAACATGGTGTCGCACTACTGCTTCTTACCGAAGGATATGAATATGCAAACATCGCCCTCGATGTGACCATCAAGCAAGACTCGGTATCGCTTTATCATGAGCAGAGCAACTTTGACCTCACGGCATGCGACTCGAAGCAAGGGATAGGAAATCGGTGTGACTACCTCCTACCACTAGGTAACCTTGCTTTCTGCGACACGCTACCCGCCACGATTGTTCTCACTCATCAACTCGACCGCTCACCCCTCAAGGGAATAACCAAGGTAGGAGTTCACATAGGGAAACCTATCCGCAAACCTGGTGAACCCAACTGGTGGGTAGAATGGGAGTAACATCCATTCTGACAGATTACACCTTATTATATTGTAATGGGGATATACAACCATAGCAGGGATATACAAAAAAAAGATAGAAGGCCACACAATGTGTAGCCTTCTATCTTTTCTCGTTTTAGTAGAGGATTACTTACGCAATCCGAGAGCCTTAACGATAGCGCGGTAACGCTCGATGTCACGATCCTTCAAGTAGTCGAGGAGGGCGCGACGCTTACCTACCAACTTGGTCAATGCTCTTGCTGTACTATAATCTTTACGGTTCTTTTTCAAGTGCTCCGTCAAGTGGGAAATACGGTATGAAAACAAT
>JAEIGA010017006.1_pt1 | contig 11071 bp, 11 predicted proteins | sample 9270691 | NCBI WGS metagenome assembly JAEIGA01 (sample SAMN17057246, study PRJNA624740) | gut metagenome | biome: biome; isolation source: fecal sample | host: Bos grunniens | place: China: Xizang | collected 2019 | reverse complement strand
TAATAAAATAAAAGTGCAACTATACTTTGTATAGTTGCCTTTTTGTATATAAAAATAATTGTTATTATGTACTAATAAAAATTATTTTTAAGCTATGTTTAAAAGAAAGTAGATAGGGTACAAAAATATATAAATAATTACCAAATACATATTGACAATGAGAATTAATATCTATATTATTAAAATAGATATTTGGAAAATATTATCAAAAGGTGTAGTAAGATTTAATAATGAGGGAGGACAAATGAAAAAAAGACATTTAATTTTAATATTAATTGTTCTATCTTACATATCACTATTTTTAGGGGCAAAAGATATAACATTAATGGACATATTTACGAAACAACAAGATAAACTTATGGTATTTATGATAAGTAGGGTACCTAGATTAGTAAGTATATTGGTTGCAGGTATGGGAATGAGTATAGCAGGTCTTATAATGCAACAAATAAGTAAAAATAAGTTTGTTTCACCAACAACAGGAGCAACAATAGATGCAGCACAGTTTGGGATAGTAATTTGTATGCTATTTATACCAAAGGCATCTATGTTATCTAAAACAATTGTAGCATTTGTATTTTCATTAATAGGAACATTTATGTTTATGAAAATACTTGGGAAGATTCAATTTAAAAATGTAATCTTTGTTCCATTAGTAGGTATTATGTTTGGAAACATAATTGGATCTATGACAGATTTTATAGCATATAAGTATAACCTTACACAAAATGTTGGGGCATGGATGCAAGGTGACTTTTCAATGATATTAAAAGGAAACTATGAAATACTGTATATAACAGTACCAATGATAATAATTGCTTATATTTATGCTAATAGATTTACAATAGCTGGTATGGGAGAAGATTTTGCTACTAATTTAGGTCTTAATTATAAGAAGGTAGTAAACTTAGGTTTAATAATAGTTTCTCTAGTAACTGTGTGTGTAGTAGTTACGGCAGGAAGTATTCCTTATATAGGTCTTATAGTACCCAATATAGTTTCTTTATATAGAGGAGATAATATAAAAGAAAATATATGGCATACAGGTTTATTTGGTGCAATTTTTGTTTTAGCATGTGATATATTTGGAAGATTAATTATATATCCATATGAAATAACAATAGGATTAACAGTAGGTGTTATGGGGAGTATAATATTCCTTTACCTTTTATTAAGGAGGAATGTAAGTGCAGCTTAATAGTATAAATAAAAAAGTAAATAAAAATAAAATCAGCAAAGTAGAGATTAATATAAACAAAAATTTATATGCAATAGGCACATTAGTAATATTATTTACAGCACTGTTTTTATTTTATGGAATAGATATGAAGCATTTTGATTATGCAATATCTCAGAGAGTGCCTAAAATCATAGCAATGCTTTTAGGTGGAGGTTGTATAGCATTTACAACTGTTGTTTTTCAAACTATAACAAATAATCAAATATTAACACCAAGTGTATTAGGCTTAGACTCATTATATGTATTAGTTCAAACTGTAATAGTATTTGTATTTGGATCAACAAGTATATTTATAGCTAATGCAAGTTACAACTTTATAATAAATGTGGTTATAATGATTGGAGCATCAATACTGTTATACAAGGTGTTATTTGAAAAAGGTAAAAATGATATATTCTTTTTACTTCTTGTAGGTATGATTTTTGGAACATTATTTAAAAGTGGGTCATCATTTATGCAAATGGTAATTGATCCAAATGAGTTTTTAGCATTACAAAGTAGTATGGTAGCTAGTTTAAATAATATTAATACAGATGTTCTTATTATAGCTATAATGATGATTATCGCTATAATACCTTTTATATATGATGATATAAAGTATTTAGATGTATTATCTTTAGGTAGGGATCAAGCTATAAATTTAGGTGTTGATTATGATGCATTAGTAAAAAAAATGATAGTAGTAATTTCAATATTAGTATCTATATCAACTGCTTTAATAGGTCCTATGACATTTTTAGGATTAATACTAGCTAATGTTGCAAGAGAAGGACTTAGAACATATAAGCATAAGTATTTAATTACAGGAGCAACTTTAATAGGTATGTTAACGCTTGTTGGAGGGCAATTCTTTGTGCAGCATATATTTAGCTTTAATACAACTTTAAGTGTAATAATAAACTTTATAGGTGGTATTTACTTTATACAGCTTTTATTAAAGGAGAGTAAATAAATGATAGAGATAAAAAATATTTTTAAAAAATATAGAGATAAACATGTTGTAAGTGATGTTTCTTTTAATATAGAAAAAGGAAAAATAACGTCATTTATAGGTCCTAATGGAGCTGGTAAAAGTACTGTATTAGGCATAGTTACTAGACTTATAAATGGTGATGGTGGAGACGTAGTTATTGAAGGTAAAAGCTTAAGTGATTATCATACTAAAGACTTAGCAAAGAAAATAGCTATACTTAAGCAATCAAATAATATAAGTTTAAAACTTACAATAAGGGAATTAGTATCTTTTGGTAGGTTTCCACATAGTGAAGGCAATTTAAGTATTGAAGATGAAAAATACATAGATGAAGCTATAGAATATATGAAATTAAGTGATATTCAAGATAAGTATTTAGATGAACTTAGTGGTGGTCAAAGACAAAGAGCTTATATAGCAATGGTTATAGCTCAAAATACAGAGTATATATTACTTGATGAACCATTAAATAACTTAGATATGTCTCATTCTGTTCAAATGATGAAGGTTCTTAGAAATCTTTGTGATGATTTAGGAAAGACAATAGTATTAGTTATGCATGATATAAACTTCGCATCGTGTTATTCTGATAATATAGTTGCATTAAAGAATGGAAGAATAGAAAGAGTAGGAACTACTAGTGAAATAGTTCAAAAACAAATTCTTGAAGATATATATGAAATGGATGTTGACATAACAGAGATAAATGGAAATAAAATATGTGTTTATTTCTAATTAATACAAGGATAATCTAAAATAGATTGTCCTTTAAAAAGGCTAGTAATTGATAATGATTTTAATTTCTGATATGGAATTAAATTCAATATAAATTTAAAATCTTATAAAAAGAGAGGGAGATATTATGAATAAAAAAGCAGCAATAATTGCAGGAATTGCAATAGTAGGTTTAGCAGGAGTATTTGCTCTAACTAACAAAAAAGATGTTACACCTGATACAAATGTAGCAGCAGAAAGTACTATGACAATAACTCATAGTTTAGGAGAAACTACAGTAGAAAAAAATCCAGAAAGAGTAGTAGTATTTGATATACCAACATTAGACACAATGGAAGCTTTAGGAATAGATAATGTAGTTGGTGTTCCAACATCTACATATCCAGAAAATTTATCAAAATATGAATCAGATGAATATGCAAAATTAGGTACAGTTAAGGAGATTGACTTAGAAGCTATAAAATCAGCAGACCCAGATTTAATAATAATAGGTGGAAGACAAGCAGATTACTATGACCAATTAACAGAAATAGCACCAACAATATCAGTATCAAAAGATAATGCTGATTATGTAGGTAGTGTAAAAGAAAATATAAATACTATAGCAGAATTATTTGAAGTAGAAGAAAAAGCTAATGAAGAATTTGCTAAGGTTGAAGAGAGATTAAACGAAGTTAAAGAATTAGTTAATGGTAAAGAAGCTTTAATGGTTATGGTAAATGAAGGTAACTTAAGTGTTTATAGTGATAAATCAAGATTTGCATTAATAAATCAAGGTCTTGGATTTGTAAATGCAGATGATACAATAGAAGATTCAACTCATGGACAAACAGTTACATTTGAATATTTAGCAGAGCAAAATCCAGAGTATTTAATAGTTTTAGATAGAAGTGCTGCTACTGGTGGAGAATCAACAGTAGAAACTGTATTAGATAACGATTTAGTTAGATCTATGGATGCTCACAAAAACGGAAACATAATATACTTAGATGCTTATACTTGGTATTTAAATGATGGAGGGCTTAACTCTATAAATATAATGATAGATGATATAGCTAACGGATTAAAATAATAAATATTAGTAAAATCAGCTTTAAGTTTAAACTTAAAGCTGATTTTATATAATAAGGAGGAAACTATATGTTTATAGAAACTAAAACATTCACAGTAAAAAAAGGTTATGCTGAGAATATAATAAATAAATTTTCAAGGTCAAAAGAACAAGATAGTAATAATGAAAGAAAAAAGCCGAAAGGTCTTATTGATGTTACTATAATGCAAAAGCTTAGAAAAGAAGAAAGTGAAGAAGTTGTAGTTATGTTTAGATGGGAAAGCCAAGAAGAACATAGGGACTTTAAACTTAGTGATGAGCATAAAGCTGGTCATAAAAATAAAGGTGAAAAACCAGAGTTTATAATTAATGTAAAAATTGATATGTATGATGTTAAACATATAAATATGTAGTTAAAAGGGGATGATTCTTATTGAAAGTCATCTCTTTTATATTGTGTAGAATTTTAATTAGTAGGGTAATAAGTATATGATATACTAACTTTATAACAAGATATATATTGATATATAGGAGGAATTGGTATGATAAAAGATTTTGTAAAATATTATTCACCGTATAAGAAATTATTTTTCTTAGATATGTTAGCGGCATTTTTATTTTCATCATGTAATTTAGTTTATCCTATGATAACTAGAGAAATTATGAATGATGTTGTTCCAAATAAAGACTTAAGATTATTAATTATATTTGGAATTACACTTTTATGTATATTTATTTTCAAGGCGGTATTAAATCACTTTATGCAATACTGGGGGCACGTTGTTGGAGTTAGGATGCAAGGTGATATGAGAAGTTACGTTTTCACACATCTACAAAAGCTACCTAATTCTTATTTTGATAACAATAAGACTGGTGTTACTATGTCTAGAATAATAAATGATTTAATGGAAATATCTGAGCTTGCTCATCATGGACCAGAAGATTTATTTATATCAGGAGTTATGATTATAGGTTCATTCTTTATACTTTTAAATATAAATGTTAGTCTTACTATTATTATATTCTCTATACTTCCTTTTTTTATTTGGTTTGCTATTTCTCAAAGAAAAAGAATGAGTAAAGCATTTATGGAAACTAGGGTAAAAACAGGTGAAGTAAATGCTACATTAGAAAATAGTATAGCAGGAATGAAAGTTACTAAATCCTTCTGTAATGAAAATGAAGAATTAAAGAAATTTAATAGTACTAATAATATATTTAAAGTTGCTAGAGAGTCTGCTTATAAAGTTATGGCTGATTATTTTTCAGGCATGAACTTATTTATGGATATACTAGAATTAATATCTTTAATAGCTGGTGGATATTTTGCTTATATAGGAAAAATAAGTCTTGGAGATTTTACTGCATACTTACTATATGTAAAGATGTTTATAGATCCAATTAAAAAGCTTATAAACTTTACAGAACAATATCAAAGTGGTATGACAGGTTTTGAGAGGTTTATGGAAATAATTAATGAAGAAACTGAAAAAGAAAATAAAAATCCGATAGAATTAAAAGATGTTAAAGGAAATATAAGTATTGAAAATGTATCTTTTAATTATGAAGATAAAAAAGAAGTTCTTAAAAACTTCAGCTTGAATATAAAAGCAGGAAGAACTGTAGCATTAGTAGGTCCATCAGGTGGAGGAAAAACAACTTTATGTAACTTAATACCAAGGTTCTATGAGTTTAATGAGGGTGATATAAAAATAGATGGAATAAGTATTAAGGATATAAGTTTAAAGTCTTTAAGAAACAATATTGGAGTAGTTCAACAAGATGTATTTTTATTTACAGGAACAATAAGAGATAATATTATTTGTGCAAAGCCGAATGCAAGTGATAGTGAAATAATAGATGCTGCAAAAAAAGCGAAAATACATGAATTTATAGAAGGTTTACCAGAAGGGTATGATACATATATAGGAGAAAGAGGAGTTAAATTATCTGGTGGACAAAAACAAAGAATATCAATAGCAAGGATATTTTTAAAGAATCCACCTATAATTATACTTGATGAAGCAACTTCTGCTCTTGATAATGTTACAGAAAGAGAAATACAAGAATCCCTTGAAGAACTAAGCAAAGATAGAACTAACTTAGTTGTAGCTCATAGATTATCTACAATAAGAAATTCTGATGAAATTGTTGTTATAGGAAATAGTGGTATTGAAGAAAGAGGAACTCATGATGAGTTAATTAATAAAGATGGAGTTTATAGTAAACTTCATGCATAATAAATTTATAAAATATAATAAATATTAGAGTATATAAAGAATATTAAATTACCAATATGGATAAATTATACTTGTCAGCTATACTTTAAAGTTTCAGGAGGCAAGTATGGACAATAATAAAAATAGAATGAAAGATAGACCAAAATCTAATGCAGAATTAAGAAAAATGTATTTTGAACATGGTTCTGAAATTGGAGTTAAAGATGGAGAAAAAATAGGAGCAAGAAATTCAGGTACTAATAAAACTAAAAAAGAAAAACTATATAATAAAGTTAAAAAAGAAGATTAAAAAATAAGAAGTAACTATTGTTACTTCTTATTTTTATAATGTGCTTTTATTAAAAGTAAATATTAGGTTTGTTGTATGTTGTAAATGTATTTGATATAATTTAAAATAGATTAAACCTAAGGAGTGACGTTTATGGAAGAAATGACTATACTTATAACATCAGAGGCAAAAAAAGAATTAGATAAATTATTAGAAAATAGTGATAAGAAATGTATAAGAATACTTACTAGATGTATAACTATGACATCAAATGCAAAAATAGATATAGAGCTAGATGATCCTAATGAAAATGATAACTTATATGATGTAGATGGATATAAAGTAATTATAAATAAAGTCTTAGATTCACAAATGAATTACATTACTATATCATATGGGGGACTTTTAAGTAGAGGAGAGTTTTGTGTAGAAGCTGATTTCTGTTTTTACTACTAAAATAAAAAAGAAAAATACGATAATATTTTAAATTACAATAAAAATATTATCGTATTTTTCTTTTTTACGTTGTTAGATTAATCTAAGTTTTTACCAGTGAAAGCTAATGGTAAAAGTTCACCTAAAGTATATTCTAAATATTCATCTCTACTTTTAGCAATATAAACTTTAAATGTATCTAGATTACAAAATTCAGCCATAACTTGTCTACATACGGCACATGGTGCACAGAAGTCACCTTCTCCTTGCTTAACACCTGCTTTGTTACCAACAATAGCAATTGCAGTAAAATCTTTATCACCTTCTGAGATAGCTTTAAAGAAAGCTGTTCTTTCAGCGCAGTTTGTAGGTGTGAATGCAGCATTTTCAATATTACATCCTGTATATACTTTTCCATTACCACAAAGAAGAGCAGCTCCTACATTAAATCCTGAATATGGAGCATAAGATTGTTTTTGAACTTCAAATGCTTTATCAATTAATACTTTTACATCCATCATAAATCCTCACCTAATCCTTTATATATTAATAATACTATGTTAATAATATTATATTTTCCCAATTAAGGGATTATTATTATATCATCAAAGATATTATATGTAAATAGACATTGGCTATAAAATAAAAATCCTATTGAGTATTCAATAGGATTTTTACTATTTGATGGTGCCGGATATGGGACTTGAACCCATACTCTATTGCTAGAAACGGATTTTGAGTCCGTCGTGTCTGCCATTCCACCAATCCGGCTAGAAAATATATTTAATTAAGTAAATTATAGCAACAAATATTGCCATCCGCAACATATTTAATCTTAATATAGATTAAATATTATGGTATTATTAAATAATAGAATAATTGTACATAATAAAGTACATGAGTAGAAAAATAATAGACTTTAGGAGTGATAAAATTGGATAAAAGGCTGATTATAATAGATGGAAATTCAATAATAAATAGAGCATTTTATGCATTGCCAGAAATGAGTAATAAAGATGGTTTAAAAACTAATGCTGTATATGGATTTACAACTATGTTATTTAAAATAATAGATACATATAAACCAACTCATATAAGTGTAGCTTTTGATAGAAAGGCGCCTACTTTTAGACATTTAGAGTATAAAGAATATAAAGCTGGTAGAAAGAAAATGCCGGATGAATTAAGAGAACAATTTGAGCCATTAAAAGAGCTTTTAGATAAATTTAATATACATAGATTAGAAATTGATGGATATGAAGCTGATGATATAATAGGAACAGTTTCAAAACTAGCAGAGGAAAATGACTATAAAGTATTTATAGTAACAGGAGATAAAGATGCTATACAGCTTGCATCTAATAGAACAACAACATTAATAACTAAAAAAGGTGTTGGTGAAGTTGAGGAATATAACTTTGATTCTGTTATGGAAAAATATGAAATGACACCAACACAGTTTATAGATTTAAAAGGTCTTATGGGCGATAAGTCTGATAATATACCAGGTGTTCCGGGGATAGGTGAAAAGACTGGTATAAAGCTTATAAAAGAATTTTCAAGTGTAGAAAACTTAGTTGAAAATACAGAAAACCTAAAGGGAAGTATTAAGAAAAAAATTGAAGAAAATAAAGAGATAGCTCTAATGAGTAAAAGATTAGCTACTATTATAAGAGATGTTCCAATAGAAGTTAATTTACAAGAACTTGAATATGGTGAATATAGCATAGAAGGTGTAGTTGAAGAATTTAAAAAACTTGGATTTACAAGTCTTGTATCGAGACTTCTAGATTTAAATGGTAATGGAGAAGAATTTGAAAGTTCATCAATAGAGCTTAAAATAAATCCTATCGAAAATACACAAGAAATAATAAATGAAATAAATAATAAAAAAGAAGTCATTATTAAAACTGTGTCTAAAGTAGGCAACATATTAGAAAAAAATATATTATATATGTTCATAAGTGTTGATGGAGAAAATATATATTATATAAATGAAGGACAAATAGATGATTTTAAAGAAGTTCTAGAAAAAAATGATGTTAAAAAGTTCGGATACAATTTAAAGGATGATTACATAGCATTAAGACCTTATAATATAAAACTTGAAAATATGTATTTTGACATAACAATAGCTGAGTACTTATTAGATTCTGCATCATCTACTTCATACGAGTGTAGTGCAATAGCAATGAAATACTTAACTAGAAAAATAAAATCTAAGGAAGATTTATTAGGAAAAGGTGCTAAAGCTAAAAGGTTTGAAGATTTAGATATAGATGAACTATCAGAATATATAGGGCAAATAATAAATGTAGTTAAGCTTTCATCAGAAAAAATGAAAAATAAGTTACATGAAAGTGATATGGATAGTTTATTTAATGAAGTTGAGATGCCGTTAGTTGAAGTACTAGGAGAAATGGAATTTGTAGGAATACAAGTTGATAAAGAAACACTTTGCGAATTAGGAAATCAGTTCAAAGAAATAATAAGTAAGCTAGAAAGTGAAATATATGAAATGGCAGGGGAGTCATTTAATATAAACTCGCCAAAGCAACTAGGTGTAATATTATTTGAAAAATTAGAATTGCCAGTTATTAAGAAAACTAAGACTGGATATTCAACTAATGCAGAAGTATTAGAAAAATTAAGAGATAAGCATGAAATAATAGATAAGATAACTGAGTATAGACAAATTGTAAAATTAAATTCTACTTATGTAGAAGGATTACTTGGAATAATTAATCCTATTAGTAATAGAATACATTCATCATTTAATCAAACTATAACTACAACAGGAAGAATTTCTTCAACAGAGCCAAATCTTCAAAATATACCAGTAAAGATGGAGATGGGAAGAAATATAAGAAAAGTATTTATAGCAGGAGAAAATCATAAATTAGTAGATGCCGATTATTCACAAGTAGAGCTTAGGGTTCTTGCTAATATGAGTGGCGATGAAAATATGATAGATGCATTTAGAAATAATGAAGATATACATGCAAAAACAGCATCACAAATATTTAATGTTGATATAAATGATGTAACTAGTAGACAAAGAAGTGAAGCAAAAGCAATAAACTTTGGAATAGTTTATGGTAAAAGTGATTTTGGACTATCAGAAGACTTAAATATACCGGTAAAACAAGCTAAAGAATATATAAATAGTTACTTTGAAAAATATAATAAAATAAAAGACTTTATGGACAAAACGATAGAGGATGCAACTGTAAATGGATATATAACAACTTTATTAAATAGAAGAAGATATATACCAGAATTAAAGTCAAGTAACTTTATGTTAAGAAATGCAGGAAAAAGAGCTGCAATGAATGCACCGATACAAGGTAGTGCTGCTGATATAATAAAAATAGCTATGGTAAATGTATATAAAAAATTAGAAGAAAAAAATATGAAATCTAAGCTTATACTTCAAGTACACGATGAGCTTATAGTAGAAGCAACAGATGATGAATTAAAAGATGTTGAAAAGATAGTGAGAGAAGAAATGGAAAATGCTTTTAGCATGGATGTTCATTTAGATGTAGATTTAAATATAGGTTATTCTTGGTATGAAACAAAGTAGGTGAGTAAATGTTAGTATTAGGTTTAACTGGTAACATAGGATGTGGAAAAAGTAGTTTATCAAATATTTTTAAAGAAGAATTTAACTTAGATATAATAGATGCTGATATTATATCTAGGAATATATTCGAGGATAAAATATTATTAAAAAAAGTATTTGATGAATTTGGTGATTTTATAAAAAATGATGATGGAAGTTTAAATAGAAAAAAACTAGGAAATATTGTTTTTAATGATGATTCAAAGCTTATTACTTTAAATAATATAACCCATCCTAGAATAAAAGAAGAAATATTAAAAAGTATTAAATTGATTGAAAAAGAAAATAAAAATATAGCTATAATAGATGCTGCTTTATTAGTTGAAGGAAACTACTTAGATGTTCTTGATAAATTATTAGTTATATGTTGTGATGAAGAAACTCAGATACAAAGAATAATGAAAAGAGATTGTTGTAGTAAAAGTGATGCTATAAGTCGTATTAACTCTCAATTAAGTCAAAAAGAAAAAATGAATTATGCAGATTATATTATAGATAATTCTG
>JAEIGA010017005.1_pt1 | contig 11072 bp, 7 predicted proteins | sample 9270691 | NCBI WGS metagenome assembly JAEIGA01 (sample SAMN17057246, study PRJNA624740) | gut metagenome | biome: biome; isolation source: fecal sample | host: Bos grunniens | place: China: Xizang | collected 2019 | reverse complement strand
ATCATCTCTGATTCTGTCTGCTATAGATACAGCTGCTGCAATTTCACCGTTAACTGCAAGAAAAATTGCCGTCATACCTTCAGAAGATGCATCGGAATATAATTTCTCTGCAGAAGATAAATCAATTTGATTTTCTGCCATTAATTTATAACTGCCGCATAAAACATCTTTATTCTCAATGCTGCATTTTACTCCGAGACCTGTCAGAGGTTCAAAATCTTTGTTTTCGATTAAACCGATTCCGTTTTCTTTTGCATATTTGCAAATCGCTTTCGCAAGCGGATGCTCGCTTTTGGACTCAACGGAATAAAAATAATTTTCAGCAGTTTTCTTATCAAATGTGCCGTAGGATTCAAAGCTGCATACTTCCGGAGTACCTTTTGTAATCGTTCCGGTCTTATCGAAAACAACCGTATTAACTGAGCCTAAGCGCTGCAGAGCTTCGCCGTTTTTAATAAGTATACCTTTCGATGCGCTGCTGCCCATAGAAACGGAAAGAGCAGTCGGCGTTGCAAGCCCGAGCGAACAAGGGCACGCAATAACAAGAACGCAGACAAAAATCTTTAGTGAAAAAGCAAAATCCTTACCCGATATAAACCAAAGCAAAGAAGCAATAAGAGCAATAAGAATAACAACGGGAACGAAAACCGATGCAATCTTGTTGGCAAGCGCCGCAACGGGAGCTTTCGTTGCCTGAGCTTCGTTGATATAAGCCGCAATTTTAGCAGGAGTTGATTCCTTAAGTTCAACCGTTACTTTGTACTTAATATAACCGTTTGTATTGATAGTTCCGCCGTAAATTTCGCTGCCTTCGCTCTTTTCAACAGGAAGGCTTTCGCCTGTGAGCATCGACTCATCAACCGTGCAGTTGCCGCTTATTACTATGCCGTCGACAGGTACCGACATACCGCTTTTAACAACAACGATATCTCCGCACCTGAGCGAATCGGACGAAACTTCCTTTTCCTCGCCGTTTACAAAGATGAATGCAGTTTCAGGTGATAAATCAAGGAGTTTTTCGACGGCAGTATTCGTTTTCTTTTTAGTCAGCGACTCAAGATATCTGCCGATAAGAATAAAAGTGATAATCATACCTGCAGAATCAAAATAAAGCTGGTGAACGTACGAAGAATCTCCGCCGAGGATTTTTATCATCGAATAAATGCTGTATGCAAAAGATGCAATAGAACCAACCGAAACAAGTGTATCCATATTAACGTTCCTGTGAAAAGCCGCCTGAACTGCATTTTTAAAGAATTCGGAGCCGCTTATCAATACGGGGATACAAAGAATAAGCTGGCAAATCGCATTAGCTGATGCACTAATCGCAGGATTGATAAATTCAGGCATAGGCAAACCGAGCATATGCCCCATTGCAACGTAAAACAATGGGGCACCGAAAACAACGGACATCGTAAGCCTGAGGGCGGAATTGCGTGCCTTCCGCGCAGTCTTAATCTTCATTTCGTTTTTGCTTTTATCAACGGGTACAGATGCCGAAAAACCTGCATTATTAATTGCGGCAATAATGTTATCGACCGTTACTCTTTCTTCTTCAAAATTTATCAGCGCATTTGCCGCTGTCAGGTTAACGCTTGCATTTTCAACTCCGTCGAGCTTGCAAGCTGCCCGTTCAACAGCCGCTGAACAGGCAGCGCAATGCATACCGTCAACGTTAAGAATAATTTTTCTCATAGAATTACCTCGCTTTTAGACTAAATATATTTTATAACAAAAATTTGTAAAATTCAATAGCGTGTTAGACAATACTAACCTGTAATTATCGGTTGAAGCTGTTGATTTTTAAGTGCGCATTCCAGTGTTTCAGCAGTTTTTGAAAAATCAGCAACAATCGACCGTGTTTTATTCAACGGGTCATCTTGCCTTATTGGGACAAAATAATAGTGCGTTCTGTTAATCAACTTTCCGATATTTGCAGCCGCTGCAGCAAGAGCATCGTTGCTTGAAACTGCAATTATCACAGGCCTTTCGTTTCTGAGATGCGCTTTTGCCGCAAGAGTGACAGGAGTATCTGCAACTCCGCACGCAAGCTTCGCTAATGTGTTCCCCGTGCACGGTTCAATTAACAATGCATCAAGCTTTTTCTTTGGCCCTATCGGCTCAGCATCTTCAATTGTTGCGATAATTTTATTTCCGGTTATCGCCTCAATTTCTGCTCTGTGTTGCGCTGCTTTTCCAAACCTTGTGTCAATATTTGCGGCATTAAAACTCATTATCGGAATAACGTTATAACCAAGCTCTGCCAGATTTTTAATCTGTTCAATTGCGCTTTTAAAAGTGCAGAACGAACCGCAGAGCGCAAAACCTATGTTAATCAATCATAAAACCTTCTTCATTTAAAGTATTAATAATTGCATTTCCGATGATTTCGCCTGCGGTTTTCGGAGCTACCTTCCCCGGTAAAGAGGAGCATTGCAGGGCTTTTAATCCGATTTCTTTCGCAAAAGCAAAATCAACGCCGAAAGGAGCGGATGCAACATCTATAATCAAGCATTCTTTCTTCAGCAATGCGAGAATATCTTTATCTATCACCGGGTTCGGAATTGTGTTTACAATAATATCAACCGAATCGGATATTTTGCTGAAATCGCAGATATAGCAAGCTTTGTAACCGTAAACCTTTGCCGCTGCAATGTCTCCGCTTTTCCTCACACAAATCGTAACGTTTGCCCCAAGTGCTGAAAGAACAGACGCCGTCAGCCTCCCGATTCTTCCGAAGCCAAAAACAGCGCATTGGCTCGAATGTATTGTATAATCAACGTTTTCGATTATATTCTTAAGTATTCCCTGAACGGTTGGCACGGCATTCAGCATAGTAACATCCTCACGTCTGAAATAATCAAATACGGTGTTGCCGTTCTTTTTGAGTTTAGCTTCCGCTCCCTTTGAAATTATACCTGCGAAGACAATTTTTCCGCTTATCATATTCAGAATCTCATCAAAGCTTTCTTTAACGGGGACCATTGCGGTAACGTTCCTTTCATTTTTTGTTGCAGGTAACGGTAAAACTATAATTTCACTTGATTTTAATGCAGATTTAAGGTCAGTTTCGCATTCAGCTTTATCCTGCGGTAAACCGTATAATCTGACGTCAAAGCCGTTGGTTTCAAGCAATTTTGCCATATATAACTGGCGGATATCTCCGCCGATAATTAAAACCGATTTTCCTTCATTCATAAGTTACACCTCCTGAATTATATTACATATTATGAATTTAGCGTTCCTGTGTTACATAGTTAACGAAAAAAGGAAAATTTATGCTTTATTTTTATTAAGATATGTTATATAATAACAGTAAATAACAACTGCGAAGGAGTGTTTATTCTGATGCATGAAATAGATACACTGCTCAAAACCGTCAAAAGGGTTCATTTTATCGGCATAGGCGGTTCGGGCATGTGTCCGCTTGCTGAAATTCTCCACAAAGAGGGTTATCTTTTAAGCGGTTCGGATAATAACGAAACAGATACTTTAAAACGAATCAAATCACTCGGAATTCCTGTTCAGATGGGTCAGAGAGCCGAAAACATCGAAGGCGCAGAAATGATTATTTACACCGCCGCTCTTTTGCCCGATAACCCTGAACTTGTTGCCGCAAAAGCGTCAGGAATCCCGACGTTTGAGCGAAGCAAGCTTCTCGGTGCGATAACAAGGATTTACCCTAACAGCATCTGCATTTGCGGAACCCACGGCAAAACAACGTCATGTTCAATGCTTACCCAGATTCTTATTGAAGCCGATTTTGACCCAACCGCCGTTATCGGCGGCAAATTGCCCCTTACAGGCTCAAACGGTATGGTCGGTCACAGCGAACACATGGTTTGCGAAGCCTGCGAATTCGTCAACACTTTCCTTGACCTTTCGCCCGATGTTGCTGTTGTTCTCAACGTTGACGAAGATCATCTCGACTTCTTCAAAACATTTGAAAACCTCAAGAATTCGTTCACAAAATTCGCTTCTATGGCTTCAAAAGCTATTATTTATAACGCAGATGACGAAAACACCGTTGAATGCATTGTTCCCGCCGTAAAAGCAAGCGGTAAAGAAGGAATTACTTTTGGCACCAAGGAAGGCTTCGATTACAGAGCTGTTAACATAAGCCTCAAAAATGAATTTGCCTCATTTGACCTTGAAGTCGGAGGTGAAAATCTCGGCAGAGTTTCTCTTTCTGTTCCCGGAATTCATCATGTTCACAACGCACTTGCGGTTATAGCAAGCGCAATGTATTCAGGTGTAACTTTTGAAGATTGTGTTAAAGGGATAGCTGATTTCCGCGGGGCGGGCAGAAGATTTGAAATTCTCGCCGAAATCAACGGCATTACCGTTGTCGATGACTATGCACATCACCCAAAGGAACTTGAAGTTACCCTCAGAACAGCAATGGAAATGGGCTACAGAAAAGTTTGGGCAATCTTCCAGCCGTTCACATATTCCAGAACCTCAATTCTTTTTGATGAATTCGTTAGGGTTCTTAAAATCCCCGATCAATGTATCCTCACAGAGATAATGGGGTCAAGAGAGGTTAACACTTACGGTATATACACCTCCCAGCTTGCTGAAAAAATCCCGGGATCGGTGTGGTTCAATACGTTTGAAGAAGTTGCCGAATATACGGTTAAACACGCTCAGCAAGGTGATATGATCATCACTCTTGGCTGCGGCGACGTTTATAAAGCTGCAAAGATAATTATAAATATGCTTGAGGAAGGTAAATAATATGAAATATACCGTTAACAAAACCAATTACAACGATTTTTCCGTTTATGAAATCAATAAGCTTGAAGGCAGAGCATATACAATCCCCTATTCATCGGCCGAAGTTTTAAAGAAAACTTCAATTAAAAAAGAAAGAATTTCTTCCGATATTGTTACCGTTCTTTCGGGCAAATGGGAATTCAAGTATTATTCAAGCCATAAGGATATTCCCGACGTGCTTGACACTGCAAGTGTTGAATTCGATTCAATCAAAGTTCCCTCAACCTGGCAGAGAACCGGATATGAAGCCCCTGCTTACATCAACTGCCCCTACGCATTTGACGATGCCCCTCCCTATGTTCCCGAAGAACATTCAGCAGGTATTTACAGAAAAACATTCGAAGTTAATGATGCATCAAAAACAAGAATCATCTCATTCCTCGGTGTTATCCCTTGCATTGACCTTTATCTTAACGGAGAATTTGTCGGCTACAGCGAAGGCGCACACAATACAGCTGAATTCGACATCACCTCTTTTTGCAAAGAGGGTGAAAATGAGCTTGTTGCAATAATACACAAGTGGTCAAACGGTACTTTCCTCGAATGCCAGGATATGTTCAGAGAAAACGGAATTTTCAGAGACGTTCTTCTTTACGAAATGACCGATGCTTATATAAACGATATTTATTACAGAACCGCAGAAACTTCAATGGGTTGGAATCTGACTGTCAACACTCAAATTAAGGGCAAAAACGACGGCTGCAAGCTTTCTGTAAAGCTTTACAATGCGAAGAATAAGCTCGTTGCAGAAAAAGAGGCAGTTGCAATCGAACAGACTGATGTTTTATTTAAAAATCTTGACGTAATAACCTGGAACGCAGAAATTCCCACTCTTTACACTGCGTTTGCAACCCTTTACGATGCAAACGGTAAAGAATTAATGACAATCAGAAATTACATCGGCTTCAAAACAGTTAAAATCAAGAAAAACATTTTCACTGTTAACGGAAAGCTCGTCAAGCTCAAAGGCGTCAACCATCACGATACAAATTACAAAACAGGCTATGTAATGACCTATAACGATATCGAAAAAGATATCACACTTATGAAAGAGCTTAATGTAAACTGCGTAAGAACGTCTCACTATCCGCCTGACCCGATTTTTGTTGTTCTTTGCGATATTTACGGTCTTTACACCGTTGATGAAGCAGATATAGAAACCCACGGCTGCGGCAGCGAACCCCACAACAACATCGATCTTATAAGCCATGATCTTTCTTGGGCACCCAGATATCTCGACAGAGTAAAAAGAATGTATCTGCGCGACAGAAGCCGAGCAAGCGTTATTATGTGGTCGCTCGGTAACGAAGCCGGCGGATATGCATGTCAGGACGTTTGCTATAATTATCTTCACGAAGTATGCCCCGAAATTCCCGTGCATTATGAGGGCGTTGTCAGAGGAAAGCGTCACTCATACGACGTTGTTTCCGAAATGTATACAAACCATGCTGACGTTGAAAAAACCGGCAAACTCAGAAGAGGCAGAAAATACACCAAAAAGCCCTTCTATCTTTGCGAATACGCTCACGCAATGGGCGTTGGTCCGGGCGGACTTGAGGAATACTGGGATATCTTCTATAAATACGACAATCTGATGGGCGGCTGCATCTGGGAATGGGCTGACCACGCAGTTTATCACGCAAACGGCAAGCTTAAATCCACTTACGGCGGTGACCACGGCGAATGGCGCCATGACGGCAACTTCTGCGTTGACGGTCTGCTTTATCCTGACAGAAGGCTTCACACGGGCGCAAAAGCCATGAAGAACGTTTACAGACCCGTCAGAGCTTCTCTTAATGAAGGCGTGCTCACTTTCCTTAACACCAACAGATTCAGAAACACTTCTTATATCACCGCAGTATGGGAAGTTGTTAAAAACGGCAATATTCTTATTGCTGCCGACGAAGCTGTACTTGACATCGAGCCCGAATGCACTATCGATATCAAACTTGATGCCAAAATCCCCGAGGATAAGTGCGACTGCCACGTTAATATTTATTATTATGACGGTGACAAGGAAATTGCCTGCGAACAGATTGCAATCAAAGAAGATTATGCAACTGCATACGATAAGCCTGAAGGCAAGCTTTCAGCCGAAAGCGACGGTAATAATGTCAGAGTTGCATTTTACGGTGGCAGCGTTTCGTTCTCCTCTGAAACAGGTGAACTTTCAAGCTATATCGTTAACGGCAAAGAAACTGTAAACGGCTCCCCTGCTTTCGCAAAAGGATTCCTTCCCAACATTTATAGAGCAAGGCTGGATAACGATACTATGTTCGGCGACGACTGGGATAAGGCCGGATACGATGATTATAAATGTGTCCTCAAAGAATTCGAAACTGACTTCACAGACGACGTTGCAGAAATCGAATCAACTTATATTCTCAAGAGTCAAAAGACAAGCAAGCCGCTTGCAGAGGTTGAAATTGAATACAAGGTTTACGCCGACGGCTGCATCAAGGTTGAAGCCGAATTCAAACCTATTGCCAAAAAGCGCCTTGCCGCTCACCTGCCCAGATTCGGCGTTACAATGGAAATGAAGAGCGAATATTCAAACGTTGAATATTACGGTCTCGGTGAGGACGAAAACCTTGCTGACCTCAAAGCTCACGCACTTGTCGGTATTTATAATACAACCGTTGCTGAAATGGATGAACCTTACATTAAGCCCCAGGATTCAGGCAACAGAACGCAGGTCAGATATCTCGCTCTAACCGACAATGACGGTGACGGTATTAAGTTTGCTTTCAAGGATGAATACTTCTCGTTTAATGCAAGAAATTATTCACAGAAGCTCCTGCAGAAAGCAAAGCACCAGGAAGACCTTTGCAATGAAAACACCGTTGCAGTCAACATCGACGGCTTCCTTCGCGGCACAGGCACTCGCAGCTGCGGACCTGATATCCTCGATAATTACGAAGTTGACGGCAGCAATGGACTTGAATTCACATTCTATATGATGCCTGCAAAGAAATAATAATTATAGCCCCTCCATTGGAGGGGCTTTCTTTTTTAAAGAGAACCTGCGATACCCTGGAATTTCATTCTTGCCTGTTCAACTTTCGGTTGCTGTGCCGCTTCGGGGCTATACCAGCCGTTAGTTTGCATCTGCGCAAAAACGTCAAACTGCATCTGATGCTCTTCACCGAGTATTGCAACCATATCATCTTTCAGCTTCTGCGATACACATTCGTTGGAAAACGTGTTATAAACACCTGTGATGTGTTTTTGCGAAGTCAGCACGTCGTCCATAATTTCTCTGTCACCAATCGTTGAATTAACGTCCATAATAATCCTCCTCAATTCAGATGACCCATCAAAGTGTCAAAATGCTTTTTATGCTTTGCAGCCATATCGTCGCACATGCTTTTGATTTTCGGGTCTGTTGCATTCTGTGAATAAAACTTAAATTTCTTGATTAGATTCTGCTCGCAATTTAACTGATCTTCAAGTGCAGAAAGCTCTTTTGCGGTTAAATTAGCCATTATAAATCACTCCTTAACTGATTTATAATTATTATTGACAAGTATATTATAAAGAATACAAAAAAAGCATTCCGTTTTTACAGGAATGCTTTTGACGCTTATGCTAAATATTCGGGATAAAGCTTAGTGAGTCCGAAGAGCTTTTTGAAAAATGCAATAATTTTCCAGAAGAAGCCTGCTTTTGACTGCATTTCTCTTACACCGGATGTTGCAACAACGTTGCCGTCTTCATCAACAATCTTTGCGGTGAATTTGGTGTATCCGCTCTGCGCTGAAGTAATTGTGCAGCTTTCGCCGTCTGCGGAGGGTTGAAAGGTAAAGCATGTATTATCAGCTTCCCAAACAATCGAATAACCTTCAGGAAGGGTCTTTGATGTTTCGGCATGGAGAATAATTCCGTCGCCGTACTTAATTGTCTTCTGAGTAGGATTACGGATACCGATTGTTATATCAAGAGCAGTTGTCTGTTCTTCCTTCTGAGTTGTTGCGGGAATAACTGTTGTTGTATTTGCAGGATAATCGTTATTTTCTGTTGTGGAAGCAGGCTTCTGAGTAGTTAAAGGTGGTTCGCTTGCCCACATATCTTCTTCAGGAACGGTGGTATATATGTCATCCTGAACACTGCTTGTCGATTCAGGAATATACTGTGTTGTTTCCTGATAATCATTTGTTGTTGGTTCGAAATTGCCCGAAGATTCGGGAATTGAAACGTCGGTTGTAACTTCAGCTTCTGCGGTTGTGTTTTCACCGATAACCGATGTTGAGGATTCATCCGTATTAACTGTGGTTGTCGTCTGATCAGGTGCGGTTGTCGGATTCTGAGGCATAGTAACAGGAGATAAAGTTGACGGTTCGGTAGTAATTACCGGATGAGAAGTGGTAACGGGTATATCAAGAGTTGTTGCAGTTGCAGCATATATTGTTGTAGGTATATCAAGATTCGAAAGAGATGTAGAATTGAGGGATGTACCATTTTCAGTATTATAGAAAATGTTAACATAGGCACGGTTATGGGATTCAATTCTCTGAACCGTATCATAAATAAATTCAAAAGAGCCGCTACCGTTTGCGTTGTTCCTGACAGAAAGGTCAAGTTCAAAAACCCAATCATTACCGGTAATGTTATGTGCCTTTGAATCATTGAAGAATACCGAATAAACAAAAGCCTGATGCGAATCAACGTATTCCTGAGTCAGATATCCATTTTTAACGAGATTTGTAAGAACTCTGTTATTGTCAGCAATCTTGGTAAAGTTTGAATTCATATATGAGCAGACAGGATTATCGGAATTCTTACCTTTATTTGAATTACCGGTGCCGACAGTATAGTTATCGGTAAAGAAAGTTTCATCGTAGAATACAATAAGGTCCATTGCTGTTGTAAAATACGAAATATCAATATAAATTCTGCCTTTCAATTCATCTCCGGGTTCAACCAGGTCAACAGCATAACTTTCACCGTCAACCTCTTTAACAAGTTCTGTTTTCAGAATGATTGATTCGTTTGAATAGTCCTCTGCGGATGCCATGAAAACAACTGCCGAAACAGCAATTATTACTGCAAGAGCAAGCGAAAGCACCCGTGCAAAATATTTTTTCAAAAGAAATCCTCCCTTAATATTTTTTCATTATAATATCATATTTCTGTCTTAAATACAACTACAATTTATAACGAAAAAAGCTCCCGTAACGAGTACGGGAGCACTGAATATGAAATTATATCATGCTTGCAACTTCTGCTGCGAAGTTGTCTTCCTTCTTTTCGATTCCTTCGCCCTTAGCAAGACGAGTGAAACCTGTAACCTTAATATCAGCACCGATATTCTTAGCAACCTGTGCAACATAACCGGAAACTGTGCCGTCAAAAAGGTCAGAACGAACGAACGCCTGGTCAAGAAGGCAGATTTCCTTGAGCTGCTTCTTGATACGTCCGTCAACAGCGCCAGCAAAAATCTTATCATTCATATACTCTTCCTTGCCTTCTACTGCAAGCTTAGCAAGAGTAGCAACAGCTTCCTTTGAAAGGAAATTGAAGAGGAAGTTATTGTTCTTCTGTTCTTCATAAGCAGCGATATCTTCATCGCTGAAGAGCTTTTCGTTGCAAGCCTTTTCAAAGAGCTTTCTGAGAATCGGCTTGGGAAGTGATTCGGGCTTGTTGAGTGAGCTGTCAACTGTAATTGACTTCATCTTTTCAAGCTCATCAGCAGAAATATCTTCCTTGCTGAGATATTCAGGGTTCATTGCTGCAACCTGCATAGCGATGTTTTTACCCATAGCGATGAATTCTTCGTTATCAGCTGCGTTTGTTTCGAAGCTTACAAGTACGCCAACGGAACCGCCGCCGTGGATGTAAGAAACAGCTGTGCCTTCAACGAGAACGAAACGGCGAAGCTTGAGGTTTTCGCGGAGCTTAAGGAAGAGTTCCTGAATTGAATCGGCAACTGAAATGCTGCCTTCTGAAATTGTTGTTGCAAGAAGAGCATCGAGATCAGCGGGCTTAGCTTCAACAACAGTCTTTGCAATCTGGTTAGCAAGAGCCTTGAATTCGGGGCCGTTGCCTACGAAGTCTGTTTCACAGTTAAGTTCAATAAGAGCGGAAGCATTGCCGTCTGTGTAAAGACCGATAACGCCTTCAGCAGCGATTCTGCTTGCCTTCTTAGCTGCAGTTGCAAGACCCTTCTCACGAAGAATGTCAACAGCCTTTTCCATATCACCGTCAGCTTCAACGAGGGCTTTTTTGCAGTCCATCATGCCAACATTTGTCTTTTCTCTGAGAGCCTGAACGTCTTTTGCTGTAAATGCTGCCATTGT
>JAEIGA010017004.1_pt1 | contig 11072 bp, 10 predicted proteins | sample 9270691 | NCBI WGS metagenome assembly JAEIGA01 (sample SAMN17057246, study PRJNA624740) | gut metagenome | biome: biome; isolation source: fecal sample | host: Bos grunniens | place: China: Xizang | collected 2019 | reverse complement strand
TTACCATCGATATAATATAGGTTTATGCCGTATCTTAACCTCCCTTCGAGCAAAGTCTGTGCCAGTGAGAGTTCATAATTAAGGATACTCTCGGGTTTCAGGTCGGGATTCTGCGGCGGAAACATATACATCTCGCGTATGGTTGGGAATCGGAAACCCTTACTTGCCATAGCCTTCAACACTATGCCATGCTCAAGCATGTAGGTAATGCCTGCTTGCGGAATCCACTCCGAGCCCACGTGTGAGTGGTGGTCAAGGCGTATGCCGGCATCGATGATTATACGTTGTGCGATTCTCTGGCGCAGGGCAACGTATCCGGCCACCTCGTCCATCTTTTTGTCGGCCGATAGCTTGGTGCTCCCGTCGCTTAGATATCTGTTCCATGCCTTACCTCCAAAGTGCTGATAGTCAATACCCAGAGTGAGCGACGTGGAGGGTAGCAGAGTCACTTTCTGATAAAAAGCGACACCCAGCATCTCGTCGCGTGAGTTGAAACGATAGTCAAGGGGCTCTTCGCCTGGCGAGTAGCCGTCGTTAATACGATGCCTGCCGGCGTTATAGAAGATGTTGAGCGCACCCGATGTGGTGCGGTAATTATTCTTTAACGATAGTGTAGTGGCATAGCGTGTAATGCGCGAGTCGTTGTCAAGGATGGGACTCTCTATTGAGCCTGGATTAGATGCGTTGAAATGGGTTATCTGTCCGGCTGCCGAAATACTCCAGTGGGGACTGAGTTCGTAGCCGAGGTTCAAGTTTCCTCCCACCTGCTCAAACCTCAAATCGGCACGATGCCCATCGGTGTAGTTATATGTCACACCCGCCGAGGATGAAAAACGCCCCTTCTTAATGCGGTTTGTGATAGCTGATTGCAGAGTGTTGAATGAACCGTAGCTTAGTTCTATGTTATCCTCCACGCCATCCTGCTGCATCTTGCGTGTTACGATGTTTATCACACCTCCCATGGCATTTGAGCCGTAGAGCATCGAGCTGGGCCCTCGCAATACCTCCACGCTCTCGGCCATCATCGAGTGACACACATCTGCAATGGGGTGTCCCATTAATCCCATGTATTGGGGTACGCCATCAATGGTTACAAGCAGGGCGGTCGTGGGGCTTCCTCCTATGCCTCGCATGGTCATGCCGCCAGCCGCCCCCGTTGATACTCCATAGCCCAGGTGGCTACGTGAAGTGATAAATAGACTTGGCACCTGTTGTGCAATCGCTGGCAGTAGCGATGAGTTGTGGTGACGTTCGATTTTAGAACGTGGAACGATGCTGATGCTGAGCGGTGCATGGCGCACGTCGCTATGGTGGCGGCTACCCACCACGACCACCTCCTCAATTGAAGAGTGCATCTTTAGTGAATCACTCTGCGCATGACATAGCAAGGGCATGAGTGTAAGGAACAGAAAAATTGGTTTAATTTTCATCTCAACTATATTCTTTCTCAACAATTATACCAAAATCGCCCTATGCTTGGGGCGTAGGGCGATTTGCTGTTATAGGTTTTGTAATGTGTAATCAATCATTTTGATTCGTATGTTGTGTGCGTAGTGAGGATACATCGAATGATTTTGGTCGGGATATATCATCATGTCGTACTGCTTGCCTGCGCGATTCAGTGCGTGACACATCTCCATCGTATTCTGCACATGTACGTTGTCATCTGCCGTGCCGTGCATGATGAGCAGCTTGGTGCGGTCACTTAGACGGTTGGCGAAGTTGATAGGCGAGTTGTCGTCATATCCCTTGGGGTTGTCCTGAGGCAGGTCGTTGTAAATCTCGGTGTAGATGGTGTCGTAATAACGCCACGATGTTACGGGTGCGACAGCTATCGCCATCTTGAACAATCCATCTCCCTTGAGTGCGCAGCCGAGGGCCATGAAACCTCCGTACGACCAGCCGTAGATGCCGATACGCTCGCCATCAACCCACTCCTGTGATGCCAGGTGGCGTGCAAATGAAATTTGGTCCTCAACCTCCAATGCACCGAGGTTGCCATAGGTCTGCTTCTTGAACTTCTCGCCCATGTATCCTGTGCCACGGCCATCGACACATGCCACAATGTAGCCATTGCCGACCATCACACTCTCCCAGCCCATGCCGAAGCTGTCGCTGACGGACTGTGAACCAGGACCCGAATATTGCGTGAGCAGAACGGGGTATTTCTTTGCAGGGTTGAAGTCGATGGGTTTGATGATGTAGGCGTTTAACTTATCGCCACGCTCGGTGGTGAAGGTGAAGAACTCCTTACCAGGCAAGGTCTTGAGTTTCTCATTGAGTTCGGGATTCTCAACCAGGGTGCGTATAAGCTCACCCTTGCCGTTGCGAAGCTCTACCAGACGGGCCGACGAGGCTGACGAGAAGGTCGAGATGTAATACTTCATGCCCTTGCTTGGGGAGATGGAGTATGTCCCGTCGAGTTCCGTAAGACGTTGCTTGCGCTTGCCCTTGTGGTCAATGCTGTATAGGTTGCGACGTATGGGCGATGTCTCGGTCGAGATGTAATAGATGTTCTTGTCGGTGGCCTCTACGATGCCTGTCACCTGCCACTCGCCCGATGTGATAGGGCGCACAAGCCCCTTTTCGATGGAGTAGAGGTAGATGTGATTCCAGCCTGTCGCTGTCTCATTCTGCACCAGGAAGCGGTCGTTGTCGATGAAGCGGATAATGTCAAGCGAGGGGCGTTCAACATAGGTGGGTGACTGCTCATCGTAGATAACCTTCTGAGTGCCATCCTTGCGGCAAAGTACCACCTCGAGATGATTCTGCTTGCGGTTTATGCGGAAGAAGTAGAGCTCGCCCGCAGGAGTCCACTCAATGAATGGGATGTATTGGTCGCTTACGCCGCCCACATCAATCTTATGCTTTGAGCCCGATGCAATATCATAGAGCCACAGCTCCACCTTGGAGTTGGCATCACCCGCCTTGGGGTACTTGAATGTGTAGGGCGTGTTGTAGAGCTTGCCGTCAAAGCGCATCATTTCAAACATGGGCACCTCACTCTCGTCGAAACGCAGGTAGGCAATTTGCTTTGAGTCGGGAGAGAATGCGTAGGCCTTGGTAAAGCCATACTCCTCCTCATATACCCAGTCGGCAGTGCCATTTATAATTTTGTTCCACTCGCCATCTGAGGTGATGGCCTTGGCGTCTTTACCCAACTCGCCTACGTAGAGGTTGTTCTGCTGTGCATAAGCAACCCACTTCGAGTCGGGCGAGAGTGTGAGGTCACGTACATCCTTCAGCTCGGCAACCGCACTCTTGTCGCTCAGACGCACAATCGTATAATCAGCATACGATGAGTGACGATATACGGGGCGGTAGTTGTTGCCCAGCACAAGCATATCTTCATCGGGCGAGAATGAATACGATGCAAATCTGCCCTTGTAAAGTGTGTCGCACAGCTGCTCGTTGGCATAGCTGTGGCGGATTACTGCACCCGCTTTGCTTACGGTGTAGTGCTCGCCGTCGTTCATCGACTGAAGACCATATACACCACGGTTAAGACGTGTTATCTGCGACAGTTCATCGTAACTCTTCTGCGCAAACACATGGTTCTGCGCCAGTAATAGCGCAACTGTTATCAGAAGTTGAAATATTGTTCTTCTCATCTTAAATATCATCAAGGTTATATTCGTATCCCAAACGCTTGCCTGTGGTGAACTTCGAGTTGTCCATCTTGGTGTTGAACTGGTCCACCGTAACACGTTTGTTAATCTCGTAAGGAGGCATCAGAGGGTCAAAATTGATGGCGTAGTTGATGGCTGTCTCCATAATCTCAATAAGTGCCTCGCGGGTGATTTTCTGCGAGCCAAAATCTACCGCACGTGATATTTCCTGACGCTTGCCCTCAACGAAGTAACACTTCTCGCGGTTGATGAATATGCGTCCAATCAGATAACCCTCGTCAGCGCTGCGGTTGAACTTGAACGAGTCGGAGAGGAAGTTGTAGATGTCAATCACTCCGCAGTAAGAGTTGTCACGCTCCTGCTGCACATACTCCTTCTGCCATATTTTGTGTTGTGAGTCAAACTCAAAGATGTCGGTATGCATGCGGAAAATAAGAAGGTCGCTGGCAATCTGCAATTGCGTCTCAAACTTGCCACGGTCGCGGTACTCTATTCTCACACGCTTGTCCAGCTTTCCGTCAAGGTCGTCGTCCAACTCCGATGCAATCTCAAACAGTACATCCTTCAACTCGTTGAATGTGGTGAACGTGTTGTCGAAGATGTGCTGCTTGAGGGTAGATTTGTTGATTATCGATGCGAGAATTTTCTCGCGTAAAGGGCTTTTATCCATAGTGTAGAATATTTATTTTAGTCTTATTTGCTCACCCTCGGTCAGGGTAGAGTTGCGCTTGAGCTTATTCATTCTGATAAGGCTACGCTGGCGTATGCCGTAGAGCTGTGCTATTGATGTGAGGGTTTCACTCTTTCGCACCGTGTGGTGGCTCTGCTCGCCATGCCACTTTGTTTGCTTGCGCTCGATGTATATCATCTCTCCGGCAATGGGGTCGGCGGTGCTTTTTGGGTCAATCTCGTTGTATTTGCGCAACAGACGCTCTGAAATGACAAAAGTACGTGCTATGTCGGCAAACTTGTCATCGGTGCGTGCTATGAGCATGCCTGTGCGGTTGTTGGTATAAACGCTGTAACCTTTGTAGGTGCGCTCCGCAACGCGATATTGGTTGGGGTCAATGCGTCCCTGATGAGTTGTGGGGGTATTGACGCTGCTCTGCGATGTGAAGTCGTGGTTGATGTGCTGCTCACCCTTGTTGCGTGCGGCATATAGCTTGGCACCATCCTCCTGGTCAAGCAGATAGAGTTTGTTGTCCTCGATAAGTTTGACGAGTCGCTGCGCATAGTCTTTGGCTGTGGCGTACCCCGCAGCTTTCAGTCCACGAGCCCAGCTCTTGTAGTCGCTTGTCGAGTAGGCAAAGAGTGAGTCGTAGCGTGGCGATTTATCCAAGAACTCGGCATGGTCGAGATAGGACTCCTCCACCGAGTCGTACTTGCGGAAACACTCGTTTGGCGCATCATCGTTGTGATACACTCTGTCGCCCTTCCAGTCCTTCTTGCACTTTATGCCGAAGTGGTTGTTTGAACGGCGTGCCAGGTTGCTGTTGCCGCTGTCCGATTCCAGGATTCCCTGTGCCATGGTGATGCTGGCAGGTATGCCGTAGCGTTCCATGTGGTCGATAGCAATGTGTTTGTATCGGTCGATATACTCCTCCTTGGTTTGGCGGGTTTGCGCCGAGGCGTGTGTGAGGAGCATCAGCAGCGAGAAAATCGTCGCAATTATTGAGTATTTGGAAAATTTCATTACCTTTGTATTTAGCTCAAAGGCAAAGATAAATTATTTTACGTTAATAACCAATAAATTTCTGCGTGAAGAGTTGGTGCTGACTAATTTAGCCCATAAATGATGCCGGCAGCGACTGTAAAGGAGCAAAGTTATGAAGTCATTGTATATAGTAACTCCCGTCAAGGACTCTATTGAATCAACCATTCAGACCGTTAAGGCTATACTCGCCTCTGACATAAAAGTCCCTTATACCTACACCATTTACAACGATAATTCCACTCCTGAGAACACGGCATTGCTGGAGAACTACTCCAGGGAGTTGGGCTTTAATCTGGTGAATATTGCTGACCTTACCGACCATCCGTCGCCAAACTACCTGCTGGTGCTTCAGCGCAGCCGTAAGATTGCCATTGAGCAGGATGCGGGTTTTGTGCTGGTTGAGAGCGATGTGGTGGTGGCGAAGGATACTCTTCAGGGCTTGTTTGATGGGGCCCAGGAGCGTGACGATTGTGCCATTGCGGCATCTGTTACGGTTGATGACAATGGTAAGATTAACTACCCCTATGAGTATGCCCAGGGGCATGAGGGGGAGTGCTATTCGGTGAAGAATCAGTGCAGTTTCTGTTGCTCGCTGCTTAAGCCCGAGTTTCTTCGCAAGATGGATTTCGATGCACTCGACCCCACAAAGCATTGGTACGATGTTCAGATTTCGCACGAGGCTCTCGAACTTGGTTTTAACAACTATCTGTTTGCCAACCTCCCCGTGGTGCATAGGCCACATCAGAGCCGTCCGTGGAAGCAACTCAAATATACCAATCCGCTGAAGTATTACTGGATTAAGTTCACCAAGGGTTTCGACAAGATTTAATGCTATGAGTGATAGTAGGCTACCGCTGGTTTCGGTGATAGTGCCTTCGTACAATATGGAGGCGTACATAGCTGAAACTCTGGATTCGGTCTTAAGTTCCAATTACGAAAATATTGAGGTTGTTGTCGTTGATGATGGCTCGAAGGACTCCTCGTTGGCAATAGCCCAAAGCTATGCCGACAGGGATGTTCGTGTAAGGGTGTTCTCGCAACAGAACAGCGGTCCGAGTGTGGCCCGTAACCTTGCGCTTAAACATAGCCAGGGAGAGTATGTATTGCCCGTTGATGCTGACGATAAGATAGACCCCAATTTTATTGCCGAGGCTGTCGCTGTGATTGAGGGCGATGCTGAGGTGAAGGCGGTGACGTGCCGATGCGAGTTCTTTGGTAATCGTACGGGCGAGTGGAATTTACCTGAATTTGACAGACACAAGCTTGCGCTGGATAACAGATTGTGTGCTTCATCAATGTATCGCCGGCATGATGCGATGCGAATAGGTGGATACAGTGAGTTGGTTGCGGCACGTGAGGACTGGGAGTTCTGGATTTCGATGCTCAAGGATGGAGGCAAGGTGGTGAAGTTGCCATCTGTCGGGTTTTACTACCGCGTGCGCTCTGCGTCAAAGCGTTTCCGTGATAGAGGCTTCAAGGCGCAGACCATTGACCAACTGAACCGTCTGCATCCCGAATTTTTTGAGCGAGAGCTTGGTGGTAAGCTACACTTGCAACGTTCGCAGTCTATCTTCCGAAATAAGCTTTATCGAATGTTTCACCCGCGCAGTGTTGAGGTGCGCAGCGAGTACTCACACCTTGAGTGGTATGTCAAGGCTCTGCCCCGCATGATTGGTTACGCCATGGAGCAGGGTGGTGCGTTGCCGCTTACGATGCGAATGGGGGAGCAGGAGGTTGTAGTGGAGGCGTTTCGAGGTGAGCGAGGCTCATATAAAAACTCGGTGGCTGCTTTGCGGTTTGCCGTGGCTACGGATGGAGAGTTAAAACCTATTGCTTATTATGCCGAGCGCAGAGGGTTGTATGGCAATGACAGCTATTGCGTGTATGTAAGGCGGTAGAGAAGTTTATAAAAAGCGCTGCATATCAAAGAAAAGAGGTTGCCCAACAAGTTTTTGAAGGGCAACCTCTTTATATTTATCATTTACAGGACCTACTCCTCTGTCGCAAGCTCCAAATCCCTCAGTGCCTCACGCATCTTGTCACATACACGACTCTCGATGTTACGTTCCATCGTAAGAATCATGCTACATATAGCCTTTGCAGATGAGCCTCCATGACCAATCATCACAGGGGCGTTTACACCAATGACGATTGTGCCACCCACGCTCTCATAATTCATGGCATTCCAGAAATTCATGTGCCAGTAGAGCTTACCGCAGATAGGCTCCAGGATGGGACGCAGCAACTTCAACAACCATGGTTTGAATGGATTCAGTCGGTCGTTGATGCGGTAGAGTGCCTCGGCCATCTTCAGAATCACATTACCTACGAAACCATCTGCCACCACGACGTCGCAATATTTGCCCGTGAAGATGTACGATGATTCGCAGTTACCCACGAAGTTGATGTTCTTGTCGGCTTTCAGCAACTCAAAGGCCGCCTTGGACTGTGCGTTACCCTTCGTGTCCTCCTCGCCAATGTTCAGCAGTGCTACGCGTGGACGCTCAATGCCAAGTACTGCCTCGGCATAGATTGAGCCCATCAGACCATACTGTGCCAGCACCTCGGGCTTGGCATCTACGTTCAAACCTACGTCAAGGAGTATGCCTCGCTTGTTTTTAATGATGGGGATGAAGGTCGAAATCACGGGGCGTATAACACCCTTTATGGTCTTGATGACCATCTGCGAACCAACCATCATGGCTCCCGTTGAGCCTGCACTTGCAAAACCGTCAATCTTACCCTCCTTCAGGTAGTTGAAACCTACGGTCATGCTTGAATCCTTCTTCGAGGCAAAGGCCTTTGCAGGGTGGTCGTGCATCTCAATAACCTCGGTTGTAGCTACAATGTCGAAGTTGTCGGCACTGCACTTATGCTTTTTCAGCAACTCCAGAATACGCTCCTTGTCGCCGAAAAGTACGATGCGGCTATCCTTGCCTACCTTGTTGAGTGCCATTACAGCACCTTCAACAGCTACTTCGGGGGCGAAATCACCACCCATAGCATCTATACCGATTCTTATCATAAAATTGAAATTTACAGGTGTAAAAACAAAGAGAGTCGCTCAATGGGGCGGCTCTCTTGCATCTCATAAACTACTCAGCCTTCTTCTCAATTGCCAACTTGCCACGGTAGAAACCGCACTCTGGGCATACACGGTGATAAAGTACTGAAGCACCGCAGTTTGAGCAAGCTACAACAGTTGGAACAACTGCCTTGTAATGAGTTCTTCTCTTGTCGCGTCGTGTAGACGAAACTTTGTGTTTTGGATGTGCCATATTGCAATATAAATTTTAATGTTATTGTTTGTCTTATCTACATGTTCTACTCCTTGTCCTGCTCCATCTGAGCCTTCAATGCTGCCAACTTATTGAAGTCACCCTCGTCTATGCTGTGTGGATCTGATGCCTGTGCGCGAGCTTCGATAGCCTCTATCTCTGACTCCTCGGCCACAGTAAAGTGTGCCAGCATATCGGGGTTGCATTCACCTTCGGGATGAACTCTCTGGTAGGGCAACGAGAGAACAATACTCTCATAAATATATTGTGTCAAGTCAATCTCATTCTCCACAGGACTCACCCACATGACCTCACCGTCATACTCGCCCTGCTCGTCCGAGATTCTCACTACAAGGTGACCCTCATATTCGATGGGGATTGTGCAATCCTCCAAGCAACGGTCACACTCGCATATTACATTGCCTGTGATGTAAAAATCGAAGTCCAATTGTTGGTCCGACTTCAACATTGTAGCCTTCACGCTACATTTTCCACCACGGATATCGCGACATTCATAAGCAGCAAACAACGTATCATCGACCTCGAAATTAAAGTCGAATGAGCTGTTTTTCAAGCCTTTATACGCTACGGAATATTGTTTGCTAAGCTCCATCTCGCAGTAAAATGCACGCAAAATTACAAATTTTTCCTAAATTCTGCAAATAATTGCTATTTTTGTGATGAATATTATTTCTTTCACCTTAGATAATTGTAATTTCTCATGGTACGGAGATTCACTTTCAGCCTGGAGTGCAGCCTGGACGATTCATGGCGACACAATATAGATATAATGTATGTGTGTTATGATAAAGAGTGGCAGAAACTCTCGCATGGTTCCGTTGAGGACCACATAGCTCCTGTGGGTGCGAATCTGAAGTCTGCCCCAATGGGTATGTGTGGTAATCGCAAGGTTGAAATATTGACCCCGGAGTGTGAGCATGTGCGCTTGCTGGGGTACGTGAATACTCACTCTTTACCTGTCATAAAATCAGTTAGTCAGGCTCCTCCGTTTTCACTCAAGGTGCGTGTTGTTGCCGATGGGGAAATCATCTACGACAAGTTGCGCAAGGTAGGAGTGTGGGGTGGAGATACCATTGATCTTAAATTCTAACAATCGCATAACGCGGTGATTTTTGCGTTACGCTTGTTTTCAGATATTGTGTTTACTTAGGGTGAAATCAAATCTTAGTCCTCCACTTGGACGATTGGTTACGGTGATTGTGCCACCGTGGAATTGGACTGCGTGTTTTACAATGGCAAGTCCCAGACCTGTACCACCCTTTTGGCGTGAGCGACCTTTGTCCACACGGTAGAATCGCTCGAAGAGGTGTGGCAAATGCTTCTTCTCCACTCCCTTGCCGTCATCCTCAAAGCGGATATGACATAGCTTCGCGTTGTTTTCGAGCAACGATATATAGATGTTTTGCCCTTCGGAATAGGCTATGGCATTCTCGGTTAGATTGCGGAAGATGGAGCCAATCAATGAGGGGTTGCCATCGACGATAACCTCATCGCCAAAATCCGTATGTAGCATCAGGTGCTCCTCCTCGGGTAACATCTCTAACTCTTCAGCCACCTCACCTATTATCTCGTTGATTACCACCTTCTCTCGGTTAATAAGCGCACTTCCATCCTCCATTCGGGTGATAAGCGACACCTCGTTAAGCAGTCGGCGAAGGCGGTCGTTGTGTGCATAGCATCGCTCGATAAGCTCCTTGCGCTTATCTTCTGCATACCATTCTCACTGCCCGTAGCATTGTTCGTGGGCGAGTATTTCAAGGGAACGCGCATTGCTGCAATATTAAGCATCGTAACCGACCTTCTGGCGGGTATCCCCTCTATAATCTATGGATTGTGGGGCTTTTATACTCTGCGTCCACTTATTATGGCTCTGAATATCTCCCCACAAGGCTCTGGCGCGCTCACCACCTCATTGGTGCTGGCGATTATGATTGTACCTTACGCCGCCTCGCTTAGTGCTGAGTTCATCAATGACCCCAACCTTCAGGAGCTGATCTGGGGTGCATCACTCTTCTTGTTATTATTTGTTCTTACATTGAATCTTACAGCTAAATATCTTGCAAAGAAATGGAATCAGTAACACCTATACTTGAATTTAATAAGACTTGCGTGTCGTACACCAAGCAGACGGTGGCCGTAAAATATGTGTCGGCAGCCATCGACAGAAATACTATCACCGCCATTATGGGACCTTCGGGTTGTGGCAAATCTACGCTGCTGCGTGCCGTAAACCTTATGCACAACCTCTATCCGAATATCCGCGTTGATGGCGAAATATTGCTCAATGGCGAGAATATCCTTGCGATGGAGCCTATCGATGTGCGCCGCCGTGTGGGTATGGTCTTCCAGCGTCCTGCACCATTCCCAACGATGAGCATCTACGACAATGTTCTGTCGGGTTTTGCATTGAACGGAATCAAGCTCTCCAAG
>JAEIGA010017003.1_pt1 | contig 11072 bp, 5 predicted proteins | sample 9270691 | NCBI WGS metagenome assembly JAEIGA01 (sample SAMN17057246, study PRJNA624740) | gut metagenome | biome: biome; isolation source: fecal sample | host: Bos grunniens | place: China: Xizang | collected 2019 | reverse complement strand
GGATGGGGCGCAGGTAACTTCAGCGAAATGGCCGCAGACGAGACCCATAGAAAGAACTTCTGCAAGAACTGCCTCGCGGCAGTCGAAGAATTCGGACTTGCCGGCATCGACCTTGACTGGGAGTATCCTACAAGTTCATCGGGAGGCATTTCTTCATCTCCTAATGACACAAAGAACTTCACTCTCCTTGTCAAAGAGCTGAGAGAAGTTCTCGGAGAAGACCGTCTGCTTACAATGGCATCTTCATCAAGCGCGAAATATGTGGACTTCAAGTCTGCGATCCAGTACATGGACTTCGTAAACATCATGACTTATGACATGGGTGACCCGCCTAAGCACAATGCGGCCCTCTACCCTTCTTCAATGTCATCAAGAAGCTGCAATGAGTCTGTCAAATTCCACCGTGAAAAGGGAGTTCCACTCAATAAGATTGTTCTCGGAATGCCATTCTACGGACATGGAAACGAGACTGATGTTCCTGAAAGCGTAGACTTCCGTGACCTCAAGAAGTATCAGGAGAAGTTTACAGAGAAGTGGGACGACACTGCCAAGGTGCCATATCTTGTAAACTCTGAGGGAAATATGGTGCTTACTTTCGACAATGAGAAATCCATCGGACTCAAGGCCGACTATGTGAAGGCACAGAAACTCAGAGGAGCGATGTACTGGAACATCGAGGCTGACGACGACAACTGGACGCTGTCAAAAGCCATCTACACAAGACTGTTTCCAGAAAAATAAATTATAAAGAAAAGTTCGGTTTGAATCAAACCGAACTTTTCTTTTAGAACTTAAAATTAAACTTGTATAGCTTCGGGCTGCTCTCATCGCTGCCTACCCAAACACAGTTCCTGTCACGATCGACACAGATAGACTCTGCATTGCTGATGTGACTTACGTCATAAGTTGCCAGGAGCTTGGCTGCAAATGGTTTTTCGGTAACCTTGCAGATATAGATCTTCTTATAGTTCGAGTCAATCACCCAAAGCCAATCAGCGACCGGGTCATAGTCAAGACCTGCAATCTCGTCTGCAAAGCCGGAAAGCGAGGTCTTTGAGACCATTGTTCCGTCAAGCTTGTAGATCCAGAGATTCGCGCCCCACTGGGTGCCTACGAAAACAAGATCATCCTTATAATAGGCAATACCCTCCACACCACTATTGTCGTAACCTTTGTCAATCGCCTCCTGCACATAGATGATGCTCGAATGCTTCTGATAGTCAGGAGCATCGAGCTTGTAAACCTTCTGAGAATACTCGATTCCGAGATAGAGATCATTTGTTCTCGGATCAAGAGTGATTCCCTCCAGGTCTGCATCACGTGTCCATACGGTCTTCACTGACATGTCATTGAGATCAATCTCCTTCAAGATACCCTGGTCACCGACAGCAAGCAGAGCCGTCTTGTCCTTGTTAAGGCAAATTCCGGAAATCTCTTCAACATTGACACTATGCTTTGTATAGGTGCCCATTACAGGCATTTTCTGATCTGACCCCGCATCATTGGGATCGTCTGTATTGTCATTGACATTCTCATCAGCTGCTATCTTATCCTTGAAATCCGGAACTGTATTATCTGTGCCGCAAGAAGAGAACAAGAGCGCTGAAGCGCAAAATAAACAAAGTAGGGTCTTCATAAACTATCCTTTAAAGAAAGCGGCAGCCGGCAGAAGCCGGCCACCGCAAAAATTATAATATTACATACTAACCCTTTCGGTTATAGATTAGTTGACAGAGTCAACCTCGCAACGGATTGCCATTGCAGAACCCTTACTATCGTAAGATGTGCTCTGGCTGCTGACCTTTGTATACTTAGCTACGCAGTAGTAACCAACTGCTTCATCTCTGATCTGGTGAGTTGATGACCAGTAGTATCCTTCTGTTGCATCGCTTGAGCGGCTGCTTGAAGAGTACTTCCAGTAACCAGTGTAAGGGAACCAGTAACCGTTTGCTGTGATACCGCAAGCTGCTGTATCGCCTTCCATACCATCGAAAAGCACCTGGCTTGACTCAAACTCCATAACCTTGTATCCTGCAGGACATGGGTCATAGATAGTCTTCGCTGGACCCCAAAGTCCGTCAGCTACAGTAAGGTCATCTGCCCAATGTCTGTGACCATTCTGTGCTGTGTCATAGTTTCCGTAGAGGAATGTTGTTGGGTGAGCGATACCGTACTCGATTGGCCAGTTTGTACCCTCTGCACTTCTCTCGACAGTATTTGTCACATCAGCTGGATAAGAAGTCATTGTCACACCCTCATGAGTACCGTCAAGACCCATCATAGGAGCAACGCGACCCCACTGCCAGAGAAGACCATAGTTAAGACCTGGCTTATCCTTATCTGCAGTAAGCGCACCAAGGTTACGGTCCATGAACTGAATGCCACCAACCTCGATGTTTGCGATAGTCTCCTCAGACATCCAAAGCATCCAGCTCCAGATGATTGTACCCTCAGCATTCTTTACAGAAACGAGAGCGTTACCAGCGTGGAATGGATCAGCAGTCTCGACAACCACGAAACCTTCCTCAAGAGTTACAGACTTCACGAGTGAATTCTGAGTTACAGGCTCGTTGTTACACCAAGTCTCCCAAGTAACTTCAACTGAAGCGGCGTCAAGTCTTGCTGCGCTGTCGTTACCCTTTACAGTCTCGAATTTATACTTACCTACTGACTTGATCACATATGTATTAGCATAACCCTGAGCTGAGTTGAGGTCTACAGTCTGAGCTACAGGCACTATAGGCTCAGTAGCAATAGCAGCAACCTTACCCTTCTCGATTGTCTGAGCAGGGAACTCAACTGCATAGAATGGAAGGTTGTTCACATCGTAAAGAGTAAGAGTACCACCATTCTTCAGAGTACCGGCAGGAACCTCTACTACGAAATCAGCTGGAGTGTCACCAAGCTCTACCTTCTCAGCAAGAACCTTAGTCACCATATACTTTGATGCCGCTGCATTCTTGACAGTGAACTGAGTAGTCTTAGGGTTGTAAGTTGCGTTACCGTTGAGGATAGCCTTTGAGTCTGCATCAGCGAGCTCGACCTTTGCTACACCACCCTTACCGGTGAGAGAGAACTTGACAGCACCTACAGCGCTGCCGAATGTAAGATTTGCAGCATCCTCTGCATAAGCGAACAATGGAGTCTCCACTGCCTGCTCTGCCTCCAATGTGAAAGAGAATGTGTTGTGCATAGCAAATGAAAGGTCCTCATTGTAAGGATAAGTAGCGAAATAACCTGAAGCGCCAGCAGGGAGAGCCTTTGCTGAAGGAACGAACTTACCGGCAGCGGCATCAGTAAGGATATACTTAGCTGAAACGTCAGCACCGTCAACTACAGCATAAACGAGGATAGCGTCACCCTCTGCCCATGCAGTCTTCGAAGTAGCACCATCAAGAACAGCAGTGATCTCTTTGATCTCAGAGCCCTGGTTCTCATTTCCACCTGGAGTATCAGTGTTACCTGGCTGCTCTGGGTCTGGCTCCGGAGTCACAGGTTTCTCGCATGACCATGCGAGAGAAAGCGCCGCCGCAATAGCGAGCATTGAAAAAATTCTTTTCATTTCAGTTGTGTTTTATGTGATTGATTTGGATTTTTCATTACCAGTTCACAGTCTGAGTGAGCTTATAGCCACGCATCTTGTAGTCATTGATCTGCTGTTCACCTACAGGTCTCATGTATGAACGGATGAAGAATGTCTCACGGTTCACAGCGTTACGTACGCAGTAGAAACCAACCATGTCAGAAGGGTTTGTTCCGTTGTAAGTGTGGATGTTGCCATCCGCATCCTGAACCTTGAGAACGTTGATCTTATCCTTCATGAACTGAGGCTCCTCAACAGGGAAGTCGATCCATGGTCCGAGATACTTGTCTGGATTTGTATCGTAGTCCATATAGTCGAGCTTGTACCAGCGGCGAAGATCCTTGATACGGTTTCCTTCGTGGAAGAGCTCCATACGACGCTCGCGGCGGATCTCCCACATGAGCGGGCTCACATCACCGTCACGCATAGGGTCATCAGGAATTGCCGAAAGGCTGAGGGCAGTTGTCTTCTTCACGCCTGCTGCAATTGCGTCAGCATTGAGCGGACGGTTACGGATACCATTGATTGACAGATCGATATCCTCCTGAGTCACATTGCCGATTCCCATTTCTGCGAGAACAGCCTTAGCCTCGATCCAGTTGAGAGCAACCTCACCAAGACGCATGATAGGAGCGTCATTTGTGTTGTACATACCGTTCCAGTCAGGATGCTTCTGGTTGTTTTCAAAATAGTAATCAAGAGCCTCTCTTGCAGCGAACTTAGTTGAGTAGATCATTGAAGAAGAGTGCTTGCTGACTCTATTATAGAATGTATCGAAGAAACGAGGGTCACGAGAAACCGCGAGCTTTGCAAGTGAGAGCTCAGATGGATCGTTAGGGTCTGCAGCCTTAGAAAGGAGCATTGGCTGACCGTCATTACAGTTGAACGCCTTGATGAACTCGAGGTTTACACCTGTCTGGCTCTCGCTACCTCCTGTATATGAACCTACACAGTGAGTGATGCTGAGTCCTGCATCGTAGTGACGATACATGAGGATTTCCGGGTTTCCTGCAAGGTCATTTGACGCAAAGAGAGACTTGAAGTCGCTGCCGAAGCTGTACTTGCCGCTCTTGATGACAAGGTCACCTGCCTCTACTGCCATCTCGAGATACTTCTGCGCATGCTCATTGTCACAATACTCTTCATACTGCTGTGCATGATAGTACTGCCATGTTCCTTCGTTAAGCATCATACGAGAGATGAAACCTGCAGCGATGTATCTGTTCAAGGTGTTTGCACCGTCATCAAGACGCATGTTGTCGAGCACGAAGCGGCACATGTCATATACCTTGTCCATTACATACTGACGGTCATCACGGTCCTTGTACATAGTGTCAGGATCGTCGTCGCGTACAGTTTTCTCGAAGTAAGGAACGTTACCATATACGTTCACGAGGTCATAATACTCGTAAGCCTTGAAGAAATAAGCAACTGCAAGCCAGTGGTTATACTCTTCTTCAGTAAGATTCTCTTTACCGTACTCGTTTACACGGTCGATGAAGATGTTGGCCTTACGGACGCGGCCGAAACCCCATGATGGACCATACCACTCTGATGAGCAGCTGCGGCTCTCTGAGCTTGATCCTGAAGATGAAGGGACTTTGTTTGAGAAAGCGCTCTGCTTTCCCTCGGTCACGAAGTCATCAGAGAAGCCTGTACCGCCACGGACAGGAGCATACTCCTGGTCCCAACCGACACCGTATCCCTCGAAATACGATGGGTAGAAGCCGTTGGCAAAAAGCCTGAAGTCTGCTTCGCTTCTCCAAAATCCATTGTCCACGACTTTTGTCAAAGTCGGTCTGTCAAGCAGATCGCAAGAGCAAACCAACGCGAGGGCGAGGATAGTGTATAATATCTTTTTCATAATCTTGTTTTTAGAATGTTGCCTGAACACCGAATGAAACAGTCTTGAATACAGGAGTATTCAGACCTGTACGTCCCTGTGCATAGTTGCTTCCCCACATTGAAACACCTGTCACGCACTCTGGGTCGATTGGAAGACCGCGGAGCTTGTCAAATGTAAGAAGGTTCTCACCTGTGAAGTAGATTCGGAGATTCTGGATGTTAGCCTTCTTCATCCACTTAGAAGGAAGAGTATATCCTACAGTGACATTCTTAAGTCTGAGGTATGCCATGTTGAGGAGGTAACGGTCGTTGACCATGACGTTGTATCCGTCATTGCTCTTACCCATACCATAAGCTGCAGGATAGAATGCGTCTGTGTTCTCTGGAGTCCAGTAGTCAGCTGCGAATGCGTTGGCCATGGCACCGTCACCTGTATCCCAACCTGGGATTGCGAGTGGACCATTACCCCACATGTCACGCTTTCCTACACCCTGGAAGAATACTGAAACGTCAACACCATGCCAGTCAGCACCAAGTCTGAAGCTGTACTCATAACGAGGAGTCTCATTACCGATTACAGTCCAGTCACCGTGGTCATCTGTCTGCTTAGAACCATATGAGAGCTTGCCGTCTCCGTCGAGGTCCTTATACTTGACGTCTCCAGGTCCGAAGAGGAATGAACCACCCTGGTAGTATGCCTGGTAAACCGGCTTCTCACCATTAGGGCCTGGCTTGAGGATGTATGCATACTTACCGATACAGTTTGGATCATCTGTATCAGCCTCAGTAAGCTGACGATAGATAAGGCTGCCGTCTGGAGTAAGCTCGAAGTCGCTGTACTGATAGAGTCTGTCTACCTCAAATCCCCAGATCTCGCCGTAAGTCTTGCCGACATACCAGCTTGAAAGGCTCTTTGTGTCACCGTAAGCCATGATTGTTGACTTAGCGTCTGCAATCATGAATGTACCGTTGATACCAAGACCGTTAGCGAATCTGTAGTTACCGTCGATAGCAAGCTCCCAACCTGTTGTACGGAGTGATCCGTGGTTAGCCTTAGGAGCAGAAGCACCGAATGTAGTCGTATTCACACCGTCAGTAGGAACGATCATCTGATCGGTATCACGCTGGAACCAGTCGAATGTAAGACCTACGCGGCTGTTGAAGAAACGTGCATCGATACCGGCATCGAGAGTCTCGATTCTCTGCCATGTAATACCTGCAGACACTGTAGAAGGAGTTCCTGCATAGTTTGCAAGGGTATTGTTTGCAGTGATCCACTCGTTCTGACCTGTTGAGATAGTAGGGATATAGAGTGATGATGACACTGACTGGTCACCCACTGAACCCCATGAAACTCTGGCCTTGAGGGTAGACACATAAGGCTTTGCGAATGCCATCCAAGGCTCCTCGATGATTCTCCAACCGGCAGAGAATGATGGGAACCAAGCCCACTGAAGCGCTGTAGGGAACTTAGATGAACCGTCACGACGGATGTTAGCCTCAAAGAGATATCTGTCCTTGTAGTTATAGTTGAAACGGCCGAAGAAGCCGAGCTGGCTCTCCCAGCTTGCAGAACCACCACCGGTCCAGACACCTGTACCGAAGTTGAACTGAGGGTTGTCGTAGTCAGACAGGTTCATGACCTTTGTTGTCTGGCTTGTCATGTCATAAGTAGAGAGGTTCATACCGGCCATGAACTTGAACTCGTGTGCATCTGCCACATTGAGAGTGTAGTCAGTGAATGCATTGAATGTATGGCGGTAGAAGTTCTCATGAGTTCTGGCAAAGTAGCGGTTGTCAGAAGTTGGCTCATACGGATCCTCATATGGGAAATGGTATGCAACCATTGCATCCGGATCGCTTGAAGGCACGACGTCACCGTCCCAGTTTACATAGACCTGGTTACCGTTCTTGTCAATCATCTCTACAGGTGTTCCACGATAGCTGGCTCCTGAGAACACACATCCAGGAAGAGTCATGATGTAGTCCTGGTTTGTGTAGCTATAGTCAGCCACGATGTTCCAATTCTTGACAGGAGTGATTGTGGTACCGAGGTTGATGTTGGTGTAGTTATATCTACGAGTCGCTGTGTTTGCCTGAGCAGCCTCAGAAACAGGAGATCTGAGAACGTTACCCATCTCATCATAACCGTAAGGCATGAGAGGTGACCAGCGGTAGAGATACAGCCATGGAGAGTATGAAGTATCATCAGTGATGAAAGGATAGTTCTTCTGACGCTGTGAATAAAGGATACCTCCTCTTACTGTCAGCCACTTGTTGACCTCAGTCTCGAGCTTTACGGAAGCATTGTACTTCTGGTGTGAGTCATCCTTTGCAGTCTTCATCATACCTGACTCATCAAGGTAGCTGAGACCGACATTGAATGAAGTGTTGCCCTTGCGACCTGAAACGGTTGCGTTGTGCTGATGGGTAGGAGCCCACTCCGCAATCATATAATCATATATATTATATGTACGGATACCGTAGATCACACCACCGTTATAATACCAGTCACGGCCATATACCATAGGGTCGTTAGGACCAATGGTATTGCCATACTTCTGCTGCCACTCATAAGAGCGTCTGATGGCGTCCTGATCTGTTCTGATGTATGAAGCAACATAGATTCCGTCATAAGAATATGCATGAGGACCTACTGGAAGACCGTTGTCAGTTGCATTCTGCGGGCTGAACTTAGAACGTGCAGACGCATCGAGCATGTACTGAAGACCGTTTACACCTGCCATGTCATAGTCCTTTGCCATATTCTGGAAAGATACCAGACCGCTGTATGTTACGGTCACATTGTCTGTCTTCGCACCCTTCTTACTTGTAATAAGGATCACACCGAATGCACCCTTTGAACCGTAGATCGAAGTAGATGCGGCGTCCTTGAGGACAGAGATACTCTCGATGTCATTAGGGTTTACGACCTGGATTGAAGGAATCTCAACGTTGTCCAAGAGAATGAGAGGGCTTGATCCACCCTCGATAGATGCGATGGCACCACGGATCTTCATATTAGGATCCGAACCGACCTCGGCATCAGGAAGTGTTACCGAAAGACCAGGAGCCGCACCCTGGAGACCACGTCCAACGTCTGGAGTAGAACGGCCGACAAGGCTCTGTCCGACATCTACGGTAGCAACGGCTCCAGTAAGGTTCGCCCTTGACTGAACCGCGTATCCTACAACCACCGCATCATCCAACAGAGTTGAATCGTCTTCAAGGACAACTGAGACAACCTGACCAGGCTGAACTGAGATTGTCTTGGTCTTGAATCCAAGAGAAGACACGACAATGCGTGATGTTGTAGGAACCAGAGAGAATGCGCCGTCTAAATCTGTTGTGGCAAATGCCTTCTGAGCATCGTCCGTAACAACTGCACCAGCCACAGGCACTCCCTTGGCGTCCTTTACGACACCTGTGACAGGGTCACCAGGGCCGCTTGATGCATATGCTATGGATAACGAAACGATCATAGCCAGCATCGCCAAGAAAAATTTTGAAATCTTTTTCATAGATTCTTCCTAACTAGTGTTAATAATTAATGGTTAAGTCTGATATAAAATCTCACTTTACAAAAATATGAGGTTTAGTAAACCGCACTGAGTGATTTTGCGCATCGAAACTCACAATTTGCGCAAACACCATCAATACTTACAATCTCATCACATGTAAAGCATATCAACCACCGTTACCAGTGCAGGAAAATCTCCGAAAAACATTATGATTTTCGCAATTGCTTTTTTCTGAATTCAGTTGGTGTGCAGCCTTTAAGGTCCTTGAAGCGACGGGAGATACTTTTGGTATCATATTCGTCAAGCCTGGCCGCGATGTCTGTAATGGAATCGTTGCTTGAAATAAGAAGAAGAGCAAAACGCTCTATTCTCTGAATAGATATATAGTTATAGATTGTCATGCCCGTCATCTTCTTGAAGCGGTTTTCAAGAAGTCTGCGGGATATCGGCACGCAGGACAGAATGTCCGAAACAGATATCTTCGTGTCTATATTTGCGTGGATGTATCGGAGGGCCATAAGGACCTCTTTGTCATTTGTGGCGAACAGGGATGAGGATACCCTTTCCACCACAGAGAGAGGCTGCAGGACAATGTCTTCGCCCATATATGACGGATCCTTGACCATCCTTTCCGCCATGGCGGCTGTCGCCGCTCCACCACGTTCAATATCCACATTGATGGTCGACATGGAAGGATTTGACATGTTGCAGAGGATTTCGTCGTTATCGACTCCCATGATGGCAACGTCAAAAGGCACATTTATGCCGCATAGTTCGCAAGCCTGCAGAAGGATGTTTCCCTGATTGTCATCGCAGGCCATTATGGCGATAGGCTTCGGCAGACCGTTCAGCCAGGCAGTAAGCTCCGACTGGTCATAGTACCACATGTTGTCAATGTTCTGACCATCATACATGTAGAACCTACCCCCCCCCACTGATTTTTCTATACGGGAACGGAAGGCCTCGCATCGTTCATCTGACCAACATACACCGTTGTATCCGAAGAAGCCAAAGTTCGCATAGCCTTTGGAGAGGAAATATTCCGCCGCCATCGCTCCTGTACGGGCATAGTCGCCCGTGATGTTCGGGATAGTGTTGAATTTTGCAATATAATCCTGAGCCAGTGCCACTATGCCGTTCTTTCGGAAAAGCGTCACGTCATCGTCAGGATCAAACTGAGCGATAACCACATCCGCTCTCCACTCCTTGGCCCAGGCCACGACTCCTTCCATACCCAGTTTGCGCTTAAAAGATGGTGGCATCTTACACACCACCCAATGCTCCGTGCCTTGGGAATAGTTTAAGATGCCACGAAGAAATCTATAAGCGAATTGCTCTGTGAAGTCTGTAATGAAGAGCAGTCTCATGATTATCTTTTTTTTAAAGAGAAGTCTCGAACTCCTTGAGGAAACGAAGATCGTTCTCAAAGTAATTGCGGAGGTCACGTACCTGCCACTTGAGCATCGCAATACGCTCCACACCCATACCGAATGCGAATCCGCTGTACTTCTTGCTGTCGATGCCCGAAGCCTCAAGAACGTTAGGATCTACCATACCGCAGCCCATGATCTCGAGCCAGCCTGTACCCTTGCAGATGTTACATCCCTTGCCGCCGCAGATGTTGCAGCTTACGTCGATCTCAGCTGACGGCTCTGTGAATGGGAAGTATGAAGGACGCATACGGATCTCACTCTGCGCTCCGAACATCTCGCGTGCGAAGAGAAGGATAGCCTGCTTCATATCTGCGAAAGTCACATTCTCGTCGATGTAGAGTCCCTCCACCTGGTGGAAGATGCAGTGTGCACGTGCTGAGATAGCCTCGTTACGGAACACACGGCCAGGACATACGATGCGGATCGGAAGAGGCATCTTCTCCATTGCGCGTACCTGAACTGAAGATGTGTGGGTACGCAGGAGTACAGGATTGTCGCTGTCGTTGATGAAGAATGTGTCCTGCATCTCGCGAGCCGGGTGCTCTGGCGGGAAGTTGAGCGCCTCGAATACATGCCAATCGTCCTCTACCTCCGGACCCTCAGCCACGTCGTAGCCGAACTTGCGGAAGATGCTCACGATCTCCTCGCGTGCGATAGATACCGGATGACGCGATCCAAGCTGTACAGGAT
>JAEIGA010017002.1_pt1 | contig 11073 bp, 9 predicted proteins | sample 9270691 | NCBI WGS metagenome assembly JAEIGA01 (sample SAMN17057246, study PRJNA624740) | gut metagenome | biome: biome; isolation source: fecal sample | host: Bos grunniens | place: China: Xizang | collected 2019 | reverse complement strand
TTCTGAAGACTCCTAAAACAGAGTCAAGTGTGCGTAAGGTATGGCTTCCTAAAACGCTGGCTCACATACTCCGTGAATGGAAGAAAGCGCAGGACGAGCTGAAGGAATATCTCGGTGACCTCAAAGCTACCCAGGGGGACACCGGTCATTCGCAGATTGATATGATCACCAATGTTTATGCTCACATTCTGGACGAAGACCGCAAGATCAACGCGCAGAAATTCGAAACCGCATTCTATGGTACAAGAGATCTGCGTGATGTAAAACCGCCGCAGGAACCTGCACAGGAGCCGCAGCAGAACGTTGATCTGGCTTCTCTGATCGATCAGCTTCAGAAGAATCCCGAACTGGCAGCCGCACTGGCATCTCTGATAAATAAGGGAGAGGCGGACAAATCGTCTGACGTCGGTACGCATCCATGAATAACGATAAAGAACGAGCCGCATTACATCCAAACATGTATGCGGCTCGTTTTTCATCTTTACAGATATCGTCATGCCAGACGTTCAGTCGGCGCGATTTCTCCGTTCCCATTCTTTTTTCAGAATCGCGTACTGATACGTATTTTCGTAGATCGGATTTCCCTCCGCGTCATTCACAAAGGTCACGAATTCCATAAACAGTCCTTCGCGGCGCATTCCGAGTTTTTCACACAGCTTCTGACTCGGCAGATTGTCGTCTTCCGTATAGGCATAGATCCGTCTTGCTCCTTTTTCAAAGAACAGATAGTCGAAAAATGCCTGTGCCGCTTCGTAAGCATAGCCCTTGCCGTGGTATGCGGGATTCAGCATCCAGCATGGGCTGAACGTATCTGCACATCCCTGCTCCGGAGCGGTTGTTTCGGGCATGGCATCAATCTCACCGATCACCTTTCCGTTTTCACGCAGGACAATGGCAACAATATTTGGAACCTTTACAATGTCTTCAAAGCAATTATCTTTACGCGCTTATGTCTGAATTTCTGAAGTATACATCATACATCGGACGAATGTTATGACAGAGTACAAAAAACGTTCCGGTGTCATTTCAACTTTCAATTTTGTCAAGTGCTTTGTAGAAAGTTTTGATAATATTTTCCGCTCCTCTGGATCTCTGACGATACCATGATGTGAAATTTGTGTTTCCGGATACACCTAAATTAGGGATAATATACCAAATATCCATCACATTAGCAGAATGTCCGAAGTAATTGCCGCCTGCATCGTAAACGAGAGTATCGAAGAGAATATCGAGCATTGAAAATTCCGTGCAAAAAGAAAGCCACGTCCGTATATCTCCTCAAATCAACATGAGGAGATACGGATATGGCTTTGCAAATCGGAATTTTTTATTACAGTATAATATCAGCCTTCTTTCAGCGAAGTTACCATTCTTTCCATCAGTTTAACCGCCGTTTTTTCCTTGGCGGCAAAATCGGATACAATATTGCTGTTGAAAGAAGCGACCTTATTGTTGATCAGTGCGGGATATCCGCCGAATTCGCAGATGATGCCGACGTCAAGGATCGGATTGCCGAAAATCAGATCGAGCATATCGCAGGAGTCTTCGTCACGCGCAACCTTACCCTGGAGAAGAGAATCGTAGAATACAGGAACAAGATTCGTGTAACCCTGATAAGAGTAGTCTTCCAGGAAAATGGAGGTGTTTTCATAATCGGCATTGGTCCGGGGAACGCTGACCAGCGTGTTTGCAATCGCGGAAGAAGGACTCAGATATTCCTGCTGGGCTTCGTCATACTTCGGGAAGGGAAGAATACCGAAATCTTCTTCCATGCTCCGGTAGGTGGGGCAGTACCAGATACCCGCCATGCTGAACAGGGACTGGTTTGCCATGAACATTCCCATTTCATCGACGTTGGTATTGTCGCTTCGATGGGATACATTGAATACCACCGTCTGGTCGGAGAAGGCTTCGATCATGTGCATAATCTTGGTTACGGTTGCTTCTTCGCCGATGGTGAGAGAAAGATTGCCGTCCTTATCCTTGGTGACATAGCGGGAATTGAACGCATTGACAAGAAGACCGGGCGTGTCGTCTACATGAATGATACCGTAACGGTCCTTGTTGGTCCACTCGCCGTCGCTGTTCAGGTCCGCATTGACTCCTTCGGTCATGCTCATCATCTTGTCAAACGTCCATGTGCCGCTGTGTACCAGTTCATAGGGATTTTCCAGCTGGAATTCCGCAAGAAGTCCCTTATGGAAATACATACAGATTTTCGCTACTTCATCACTGATGGTGAAGCCGCCGTTGATGACGAACTGCTTTCCGGCAACCGCAAGCTGGTCGCGGACGTTGGTATCCCACCAGGGCATATCGTAATTGCAGTGAGACAGATCCTTCAGTTCGGTCAGAAGACTTCCGGTGATGGCGGAAGCGTAGTTCCATGAACGGATCAGAGCAATGTCATAATCATTAATACCCGCAGTGACTGCAGTCTGCAGAAGAGTGAGAGCTTCGTCGCAGTGACCGGTTGCAACTTCATTGATATCGCAGTTGTAGGTTTCTCTCATATACTCGTTCCGGTTGAAGGTTGCGTCGTTGATGCCTTCACCGTTGAGTTCTTCGGCGGAAATGTCCCAGATGCCCAGCGGATCCCAGCTGAAGAAGCCTGCGGCAAGAATGTTGAAGGTTTTTCCTCCCATATCTACGTTGTCAGGAAGATTGGGAGTGAGTTCGGTTTCCGTTTCCGTTTCCTCTTCAGCTTCTTCGGATACGGGAGTATCTGCGGTATTATCGGTTACGGCGGCGGAAGAATTGTCGGATGCATTGCTGTCTGCAGATTCGGAGCAGCCGGTAAAGTTTCCGGAAAGCAGAAGGGCACACAGAAGCAGGGGCAGTATTCTCTTTTTCATATCGGTATTTCCTTTGAATGTAATAGATATATTTTTTGTTTACAGCAAAATCAGATATCGGAATAACGGATGCAGACAGAAAGCGCATCACGGTCTGCACATCCGGAAGCCATAGCGGAAAACATCGCGGCACCGAACGCGGCTTCTTCTTTATGTGCAGGCATACGGACTTCCATATCGAACACCTCTTTCAGCATCTGACGCAGAGCAGTATTCTTTCGTACCGCATTTCCTGAGACGATAAGTTTATTCACATGATCATGCGGCATATTCAGGAACATATCGTGCAGTTCTGTTGCCATTCCCCATAAGGTTCCGGCAATAAAGGCTTCGGGAGTAAGAAGATCTTCCGAAATATCGCAGATACTGCCGAAAAGATCGGGAGCGTTTCTCGTTCCGCAGAATGTGGTACGCACATGGAGATATTTTTTGCTCTCGATTCCCTTGCAGGCAAGTGCGTTCATTACTTCATACTGTTCTGTTTCTGCTGCTCCACTTGCACTCATATATTGACGGAAGAACCGTTCTATGAGAGCATAAGCACGTCCACCGCAGAGAGCAGATCCACTGGTCAACCAGCTGTTTTTCAAAAATGGGCGGATTTCCATTGCGGCATCCGGCTGGAATCCGGAAGTGTCATGATTCATGACGGAAATCTGGCTTCCAGTACCGAAATTGGCGAGTGCTTCGTGTTCCGGATCCTGTACAGAGCCCAAAAAACTCGCCTGATTGTCACCGATCGCTACGGTAACAGGAATTCCGTTCCATGTACCGGCAATCATATTTTCCGCAGTTATGTCCGGCAGAACAACAGGATCAATGCCCGCACGGATGAGAGCATCTGTATCAAATGCATTGGTCTGTATGTTGTAAAATCCAAGGCTTGCTGCATCGGAGCTGTGCATCAGGGGCGTTTTGCGATCAGTGAGCTTCATGACAATGTAATCCATGATCGTACACAGTTTCACTGCATTGTTGGGAACATTTCCGTTCATTAAATTTGCAAAATGTGTAGCAAGTCCGTAACCGGGTGCGAGACGGTAACCGCTGCGTTCTTCGAGAATCTGACAGAAAGAAGGCGAACCGAGACCTGCACGTCCATCCTGCCATGTATAGAGAGGGGAGACCGCACTTCCGTTTGCATCGACATACAGGATACCGTGCATCTGACCGGTGATTCCGATCGTTTTTACTTCGGGATACCGATCAAGAAGAGAATTGAGGAGTTCAAAAACACGATCGCTGATGCGGCTGGCATCCTGCATTTTCTCCCAAACAAAGTCTGATGCAATATCTGAAGCGTTGTCAATGGTATAAACTTCGACAGTCTTTCTTTCGGTAATGTCCAGAACCACTGCGCTGACTGTTGTGGTTCCGATATCAATGCCGATACAAAAGCCGGGTTGAGGTGTATGATAAACTTTCATAATAAATGCCTGTTTTTATGATTAAATAATTTAATTATATAAGAGTGGTTATAATATATCACTACAATAGTATCCTGTCAAGTATTTTGAAATAAAACAAAATGTAACAAAAATATGAACAAAGGCTTTACGGCGATAAGAAGCTTTAAAAACACTTGACAGAAGAAGACGGATACGATATCATATATAAGATATCTATGAAGCAGGTTATAAATAGATGAAGAAATTAGGCAGCAATGCAGTTACAACACGTGAAAAAAATATCGCACTGATTATAAAACTGATTAACCGTAACAATCGAAGCAGCGGTGGGTGTTCCCGTGCAGAATTGGCGGGTCAGACAGGACTGACGCAGGCAAGTATAACCTATATCACGAAGGAATTGATTCGTTGGGGTCTGATCCGCGAAACCGGGGTTCTCGAGGGGCGGACAAGACATCCTTCCATAGGTCTGGCTATTGACAGGGAAAATTACGGAATTATCGGGGTTCAGATTAACCGTGAATACGTTCGTGCGGGCTTTTTTGCTATAGACGGTGAAACATTGTTTACGGAATGTGAAACTTTTTCAGCTCCCGCCGAGCCTGTGATGGTGATGGAACGGATGTATCAGTGTATCGGACGGATCCTTCGGAGAATTCCTGACGGAACCACGGCACTGGCGATCGGTGTTGCGCTTCCCGGACCGTTTCTTCCCGCCAGAGGAAAGATAGAGTTGATGACAGGCGCACCGGGATGGTCTGAAATCGATATTCAGGGAGCGCTTTCCAAAAGATATGCGCTTCCGATATTTCTGGAACATGACGCCAACTGCGGTGCTCTCGCGGAACTGTGGTACGGTGATACGGAGATCCGACATAACATTCTGTATGTAAATGTAGCAAACGGAATCGGCGCGGGACTGATCTGTGACGGAAGACTGACGCGAGGACAGATTGGTACAGCAGGTGAAATCGGACATATGTCTTTGAATTTCGACGGCCCGTTGTGCGAATGCGGAAACCGCGGTTGTTTGGAACTTTATTGTTCTCTAGGCAAGCTAAAAAACGATTATGATGCGATAACTGGAACAAAAGAAAAAAATGCGGAAGAAATTTTGCTTTTGGCAAAGAACGGAGATGTTTCTGCAGAAACTGCTCTTGAAAAAAGTGCGTTATATCTCGGCATCGGGCTTGCAAATCTGGTTAACATTCTCAATCCGGGCACGATTATTTTGTCGGATGCTTTTGCGAAAGCGGGAGAGACTCTGATAAAGCTGGTTCGTTGGCATATGAATCGGTATTTGCTTCGTGATATTGCGGAAAGTGTGGAATTACGCATAGTATCGGAACCGCTTGAGGAAATCACAATGCGCGGTGCCTCTGTTGCGGCTTTGGAACAGCTTCTGAAAGAACCTACAAAATATTTCTGCGGCAATTCAATGGAATAATGAAAAAAGTGAAATCGAAAGGTTTCACTTTTTTTACGGGAAAATCGTATTTCAATTCTTGACAACCCCAAAATCGGGTGATATAATAAAGCATAATTAAATGATTTAATCCATAAATCTGTAAGGAGCAACTCTTATGGTACGGAAAACATTTATACTTAACGATCCTATACTGCATTTGCCCGTTGAAGATACGGAACGAATGTGGTATGTAAAAATTATGGATGGTGAACGGCAATTTGCCGAATTCTACATTGCGCTGTCTTGTAAACCTGATTTCTATTGTCCCCTGTATCTGTATGCATTGAAAGGCAAGACTGTAACATTGTGCTGTGACGATGAAAATGTCCCGGACGATCTGTTTGAAGGTATCGCAGAAGGCGGCAGTATTGAGGAACGTCCCAAACTGTATCCCGATCTGTACGAAGAAGCGGAACGTCAGCAGGTGCATTTTTCCTCACGGCGCGGATGGCTTAACGATCCCAACGGACTGGTTTATGCGGACGGAGCTTTCCGTATGTGTTATCAGCATAATCCGTATGGTCCCAATCACGGCGGCGTCAATGTCAGCTGGGGACTGGCGGTCAGTGGAGACGGCGTTCACTTTACCGAATATCCCGATGCGATCTGTCCATGGGATTCTCTGACGCACATTGCTTCCGGAAGTGCGGTTGTGGATGAACAGAATCTCTCCGGAAAAGGCGCAGGAACGATACTTGCTTCCTATACAGCATTGGAATCCGAAATGATGAAGGGAAGGACTTCTGTCGGAACCCGAGGTCAGATTCTCGATTACAGTACCGACGGCGGCTACACATTCCATCATCTGACAGAAGAACCCATTATTTCTGTACCGGCAGGCGAATGGTGGCGTGATCCCAAAATACTGCAGGTGGAAGACGGAAAACTGTGCATCGCTGTATATGAAACTTATGAAGGAAAAAACTGTGTCAGCTTCTATTCTTCTTCCGACTGTATTCATTGGGAATTCCGTTCTCGTACAATGGATTTGTTCGAATGTCCTGACCTGTTTCCGTTAACTGTTTCAGAAACAGGTGAAGAACTGTGGGTTCTCTATGGTGGAGCGGGCTATTATTCCGTAGGGAAATTTGAAAACTTTACATTTACCCCCATCGGTGAACGCCATCATCTCGACTATGGTACAGCAACCTATGCAGGACAGACTTGGAACTCTCATCCGTCCAAAAACGAGCGTTATCACATTGCATGGTTCCGTGATCCTCCCGTTCAGTGGAGATATGATCCTGAAGTCAACAGCGGAGTTCCCTTTGCTCAGTCCATGACCCTGCTGTGCGTATTTACTTTGCACGCGACTGAAGACGGCTACCGGTTGTTCCGTAATCCGATTCCGGCGTTTGAGACTCTCCGAGCCAGTGAACCTGCGGTGTACAGCCTTACTGAGTCGGTAACAACGAATACTCCCGCGGAATTGGAAGTTACGTTGGATGCGGAAACTCCCGTGACGATTTCAGTGAATGGAAAAGGGCTGACGTGGAACCCCGAAAACGGAGTGGTTGATTTCACCGGGGAAAAACAGTACCGTTTAATAACGAAGGATCCTTTCAAAGTACGGATCGTACTTGACACACGTTCCGCAGAATTCTTCGTGTGCGGAGAAGTTTCTGCGACATATGCCGTGGCAAACCACGAAAAGACACTTACCATCGAAGGAAATGCTATCGGACAGGTGAAGATGTGGAAACTCAACAGCATTTGGAAAAAATGAACATCCGCTATTTCGGAAAAGGGTTCAACTATGATCAGGACGGCCCCGGAAACCGTCTGGTGTATCATCTGGTCGGATGCAATATGCGCTGTCCATGGTGTTCCAATCCTGAAGGAATGGATGTTAACCGTGAAGGACGGGATATAACGAAGGTTACCGCCGCAGAAATGCTCGAGGAAATACGTTCCTGTACTCCGATGTTTTATGACGGAGGCGGCGTTACGTTTACCGGCGGAGAAGCAACCATGCAGATCGATACACTGAAATCCATTCTTGCGAGTCTGAAATGCGCAGGAATCCACACGGTGATCGAAACCAACGGAACCTCTCCGCGACTGCCGGAACTACTTCCTCTGCTTGATCTGCTGATCTGTGATCTGAAACATACTGACAGCGAAAAACTCCGTTCCGTAACCGGAGTAAGCGGTGAAAACATATATCGGAATCTGCGTGGAGCGGCGGAAGCGGAAATCCCTCTTCTGATCCGGATTCCTCTGATTCACGGCTTTAACGATGATACTGCATCTTTTGACGGATTTGCGGATTTTCTGTCCGATCTTCCAACCGACGGATTTTCTGTGGAATTACTGGCGTATCACGAATACGGAAAAGACAAATGGAAAAAACTCGGGCTGCCATACACGGTAGAGAACGGTGCCATCCGTGAAAGCGACCGTAAATGTCTGGCACAGCGTTTGTGTGAGTTGGGAATCCGAGTAATAACTACATAAAAATATCGAGGAATATAATGATGCTTTCTGCCGAACTTGTTACTTCTCTTGCAAAGGAATTGTTCCGTGAAGAACGTGCAATCAAACGTTTGGACGGATGGTTCCTCATGCGTGAGTCATATATGAAAAACGATTCTCTGACCGAAGGAATGTCGGAGAGTTACCGTGCCGCGTTCCTGCTGAAAAAGGCTGTGGAAAATCTGCCGCTGTCTTTGAGCAGCCATGCTGTTTTTGCAGGTACACAGAGGGATGCGTTTGCACGTAGCTATGCGCTCATCAATCCTTCGTTCAGAGTAGAAACTTTCTCCGGTTACTGCGATCCTACAGCAGTTTATGGAGATATTGAACCTGACGAAACTTTTACAGAGGAACGGATCGGTGCCGTACGTGATTTCGATTCACACAGCGCCTATGTCCGCGAACTTACCGAAACCTATGCCGGAGCGGAAAATCACACCTCCGAAGTTATCTATTTTATCGAACAGGTTACAGGACATGTGATTCCCGACATTCGCCCCATTCTTCGTGACGGTATTCGCGGTGCCAGAGAAAAAATCAGTTGTGCTCTTGCGGAAAATCTAAACGAAAAACAGCGTGACCAGTATGCCGCTATGGCTCTTACTCTTGATGCTGCGGAAATTCTTGCCGGACGTTACTATGCTATTGCTGAAGAACAGCTGAAAAATGCAGACTCCGATGCAGATCGTGAACGTCTTGCAAAAATGCTCCGAACACTAGAAAGGGTACCTGTGGAAGGTGCGCGCGATCTTCACGAAGCCATCCAGAGTTTCCTTCTTATCTGGCAGTTGATGTGTCTTGAACAGGCGCCGAATCCTTTTGCCTTTTCCGTTGGAAATGCGGATCGAATTTTCGAACCGTTCCGTGCCATGACCGATTGTTCCAGAGAAGATACCGCCGCTCTGTTAAAGCATTTTCTGGTCTTCTTTAATGTTGCGGATCGCAGTTGGGCAATTTCACAAAACATTATTCTCGGCGGACGCGATGTGGACGGAAATGACCTGACCAATCCTACAACTTATGCGATGCTTGATGCATATTACGACATGAATCTACCTCAGCCGATTCTGTCTGTGAAACTGCACAAAAACACTCCCGAACTTCTTTACAGAGAACTGGGACGTTTCTTCTTTACCCCCGGCTGCCTTACACCGTCCTTGTTTAACGATGACTCTGTCTTCCGTCTTCTTGAAAAGTCCGGCGTAAAAGCATCTGATCTGCCGGATTACTCTATAGCCGGCTGTCAGGAACCGCTGATTATGGGCAAGGACAACGGCAATACTACAAACAGCTGGCTCAATCTCGGAAAGATTCTTGAACTTACACTTTCCGCAGGATGTTCTACCGTGACAGGGAAGACGCTCGATCCCGATCTTGAAAAAATGGATCCGCTTACCACTCTTAAGCAGGTTCGTGAACGATTCTACCAGAACGTGGAAAAGTATGTTTCTGCAATGACTGAAGCGGCAAACGGTGCATCCCGTGCTGTGTCTCATTTGCCCGTTCCTTTTTTGAGCACTTTGATGGGCGGGCTGGAATCCGGTTACGATATGCGTGATACAGAGTATCAGGGAACCCGATACAACGGCAGCGGATGTTTAATCCATGGCCTTTCCGTAGTGGCAGACTCCTTTATCGCCATTGATGAACTTCTGGACAAGAGACCTGAAGATGCGGAAAATCTGCTGGATGCGCTGAGATGCAATTTTGAAGGTTATGAAGAACTTCGTCAGTTCCTGTTGGACTGCCCGAAATTCGGCAATAATCTTTCGGCACCTGACAACGAAGCGGTTGAAATCGCCAACCGTGTGGCAGATACGGTTCGGGCAAAGAAAAACTATCTCGGCAACCCGTTCCGCCCTGACTTCAGCACACCGTCAACGCATCTGCTCTACGGATATTGGGTTGGCGCACTCCCAAACGGACGGTTGGCGCGTGAGATGCTTAACTACGGTATCGATCCGTTGGCAGGCGATGCACATGAAGGGATGGGATTCCGAATTCTGTCTTCGTGGAAACTTCCCTATGAAAAGATGTGCGGCGGATATGCTTCCCATCTTGGTATCGATCCCAGATACTTCAAATCCCAAGAATATGATGATCTTGGAAGTGAATTCCATAGCAAGATTATCCGTCCGCTGTTTTTCAACGAAGGAAATCACGCTATGGCTCCCTTCTATCTCTACGTCAACGTGACAACCCCGGAGATTCTGCGGAAAGTTCTCGAAAATCCAAAGAAATACGCACCGAACGGTGTCTATATTATGCGTATTCACGGCACGTTTGTGAATTTCCTGGATTTGTCTCCCGCAATTCAGCAGGATATTATCCGACGTTTGGATCCTGCTTCAGCATCGCTGTAAAATACCGAGATTCATATAAGCAATCATCGAATCGATTGTATTGAGACATCTGCAGTCTTAGACGGTTATAACGAAAAAAGTGAACCGCTTCAAAATAAACAGACGACGCAAAAAAACAAATAGTAAATCAAGCAATAAACTGGCATCGGAAATCCTTCGGTGTCAGTTTTGTTCTGAAGACTCCTAAAACAGAGTCAAGTGTGCGTAAGGTATGGCTTCCTAAAACGCTGGCTCACATACTCCGTGAATGGAAGAAAGCGCAGGACGAGCTGAAGGAATATCTCGGTGACGAGTACCAGGACTATAATCTTGTCGTTGCGCTTCCGAATGGCAGACCTTGCGAAAATCGTGTTATTTCAAAGGAATTTGAAAAACTAAAGGCGAAAGCAGGTCTTCCAAATGTTGTATTTCATTCTCTCCGTCACCACAATGTCAAGCTCACGACAAAAAAATATTTGTGCAAAATCGACTTTACAACGCGAATTTAAGCATATATAAAGTCG
>JAEIGA010017001.1_pt1 | contig 11073 bp, 9 predicted proteins | sample 9270691 | NCBI WGS metagenome assembly JAEIGA01 (sample SAMN17057246, study PRJNA624740) | gut metagenome | biome: biome; isolation source: fecal sample | host: Bos grunniens | place: China: Xizang | collected 2019 | reverse complement strand
ATTTGCTCGCGTCGTAAGGCTGAAATCGATGTTATAACCCAATTCTATCGGCAAAGACAACTTGTTATCGGCAATTAATGATGAGTTGGCGATGCTGGCCACATATGCCGAGAACTGAATCTTCGAAGTGCCCGATGCAAAGGTGTATTCATCTGCAATTTTATAGAGGCACTTGCCACCCTGCTTGCTCACAGGCTTCATCTCCTTACCATTCAAATCGTAAATCTCCAGCCCATCGGTTGCCACCATCTCCAGGTTAATCTGTCCACCACCGTTGATTGAGGCGATATCGCCCAAACTAATCGTCATATCAACACGCGCACCCTTCTGACCACTCGCCTGAGGCTTGAAATATATGCGCTTGATGGAAGAGAGGTAGTCGGGGACATCATACTCCAACTGCTCGCCGACCTCTCCGCTCGTCTTGGCTGTGATTGTATAACCCGCAGGTACATAGACCGACACATTCTGGGGAATCTCCAGCGAGCCAAAATTTGGGGTAATACCAAATGGCTGTTGGATGGAAATAGCACCACCCTTTAGGTCGAATGCGGGATAGTCGCCCACAAATGTGGTCATAGTCCTCTTGATGTTGAACGAACTCTCAACGCCATCGATTGAAATGCTTTCACCATCACCAGCAAAGGAGAGCGAGTAATTGCCGTTCGCATCCATCACCAGACCTTCAAGATCTTCGACAGAAATTAAATCTCCCAATTTCTTCTCCTCCAAATAACCCAACGGCAATGTCGTGATATCACCACCAATGGCTACCTGGGTTGATGCTTTGTCAATCTGAAAACTTTCATCTACACAAGATGTCGCAGCAAATAACGCCATTGCTACAAACCTATAACACAATCTCATATCTGTTTTCTTTTTTGATTTTGATTGAATTTTTTGGCAAAGAAATACAAAATAATGACACATCAGTCGAATAGGCACGAAAAGTCAATGAACAGGTAAAATTTCTCAACCAACAAAGCAGCGCCACAGGCAATATTTGCAAGGAATTTTTTCGCTCAATAGTTTTGCATCTTCTCTGCATTTTTATTAAATTTGCATAAAACCTAAAACATAATCACGATGAAAAGATTTTCTCTTTTAACACTTTTTGTCGCAATGGCAGCCATCTGCTTTGGACAACAGCCCATCCGAAAAACAATCTTTTCTCGCGATTTTTCACCCGCCGAGGGTTTGATTACGCCGCACGAGCGCCCTTATCGTGACGAAATCTGCCTCAATGGGCTCTGGGAGGTGCAGTGCATCGGCATCCCCTCATCGTGGCGTGCGGGCAAGGGCGAAGCGCCCGAACTTACCGAGCCACAGGCCGACCGCTGGGACAAGGTGAAGATAAAAATTCCATCGCCAATCAATGTGAACAACTGGGGTCAGGGCTACAATGTCGGCGAGGGCACGCGACACCCCTACGCGCCGAGTTCGGTCTATTTCCCTTCATATCCCGAGCATTGGAACCACGCCCGACTGGCGTGGCTGCGCCGCTCATTTGTCATCCCCGAGGAGTGGGCAGACAAGCGCATAGTGCTTCATTTTGAGGCTGTTGCAGGCGAGAGCCGCATCATCATAAATGGCAAGGAGGTGCACCGCAACTTCGAGTCACATCTACCTTTCGACATCGACATCACCGACCACATTGACCCCTCGGGCGAGAATGAGTTGATGGTGGGACTGCGCCACACGCGCCTGTTCGATAAGTCGCACCCCGACTACAAATATATGGGCGCGACCTACCCTACTGGCTCGAACACCGACGACCTGATTGGCATCTGGCAGGATGTGATGCTGTGGGCAGAGCCACAGGTACGCATCTGCGATATATTCGTTCAGCCGTGGGTGGACCGAGGCGAGTTACGCGTGGAACTCACCATCGAGAACACCACAGCGAAGCGTCAGTCGATAGAGATTGGCGGCGACATCCGCGAGTGGATAAACCTTGCGGGCAAGGATGTGATCACTGCGCCAGAAATAAGTTGGAAATTAGGCGATAGTGCGCTCACCATCCCCAAGCAGAAGGTTGTACTCAAGGCGGGCGAGGCACGCAAAATAACGCTCACGCAGAGCGTAGATGGAGAACTGAAATTCTGGTCGCCCACGGAGCCAAACCTCTACACCCTCCTGCTCTCGCTCAACGACAAGCGCCAGCAGATTGACTGCAAAGCGGAGCGTTTTGGCTGGCGTCAGTTCAAGATTGTGGGCGAGGATTTCCACCTCAACGGCGAGCGCATACAGTGCTTCGGCGACATTCAGCACCCATTCAGCGCCTACATCTGCTCGCGCCGTTTTGCCTATGCTTGGTATCAGATGATTAAGGATTTCGGCGGCAATGCCGTGCGACCACACGCCCAACCCTGGCCAAGAGTTTATTACGACCTGGCGGACGAGATGGGTCTGATGGTACTGGACGAGACGGGCGTGTTCGGCAGTTCTATCCGTATGAATTTCGAGGAGGAGATTACCTGGGAGCGCAGCAAGGAGCATCTGCGTCGCCTTATCCTGCGCGACAGAAACCATCCATCGGTCATCGGCTGGAGTCCTGGAAATGAGACATTTGCGATTGCCCTGCTGAATAAGCCGCCAAAGGAGGTTGCTGCGAAGTGGGATGATAAGTTGGTGGAGATGGCGCTGACGGCGCTGGAGCACGACCCTACGCGCGACTTTGTGACGCTTGACGGCGACAGGGATATGGATGGCCGTCTGCCCGTATGGAGCAAGCATTTCGGTCACAACCTTGAGATTTTCAACCTACCAAAGGATGCAAAAAAACCGCTTATCGTGGGCGAGTCGGGTGCGACTTACTATGGTCGCCCGATACAACTCTATCCGTTTGTGGGCGAGCGCGCGTTTGAGTGCTATGAGGGTCGCAACGAGGCGCTGGCGATTGATGTCTTCCAGAATGCGCGATATATGGCGCAGCCGCTGCTGGACTACTACTCACCATCGGAGGTGTGCTGGTTTGGTCTGGAGCATCTGCCGCTCGGCTACAACGATTTCAACCGCCTGCCTACGCGCGAGGATGGTATCTTTGCGGGCAAGCCTTATGAGGAGGGCAAGTTCGGCTATCAGTATGAGCGCATCCCGCCCTATGTGACCACATTCAACCCTGGCATCGACCCAGAGTTGCCATTATACAAGCCGCTGGCGATGTTCAACGCGCTGAAGGAGGCGCTCAATGGCGGTAGTTGGCAGCCATACAAGGAGGTCAAGCGCCCAGCAAAACCTGCGCTGAAGGAGGCTACCTATAACGAGGCTTTCGTGGTGGGCAAGCCGCAGGCGGAGTTGGTGGAGTTTATCAACCGAATGGGCATTGCAACGACAGAAAATGCCGCCGAGGCGAAGTTGTTTATCGTCGATATGGAGAGTGCGACCGCCGAGGAGTTGGCGCCGCTGGAGGGTGCGAGCGAGGCGTTTGTACTGGCATTGGGCAAGGGTGCGACTATCAGCGAGGAGTTCGCGAGTTGGTTGCCCGCACCGATACACCTCACCGAGCGCAAGGCTACGGCGCTGGAGAGCAACAAGAGCGATGAGTGGGGCGCATACTTTGAGTTACCCGACCTATATTTCGCAGAGGCAGAGGGAGATAGAATGATTCTCAAGGCTGGCATTGCAGGCGAAGGCGTGACGGCGGAGAATACCGTTTTGAGCGCATCGCAGACCGACTGGAGCCTGTTTAATAATGTGGCGGAGCACTGGAAATGCGCGCAGGTGGTGCTCTACGAGGCGCTGAACAAGCCTGCGGGAGCGGCCGTGGTAAAGAGTGCGGTTGGGGATAACAAGGTTGTGATGTCGGTTATTGACTACACCATCAACACAAAGGAGACAACTCGTTTCTGGACATCACTTCTGAAGGTGATGGGTATCAACTCCGACCCCGAAAACGCCAACAAAAAGAACTCCACCAAGGAGCACAATCTGCTGATGGATGGACCAGTGGATTAGAGGATTTATAATAAGAAAGGCTGCTATCAAGCAGCCTTTTCTATTTTTGGGCATAAGATTACCCGAATATAAGGAATTGTATAAAAAGAGTGTTTTTTAGACGCGCAAAGTCCGAGAAGCCACAGTTTACCTGGGCGTAAATGAGGATTTCGAGGGCAAGCATAACGCCAAAAACCCCTTTTTAGGCAATTCCTAATTCCTACAATGCAATCTTGAAAATACACTTCTTCACGCGACCCTCGCCGAGCATTGGGGCGTGACCATCCTCTGGAAAGAGGATTGAGAACTGTCCCTTGCGTACGGTGTAGAAGCACTGTGGGGTGTCGGTGAAGAACTGCACATCCTTCGCCTCGTCGAAGTCAGCCTCTGGCTTGAGGCAATCGGGCTTCTCGCTCCAGCCGAAATACTCCTCTGGGCCATCCAAAACCAACTGGATGTCGATATACTTGCGGTGCAACTCAAGGCGCGCCTCCGACTTATCACGAAGGTCCAACTCCTGAACATTCACGAAGATATTGTCGCCGTCGATGTCGTGACGACCACACTCCATAGCCGCCAAATCGTGGCTCGCGATGTAATCAAACACCTCCTCGAAACGAGGGTGAAGCGCGTAGTACTGCGCTGCATTTTTCAATGAATCAAGTATCATAATCTTTGAGTTAATTAGTTGTCTTATTGTACAATAGGCGCGCCATCACGGGATAGTGGTCGGAGTAATTGACCTCATTGTCGATAACGCTATCCTGCTCAAGCAGAGCCAGTGTCTGCTCGTCGGCGTACTCCCTTACGCCCTCGCCCTCCAGCGGTTTCTTGTCGCCATAGCGGCGCACCACGATGGTGTCGCCTCGCTGCGTCTGGGTCACCAAACCCCACGAGTCAATAACCTCATACGAGAGGACATTGAAACTCTTGGAGCAGAGGATATAGTCGATACGCAACATATCGAAGAAGCCACGATAGGTGTGTGTATAACCACGACCCTGCTCGCGGTAGGTGTCACGCAGACGGCGCGACATCTTGCGGTAGGTGTATGACACAGGGGTGTCGTTGAAGTCACCGCAGACAATCACGGGATAGGGCGAAGAGGAGATAATATGCTTGATGGTATCGACCTGCGAGGCACGCAGGCGGTTATTCTCCGTCAGGCGCGTAAGGATGCTCTGGAACTGCTCCTCCGATGACTCATCATCCATATATTCGTGATTTTCAACATATTTTCTATCGGCCTTGCGGATTGCCGTAGTGTGCAGATGGAGGTTAAAGACTCGCATCGTATCATCCTTGATAGCGATGTCGGCCCACACAAAATTCTTCATCGAGTCGATGCGCTCCGCCCTCACAATCGGGTAGCGGCTATAAATCGCAGGGCTCAAGTTCGAGCGCTTCAAATCCTTGGGCAGGGCATACATAGGCTTAAGCAGAGTGTCCATAGCCTCCTTGAAGCCGAACTCCTGAAAGCAGAGGATGTCGGGGTTGATATTCTTAATCATCGACACCATAGAGTCGATATTTCGCTCGCGGTCGTCGCCGATGAAACTGCGTACATTGTAGGTCATCACCTTCATTGCCTTGCGATCGTACTTGGGCTCGGCATAGGTGCGGCGCACCTCCATACGATAAAATGACGACATACTGAAAAGGCCGAACAACGACACCAGAATGAGCGGCACCGCCACCCACATACGCCAGCGAATAATCCAGTAGAGCACCATCACCGCCTGCGCGCCATAGACAAAGGGCGCGACAATGCCGAGCGTAGTCACCTCGCCCCAGTTGCGGGGGTCGAGGCGTGGCACAAGCAGCGTGAGCACAAAGAGCACCACCACCGCCAGGGTCACAACGCCCATCAGTAAATCAATCACAAGACCCACAACCGAGCGACCAGAGCGCTGCGACTGCGAGGAGTATGTCGTACGATAGTATTCAGCCATCTTTTAGAAATATATTTTACCCTTCTTGCGCCACCAGTAGAGCAGAGCCAAGCCCCACAACATACCGCCCAGGTGAGCGAAGTGGGCAACGCCCGCCTGAAATCCCGACAGACCAAAGAAGAGTTCCAGCAAACCGTAGATTACAACAAACCACTTGGCCTTCATCGCGATAGGCGGAAAGACCAGCATAATGACATTATTTGGATGCAACACACCAAACGCCAGCAGCAGACCATACACAGCACCCGACGCGCCAACGGTAGGGATTCGCAGCAGGTCGAGCGAGCCATAGAAGCCATTTGCCGCCACAGCGTGGATATACTCGGCATAGCCTACGCCCAACTGCAGAAGCGCCGCGCCGATACCGCAGACCATATAGTAGGTGAAGAAGCGCTGCGAGCCCAACTCATACTCCAACTGTCGTCCAAACATCCACAGAGCGAACATATTGAAGAACAGGTGCGACACTCCGCCGTGCAGGAACATATATGTAAAGACCTGATAGGAGTGGAACAGCGGGCTCTCGATATTAAAGAGCGCGAAACGCGAGACTATATCGTCACCAAAGGGCAACAACTCGGTAGCCAGCAACGCAACGCAGTTGGCGATAATCAAGTTCTTGACCACTGGTGGGGTCATATTTCGGCGTATATACATCATTTGACTAACTTAATTTTGATTTCAATTCATCTATCGCAAGTTCTGCCATAATGGGCTTGCCCGATGGCGAGAAACTGTAATTTTCACTTTCACACAATCTCGAAAGCAACTCCTGCGCCTCCTGACGACCTATCTTTGAGAGTGAGTGCGAGCCCTTGACCGCCATCACGCGCGCCAGGTCCTCCTTCATACGCTCCTGCGCATCGACATTCGACTCCACCTCGCGCAACAACTCATACAGCAGAGCATCAGCCTGCTCGACAGCCACATTCGCGGGCACACCGCCCAGCACAACGCGCCCCTCGCCCTCGAGTTCCATATCGAAGCCAAGTGCGGCGAACTCCACCTCGTGCTCCTTCAAGAGAGAGTAATCATCCTCCGAGAGAATCAACTCCTCGGGGAAGAGCAACTTCTGCGAAGCGCAACTGCCACCCTTGAGCATCGCAAGATAACCATCATATAACAAGCGCTCCTTCACGCGACGCAAATCAACAACCATCGTGCGACCGCCACTAACTGCCATCGCCAGACCACCCGCCAACGGCATCACATCCGAGAAGCAGAGCGACTGCTCGACACTCAACTGCTGCTGCAAGGCAACGGCTGGCACGAACTCAAGGTTGCTCTCCTCATCATCCACCAGGTCGCCGAGATCAATACCATCGCCGAAGAACGATGCCGACACCTCGCGGTACTCTGGCTCGGCTGAGGGTTCTGGCTCGGCTGATGCTTGTGACGCAAACGAACGAAAAGAGTCGAACGACATCTTTGGCTCCACGAGGGTTGTAGCGGCTGGCGAAATAGGTTCGGTGCCCATCATAAAGTCGTCGAGGTCCGACAGACCACCCCACGCCACATCACGCAGGCGAGGCATATCCATCTCGGGGCTCACGCTACGCGCGGCACGCGACGAAGCGCTACCCTTTCCTCCCCCACTCTGCGAGGCACGCAACATAGCCGACGAGAAGTCATCGATGCGTGGCGTAGAGGGCTCTACATCGCTGATGTAGTCCTCCCTGAAGGGGTTATAATCAACATTATCCGTAACCTTTGGCTCGGCGTATATCATCGTATCGTCGCCCATCACTGGAATATCGAGCGCAGTCTGCTCGAACTCCATCATACCCACGCTGCCGCTCTTGGCAAGCGTAGAGCGTACGGCGGCGCTGACAATCTGATTTACATCCTCGGCGTCGGCGAAGCGCACCTCGGTCTTATGAGGCGAGACATTCACATCCACGCGGTCGGGCTCTACCGTCAAGTAGAGGAAATATGAAGGTGAGCAGTTATCGGGAATAAGTTTCTCGTAAGCCTTGAGAATGGCGCGGTAAATCTGCGGAGAACGGAAATAACGGCCATTCACAAAGAGATACTGCTCGGTATTCTTCTGCTTGGCTGCCGCGGGACGACCCACATAGCCCTTCACCTTGACGATGGATGTATCGACATCCACCTCCAGAAGGTTGGTCTTGATGTGGCGACCCACAACATCGATGATGCGCTCCATCAACGACCCTGCGCCGAGCGTGATGATAGGCATATCGTTTGACATCAACTCGCACCTAACCTGCGGATTGCAGAGCGCCACTTGACGAAAGACCTTCTTAATCTCGGTCACCATCTTGGTGCGGTCGCCGTTGAACTTACGGCGTGCGGGTGCGGTGTAGAACAGATTACGGACAAAGAACTGCGAGCCCACTGGACACATCGTAGGGGTCTGCGAGACAAACTCGCCACCATTGACAATAGTCACAGTGCCCACCTCGTCATCCTTCTGACGGGTGCGCAACTCCACCTGTGCCACCGCCGCAATCGACGCCAGCGCCTCGCCACGGAAACCAAAGGTTTGCAGGCGATAGACATCGTCGAAGTCGCGAATCTTGCTCGTTGCGTGGCGGTCGAAGGCCATACGGGCATCGATGGGTGACATACCGCATCCGTCATCCACAATCTGGATGAGTTCCAGACCCGCGTTGCGGAAGTTCACGGTCACCGACCTTGCGCCCGCGTCGATGGAGTTCTCCATCATCTCCTTGACCACCGACGAAGGGTTGTCCACCACCTCGCCCGCAGCAATCTGATTGGCTACAATCTCGGGTAAAAGTCGTATCCTGTTCTCTTTCTCCATTTTTTGAGTTGGGTTGAAGGGTCTTACTCCTCAATAATCTCTATCTCGTCGCCCTCCTCATAGTCGTTGGGCACGATAATCAGCGGAGCATAAGGGTTGAACTCCTCGACCTCCTGCTGCGCCTGCTCAAACTTCTTCTGCGATGAGTCGGTTGTCGCCATCTCGAAGATAGCGCCCAGGCGTGGGATGAGCAGATAGATAAGCACGAAGAGCAACATCAAGGCTACGCCCATTGTCCACATCTTCATCTGCTTGTCGGACTTACCCTTCTTTGCCTCCTGCTCCTTACGCAGGTCACGCGCCTCGCGCTTCGCCTTGATATATTTGCCCGGCGTATATTCGCCGCTATCGTCCAAACGCTCGCCTCGCAACTCGGCACGACGCTGCTCACGCTCCTCCTTGGCGGGGTCGTAGTAGCGAGGTGTGTAGTTGAAACTATTGGCGTGACGCTTATAAGGTGAAAACCAACCCATAGTGCTAAAGTTTATTATCTAAAAAAGTTCTTCATTCGCTCAAAGATATTCTGGCTCTCGACGCTCTCGGCGTGCTTGAAGTGAGGCTGCTCGGCGAGTTTTTCTACCAACTTGCGCTCCTCGCTATTGAGCGAATCTGGAATTGTGATATCCACCACAATCAAAATATCGCCTCTGCCATAGCCGTTCACATCGGGCAGACCCTTGCCGCGCAAGCGCAACACCTTACCCGCGTGAGTGCCAGCCGCAATCTTTATCTTGGCACGACCGTCGATGGTTGGCACCTCGACCTCGCCGCCCAGGATGCAGGTAGTAACTGGCAGATTCAAGTTGTGAATCAAGTCGTTACCATCGCGCACCAACTCTGGGTTGTGCTCCTCCTCGATTACCACCAGCAGGTCGCCATTCACGCCACCGCGGCGCGCCGCGTTACCCTTGCCCGATACGGTCACAGCCATACCCTCGCCTACGCCAGCAGGAATCTTAATCTCGACAACCTCGTCGCCACGCACTGCGCCCTCGCCATTACAAGCCGAGCACTTCGCAGTGATGGTCTTACCCTCGCCGTTGCAGGTAGGACACACGCCCTGGGTCTGCATTCGACCGAAGAATGTATTTTCTACGCGAGTCACATAGCCCGCACCGTTACAAGTCGAGCAGGTTGAGTATGAAGATGAGTCCTTCGCGCCTGTGCCACCGCACTTGTCGCACGCAACGGACTTGCTAATCTTGAGTTTCTTGGTTGTGCCGTTGGCAATCTCGGCCAAAGTGAGTTTCACCTTCACGCGGATGTCGCTACCACGATTTACTCGTCGGCCACCGCCACCACCACGCGATGAGAAGCCACCGAAGTGACCACCGAAAATATCACCAAACTGCGAGAAGATATCCTCCATAGAGAATCCTCCGAAGCCACCACCGCTGAAGCCGCCGCCCGCAGCACCGCTCATACCCGCGTGACCAAACTGGTCGTAGCGCGCACGCTTGTCGGGGTTAGAGAGCACATCATAAGCCTCCGCCGCCTCCTTGAACTTCTCCTCGGCATCCTTGTCGCCTGGGTTCTTGTCGGGGTGGTACTTGATAGCCGCCTTACGGTAGGCCTTCTTTATCTCGTCGGCATTGGCGTTCTTCTCGACGCCCAACACCTCATAATAGTCCCTTTTCTCTGCCATCTGAATCGAGTTTTACTCACCTACTACTACCTTTGCGTAACGCAACACCTTGTCGCCGAGCATATAACCACGCTGAACGACATCAATCACCTTACCCTTCTTATCCTCGCCCGCAGCGAAACGAGCCACAGCCTCGTGGAAGTCGGGGTCGAACTCCTTGCCCACAGACTCAATCTCGGTTACATTCTTCTGGCGCAACGCCTCCTCGAACTTCTGCAACACGAGTTTCTCGCCCTCGCGCAAAGCGTTGATATCCTCGCTCTTCTCGGATGCAGTCACCGCGCGGTACATATCATCCAGAACCGAGAGCATCGACTTGATTACATCCGAGCCACCGCTCGCCACCAAGTCCATCTTCTCGCGCAAAGTGCGCTTGCGATAGTTGTCAAATTCCGCCTGAAGGCGCATATATTTATCTCGCCAAACGGCGATAATCTCCTCCTGTGAAGGCTCTGCCGCTGGCTCACCCTGCTCTGCGCCATCCTCTGCCACATTGGCAGAAGTAGCCTGCTCGTCATCCGCCACATTGGCAGAAGCGGTCTGCTCCTCGGCCGAATTAGCCTCCGCCTGATTGATATCTTCCTGCTCTTTAACTTCCTGATTCTTAATCTTTTCGTCTGTCATATCTTTATGTTTAATCATATTTCCTCATACTAATAGCGCAAATTATATGCCCAAGCCTAACCTAAAATGAATATGGTTGGTCGTTTTGCAATATCTGGCACACCGCACTTGCGCCACTGGGCGATGGT
>JAEIGA010017000.1_pt1 | contig 11073 bp, 9 predicted proteins | sample 9270691 | NCBI WGS metagenome assembly JAEIGA01 (sample SAMN17057246, study PRJNA624740) | gut metagenome | biome: biome; isolation source: fecal sample | host: Bos grunniens | place: China: Xizang | collected 2019 | reverse complement strand
TTTTTCATAATCGTGTCAGGCCTTAAATCCGAAGACTTCGTTTCAACGCCATCAATTAACCAAACCGTTGTCGGATAGTACTTCTCTTTGTCTTCTATTCCAAAGACTTTATCGATCATAGTTTCCCAAACATACTCAAAACGATTTGTACCATAGCGTTTAATATTTTTTCTTTCCGACTCTTCCACATTATGAATCACATTTAGCATATGTAAAAAGAGTTGTTTGTTCATATCATTAAAAGTATGTGCCAATTTATTTGTCACAACCGATGCAAATAGATCTTCATTAAAAGCAATCGGAGGCTTTTCAAATCTTCTGCTCGAGAATAGCCAACCTACCCGTTCAACGCTCAGATAGATGCAATACTGCTGTACCAAATGGAACAACTCATCTTCCTTCAACCGGCTTTTTCTAACATAAAAATCTGCATATATGAAATTGCCGTTTTGAACAATGGGCTTTATGCGTTTGATTGTTTTGTTCCAATTAATCTTTCCGTTTTGGGCACGTACCAAAGAAGGCTCAGTTTCTTTGTAATATCCATGAGCCATAAAGTCATACAGAACGTAAAGATATGAGAAGAACGGGAAGTCATTTGCAAAACCATCTGCGCTACTAAAGTCTGCATTTGACAACAATTCATTCTGACTTGCATTGATTGTTGACAAAAGCAAAAAAACCTGGTTCCTAACTTCTTCATCAGTCATGTTTTCCGAGAGATTATAACCTCTTGGAAAATGAATCAAAATGTCATCATCTAACTGAAGACCGACAAAAGAATCCTCAGGATCCTTGCCACAGACTCTACATTTTTCAATTAAGCGAAGTTCACTCAATTGTCATCGCTCCCATCCTGGGATCCACCAACATCACTTGAAACTGCATCCGGATTCAAACTTTTCACTATTTCCAGTAATGCTGTCCTGATTTTCTCGTTAAAAACATTAAACTTTTCTGAACCGGTTTTACTGTTGAAGGCTTTGATCACTAAACGAAGCTCGTTATAATCTGGAGAGAATACTTTATCAGGATTCATTTTTACTGCGTCGTCCCAAAGATACTTAAGCACTTTTTCTGCAAATACTTCACTCTTACTCTTAAGCTCATTCTTGGAAACAAAGTGAGTCCCTAACTGTTTGTCAGCAGTAGAGATCATATTGGAAGCATTTGCTTCAACAATCGATTTGTTGATCACTTTGGCAAAATCTTTCCACTTTACACCTGTATCAAGAACTTCCGTGTTCATAAGGGGAGTATCAATACATTCATCAAAATCATTATCGATCATTTTCATCTGCCAACGACGCTGAAATGCTGTATCTAGCGTAAATACATTCTGGTCGGATGTGTTCATTGTCGCAATAATAGAAAGGTTGCCCGGCAAGGTGACTTTCTTTTCGCTGTTTTTGTAAACCTCTTTTGCAATATCTGCGTTAGTAATTGCATATTCGCTAGAGCCGTCTTCTTTCCTGTCCAACAGTTGGAATAAATCGCCAAAGATCGCAGGCGCATTCCCGCGATTTATTTCTTCAATAACAAGCCAGTAATGGGTATCAGGATCATTCTGCGCTTTTTTAAGAATCCTTGTAAAAGGTCCAGGGGAAAACATATAAGTTGCCGTGTTGTCATTTTCAACTTTAGGAAGAAGTTGGCCAATAAAGTCGGAATAGGTATAATCTGGGTGGAATACAACACGTTCGACGTAGTCAGCCACTTCCCCCTTTTTTTCAAATGTATATTCCTTCTTCACTGTAAAACTTTTCCCTGCACCAGGGACACCATATAGCAAGATATTGCTTCCAACTCTAGACGATTGCACGGAATCTGAACCATCACCAAGAGGCATCTCTGCTTCTACCAAATCATCTTTCGATAAATAAGGTCTGTTATCATACTTATCCAAATAATCAAGCAGGCAACTTGTATGTACAGCTGAAATAAATGTCCCCAAATTGTTGGTGATTCTTTCAAAAGGTTTCGTTGGCTCAAAAGAATTCGGAATAATTATTTGATTCCCACTCGTATAGGTACTACGGTCTCCACTCTCAGTGCCAGACAGCCGCTCAATCTCCCTTTCAGTGCACTCCAAACTAAAGACATACTCTTGGTATTTCGGAACCTGGTCATTTACCCCAAGACAAAAATACTTCAACCCTCTAGTCAAAGCATAATTCCAGGTTTTTGCTCTTTCATGCGGCCCACTATCACGCGTATCAAAATAGTTTTTCGTATCATCCTGTTTGTGAACCAGAGGATAAATGAATACGACCACTTTTTCATTGTTTGGTAATGTTAATACTATCCCTCTGTTTTTTGTTTCAGGAATAATGTCTTTTTTTATGAGTCCTTCTTCGGTATTTAAATACCGCTCAATTGTTAGACAAGCGTCGTTAGCCGTATACATTCAATCCACCTCTTTAATCATAGTCTATCATCAAATCATAAACCGCATTTGCGCAGGCCTTGGCAAATTTTGGCGGCACAGCATTTCCTATCATTTTATAAGCCTCGGTTGCGCTTCCGACAAAGCAATAATCGTCGTCAAATGTTTGGAGACGAGCAGCCTCACGAACCGTGATTGTTCTTGCTTGGGTTGGATCCGGATGAATATGTCTTAATCCATCTTTATATAAATGAGCCGGAATCAGATTACTTGGTTCGTCCCAACGTAGAACATGATATTTATGAACATTTGATTTCTTTCCTGTTTTTTCAGTATAAAGCCTTTTTAATGAATCAGCAGAAACATATTTATTTCTTCCGGATTCTAAATCTTCGGTTAACAGTTTAAAAATGCCAATATCCCTTTCGCTTTGCCATCTTGCAATATGGTTATCAACATAAGGGACCGGACGGGAGTGCGACAGTCTTTTTCCGTTAATCTTTTCCTCCCTTTCTAAAGGATAAAGCTTGGGGAGATCTCCAATAGCATCTCTTACCGTTTTCGTGGCACACTTATATTCAGGAAGATACTTCTCATAAAAAGATGTCACCATTTCCAACGCTTGCTGTTCTCCATAAAACTCTTTATTAACACCAAAAATGATGATGCGACTACGATGCTGTGGCACACCATATTCTGTAAAATCAACCACTGCTTTTTTCAAATCCGGGAGGACAATATATCCTGCATTATAAAAGCTTTCTTGAATTATTTCTATTATTCTTCTATCACCTGGCTTGGCTGTAAGAATCCCCGGGACATTTTCGAAGATAAAAGCTTTTGGTTTGTATCGTTTCACTACTTCCAGATAGCTCTCAAACAAATAGTTTCTGTAGTCATCCCGCATGCCATTTTCATCACGCACTCTGCCTGCAATTGAATACGCTTGGCAAGGCGGACCACCGATAATCATATCTATTCCGTTGTTGTTGGTCACATAATAGTCCAAACCCTTTGAAGAGCCATACTCAGGATCGTCATCCCATCCTTCAAACAGTTCTTTTGTTTTTTGGATATCATATCGGATAACTAGTTCTTCCGAATTATTATAATTCCATTTGGTTTTTAATCGATCCCGTAAGTTTTGGCACGCTGTTTTTTCCCATTCCACAGCAGCGACCGTTTTATAATGACCGGATTGTAAAAAACCGTCTAACAAGCCTCCACAGCCGGCAAATAGATCTATCGATTTTATTATTTTTGCAGGAACAGTCCCTTCTTTAATAATCCTAGACAGCTCATTTGCAAGAGCTTCTCCCAATAATGGAGGAACAGCGTTTCCCACTTGCCTATTTTGCTGTGTCTTTGTGCCAACAAATACAAAACTATCCGGAAAAGATTGCAATCTCGCATTTTCTCTTATAGTCGGGACCCTGTTGTATTCATAATGAAAATGATTTCTATGGCCAGTATCAATAGTTCTGGAAGGTAAATCACCATGGTACCGTGTCCATGCTTCATGAAATTTTCGGCTTTCACCCCATCCTTCAGGTAAATCTTTATAATTTCCACCTTCTGGAACAAGAGCTATCGTATCTTTCACAAATTGTTTGTGGTTTGTTGCAACATGGTTATATAGAACGTTGCAATTACCTCTCATTTTTTTCTGATATCCTGTTTGAGGCTCGCAAGTATATACATCTTCTTCCACTCCTAATTCTTGTTCTCTAGAAGGAAGGTCACTTAATGCTTCTCGGCATGTCACGTAATGATCTTTATCCACAGTGGGCTCAGGAAAAGCAGGAGAACCAATATCCTTTCTCACTCCCATATAGATCAATCTTTTTCTGATTTGAGGAACCCCATAATCTGCGGCACATAATATTTTACAATCTATATTGTAACCCATCTGCCTAAATCGTCTAAGGACCTCATCTTTCACTTTGCCATCATACATAGTAGCCATCCCTGGCACGTTTTCAATGATAAATCCTTTGGGCTTAAACTGGCGAACCATTTCTATTACTGCAAGATAAAGCTTGTTTCGAGGATCATCAAAGTTTCTAGGACCAGTTAAAGAAAAGCCCTGACAAGGGGGCCCTGCAATTATTACGTCGATTTCATTACTGCCTACAGCATTCTTGATAGCATCAAATGTTTCTTGTTTTGATAAATCTGCGTTCATTGCAACTGCGCCTTCATGGTTAAGCGCAAATGTTTTCAAAGCCGCATCATCATTATCGACACCAACTGCAATTCTATAACCGGCATCTAAAAAACCTTTAGACAAACCGCCTGCACCAGAAAACAGATCAATGCATGTTAATTTCTGTTGTTTCACTTTTATAACCTCTCACATTACTTGATTTCACTTTTTCCACTAGTAACCCATTTATCCAACTCTGAGCATTTAAACTTCCATAGCTTTCCAATTTTATGGGCCGGCAAACCAACATCTTTTTTTATCCAGTTACGCAGAGTCACTGGTTTGACACCTAAATAAGCTGCCGCTTCATCAAGGTTAATCCATTTTTCTGCAATGTATTCTGACACCTTTTTAAATCCTCCCAGTATTTGTTATACTATTAGTGTATCGATTAGCCTTTTATAAATCAATATTTATTACTTTTTTATATATATTTTTTGATATTTATTATTATTTTCGGGAGTGATTATGTGGCAGATAGACATTCCAAAGAAACTCGGAGCTATAATATGTCTCAAATCAAAAGCTCCAATACTAAGCCAGAAGAAATAGTAAGAAAATACCTGTTTTCACATGGTCTTCGTTATCGTAAGAATGACAAACGTTATCCTGGGAAGCCAGATATTGTTCTTCCGAAATACAATACCATTGTGTTTGTCCATGGCTGCTTCTGGCATCAACATCAAAACTGCAGATATGCAACTATGCCTTCCTCAAATGTGGAGTTTTGGAGTAACAAACTGGCTGCTAATATTGAGCGCGATCGCCGAGTGGAAAAGGAACTAATTTCATCTGGATGGAAAGTAATTACCGTTTGGGAATGTCAGTTAAAGAAAGAAACTCAAGAGCAAACGTTAACAACCTTATATGAATCTATTATTCATTAAACCCAACCTGATGTCAGGGCATTGAATTGGACTGGTACACCAATCGTACAGATGAAATCTTCTACCGTTTCAAATAGAACATGCCAAAAAGTACGCCAGAAGCAAACGTAAAGTCCACACAACAGTCATAGTCACCAAAAAAAGAAGTGGCTCCTTAAGCCACTTCTTTTTATTATTCTTCATCCGCTTCAGGAACCGGCGTCCCATCAAAGAACTTCCAGGGACTGATGATCGTAGTGTCAAATTCATCAGACTCAAAATACCATTCGTGCCACCGGATCACATCGCCGGTCTCTTTCAAAACGACTGGGGGTACAGGGCCGAGCATCATGTTTTCTGGTTTGTGAGCACCAAAGACATAGGCATCTGCGGTTTCTTCGTAAGAGTCAACCAAACGGTAGTATTCCTTCGCAATCGTGATTGCTTCTTCCAGTGTCAGCATGGGATCACTCCTTTGCGCGATGTCGGTTTTGAACTTCATATTGATACCATACCCGTTGCTGGTCCAGCGGTCAACACCATCCGGACCTTCTTCCGGCGCGTAAAAGTCGCTTGGTTTGTGTTTGTAGCCATCCAGTTCAACGTAAACGTATCTGTCTTCCTCTTCTTGAGGGATCTTCGTGGTTCGGTATTCTCTGCGGATCACAGACCAGGGAATCGAAAACATTTTATGCAGGATTTCCCAGAAGCCTTTTACGGCGAAGGGATAAAAGTTGTTACCATCGCATTTGATCTGCACCTCGTCAGTTTCAATGCTTACTGACCACGCAGCACCATCTTCTATATTAAGACGATGATAAGATTTCCCGTTTTCATTCCGCAGCGGAGAATGCTCGATCAGCTCACAAAGGTGGTCGATCTCATTGTTCAACGGCACCGTGACAAGCTCTCGATCGATAAAGCAGTTCAGGACTGGACCTTCATCGGTAACCGCAAGAATAATGTCCTCTCCGACAATCGGATTTCTGTAGTAACTCCAGCTCAATTCGAAACGATAAAGTGTGCTTTTGCTCATCAGAATCTCCTCCTTTTGTTTGTTCCACCGTCAGTATAGCGGCTAAACCTTTAGAAAAGGTCAACTGGCGGGGGACTTTTTTGATTGAAGAAAGCGGCTCATACGAGCCGCTTCTCTTTATTTCCTTTTCACTTTCACTTTTACCTTCTTAGGTTTCATACGGTTGTCGATCAAGACTTTAGACTCTTCGGTCAATTCTCCATCATCCGTCAGAAGAGGCGTATCCAAAACGGCTTTGATCGTTCCGGCCATTCCTGCAACAGCAGCAACTGCTTTCTTTGCCTCTGGAGAATAAGCCCGATAATCTATTCCTTCTGTTTCAACAATGTCTTCCAATCGGTAGACCATCGGAAGGAAATAACTGTCCAGCCGCGCCAGAAGGTTGTAGAGCAAATAGGTCCTGCGGCGAATCGCTTTGCACTGAAATGATGCCGTTTCCAGTTCTGCAGCCATCTCAGAAGCTTCCGCTTTATTGATATATGCTTCGTCAAGCTTTTTATCGGCTACATTCTTCGCAACTTTTCCCATGACAAGTAATGCAGGGCCTGCAACTATACCTCCTAGAACGGCCATTCCACCGGCGACCCCAAGCCCCCCGGCAGCAAGAGATCCTCCGCCAAAGAAAGCAAGTGTGGCATTCGTAGCTGCCGCACCACTCAAAGTTGAGATTGCGGTTCCTGTCGATGCAGTCGCCAATGCGGATGCCGCTCCATAAGCACCAAAAGCTGTCAAAGCACCTCCCGCCGTGCCAGCCAAAGCGCCTCCGGCAAGAGCAGATGCAAATTCCTTCATTTCGCCTAAATCTTCAAATGTCTTTTCATCTATTACATAATCTTTCATCTCCAACAAGTTCTCTACCTGATGGAAATCGACATTTTTGATTTTTCGAAAACTATCAAGAAAATCCGCGATACTACTGTTCAAGATAAAAAGCTTTTCTTCTCCTAAGTGGTCCAACGATTTCCCGCAAGCCGTTCTCTGTTTGTCCAGTTCATCGCGTGCTTCTTCAACTATATCGGTAGCCTTTTCGTTGATCTGCTTTGCCTCTTTAGTCTCTTCACCTGCTTTGACTGCAGACTTGACACCTTTTATGCCTGTTACGACTGCTGCGCCGATAAACAATTCCGTTAACATATTGGTACTCCTTTAAATATCCAGCAGATCGCGAACACTTTCCATGATGACAAGCTTTCTGTCTGCGAGCTCATTGATCATAGCTTCTACTTCTGAATAAGGACGGTCAGTAGTTGTCAACCAATCAAGTTCATTTTCAATTGCCACCAAGGTTTGCATGCTAGTTTCCAACTCCAGATACTCATCCTCCGGAACGTCAAGGAGACCGGCAATATACTTGATCAGTTCCTGTTCCGGTTTAGAGTATTCATCATCGATATTTGCATTGGCCAGCAAGTCCCATAGCAGAAGCTTCGGGGTGATAAAAGAGTCTTCTGTTGGGACAGACTCTTTTATTGCTTTAGACACTTCATGCTTGATGTATTCATATTCGCTGTCGTAGTTATTTCTGAAGAAATAAGTCTCATCACACTCACGAACAATAGCGTCTTTGTTCTCCGAAAAGGAGATATCCAAAGCATTTCCGACTTCATCAAACTTTTCCAGTTCATCCCCAGTGATCTCCCCATCGACAGCCATCAGGAAATACATCACTTTAAGTGCACTTTTTGTCGAGAGGCGATCATCTTCCCTTTTTCGATGGTTGTTCATCACTTTCGATTTCACTGAGGGTTCGTTCTTTTTTTGTGGTTTTTTTGTAGCGGCATCAACATTCCCAACTTCTGTTCCTGTGCTTAATTCCGAGAGTTTCTCAGCTGCAGCAGAAAGATTTTCCGCGGCATTTGAGAGATACTCAGAAGCCTTCTGAGCAGAGGGCCCTATACTATCCGCTGCCGTTTTTGCAACTTCTGTAAGGTTACCCATAAGATCTTCTAACAATGGATTTTTCATATGCCACCTCTATAACTGCAAAACGTCGTCTGAGTCCATAAACTCATCGAATTCCGCTTGTGTACTAAATTGTACTTCCTGCTTTCCGAAGGCTTCCTGAATGTAGCGGTTCCCTTGCAGGAACTTGTCGATATCATCCTCGGCTATCGCCTGATCAACGACAGAGAACCCAGTCTGGACTGTCTCCAGTTTTTCGGCGATATATGCCGTCACAAGTTTTTCCAGTTCTGCGCGATATGCGATGATCAGTTCAATGTCGATCTGGGTTTTTGCCTCCACCAGCAGTCGTTTTTCGTGGATGAGTTGCGCTTCTTTCTTCTCGTTGGACAATTCCTTCCCGACGGCCACAACTGCACGTCCCGCTCCGACATAGTTAAACCGGCACGCGAACTTGCCGCTGAAGAGAACGAAGTTGCCACCGGATTCGATGGCGGATCTGACAGCGGCATCTGCCGTGTCAGCGAACGAGAACGTGAGGCTTGAGACCGTGATCATCTGGTCGACTGTTCTGTTGTTGAACGGCAAAACAGCTTTCCAGTTCACGTCATCAAAGGTGGCCTTGTTACTCAGCTCTTTTTGAAGCCTCCGGACAAAGAATAAGGTTCTGACAAACAACTCGTTGAGTGCAACAGGAAGCATTTGTTTTTCTGCGGCTTTGAAATATGCGAGCTCTTTTCGAAGATTGAATCGATATTCCTTGGACTCATAGAACTCGTTCAAGACTCCGATCAGACCGGTTTTATTGATCCCGGGTATTGCAGCGATTTCATACATAAGGGAAAGGAATACACCGGGAATTCCCATTCCCGCTCCTGCGCTTTGCTTTGAGCCGGCCATATCGCTGACCAAATGACCAAACCAATTAGTTGCACAGCTCAACACTTCAAGTAATAAAGGTGTTGTGGCAATCAGACGAATCAGTTTCCAAAGTGCTTCCGGCATTTCTTTGTTGCGCTCAGCTAGGTTGTCTTTTGCCAATGTAACGAGCCAATTTAACAGTCCGGAAACAACTGCAGGCATCCATGCCAGTGCAATGTTTTTTGCAAACTCCTGAGGCATTTTGTCAACAGAAACAAAATGCCATTCGCCGTTTTTATTGACAAATGTCCCTACGCGAAGAAATTGGACAACGATAGCAGACATCAGACCCACCGGTGTTGGATGGTGTGCAAGGTCAGCTAGATGATGGTTATAAGTAGTAACATCTATCCCAGCCCCACTAAAGGCATTATCCTGAGCAACTTGGAACGTTTCCTCCAGATGCTTAACCGCACCTTTCAATCGACCTTTGCCATCCCAATTTGTTTTTCTGGCAAAACTTTCAACAAACTGGTTGACCTGCTTGTGGGCATCGCCAATGTCTTTGCTTGTTACCGACAATTCCCCAACGTACAAAGAATCGATTGCGCCACAAAGCACACCACTTGCAATGGCAAGGGCGTAGTCATGTTGTGTAATCGTACTTGAATAACGTTCCAGACGAGAATTCACATCTGCTATCTTCTCTTCCAGTTCCGCTTGAGAAGCCACCTTGGCTTCCAAGTAATTCGACTGAAGCTGATCCATATTAACCTGCTTTCTGCTCAAATGCTATGTACACTCTTATCATATCAGAAAATGATGATTTTTGGTTGCCTGGCGGGGGACATTTTTCGTCTTCCGAGAGAAGACATTCCAGTCAAATATCTTCTGCGAGAAGACGTTTCCCCTCGAAAATCTTTTGGGAGAAGACGTTTTGCTCAAAAAATCTTCTGTCAGAAGATTTTGGGGGAAGAAAAACTCCTCCGGCTGGAGTGAAGCCGGGGGAGTTTTCCATTCGTAAGAGGTCTAAAGAAAATGAGGTACTAAAGATGACAATAAAAAAGAAAGGAAGTAAACAACAATGACTAAAACCCACAAGTCGTTGTTACACCGTCAGTATACTCGGAATTTGAGAGGTGTAAACCCCAAGAATGGGACAGTACATCGCCGCCGGTGTCCGATAAATGGACTTGTGCTTTTGGGATAATTGAATATGATAGAAGCAACCTATAAAGAGTGCGCGAGAGACAAGCTCGACGACCGCACAGCAACCTGCGTTTTGCAAGGTGCTAAAGCTTGAACGATAGGGGGTGAAACGATGAGACGCGAGACTTTGCCGCCTCTGCGGAAGGATTACTTTGAACTGGACCGGCATATACACTTTGTTGACATTACGGACTCTGCCGTCCGGCGGGTGGTCGTGGAACTGCTGGAAGCCTACGGGTATGAGCCATATCGTGCCGACCTGCGTGACTCCATCATCGGCACGTTCCTGCCGTTGACGGTGTATACGGATAAAAAGATGTACGACTGCGCCGGCAACGTCACGTGCGCGGCCGCCGCAGCGACCCGACAGATGGTCCTGGACCTCGAGGAGTTCCTGGTCATTCTGGACCGTGACATACTGAAAAAGTAAATCGCCAAAAAGAGAAGGACGGCCCTTACGGGTCGTCCCTTGGTTTTGTCTTTAGACGTCTTCGCCGTCCGGAAGGGAGCGGTAGAGGTCCAGCATGCGGGTGTAGAGGGCGTCATACTTCTCCGGCGGCTGGAGCCAGCCGTTCCAGAAGATGTGGTCGCCGCGCTCGACGGGCAT
>JAEIGA010016999.1_pt1 | contig 11073 bp, 5 predicted proteins | sample 9270691 | NCBI WGS metagenome assembly JAEIGA01 (sample SAMN17057246, study PRJNA624740) | gut metagenome | biome: biome; isolation source: fecal sample | host: Bos grunniens | place: China: Xizang | collected 2019 | reverse complement strand
GCTGCTTGGGCTGCTGCTCAGGGCAAGACTCTTTATCAGCTTCTCCAGGATATCTATGCTGAATTCGGCTACTATAAGGAGTCTCTTATCTCTGTAACCAAGAAAGGCAAGGCAGGTCTCGAGGGGATCGCACAGATGATGGTTGACTATCGTAACAATCCTCCTAAGGAGCTTGCCGGCTCACCTGTTACTAAGGTCCTTGACTATAATAAGCCAGAGGAGACAGGTCTTCCTGCATCTAATGTCCTTCAGTTCTACAATGAGGCCGGTGATGTTGTGACAGTTCGTCCTTCAGGTACTGAGCCTAAGATCAAGTTCTACTTCGGAATCAAGGGTTCAGATGCAGATGCGAAGAACGAGGCTTTGAGAGCACAGTTCAGTTAATAGTATTCTGAATATAAATGAAAAGGGGATGACCGTCCGGTCGTCCCCTTTTTCATTGTTATATGTATGACAGCACTATTGATAAGTGTCAGTCATCCTATTATATATGTACGTGTTATTTTACGACTGTCGGTCCTTCGTAGTGCAGGTCGATGCTGCTGATGTACTTGAAGGTAGGCTCCTCGGTAGCGAGTTCCATGTCGATGAGGTAGCCGTCAGCTGTCTGGATAATGGTCAGCTTGCTGCCTGCGATAGGTGCCGGCTTCCACTCGTTCTCGTATGCATCGACAACGATCTTGTCAAACTCGAAATGCCAGCCTGGAGTGTTCCTCATGTCTATGTCTGTCTTGCCTATAAGACTGAGGTCTGAAATCTTGAGCTCAGGTACATCCGAGAATCTGCTGTCGGTGTCGTATGGGAGGAGCTCGAAGGTAAGGACGTCATTGTATTCGCTTACGTTGAGTTTCTCCAGGAAGAATACTCCGTCATATCCGCTGCCCGAAGGATATCCGCTGTCGTAGATGTATCTGTTTGTCTTTGTTATCTCAAGCGCATATGGACCCTGGAACTCTGCTCTGATTCTCTCTGATTCTACAGTTACGTCAAATGAAACGGCAACTTCTTCAGTGTTGAAATTTGCTGTGATTGTGCCGTATGTCTTGCTGAGATCTGCAGTCTTGCCGTTGTCGTATGTGATTTCGATGCCTGTTACAGGAGTTTCGCTCAATGTAAGAAGGGTAGGGAGACCTCTTCTTGACTGCGGAAGGCTGAACTCGATTGCAACTGTGCCGTCTGTGTTGTAAAGGGCGTATATGTCGGCACCTCCGTCCTCTCTTACAGTTAGTTTCGATCCTGAAATGTTCTGTCTGTTTCTTCCTTTCATCCACTCGTTGTTGAGAGCAGGCTCGGTATATGAAGAAAATCCACCCTTATAGTTTCCCTGGAGTGCCGCGTCTGTTGCCTTTGAGTGGAGATTCTCGATAGCGAAGTCGAGAGTAAGCTCCTCGCCTGTTATGCTTGCCTCGATGAAGCCCATTCCTTCGTCACCTGTGGTAAACTGAAGGTCTCCGTATTTGACGAAACTTCCGTTTTTGGTGAAACGGTCGCGTCCTCCGAGGAATGACTTGTGTGTGGAAACGATAAGGTATCCATCAGTTTCTTCGATCTGATCTACACTTGTAAGACCTTCCTGTCTTGAAATCCAGAACTGTACTGTATTGTTGTCCTGTTCGAATCTTACCACTGAACCTATAGCGAAGGTTTCACCGTTGCAAGTGATCTCGTTTGTATATTTTTCCTCTTCAATTACTTCCGGCTGCGGTTCCTTGCAGGCAGTCATCAGCGAGAGAATCGAAAGTGCTAGTGCAGTAATCTTTGTGTATGCTTTCATTATCTGTAAAAATATTCTTTTCCAACATACAAATATAAGTATATTTTTATTCTTATTCAAAAATAATATGTTCACCTTTTCAACGCTCTGTCAAGAACCGATTATTCACCTGTGAATAAGGTGTCTTTTTTGAAGATTGAACCTTTGAAATCGGCCTGTGGCCTGTCAATTGCTTATCTGTTTTCTGGGCAAAAAGAAGAGTGTATGCACGACTGAAGCGGGGGATGGCCGCCCTTTGCTGAAGCTTAATATATTATTTGTTCTTATTAATTTATTATTTTAAATTTGTGATGCAGCTTGCGGCGATAGGCCAACGGTTGCATCACTTGTGTTTAGATAAGTAAATTATGGACAAGATTCACTGCTTTTCTGTTGATCTGGGTGCAACCAGCGGCAGAACTTTACTTGTAACATGTTCGGAAGGAAAGGTTGAAATGAAGGAACTCACCCGTTTCCCTAATCCTATCATCCACGCCGGCGGACATCTTTACTGGAATCTTCCAGCTCTCTACCATGAGGTGCTTCTAGGATTGAAGAAGGCAGCTTCAGAAGGGGTACAGATCAGTTCCATAGGCATCGATACCTGGGGCTGTGATTTCGCTTTTTTCGGCAAGGACGGTCAGCTTCTCGGTCTTCCATATTGCTATAGAGACCCTCACACTGAAGGTGCTCAGCAGAAATTCTTCGAAAGGATGCCTGCGCATGACCTGTATATGAAGACAGGAATACAGTTCATGGATTTCAACTCAGTCTTCCAGCTTGATACTCTAAATAGAAATGGCTCTTCGGCCCTTGAGGCTGCCGACAAGGTCCTGTTCATTCCTGACGCATTGATATATATGCTTACAGGCAAGGCGATATGTGAATATACGGTAGCTTCTACATCCCAGATGCTCAATCCGCTTACAGGCGATCTTGATGAAGATATCCTCAATACACTTGGGATACCACGCGAGAAATTCGGCGTGATGACGGCACCTGGAACGGTAGTAGGCCAGCTGTGCCCTCAAGTACAGGAATTTACCGGACTTGGTGCTGTGAACGTTGTTGCTGTTGCCGGTCATGATACCGGTTCGGCTGTGGCTGCTGTTCCTTCCCAGGATCAGGAGTATGCGTATCTGAGTTGCGGTACCTGGTCGCTTCTTGGCATAGAGACTCCGGATGCGATCATAAACGAAGAAAGTTTCAGACAAAATTTCACAAACGAAGGAGGAATAGAGGGTACTACCAGATTCCTCAAGAATATCTGCGGACTCTGGATCTTCGAGCAGTGCAGAAAAGAATTCGTGGATGCCCCGGAAAGTGTGGCTGAACTTGTGGCTCTTTGCGAGACTTCCGAAATCGACAGTCTCATTGACCCTGACGCAGCATGCTTCACTCATCCTCAGTCCATGACAGCGGCAATCAGAAATTACTGTCAGCAGACAGGACAGCCTGAGCCCGAAACACCGGCCGAGTACTGCCGGGTTATTTTCCGCAGCCTTGCGCTTCGCTACAGGGAGGTCGTAGGTATACTTCAGAGTTTCGCACCATTTGAAATTAAGAGACTCCACGTGATAGGAGGCGGCTCGCTGAATCCTTACCTCATGCAGTATTCTGCAGATTCATTAGGCATGCCTGTCATCTGCGGACCTGTAGAGGGTACGGCTTTAGGCAATGTGCTTGTGCAGATAAAGGCCGCGGGAATGGTAAGTACTCTGCCTCAGATGAGACAATGGTCGGCAAGGTCTGTGGAACTAAAGACATACACTCCGGTGGAGGACAGGTCTCTCTGGGATGCTGCATTCGAGCGCTTCCTTGCAATACGCGCCACTTACTCCGCAAATGCACAACACCATCATAAAGATTAAATAAAAAACTGACTGCATATGAAAGATACACTTGTTCATAAGTCGTATGAAATCGCCAAGGAGCGTTACGCCGAATTAGGAATTGATACAGAAAAGGTGCTTGAGCAGCTCCAGAACTTCCACCTCAGCATGCATTGCTGGCAGGCTGATGATGTGAAGGGCTTCGAGGTACAGGCGGGTGACCTTTCAGGTGGAATCCAGTCTACCGGAAACTATCCCGGCGCTGCAAGAAACATCGATGAACTCCGTTCCGATATCCTTAAGGCAAAGAGCCTCATTCCAGGTAGCCATAGACTCAACCTTCATGAAATTTATGGTGATTTCAATGGCAAAGTCGTTGATCGTGATGAGGTTACAGTAGAGCATTTCCAGAGTTGGATTGACTGGGCAAAGGAGAATGAGACTCTTCTTGACTTCAATTCTACTTCATTCTCACATCCTAAGAGCGGCAATCTTTCACTTGCCAACCCGGATGAGAGCATCCGACAGTTCTGGGTAGAGCATACAAAGCGTTGCCGTGATATTTCAGACGCTATCGGAAAGGCTCAGAATGATCCTTGTATCATGAATCTTTGGGTTCATGACGGATGCAAGGACGTTTCCGTAAACCATATGCTGTATCGTGCAACTCTCAAGAAGTCTCTTGATGAGGTCTTCGCTGAGGATAAGCAGTGGATGAAGGACAGTATCGAGGGCAAGGTATTCGGTATCGGACTCGAGAGCTTCACAGTTGGTTCACATGACTTCTATACAGCATATGCTGCGAAGAACAACAAGATCCTCACAATAGACACAGGACACTATCATCCGACTGAGGTTCCTGGTGACAAGGTTTCAGCAGTTCTTCAGTTCGTACCTGAACTGATGCTTCATGTGAGCCGCCCTGTCCGTTGGGATTCTGACCACGTTACGATCATGGACGACATGACACAGGACCTCTTCTCTGAAATCGTTCGTGCCGATGCTCTTGACAGAGTACATTATGGTCTTGATTTCTTTGACGGCTCGATCAATCGTATCGGCGCATATGTCATCGGCTCACGTTCAGCACAGAAATGTATGTGCAAGGCCCTCCTCGAGCCACGTGAACTTATCAGCAGACATGAACTTGCAGGAGAGACCTTCGAGGTTCTCCAGCTTATAGAGGAAGGTAAGACCATGCCTTGGAATGCCGTTTATGATGAATTCTGCGTACGTAACAATGTTCCTGTAGGAAATGACATCATTCCTGTTATCAAGGAATACGAGAAGACTGTACTCGCAGGAAGGTAATCAAGGTTATGATAAGGCTCATTATCTAAGAAATCATCACAATGAACATACTATTCGGTCTACTCATTATTGCAGTAGGCGCTTTCTGCCAGTCAAGCAGTTATGTGCCTATCAATAAGATAAAGTCCTGGAGCTGGGAAAGTTACTGGCTGGTACAAGGAGTTTTCGCCTGGCTGCTTTTCCCACTGCTCGGAGCGTTACTTGCCGTTCCATCCGGCCATGGTCTAATGGAACTCTACGGCACCGCTCCAAAGGAAGCATTACTTACAATGTTCTTCGGAGTCCTGTGGGGAGTCGGAGGCCTTACTTTCGGACTCTCCATGCGCTATCTCGGCGTCGCTCTCGGACAGTCCATCGCCTTGGGAACCTGTGCAGGTCTTGGAACCATAATGGGTCCTGTCCTTCTGAATATATTCTTCCCTGCGCTCGGCGCTCTTGATGCACTTACATCATCTGTCCTTATCGGAGTGGCAGTTACTCTTCTGGGAATTGCTGTCATCGGAATTGCTGGAGGAATGAAGTCTGCAAGTCTCTCCGAGGAAGAGAAGAAAGAGGCGGTAAAGGATTTCAATTTCCCTAAGGGACTGGCGATCGCACTTCTTGCCGGTTTCATGAGCGGATGCTTCAATGTGGGACTGGAGTTCGGTAAGGACCTTAACTTCGGTGAACTGACTCATCCGATGTTCCGTACCCTCCCTGCGACTCTTCTGGTGACACTTGGCGGTTTCCTGACAAATGCCGTGTATTGCCTCATTCAGAATGCAAGGAACAAGACATTTGCCGATTATAAGAACGCGAACCTATGGGCATCTAACATCTTCTTCTGCATCCTGGCCGGACTTCTGTGGTACAGCCAGTTCTTCGGCCTCTCGCTTGGAAGAAGTTTTTTCCAGGCCGGAAGTTCTATGGATACCCTTGCTTTCTGCATACTTATGGCCCTGAATGTCACATTCTCCAATGTATGGGGAATCATCCTCAAGGAGTGGAAGGGATGTTCCAGAAAGACAGTTGTAGTGCTTGTTGCAGGAATCGCTGTGCTGATTCTCAGTTCATTCCTGCCTGAACTTTTAAAATAAACCAGGCCGTCCCTGTGATATGAGGGATGGCTGTAAACTTTTACAGATGAATTCAATTTTGGAAAACCGTCCGGCCCTTCGCGCGGCAGTATGGCAGGTCGCAGAGACTGCCGGCTATCTCTGGGAAAAGGGATGGGCGGAAAGAAATGGTGGAAACATTACCGTCAATATTACAGAACACGTAGATGCATCGATGCTTCAACTTCCGGCTATCAGCGACCCTAAGCCTATAGGTACAGTCCTGCCGGAACTCAAGGGATGCTGGTTCTATTGCAAGGGTACTCAGAAACGTATGAGGGATCTTGCCCGTGACCCTATGGCAAACGGCTCCATCATCCGCATAACAGATGATTGTGCTCATTATGAAATAGTTGCAGATCAGCCGGTTTCGCCTACGTCGGAACTTCCTTCGCACCTGAGCGTACACAACTACCTTCTGGCGAAAGGGTCTTCATACAGGGCTTCGCTGCATACCCATCCTATAGAACTTGTGGCTATGACCCATAGCAGGAAGTTCATGGAGAAAGATGTCGCTACACGTCTCCTGTGGTCCATGATCCCTGAAACCAAGGCTTTCTGTCCTCGAGGTCTTGGAATGGTCCCTTACCTTCTTCCGGGAGGAGTGGAACTCGCGGATGCTACAATCAAGGCAATAGATGACGATTATGATGTAGTGATGTGGGAGAAACATGGAGTCTTTGCAGTGGATGTGGACATAATGTCGGCTTTCGATCAGGTTGATGTGCTCAATAAGGCCGCTCAGATCTATATCGCTTCGAAGAATATGGGCTTTGAACCTGACGGCATGTCGGACGCACAGATGAAAGAACTTTCCACTGTCTTCAATCTACCGAAATAAACAGATTCATATGAATTTAAGAAAGTACCTTTTCCTGGCCATCGTTTTTATGATGGCCTTTGTTGCTGCAATGCCGGTTTCGGCGGAAACCGATCCGAGGACCAGGGAGTACCTCTCTCCGACCAGGATAGTGTGGACTCAGAATGCGGAACTGATCAGCAATGTGGACTATCTTCTTAGAGAAGGAAACGGTCAGGCAGATCTTACCAACAGCCATATCTGTGTGATGAAGAGCACCAAGGACTCACATCCTGCAGTCCTGCTGGATTTTGGAAGTGAACTCCACGGCGGACTTCAGATCGTGACTGGAATGCCTTCAAGCCAGGCGCCTGTAAGGATACGTGTAAGGTTCGGCGAGTCTGCAAGTGAGGCTATGTGTGAGATTGACGGAAAGAACGGTGCGACAAATGATCACGCTGTCAGGGATTTTGAAATCACTGTTCCCTGGCTCGGAGTAAGAGAAGTCGGCAATTCCGGTTATCGTTTCGTTCGTATAGACCTTCTTGACGATGATGCCCAACTCCATCTGAAAGAGGTCAGGGCAGTCTCTGTCTTTAGGGATATACCTTATAGGGGAACATTCCGCTGCAGCGATGAACGACTCACTTCAATCTGGAATACCGGTGCGAGGACAGTACATCTTTGTATGCAGGACTATCTGTGGGATGGTATAAAGAGAGACCGTCTTGTATGGATGGGTGATATGCATCCTGAAGTGATGACCATCAACCATGTCTTCGGAAAGACTGATGTCGTTCCTGCGAGCCTTGACCTTGCAAGAGACATCACTCCTCTTCCCAACTGGATGAGCGGAATGTACACCTACTCATTGTGGTGGGTGATAGTTCAGCGTGACTGGTACAAGTATCACGGTGACCTGGAATATCTTAAGCAGCAGAGGGAATATCTGACTGGTCTTCTTGATATACTTCTAGGCAAGGTCGATGAGAATGGTTTCGAGACAAGTGAAGGAGGCTTTCTTGACTGGCCTTCCAAGGCTAACAAGCCTGCCATGCGTGCAGGAACCCAGGCTCTCATGATGATGACTATGGAGGCGGGTGCTGAACTTTGCGGGTATCTCGGTGAAAATGAACTTGAAAGCAGATGCAGGGAATGTCATGCCAGGATGCAGTCTGCGGCCCCGGTTGTGAGCGAGAGATATTATAAGGAAGCGAAGGCTCCCGGTGAACCGGGAAGCAAGCAGGGTGCTGCACTTATGTCTCTGGCCGGAATGGTGGATGCAAAGAGCGTGAATGACCAGGTGCTTGTCAAGGAAGGTGCGAGAGGTTTCTCTACTTTCTACGGATATTATCTTCTTGAGGCTATGGCGAAGGCGGGCAACTATGTTGGTGCCATGAATATGATAAGCACATTCTGGGGCGCAATGCTTGACCTTGGTGCAACGTCATTCTGGGAGGATTTCAATATTGATTGGCTGAAGGAGGATGTCGCTCCTATCGACGCCCTTGTTCCTGAGGGAAAGAAGGATATTCACGGAGATTTCGGCGCGTACTGCTACGAAGGTTTCCGTCATAGTCTCTGCCACGGCTGGGCTTCAGGTCCTACTGCATGGTTGAGCCGTCATGTACTTGGAGTTGAGGTTTTGGAGCCTGGCTGTAAGGTGGTGAGCATCAATCCAAACCTCGGTAATCTTGAGTGGGCTGAAGGAAGCTTCCCGACTCCATATGGAGAAATAAGGATTTCTCATCGCAGGGGCGAAGATGGAATGATAGTATCAGAAATCAACGCTCCCCGCGAGGTCAAGGTGATAAGCCCTTCAAAGAAGAGGAAAGCTTCAAGCATCAAGCCTGAGGGACTTACTTGCGAATATGCCGATGCTCCGGTCATTGACATTCAGAATCCGAGACTTGCATGGGTCAATAATAATGTCAAGAGCACTAATGGAGCTGCTCAGACAGCATACAGAATCCAGGTTGCAGAAAGCCGTGACGGCTTTGATAAGCCTACATGGGATTCTGGTTTTGTATGTTCTGATGAATCGGCATTCATTGAATATGAAGGTGGAGATTTGAAGTCAAAGTCTACATATTGGTGGCGAGTGAAGGTATGGGATGAAAATGGAAATCCTTCAGTGTGGAGTGAGCCAGGTTCATGGCATATGGGCTTGCTTGCCGAAAATGAATGGAAAGGGGAGTGGATAGGTGCTCCATGGCAGGGAAATGAATCTTACGATTTCGAGAAAATACAGCCTGAATATGCTATTCCTGCACCGCTTATCCGCAAGTCATTCAATGTGGAAAAAGAAGTCAAGGAAGTCCGTTTCTATGGTACAGGTCTGGGCTATTTCGAAATGTACCTTAATGGAGAGAGATTAGGTGATGAATATTTCGCTCCAAATCAGACCAATTATGATAAGAGACCTAAACTGGATACTCGTCCTATCGTAGTTGAAGATCCATTTGAGGAATACCTTGTAATGTATCTGACCCACGATCTTACAGATAAGATAAGAAAAGGTGAGAATGTATTCGGAGTCATCCTCGGTAATGGCTTCTATGATATGATAGAGCGTTGGCCACCATTGGGTTATGGATCGCCTCGCTTTATGGGACAGATTGAGGTCGTATATGCTGACGGAAGCAGGGAGGTGATTGCCTCGGACAAGACCTGGAAGATCGAGAAGAGCGCGATTGTCAGTGACCAGATATTCCTTGGCGAACATTATGACGCAAGGCTTGAGCACGAAGGCTGGTCCGCTCCGGGCTATGATGATTCGTCTTGGGCAAATGCGGCATCGAAGCCGGCTCCGTGCGGTAAACTTATACCACAGAATGGACCATCAGACAGAATCACAAGAAAGTATGCTCCAGAGAAGATAGAAAAGTCTGACGACGGTAAGATAAGGGTGAAATTTCCTGTAGAGGTTTCCGGATGGGTGGCTTTTAAGGATATGGACCTCTCGGAAGGTCAGAAGATATCTATAAATTATCTGAGTGAGTCTCCGGGCAACGGAGCAAATACATATACTGCAAAAGGTAAAGGCAAGGAGTCGTATCATGCACGTTTTACCTGGTTCGTATTTTCGGAAGTCGAGATAGAGGGACTTGATGAGTTGAATCCGGACCAGATCGAGGCTCATCTGGTGTGCAGTGATGTGGAAACTTCCGGAACTTTCCGTACATCGAATGCCCTTCTTGATAAAATCAATGAGATATGGCAGCAGAGCCAGTTGGATAATATGCATGGTGCCATCGCCAGCGACTGTCCTCATCGAGAGCGCTCGCCTTATACTGGAGACGGCCAGATTGCCTGCGCTACGGTAATGCACAACTTCAATGCTCAGACCTTCTATAATAAATGGATAAGAGATATCAGAGGAGCGCAGCTTGCAGATGGTTATGTGCCGAACTCGGCTCCATGGCAACCTGGTTGCGGTGGAGGCATCGGTTGGGGAGCTGCTATGGAGATAATCCCTTGGGAGTTCTATCAGCATTATGGTGACCTTAGGGTTCTTGAACAGAACTTCAACTCAATGAAGCGTCACGTCAATTGGATGCTGATATGGGTGAATCCTGAAACTGGAATCATGCACTCGAAGGATCCTCAAAAATGGAAGAACCTGGGTGACTGGCTTCCTCCAAGAAAACTTCCTCGTGCTGAACTTGTCCATACTTTCCTGCTTTGGCATTGCGCGGACATAGCGGTTAAGGTGGCTCATGTCCTCGGAGAAGATGCGTCAGAATTTATTGAAATCCGTGATATGGCTTATAATGCCTTCCATACATATTTGTATGATGAGGAGAAAGGTTCATATGGTAAGTACGGAAGCAATGTACTGGCACTTGTAATGGGAGTGCCTGCAGAGCGTCACGACAGAGTGGTCAAGGCTCTCAGAGACAATATTGCCGAAGTCAATGACCATATTGACACAGGTATTGTCGGAACACGATATCTTTTTGAGGTCTTGTGTGAGAACGGTATGGTGGATCTTGCATACAAGATAATGAATCAGAAGGATTTCCCAAGTTTCGGCTGGTGGATAGAGCAGGGTGCAACCACAACCTGGGAGAACTGGAATGGTGCAGATTCCCGCAACCATCCTATGTTCGGAGGTGGTCTTGGCTGGTTCTACAAGCATCTCGCCGGTCTCAAGTGCATGGAGCCGGGTTATCGTTCATTTGAGATACGTCCGGTTATCCCTGAAGGTCTTGAGTGGGTAGAGTATACTCATGACACGACATATGGCCAGATAGCGGTAAAATGGACCTGCACTGACGGAGT
>JAEIGA010016998.1_pt1 | contig 11073 bp, 7 predicted proteins | sample 9270691 | NCBI WGS metagenome assembly JAEIGA01 (sample SAMN17057246, study PRJNA624740) | gut metagenome | biome: biome; isolation source: fecal sample | host: Bos grunniens | place: China: Xizang | collected 2019 | reverse complement strand
GTGACCAGAAAGGCAGACCTTAATATCCTTCTTCGCTTTGTCAAGGCTATCGATCCTGATGCATTCCTTTCGGTTTCTACTGTGATGGGAGTATACGGCCAGGGATTTGATACAATAAAGGTCAAGACCGATGCCCATGATAAGATCGGAACACCTCCGAAGAAAACTGCCGAAAAGTAAAATCCTACATTTGAAATAGAGGAAAACCCGCTGAAGCAACCCCTTTTCAGATTATTCTGAAAGGGGGTTGCTTTGTATTTTTGCTGTCATAATCATCTATGAAAATCAGAAGATAATGACACTTGTATATTCTCTATTCATACTCCTTGCATCAATCTTCATGATGCTGTTCCATCTGTTCAGACTCATACGATACAAGACTTATGCGAACAATGAAAACCGCATGGCAGCCGGCATGCTGTCCGTGACGGTCCTGCTTCTTTTCTTAGATATTGCATTAGGCGGAGAATTCAGTCTCAGAATGACCATGGATGTTTCCTTCCTGCTTCTTCCGTTCATGATGCTTGCATCCACCTTATGGAAGCCGGAGCATATAAAGATTGCATGTGTTGTCTCTGTTGCGGGGCAGATTGTACTGATTGCTTATTATGTACTATGCCATGCGGGAATAGTCCGATTATACCCTGTGTGTGTTTCGGCAGTTGTGCTGTCTGTATTATGCATCGCTGATACCATCGCGATAGTGTTCGGCGTGTATATGCGTGTAAGGGATATAAGAATGATCGTGAAGTATGGGAATGCTCTTCAGATACTCTCCTTGAATGTGGAACTTGTATATGCCGTATTCATCAATGTCGTGGCGGTCCTCATTCTTCTGGATATTCATTCAGGCACCCATCCCGGCATACTTCATTGTGTGGCAGTTATGCTGCTGATGACTCATCTGGCAGCGTCAAGCATCAGGATTGCGACCGAATCATACTTTGTTCTTATGCGCGACCATGAACGAAAAATAATGGAATCAATGAAGATAACTCAGTCAGACAGTGATAACGCTGGTATTAATGAAGTGTATCGTCATGTCTATGAGAGGGTTCTGGAGTATTTCGAGTCCAATCGCCCGTTTCTTGACAGCAATCTGACGATTAATGACATAGTCAAGGTCGTGTTCAGTAACAAGGTCTATATCTCACGTGCCATCAGTCGGTATACAGGAAAGAATTTCTGCCAGTTTGTCAATTGTTACCGCATTGCATATTCTGTGAAATGTTTTCGTGAAAACATGGACCTGAAGATTACGGAACTCGCTATGATGAGCGGATTTAACTCAGTTGTGTCATATAATATGGCATTCAGACTGTTCATGAATGAAAATCCAAGTGAATGGTGTCGGAAAGAGCGTGCAAAATCTCAGATAAAGAAAAAATAAATGCTATATTTGTAGATATTTTGCATAAATCTTTTTTAATCAATATGGCAGACGAAAAAATTATTTTTTCAATGAATGGGGTAGGTAAGATTCTGCCTCATAATAACAGGGTTATCCTTAAGGATATATATCTTTCTTTCTTCTATGGCGCAAAGATCGGAATCGTAGGTCTTAATGGATCGGGAAAATCTACTCTCATGAAGATCATCGCAGGTATCGAGAAAGGATATCAGGGTGAAGTGGTATGGGCTCCAGGCTATTCTGTAGGCTATCTCGAGCAGGAGCCTCAGATGGATCCGGATAAGACCGTAATCGAGGTCGTACAGGAAGGAGTGCAGGAAGTGATGGATATCCTCAAAGAATACGAGGAGGTGAACATGAAGTTCTGTGAGCCCATGTCCGATGAGGAAATGGCAGCTCTTATCGAACGTCAGGGTGAATTGACCGAGAAGATTGAGAACTGTGGCGGATGGGAGATAGATTCAAAACTCGAGCGTGCTATGGATGCACTTCAGTGTCCGCCTTCTGATGCGAAGGTCTCGACTTTGAGTGGTGGTGAGCGCCGTCGTGTGGCACTTTGCCGTCTGCTGCTCCGTCAGCCGGATGTCCTCCTTCTTGATGAGCCTACCAACCACCTCGATACAGAGAGTATCCAGTGGCTCGAGGCGCATCTTCAGCAGTACAAGGGTACTGTCATCGCTGTTACCCACGACCGTTACTTCCTTGACAATGTTGCAGGTTGGATTCTTGAACTTGACCGTGGAGAGGGTATTCCATGGAAGGGCAACTACTCTTCATGGCTTGATCAGAAGAGTACTCGCCTTGCTCAGGAAGAAAAGCAGGAAAGTAAGCGTCGCAAAGCCCTAGAAAGAGAGCTGGAGTGGGTACGTATGGCTCCGAAGGCCCGTCATGCGAAGTCTAAAGCCCGTCTTGGTGCATATGAGAAGCTGGCTGCGGATGATGGAAGGGAGAAGGAAGCAAATCTTGAAATCTTTATCCCGAACGGTCCGAGACTCGGAAATAAGGTCATCGAATTCAAGAATGTATCTAAAGGATTCGGGGACAAACTTCTTTATGAGAATCTCAACTTTGTACTTCCGCCAGCAGGTATCGTAGGTGTCATCGGTCCTAACGGTGCCGGTAAGACCACTCTTTTCCGTCTGATTATGGGACTTGATACACCAGACACTGGTGAGATTACTCTCGGAGAGACTGTGAAGATTGCTTATGTAGATCAGCAGCACAAGAGCATCGATCCTGAAAAGACTGTATATGAGACAATTGCGGAGAACTCGGAGTTTGTCAAGCTCGGCAAGAGAGAGGTCAACGCGAGAGCATATGTGTCGCGTTTCAATTTCTCTGGTGCAGATCAGGAAAAACTTTGCGGAATCCTCTCAGGAGGTGAAAGAAACCGTCTCCATCTTGCTCTGACGCTTAAGGATGAGGGTAACGTACTTCTTCTCGATGAGCCTACAAATGACGTGGATGTAAATACTATCCGCGCTCTTGAGGAAGGTCTTGAGAACTTTGCAGGATGTGCTGTCGTAATCTCTCATGACCGTTGGTTCCTTGATCGTATCGCTACTCATATCTTGGCTTTCGAGGGTGATTCTCAGGTTTACTTCTTTGAGGGAACATATTCGGAGTATGAGGAAAATAAGAAGAGGAGACTTGGTAACGAGGAGCCAAAGAGGTTTAAGTACAAGAAACTTATGGAGTAACACAATTAGATATGAAAAAGATTTTATTTGCACTTATAGCATCTGTATGTCTTTGGGCATGTACAGGAAGTGATTCGGGAATCATCGAAGTTAATGTTCCTGTACGTCCAGCTGGTCAGGAACATGTCTTGGGTCTGACGACAGCTCCACTTGATACAGTGCGCGTCGGCTTTGTTGGTCTTGGTATGAGAGGACCTGGTGCAGTCTATAGATTTACTCATATCCCGGGAGTTAAGATTGTTGCTCTTTGCGATGTTGAGGCTGACAGAGTTGCATCAGCTCAGCAGATTCTCAAGGAGGCTGGTCGTCCTGAAGCAGCTTCTTATAGCGGATCGACTGAGGCGTACAAGCAGATGTGCGAGCGTGAGGACCTGGATCTCGTGTATATCGCTACAGACTGGGTTAATCATGTACCTGTCGCTCTTTATGCAATGGAACAGGGCAAGCATGCAGCCATCGAGGTACCGGCAGCTATGACCCTCGATGATATCTGGCAGCTTATCAATACTTCGGAGCGTACGAGAAAGCATTGTATGCAGTTGGAGAACTGTGTATATGACTTCTTTGAGCTTACAACCCTTAATATGGCTCAGAACGGAGTCTTCGGTGAAGTGCTTCATGTAGAGGGTTCATATATCCATAATCTATCGGATTTCTGGAACAGCTATTGGAACAACTGGCGCCTTGATTACAACCAGAACTATCGTGGTGATGTATATCCTACACATGGTTTCGGTCCGGCATGCCAGCTTCTTGATATCCACAGAGGCGATAGACTCAAGACCCTTGTTGCGATGGATACCAAGGCTGTAACAGGTCCAAAGTGTGTTGAGATGCAGACTGGTGAGAAGTGTCCTTACTTCAAGAATGGCGATCATACTCTCACTATGCTCACAACAGAAAACGGTAAAACAATGCTCATTGAGCATAATGTGATGACGCCTCGTCCATACAGCAGAATGTATCAGCTTACAGGAACAGACGGATTTGCTAACAAATATCCGATCGAGCAGTATTGCGTAAGGCCGGGAGAAAATGCTCCGAAGAATGTCAATCATGAGGACCTTACAGCACATGGCGCAGTTTCTGAGGAAGTCAAGGAGCAGATGATGGAGCTTTACAAGCATCCGATTCATAGGGAACTTGAGTCAAAGGCCAAGGAAGTTGGAGGCCACGGAGGAATGGACTTCATTATGGATTACCGCCTTGTATATTGCTTGAGAAATGGTCTTCCACTTGACATGGATGTGTATGACCTTGCAGAGTGGTGCTCAGTTGCGGAGCTTTCACGCATTTCTCTTGAAAATGGTAACAGACCTGTGGCTGTTCCAGATTTTACACGTGGTCATTGGAACGATGTGAAAGGTTACAGACACGCGTTCGTGAAATAATGTCGAATACACTGAACTTAAACCAAAATGAATAAAATTAGACCGATATTTCTGGCACTGGCAGTTGTTTCTTCTGCATTGCTGGCATATGGATTTCTGACTCTCCCTAAGGCACAGCCGTCTGATGCCGAAGGCTTTTCTGCAGAGAGAGTCCTGAAGGATATAGAAGTCATATCAAGAAAGCCTCACTCAGTCGCTCATCCGGAGGCAAGAGCAGAGGTAAGGGATTATCTGGTAAGCCGTCTGGAGGGAATGGGTGGAAATGTATCACTTTACACCTATGATTCAATTCCTGGCCCAAAGATTCTCGGTGACTCGTTCTTCTTCGAGGCGAAAAATATCGTAGCAGAATTCCCGCCGCTTGAAGCTTCTGAGGATCCGACATATCTTATGTTCGTCGCTCATTATGATTCAAGACACCTTCATCCGATGCCAAAGGATACAGTCTTGTCATATGGAGCTGCTGATGACGGATATGGAGTAGGATCTGTTCTGGAGTCTGTTTCGGAACTTCTTGAAGTAAGACAGGACTGGAAGCAGGGTGTGAAAGTTCTCTTTACTGATGCTGAGGAGTCCGGTATGAAAGGAATGACTGCGATCTGGGAGAATGACAGGCAGGTTTTCGATAATGTCGGCTTTCTGATCAATCTTGAAGGTCGCGGTTCATGGGGACCGGTACTTCTTTTCGAGACATGTCCGGGAAATGAGAAGATCATGGACCTCTATGAGGAGACATCGAAATATAAGTATACCTACTCATTGACATCTGTTGTATATAGCTTCATGCCGAACTTTACAGATTTCACAATTGTGATGGATGAAGTGCCGGGCGTGAATTTCTCAACAATCGCTGACGTAAATCATTATCACACGGATCTTGATAATTTCAGCAATGTCAATGCGGCGTCTATTCAGCATTATGGAGCGCAGATACTTCCGCTCGCGATGAGGTATGTCACCGATCCGGTCTTTGCTGATAAGGATTATCTCAGGGCAGAGAAGAATACTGTCAATTTCACTGTACCTGGTCTTGGACTTTTCAATGTGGGCAAGACAGCTTATATGATAATCAATATCATTGTATTCATCCTTTTCGTCCTTCTTGTTGTACTCGAAGTTCTCAGGGGAAGAGTCAAGATCATGAGCATTGTAAAGCAGGCGTGTGTCGTATTGTGCTTCGCCATCAGTGTACTCGCTATCGGAGAGTTGATCGCTTATGTTTCTGCATTGATAGCCGGAGCCAGATTCAAGCCTTTCGGAGTTGTTCAGGGTGTTCCGTTTGACAATGCTATGATGATCATTGCAATGGTGCTTATGATTGCGGTTGTAGTTGCCATCTATATCGTGACAAGAACAGCAGCAATAAGGCAGGCTTCAGGTTCAATGAGGGCAAGTGCAGCTTCCAATGCTACCGAAAAGCATGCGTATAATATACTGTATGGTACATTGATCCTGATTTTTGTACTGAGCATGGCTCTTGTATTTGCTTTAGGAGAGAACCTTATGTTCATGATTCCTCTTACATGCGCAGCTCTCGCAGTAATATTGTGGCATGTCACTTCGCTGAAGGTATGGCTTCTTGCTGCAATGGTAGTGATCATGCTTCATGCATTCTCCTTCCTTTTCGCTCTTTCCATGGCGCTTACCATCGGAGCGTTAGGAGCGGTCATGATGCTTGCATTCTGTGATGTGATGGTACTTGTACCACTTGCGGATATTTATATGATGAATACCAGAAAGTAAGGTTAAATCAAAAAGAAGATAGCCATCTGCTGCATGACAGTCAGATGGCTATTTTTTTCTGATTCAATATCAGTATCCGAAAATATCTTTGGAATCGAGAATCTCTATCGGACCCAGTGTCTTCAGATAATCTGTATCAAGGTCCTTTATATCTCCGAGAATTCCATAGGAATATATGCGGCCCTTTATCCATTCTTCCTGGGTGGCCTTGACATCCTCCAGAGTAAGCGAAGGAATGGTCTCATATAATTTCTTTTCACGTGGCTCTGTAATTCCCAGATCGCGGTCAGACGTATACTTCTGAAGGATATCCCTGCCGGTTGTACGCTCGGTTCTGAGGCGGGTGGTAAGGGCTTCTTTTGCGACAGCGAATGCGTTTTCGGATTCCGGCATCCTGTTGATGATCTCGTCAAATGCCTGTATGGCAGTTTTCATCTTGTCATTCTGAGTCGCGATGAAAGCGAAATACATATATGAGTCATCCTTGTGTGACGGATTGTAGAGACGGGCGTTTGCTGAATAAGCGAGTCCACGTGCTTCACGCATTTCCTGGAATACGATTGCATTCATGCCGCCTCCGAAATATTCGTTGTACATTGTGAGCGTAGGCTCCGCCTCAAGATCGAGTCTTTCTCCTCTGTTTGAATACTGGAGATAGTAAATCTGCTTGGCATCGTACTGGGCAAGGTATACCTTGTTTGCATCGGTCTTGCGCAGAACCGGATATCTCTTCTCGAGAGGCTTGAGGTCTTCTGCAACCTTGTGATGATTCCTGATGATTGCTGATACCTCATCCTCGGAAGCCGGGCCATAGTACAGGACTTCATGTCGGTGTGATACCAAATCGCGGATCTTGGAAAGGAGCTCCTCTGAAGTGATTGCCTTTATCTGTTCATCAGTGAGTGTGGTCTTTCTGATATATTCAGGTCCGTACATCACGTATCTCTGGAGAGCATTGAAACAGCTTGACTGACTGTGCTTCGCATCGTTTCTTGACTTGAGCATATCAGATTTCAAGTTTGCAAGTATCTGCTCGTCTGCTACTGCATTGTATACAAGTTCTTCTACTATATCCATCGCAGTTTCGAGGTTCTCGGACAGTCCTCTTACGTTGATGCCTGTAGCGAGGCTTCCTGCACGGAGGTTGAAAGAGCATGCCAGCTGATACATCTTTTCTGCAATCTCCTCTGCGCTCATCTTGTCTGTGCCGAGGTAGCTGAGGTAGTCGAATGCAAGGTTCAATGCCGGATCTGTTTCTGTTCCTGCATCGAAGGCGTATGATATGAATGCGATGTCGTTGAGTTTGTTTTTCGCATAAAGGACATCAAGTCCTTCAGCCTGGAATCTGCTCATGTCCTTGTCGTAATCGACAAATACAGGCTCGATAGGAGTGACCTCTGTGCTCTGTATCTCAGCGAGGAAATCGCTCTGTGCATCTCTGTTCGACTTAATAGGAGTAATCTTTGGCGCTGAAACCTTCTGTACAGATTTGTCTTCTCCCTGTCTCTTGTATACGATTGCGCACTTGTCGCTTCCGAGATATCTTTCTGCCCAATCAACGACATCCTCCTTGGTCACCTTGCTCATGTTCTCAATGTATGCAACCTCATCCTTCCAGTCTGTTCCATTGATGAATGACTGTACATAAAGGTCAGCCCTGCCTGAATTGTCCTCCAGGAGGTTCATCATTCCGAGCTTGAGGTTGTTAATGGTTCCTGTAAGCAGAGACTCATCGAAATCTCCGTTTCTAAGTTTTTCAGTCTCTGCAATCAGGATGTCACGGACCTCTTCAAGTGTCTGTCCTGCCTTAGGATTGCCCATGAGGAGGAATTCACCCGCATCCGGTCTGGTGTACGGCATGCCATATGCTCCCAAAGTGGTCTGCTTCTGATTGACATTCAGGTCAATGAGTCCGGCAGAGCCGTTGTAAAGGATTGATGATGCGATTTCTGCAATCATTGCATCACGGGATCCAGCTCCCGGATATTTCCAGCCTATCATTATGTTCTCTGCCTCAAGTCCGTAAATATCCTTTTCTACAGCAGAGTCAATCATGCTCTTTGTCTCGAATTTATGTTCAGGGAGATTTTTATTGGGCTGCATCTGGCCGAAGTACTTTTCCAGGATGCCTACCATTTCATCTGGATTGAAGTCGCCGCTGAGACATATAGCCATGTTGTTCGGAACATAATATGTCTTGTGGTAGTTCTTTATGTTGGTTATAGACGGATTCTTGAGGTGTTCCTGTGTACCAAGTACGGTCTGGGTTCCATATGGGTGGTCTGGGAAGAGCATGCCGTCCATAGCTTCAAGAGCCTTGCGGAAGTCATTTGTCAAGGACATGTTCTTTTCCTCATACACTGTTTCAAGCTCAGTGTGGAATCCACGGATCACCGGATTCATGAAACGGTCCGCTTCAATGCGTGCCCAGTTCTCGATCTGGTTGGACGGGATATCCTCCACGTATACGGTCATGTCTGTAGATGTGTATGCATTTGTGCCTTCAGCACCGATAAGAGACATAAGCTTGTCGTACTCGTTCGGGATGAAGATTTCCGATGCCAGATAACTGATAGAGTCTATCTTATGATACAGTCTGGCTCTTTCCGCTTCATCTTCAGTAACACGATATGTCTCAAAAAGAGACTCGATCTCATCAAGAAGAGGCTTTTCTGCTTCATAGTCAGATGTTCCGAATTTCTCAGAGCCTTTGAACATCAGATGCTCGAAATAGTGCGCGAGTCCGGTGGTCTCAGACGGGTCGTTCTTTCCTCCGACTTTTACTGCGATATATGTCTGGATTCTTGGAGCCTCTTTGTTGACGCTCATGTAGATCTTCAGACCGTTGTCTAAAGTGTAGATCTTTGTTCCTAATGGGTCATTCGGAACTGTTTCGTACCTGTATTGAGAGCAGGATGCGAATGCTATGCATAGTGATGCAATAGCCAAAAGTAATGTCCGTTTCATATTATTATGTTTTTGATTATAATCGGAGCAAATATAAAAAGGAATATTTAAATTAGCGAAAATTACGATTATGGTATACGACTTTGATAAGATAGTGGACAGAAGAAACAGCGGATGCGTCAAGTTTGATAAACTTGCAGCTGTCTTCGGAAGAGATGACCTTATCCCGTTATGGGTGGCAGATATGGATTTTGAGACTCCTGATTTCATCATGGATGCCTTGAAGGAGCGTCTGTCACATCCGGTTCTGGGATATGCTGCGGACCATCCAGATTATTGGCCGGCTGTGATCGACTGGCAGTACAGACGTAACGGATGGAAAATCGATCCCGGACACCTGGCCTTCATTCCTGGAATCGTCAAGGGAATCGGCATGGCTGTCAATGTCTTCACTGAGCCTGGTGACAAGATAATAATTCAGCCTCCGGTGTATCATCCGTTCCGTATCGTGAGCGAAAGCAATAATCGCGAAGTCGTATATAATCCTTTGATTCTGACTGAGAAAGGTTATGAAATGGATCTGGAGCATCTTGAAAGCATCATTGATGACAGGTGCAGGATGCTCATTCTTTCAAATCCTCACAATCCGGGAGGAACTGCATGGCCGAAGAATACATTGACCAGGCTTGCAGATATATGTGCTGCTCATGGAATAGTTGTCATATCTGATGAGATCCATTCCGATATGTACCTGTTCGGCAACAGACATATCCCGTTTGCAACGGTCTCAGAAAAGGCAGCACAAATAAGCATAACCTTCGCTGCACCATCCAAGACATTCAATATAGCCGGAGTCGTCGCATCGTATTGTGTCGTTCCGGATGATTCTCTCCGCAATCGTTTCTTCGGATGGATGAAAGCGAATGAAATGGATGCGAAGGGAATATTCCCGCCTATAGCGACAGCTGCCGCTTATAGAAACGGAGATGAATGGCTTGAGCAGATGCTGGAGTATATTCAGGGTAATGTCCTGTATGTGGAGGAGTTCTGCAGTCAGCACATACCGGGTGTACGTGCCATGAGGCCAGATGCATCGTTCCTTGTATGGCTCGATTGTCGCGGTTTAAACCTGAGTCACGACAGACTGGTATCCCTGTTTGTGGATGATGCCAGACTTGCCCTTAACGATGGTGCAATGTTCGGGCCTGGTGGCGAAGGATTCATGAGGCTTAATGTAGGTACATCCAGACGAGTTCTTGTCGAGGCGATGGAACGTCTCGCGGAAGCTGTTGCAGCCCTTTGATTACTGCTTTGCTGCCATAGCTTCATTGAAGCAATGACGGCATAGCGGTTCATATATGTCCTTTTCACCAAGAACAACCAGCTGGTCAGATTGTGACAGTCTGTGTGAATGATTCGCCGGGCTGCCGCATTTCATGCAGATGGCATGAACCTTCTGAACATCCTCGGCAACAGCCATAAGTGCAGGCATCGGACCGAAAGGCTTGCCCATATAGTCTGTATCCAGACCTGCGATTATGACTCTTACGCCCCTGTTCGCAAGTGTCTGTACCACTTCGACGATCGTCTCGTCAAAGAACTGGGCTTCATCTACACCCACAACCTCGACATCGCTTGAAAGCAGGAGCATGCTTGCAGGAGAATCTATCGGGGTCGAAGGTATGCTGTGTGCATCGTGAGATACAACCTGATCGTCAGAATATCTGACGTCGATGCAAGGCTTGTAGATCTCTACCTTCTGATTGGCAAACTGCGCTCTTTTCATTCTTCTGATGAGTTCTTCTGTCTTTCCAGAGAACATAGAACCGCAGATTACTTCAATAGAACCTGCTTTTTTTGCGATTTCAAAAAACATTTGATTATTTTTGTAAGTTAACTTTCAAGAATATGGATGTCTTCC
>JAEIGA010016997.1_pt1 | contig 11074 bp, 8 predicted proteins | sample 9270691 | NCBI WGS metagenome assembly JAEIGA01 (sample SAMN17057246, study PRJNA624740) | gut metagenome | biome: biome; isolation source: fecal sample | host: Bos grunniens | place: China: Xizang | collected 2019 | reverse complement strand
TCACGATATCAAGGTCGTTGGTAGGCTCGTCAAGAATCAGGAGATTAGGCTGCTGCATAAGGATAGTGAGCAGGTAGAGACGGCGCTTTTCTCCTCCGCTGAGTTTCTCCACCTTGTTGTTGAGCATCTCGTGCGGGAAGAGGAAGCGGTTCAGAAGCCATGTGTCGTTCACGATGTCCAGTACGGTGTCGTTCGGGTTGAATGACATTCCGCTCTGATGGTAATAACCGATCTTCAGTGATTCTCCGCGTTCGAGACTGCCCGTCATCAGTCCCGGAAGGGATTCCGTGTTGTCATTTCGAGCTGAGTCGAGAAATCTCAGACCCTGATACTCCTCCGGATCAGTACATACCATGTCCGGAGTATAATTCCCCGTCAGGAGATTGAGGAATGTGGATTTTCCTGCTCCGTTGCGGCCGACGATTCCGACCTTTTCGTATCGCTGGAAATTGTATGTGAATCCGTCAAGGTAACATTTGTCTCCATAGTAGAAACTGAGGTCCTTGCAGTTGATGATCTTCGTTCCAAGACGGGTAGAGCCTTTCATCGCCTCCATGCTGACCTGCTTCTGGGTGTATACCTGCGAAGCCCTGTCCTTCAGGTCGTAGAATGCGTTTATGCGGTAGCGTGCCTTGCCCGTACGTGCGCATGGCGTACTGCGGATCCATTCGAGTTCCCTGCGGAGGATGTTGCGTACCTTGTCTGTCTCGGCGTTGTAGTTCGCGATTCTTTCCTCGCGCTTTTCCAGGTAGTTCTGGTAATTGCCCTTGTATGTATATACGGCCCCGTGGTCCATCTCCATCACGATGTTGCAGACTCTGTCGAGGAAGTAACGGTCGTGAGTTACCATCAGAAGGGTACATCTCGAACGTCCGAGATATCCTTCGAGGAATTCGATGGCGTCTATGTCGAGGTGGTTGGTCGGCTCGTCCATGATGAAGAATTCAGCCTCGCTGGCAAGCATCTGGGTAAGCGCCACTCGCTTTACTTCACCACCTGAGAGTTCCTTCATCTTCTGGTCCGGGTCGGGCAGGTTGAAGTTGGTAAGGAACTTGACGACTCTGCGCTCGTATTCCCAAAGTCCTTCCTGATCAAGACCCGAAGTGAATTCCTTGCTGGAAGACATGATCTGGTCGAAGATGGTCTTCTGAGGGTCGAATTCATACTCCTGCTCCAGGAAGGCTATCTTGATGTCCTTCAGGAACATGATCTTTCCGCCGGAGTCGGACTTGTCCTTGCCTGCAAGAATCCTCATCAGCGAGGTCTTGCCGGTGCCGTTAGGAGCGATGAGAGCGATCTTGTCGCCCTCATTTATGTTGAAACCGATTTTTTCGAACAGGACCTTCGGTCCGTAACTTTTCGATATGTTTTCTATCTGTAGGTAACTTGCCATATAGGTACAGATCCTTCGACTTCTCTCAGGATGACATTTTATTTGAAGAATTTATCCACTTCCTTCACCGCTTCAGGTAGGGCGAACACTGCTACACGGTCATATGCCTGGATGTGGGTGTCGCCGACTGCGATGAATGATTCGTTGCCGCGGATTATACCTCCGATGATGGCGTTTGCAGGGAAGTGCATATCCTTGAGAGGTCTCTTCGTGATCTCGCTCTCAGGGGCCACGATGTACTCGAGGACCTCTGCGTTTGTACCGCTCATATATTTGATGAAACGAACCTTGTTGCTGAGGGTGAACTTGAAGATACGGCCGGCTGTGATGAGTTTCTTGTTGATCACTGCGTCGACTCCCATGCTTTCAGCCAGTTTGATGTACTCGATGTTCTCCACCTCGGCAATCGTCCTCTCGACTCCGAGCCTCTTTGCCGCTACGCAGGCGAGGATGTTGGTCTCCGAGTTGTTGGTTACAGCGACGAATGCGTCATAGTCACGGATGTTCTCCTCGAGGAGCATGTCGGAGTTACGTCCGTCTCCGTTTACGACGATCACGTTGCTAGGCAGGGTTTCCGAAAGGTGCAGACACTTCTCCTTGTTGATTTCGATAAGCTTTATCTGACCAACCTGCTTTGAAATCTGCTTCGCCACGATTTCTGCGATAGGGCTTCCTCCGAGAATCATGACTTTATCGACTTCAATGTTCTTCTTGCCCAGATATTTCATCAGCATGTCCACGCCTTCTCTCTTGGATACGATGAAGACGAGGTCATGGTACTTGAACTTCGTGTCGAACTTAGGAATGATGGTCTGGTCGCCTCTTGATATGGCCACGACTCTGAATTTCAGTCCGTCTTCGGCAGCTACGTTACTGAACTCGGCCATATTCATGCCTATCATTGAAGATTCTTCCTCCAGTTTGAACACCGCAACCTGAAGCTTGCCTCTTGCAAAGTCCAGCGAGTCAGTCGAGGCGCTTCTCTTGAGAAGTTCGACGATCTCTCCTGCAGCGATCTTCTCAGGGTAGAACAGCAGGTCGATACCCATCTCAGTGAACAGGTACTTGTTTTCGTACGAGAGGTATTCCTCGTTGTTGATACGTGCGGTTGCCTTCTTGCAGCCCATCTTCTTGGCGAGCATCGCGCTGACGATGTTGACGTCCTGCGATTCCGATGGGTTCACGGCAATGAACAGGTCAGCCGCAGCGACATCCGCTTCATGAAGGGTTTTGATTGCCGAAGGATTTCCAACGACCGTGATCACGTCGGTGTGAGACCTGAGAACCTCAAGTCTTTCTCCGTCCGAGTCGATGACGGTGATTTCGTTCGCTTCGTTGCTCAACATCTTTGCGAGGTGTGAACCTACTTCACCAGCGCCTGCAATTACGATCTTCATAATCTTTAGAATTTATAGAAATCCTCCATCCTGATGCTTCCGGCCACATCTGCGCCTTTCAGTATCGATGAAAGAACTATCCATTTCCTGTATATACCCTTGACTTCGCCCTTGCTTCCGTACGTTTCAAGATACGTTGCGACATCCTGTGCTGTCTGGCGTTGCCTGAGTTTCCTGTATTCCTTATGGGCCTTCCATACGGCCTTGAAGCAGTCTGCCCTTAATGTCAGCAGATAGACTGCTGCAGACATTCCGTCAAGGATCTTTCTGAATGTTATTCTGCGTCCTGCCTGCCTCTTTCCGCGTACAGCCGCCTTTTCCGCATCCATGCCCTTGCTGTACAGTCCGAGTGCAAAGGTCTTTGCCAGGTTGTTCTCGAGCATGAGCAGGTTGTTGCGGTAGTTGAGGAAAAGCTTGAACGGCGATGTCGCCGGCAGGGTTCCGCCACCGACATGATACACTGTCGACGAAGGGACCACTGTCACTTTCCATCCTTCAAGCTGCATCCTCCAGCACAGGTCTATCTCCTCCATATGGGCGAAGAATCTGTCGTCCAGTCCACCGAGTCCCTTATATACCGATGTACGGACCATCAGACATGCTCCTGTAGCCCAGAATACATCAGCGGGGGAATCATACTGTCCGGCGTCTGTCTCCAGCATTCCGAGAATCCTTCCCCTGCAGAAAGGATATCCGTACCTGTCGATATATCCTCCTGCCGCTCCAGCGTACTCGAACTTTTCCCTTTCCTGCCAGCTGTGAAGCTTCGGAGCGCAGGCTCCGCATTCAGGGTGGGAGTCCATCCATTCGGTCAACGGTCCGAGCCAGTCCTCCGGCACTTCGATGTCTGAGTTGATCAGAAGGAAGTATTCCGGTGCGTCAGGGCCTCCGCATATTTCTGCAAAAGCACGATTGTAGCCACCTGTGAAGCCGAAATTCTTCTCAAACCTCAATGTGCGTACCTGAGGGAATTCCTCTTCCATCACCTTCAGGCTTCCGTCTGTCGATGCGTTGTCCGCCACTATCACCTCCGCGCCATCGACCTTTTCGCATGAACGCAGAAGACCCGGAAGAAACTTCCTGAGGAAGCTTTCCGTGTTCCAGTTGAGTATGACTACGGCGGTTTTCATGTTCTTAACTTACAAATATAGTAAAATAATGTAAAAGATTTCTCGACAGGCTCGAAATGACAATGTTAACTCGAAATGACAATGTTGTTCGAAATGACAATGTTTTTCGGAATGACATTCCTATCGGCTGCCGAAATAGACGAAGACCATTCCGATGAGGATGAGGAGAAGGTCGAGGATCTTTGCCTTGAGGTTACGCTCCTTGAAGATGATGACTCCGCATGCGAATGAAATGAGCACAGAGCCGCGTCTGATGAGCGAAACGACTGAAATCATTGCCTCGGGCCTGCTGAGCGCATTGAAGTATGCGAAGTCGGCGGCAGCGACGAATATTGCTATGAGGGGGATTGCCCAGCTCCAGTGGAATGGAGTTGTCTTCTTGCGGACCGGATACCATGCGGCCATGCAGACCACGCCCATCATTATCATCTGATAGAGGTTGAACCAGCTCTGCACGAAGACAGGGTTGAGTTCCTGCATGATGAACCTGTCATAGAGTCCGCTGACTGCTCCCATGATGGTTCCGATGGCTACGAAGAGCATCCATTTGTTATGGGCGAAATCGATGTTCTCCTTCTTGCTCGAGCGGCTCATCATGTAGATGGAAAGTATGGAGAGAGCCACACCGATCCATTGACACCAGTTGAGCCTCTCGCCGAAGATGACCATGGCTCCTACAAGCACAAGGACCGGTCTGGTTGCGTTTATCGGGCCGACGATGGTGATTGGGATGTGCTTGATGCCGAAGTAGCCGGCAATCCATGATGACAGGACGATTGCTGACTTTATGAGGACGAGAAGGTGGGCCCGGAAGTCGCCGACAACCTCCGAGGTGTCGAACATGGTGCCGTTGAACCAGTCGCGTCCGATCAGTCCGTCAAGAATGAAGGGGGAGAAGATGAGTGTGGATATGACAGTATTCAAAAGCAGCACCGGAAGAACTGCGTTATCTTTCAGTGCTGCTTTCTTCGAAGCGTCATAGAAGCCGAGAAGGGTAGCCGATACAAATGCCAGCAGTAACCACATAACTTCTTAGACTTCAGTATATTAATGGCAACCGCATCCGCAGTCGTCGCCACATCCGCTGTCACATCCGCCGCAGTCTCCACCGTGACCGTGGCATCCGCCGCATCCACATGTGTGTACATACTCTCCGTGGAGACCTTCTGTGAGTTCCTTCTCTGTAGCCTCACGTACTGAGATCACCTCGCCGGTGAAGTGGAGGGTCTTGCCTGCCATCTGGTGGTTGAGGTCCATCTTTACAGAGTCCTCGGTCACTTCGACCACAACGCCTGGGATCACGCCACCCATGCTGTTCATCATAGGGATGGTGTTGCCAGGTACAAGGAGGTCTTCGCGGATCTCTCCGTTCACCTCGAATGCAGTCTTGGGAAGGTCGATGATCCTGCTTGGATCCACCTCGCCGTATCCATCTACAGGTGAGAGAGTTACGTCGAACTTATCTCCTGGCTCCATGCCCTCGATATGTGCCTCGAGTTTAGGGAGAAGACTTCCTGTTCCGTGGATATAGTCAAGCGGTCTTTCCTTTGTTGTCTGGTCGACGATCTGTCCGTCGACTTCAAGGTCGTAGCTGAATTCTACTACTGTGTTCTGTGCGATTTTCATATCTTTCTTACTTTATATCTACAATCATTTATGCGGAGAACGAAACGTTCTCGAATGCGAGGGTGCCGATCTGCCAGCGGGCGCTCGGGCGATAGTCGTTTCCTGCAGCTATGAGGCTGTTCCAGAGGCTCACGATGTTGCCTGTGATGAGCATCTCCCGTACCGGATGCGTGATCCTGCCCTTGCTGAAAGCGAAGCCCTCGATTCCGAAGGAGAAGTCTCCGGTAACGGGATTGCAGTTGCCTCCGTTGAATCCGGTTACAAGTATTCCGTTCGAACATTTTCGCAAAATGGTCTGCAAAGATACTTCTTTTTCATCCTTTGGCAAATCTTCTCCCTTCAAATACGGCATGAGTACAGGCCTGCTGAGGTCCTCGATCGTCGGCGGGATGTCCATCTTCTTAGACATGTATGTGCTTACGAAGTATTTCTGTACAGTTCCCTTGTCGATTATTGCACTGTCCTCTGTCGCCACGCCCTCTGTGTCGAAGAGTCGTGATCCGCTCTTTCCAGGGGTTCTGGCCATGTCCATAAGGGTCATTCCCTCCGGGAATACCTTTGTTCCGAGCGTTCCGTCCAGAAATGAGACCTTCTGCTGGATGGATGATGCGTTGAGTGCCGAGGCAATCGGTGCAAGGAGTCTTGATGCCACGCTGTTGTCCACGACCATCCTGTATGAACCAGACTTGCGCTTCTTCGGGCCTATCTGCCTTACGGCTTTGTCCAGAGCTTTGGCTGAACATGCGGAACAGTCGAGGTCGGCTTCCTTCTGAGCTGCCTCCCACCAGAATCCGCTGTACTTGTTTCCGTCTGCTGCCTTGATGGTAGTCTCCGCAAAACAGTAGTACATGGTCTCTGTATGTCTTCCTTCAAATCCTTGAGAGTCAGTTACATAATTGTCGTCGATGGATTCGCTGTATTCGCATTCCTCAGAGATCAGGCTATATGCTCCGTCAGATTCCGTCTTTCCGTAAATGCTTATGCTTCTTGCTTTTGCAAGCCTCTTCTCTGCGTCGCTGCTTTCGTAGCCTTCGTCGTAAAGGTCAAGTTCACGTCCAGTCCTGGCGTTCTTCTCAGTCCTGTCCGGATCGGGGAGACATCTGCACTCGTCTTCACCGAGCATCCTTGCCATTTCGATTGCCTTCAGGATGAAGTCTTCGAGTTCGCCCTTCTCAAGCCTGTTGGTCGAGAATGTGCCGTAGCGTCCGTCAGCGTATATGTAAAGATAGATGGAGCGGTCTGCCGAGTGGGTTACCTTGTCCAGTTCTCCGTTCAGCAGCGTGTAGCCGTCCATGACGCTCTTGTTCAGGGAAACCCTGGCTGCATCTGCACCGTTGGCCACAGCGAATGCTATGCAGTGTTTTGCAATGTTTATTTCGTGTTCTGTAATCATTTCGTTTCGATGGATTATTCACCGCCGACGGTGAGATTCCTTACAAGTACGGTAGGCATTCCGCACGACACTGCCACGCTCTGTTCCTTTCCGCAGGTCCATGTGCCGTTGTCGATCTTGAGGTCATTGCCGACTGCAAGTATGTCTGCAAGTGCCTGAGGGCCGTTTCCGATGATGTTTATATCCTTTACCGGTATGGTCAGGCGGCCGTTTTCTATCAGATATCCGCTCTTGACGAAGAAGGTGAAGTCGCCTTCGCCGATCTTTACCTGACCGTTGGAGAATTCATCGACATAGATGCCTTGGGTCACATCCGCAATGATGCTCTGCGGGTCTGCGTCTCCGCTTTCCATATATGTAGCCCTCATGCGCGGGATAGGGTTGTACCTGAAGTTCTCCCTTCTTCCGTTGCCGGTTGGGCGTACTCCGTACCAGCTTGCGCTTATCCTGTCGTGGAGATATGATGTGAGGATTCCGTCCGTTACCATATATGTCTTCTCGCCGGCTACTCCTTCATCATCGTAATTTCCTGAACCTCTGTTGAATGCCACGGTTCCGTCATCAACTACATTCACTCCCTTCGGACATATGCGCTGGCCCATCTTGTCTGAGAATATGGACTGGCCCTTCCTGTTGAAGTCGGCTTCGAAGGCATGTCCCATCGCTTCGTGAAGAAGGATTCCGGATGCTCCAGCGCCCATTACCACGTTCATCTGTCCGCCTTTCGGCCTGCGTGCCTCGAATCGTGCGTCGATTCCCTTGACCACTTCGTCCGCAAGTTCTCTGACAAGTGCCGGTCCGGCCAGTTCCGCTCCCATCCTGAAACTTCTGGCCGCACTCTTGTTCTCTGTCTTTCCGTCCTGCTCGAATACAGCCGACACGCTTACGCTTCCCATAGGCCTTTTGTCGAAAGTGAGTTCTCCGAGCGAATTGTACATCATGATGTCTGTGACTGAGTCCGAAAGCCTCACCACTACCTTCACTATCCTGCTGTCCCTGCTGAAGATCTCCTTCTCAAGGTCCTTCAGGAAGGGCAGGAATGCGTCGGCCCCAAAGTCCCTCCAGTTTCTTTCCATGGGGTAGAGGTCCAGCCTGCGGTTCTCCACCGGTGCATAAGTGCGGTTTCCTGTGGTGCCGAGAGCGATTGCCGAAGCGGCCTGTGCCGCCTTCAGCATGTCCGTCATTTCTGTGTTTTCCGAATATGCATATCCGGTCTTCTCTCCCTTGAGGACTCTTATTCCCACTCCATAATCAGTGTGGAAGCCTCCGGATGAGACGACTCCGTCCTTCAGCAGAAGGTTGAAGAATGTCGTGTGCTCGAAATAAAGGTCGCAGAAGTCTCCGCCATGAGACAGGGCGGTGGCTGTGGTCTTCTCCATCTGCGCTCTGGTGACCTTGAACAGGTCGAGGTAATATCTTTCTATTTCCATTTCTGTCTATAATGATAGGACTTCTCCGTTTTCCTCTACATGTTTCCTGTGCTCCTCGGCTATTCCAAGTATCTGCCGGTATGTCTGTTCGTCCTTGATGTTCAGCACGTCAGATTTCGACCCTTCCGCAATCACACGGAAGGGAGTCTGTGAATTGTCGGCGAGGATCCAGCGTTCGCAGACAGGGGCGTAATGGTGGAAGAAGTAGTCTATGCCGACATTGTAACGTCTTCGGATGGTCTCTTCCGGAATGTTGTGACCTCCGTTCTCGACCCTGGCCTTGACGCGTTCTATGGCCAGTTCAGGCGAATTGAGCCAGAAGTAGAGCAGAGTCACTGAATATCCTGCATTCTGGGCCATGCGTACCGTCTTGAGCAGAGTGCGGGTCGCCAGTGTCGTCTCCACGGCAAAGTCGCTGTTCTTCTTGAGAAGATACCTGATCTTCAGAAGCATATATCGGCTTGCCTGAATGGAAGCGTTCTCCGGCTTGAAGGGGGAGAGGCTCTTTGCGAATTCGTCCGAATTCACAAATTCGCTGCATTCCAGCATCTCGGGCAGCATGGAGTAGGAGGCCGTCGTTTTGCCGGCTCCGTTGCATCCTGATATTATATATAGTCTTGGCATATGTTTTTACAGATCCTTCGCTGGCGCTCAGGATGACATTGTGTTTGCTATTTGTGTGTCACTCCGTATCCGAACAGGGCAAAATCGCCGAGGCACGGGTCCTCCGGCCATATCTCGCGGAATGCGTCGGTGATTTCCCGGGCCGTGACGATGTCCTTCTGCTTTCGTGATGTAAGCCCTAGGCTTGTAGCCTGGTCATATACATGGACATCCAGGGGGAGAATGAGGCTTTTCTTGTCTGATTCGGACCATACTCCGAGGTCCACCTTGCCGTCATCCCTTGTCAGCCACCTGCGCATCATGCTGATCTTCTTGTTAGGTGCCTTCCTGTCTTCCTTCTGTCCGAAGATCATACACCTTATCTCGGTGTCTGTAAGTCCTTCGATGCTGCTGCGTGTGCTGTATATGTCTTTCAGACGGCTGCAGATTGCCGCAAAGTCCTTCCATTTTATGGTCCTGTGCATGCTTGCGTCCTCGTCCCTGTATTCTCCGTTCATGACATAGTCAAAAGGCTTCCAGCACATTTCTTCAAACATCCTATCGCAGTCCCTGACTATCATCGACCGCCTTCCCCATGCCAGGTGTGAGGCCAGAAGGGCAGATATCTCCACATCGGCAAGCGATGCCTCCCCGCTGCGGTATCCAGCAGCGAAGCGGGTAGGGAAGATGATGGGGTCTTCCTGAAAATATTTAGGGTCGTTGTATTCTTCAGCCCACCCGATGAGGGTATCTTTCAATGCGTTGTCCATAGAAGATGCAAATATAATAAAAATGGTCAGTCACACATCTGCGACTGACCATTTTTATCATATATGACAGAGGTCTTATTCTGTAGCTGATTCAATTCGCTTCATGTTCGCAAACATGAAGATACCTGCGATTGCGCAGATTGCGATGAGTACTACCCATACGCTCCAGAGCGGAATTCTCATCCAGAGGAGACCTGGTACTGAAACGAGGTAGTTTCCGATTGCCGTTGCAGCGAACCATCCACCCATCATCATACCCTTGTACTTAGGAGGAGCCACCTTCGATACGAATGAGATACCCATAGGCGAAAGAAGAAGTTCCGCGAATGTGAGCACGAGGTATGTTGAGATGAGCCATGTAGGTGACACGAGGTCCGGGCTTACTGTTCCGCCGAGTGCCTTAGGTGACGCGAGACCCATAGAGCCCACTGCGAGGATAAGGAATCCTGCCGCTGCCACGAACATTCCGAGACCGATCTTACGTGGTGCAGAAGGCTCCTTGCCCTTGCTTGCGAGTGCGCTGAAGATGGCGAGGGATACCGGAGTGAGTGCAACGACATAGAACGGGTTGAACTGCTGGAAGTCAGAAGGCTGGATGTTCACGGTGCCAGGCATCCTCATGTAGAGGGCGATGGCCGCTGCCCAGAGAACTGCTGTGATGGCTCCGTTTGTGAGTTTCGCCTTCTTTGTCTCAGACTGGAAGATGCCGAAGAGTGTATATACGGACGCTGCGATGAGTGCAAGGCACCAGATGTTGAATCCGATTCTCATTCCGCCTTCCACGCTGCTGGCTGTGTAGTCGCGGGCGAAGAATGTCATTGTAGCACCGTTCTGGTGGAACGCCATCCAGAAGAAGATCACAACTGCGAATACGAAGATGAGTGCTCCGATGCGGCTCTTTGTCTGTGCCGGTGTGAGTTCCACCTCTGCAGTAGGGTTGGCTGCCTTCGCCTGCTTTGCATTTACGTCAGCATGCTTGAACCAGTTGCGGCATCCGTAGTAGATGAGCACTGAAAGGATGAGTGAAACGCATGCCACTGCGAAACCGCCGTTGTACGCTGTCGAAAGTCTTTCGATGTAGTATGGTGCGAATGCGGCCATGTCCATTCCGGCTGCTCCAGGCATTGTGGATGCGATGTTCTGGAGATTGGCCATGTTGTCTGGAGTGATGGTTCCGTTCATCACCTGATGTGCAAGGGCAGGTACGTTTGCGTTATATACGAGGTCGTACTTGCTGAGTGACCAGTTGGTCATCGCCTTTGCCATTGAAGGTGCGAACATTGAACCTACGTTGATGGCCATGTAGAAGAGGCTGAACGCCGCGTCTCTCTT
>JAEIGA010016996.1_pt1 | contig 11074 bp, 10 predicted proteins | sample 9270691 | NCBI WGS metagenome assembly JAEIGA01 (sample SAMN17057246, study PRJNA624740) | gut metagenome | biome: biome; isolation source: fecal sample | host: Bos grunniens | place: China: Xizang | collected 2019 | reverse complement strand
TCACCCCAAGGGCAGTTTGCAGCGTCCTTTTCAGCGTAGATCTTAATTGTCTTGCCGTCAACTGTGATGCTGTTAGCCTCTTCGTCAACTGTAACGGTATCAGCAAGAGCATACTTACCCTGAGCTGTATCGTACTTGAGAAGGTGTGCAAGCATCTTAGCGCTTGTGAGGTCGTTGATAGCTACGATTTCATAGCCCTCAGCTCCGAACATCTGTCTGAATGCAAGACGTCCGATACGGCCGAAGCCGTTAATTGCAACTTTAACTGACATTTTGAAATTCCTCCGAAATTATAAATTTATATTTGTGTATGGAATTATTCCATTCCCTACCACGTATTATTTTATACTATTTTTTGGAAATATACAATACTTTTTTAAAAATTCGTATAATTTTTTCGGTCTTGCATAATTTTTTTCTAAAAAAAACGCTTTTTTTGGAAAAATAAACTAAAATAAATACAGTATTAATGTTTTTTAGTTTGACATACGTAATTTTTTTTGTTATAATAACTTGTAAAGTATTGTAATTGGGAGGCGCGGAGATATGAAAATATTTGATTCTCTTATAGAAAATAACGATATCAAAAAGACTCTCGGCGCTGCAATTTACAATTCCGCATTTTCCCACGCTTACATTATCGAGGGTGCGCCCGGTACGGGTAAACGTACCATTGCCAGACTGGCAGCGGCGGCTATAATCTGTAAGAACAGGGATAGCGGTAAGCTGCCCTGCGGCGTGTGTTCCACCTGTAAAAAAATACTTAACGACAACTGTGTTGACGTAAGGCTTATTGAAATAACCAAGGTTGAACAGGCAAGAGAGCTTAAGGCAAGGCTTTACGACAGTACGGTTGAATGCGACTACAAAATTTATATAATCACCGATGCGCAAAAGATGAATATCAAGGCGCAAAATGCGCTTCTTATTTCCCTTGAGGAGCCGCCTAAAAATGTAGTGTTCTTCATTCTCACAACTGACGCAGGCGCTCTTCTTGAAACCATTCGTTCAAGAGCGCAGATATTACGCACGAACAGACTGTCAAGTCACACCATATACGATTATATAAGAAAAAACAGACCCGATATAAAAACGGATGACGAAAAGCTTCAGAGCGTTATTATGGCAAGCGGCGGCTCACTTGGATATGCTATGGATATGGCGGATGCAAAAAGCTCCGATATGATCCTGCAAAAAAGGAGCAAGGCGCTGGAGCTTACCTCTGCTCTGCTTACCAATGATGCGGATGCGGTAGCTTTTATTTCTTCATTTTCCACCTCTACCAGAGATGAAATAAAGGAAGCCTTAACCTTATCCCTTGATATACTTGGAGATCTTATGGCGCTTAAGCGGGACAGAGGCGCCACCACGTATTTCTTCTCCTCCGCAGATGATGCTGAGGAGCTTATATCCCGATACAGTCTTTTAAAATTAACACAAGTCTACGATGCGTCATGCATTGCTTTAAGCGATCTTAACTCAAACGCTTCGTCAGGCGCGGTGCTTATGTCGATTCTTATAAGCTCCGTAAAGAAAGGAAAATAAAATGTGTAAAGAATTAAACAATACAAATAAAGAAGCTGAAGTTGAAGCAGCTACAAGTCCTGATGGAAACGAGGTATCCTATACTGAGGTCGTTGGTATATGCTTCAAGGATGGCGGTAAGGTATATTATTTTTCTCCAAACGGTACTAATGCAAGCGTTGGCGAATTCGCCATTGTGGAAACTGCCCGCGGTCTTGAATACGGTAAGGTATCCTGCGCAAATAAACAGGTAAAAACCGACGACGTAATACAGCCCTTGCGTCAGGTAGTACGTATAGCTACCGAGGAGGACGCAAAGCAAAATGAGGAGAATGAAAGAAAGGAAGCTGAGGCCCTTAAGATCTGCCAGGTAAAGATAAACGAGCACGGTCTTGAAATGAAGCTTATTGAGTCGGAATACACCTTCGACTGCTCCAAGCTTACCTTCTATTTCACCGCCGACGGAAGAATCGACTTCCGTGATCTTGTAAAGGATCTTGCCTCCACCTTCAAGACAAGGATCGAGCTTCGCCAGATAGGAATCCGTGACGAGGCAAAGTTTATGGGTGGTCTTGGTATTTGCGGACGTCCCTTCTGCTGTTCTACCTTCTTACCGGACTTTGTACAGGTGTCAATAAAAATGGCTAAGGAGCAGAATCTTTCTCTTAACTCTGCAAAAATATCCGGTGCCTGCGGCAGACTTATGTGCTGCTTGCGTTATGAATACGAAACCTACCTTCAGGAAATAAAGATCACTCCCCCCATTGATTCCACGGTAAAGACAGATGATGGAATCGGTACGGTGGTTGAGGCAAACCCCTTACGCGGTATTTTAAAGGTATCCATAAACGATAACATAAAGCAATACCACAGAGATAACGTAAAGGTTATTTCCGCAGGTAAGGGTAAAAAGCCCACCCATAACCAGAATGATAGTTCAAACGGTGATGAAGTAAATAATTAAAAAGCTATTGACAAATTGAAAAAATATGCTAAAATAAAAATGTAGAAATTTTAAATGGAGGTTAATTAAGATGGCATACAAAATTACTGACGAGTGCATCTCCTGTGGTGCATGTGTTGAAGCTTGTCCCTGTGAGTGCATTACAGAGGGTGACGGTAAGTACGAAATCAATGCTGACGAGTGTGTTGGTTGCGGTTCTTGTGCCGGTGCTTGCCCTGTTGGCGCTCCCGTTGAGGAATAATTCAACCTACATAAACAATTAAACGGAGCGCGCTTGCACTCCGTTATTGTTTTAATAGCGGTAGGTATGCTGAAAAATGATATGATAAACAACGACGAAAGAATCAATGAAATAAACGAAAGCCTCCGACTTATAGAAAAAAAGGACGGCTTGGTATTCGGTACGGACGCCTATCTCCTCTCTGCCTATCTTCCCAAAAGGTCAAAGATCGTAGGAGCGGAGCTTGGATGTGGCACGGGAGTGATCTCTCTTCTTGCCACGGCAAAAAGTAAATGTAGCCGTATTTACGCACTTGAGGTACAAAAGGAGTTTTGTACTCTTACCGAAAGAAATATTGAATTAAATGGCTTTAATGAAAAAATAAAGGTCATAAACAAAAACGTAAAGGATGCATCATCAAAGGATACGGAGGGTGAGGTGGATTTTGTTTTTTCAAATCCTCCTTATATGAAAACCGACTCCGGAAAGGCAAACGAGCATAGTGAAAAGAACATTGCCCGCCACGAGGTCTGCGGTGATATAAACGATTTTTGCGCCTGTGCAAAGCGCCTTTTAAAGCACGGCGGTTATTTCTATTGCGTATATCGTCCCGACAGAATGGCGGACCTTATCCACGCCCTTAAAAATAACGATTTAGAGCCTAAAAAAATCACCCTCGTATACCCGAATTCATCCACCTCCCCCTGCCTTTTACTGATTTCCGCCCGTCTTTACGGAAAAAGTGGGATGAGTGTTGAAAAGCCCTTGTTCATTTACAAGGACGGAACGACAGAATATACGGATGACTTTGCAAAAATATATGAAACTTGCAGTATGGAGCATATAAAATGAGTAGTATCAAATCAAAAAACGTTTCCCGTGAGGATAGAAACGCCATAGTAGGCGGTACCCTGTATCTTGTTGCCACACCAATAGGCAATCTTTCCGATATTACGGAAAGAGCCCTTAAGGTAATGGAAGAGGTTGACTTTATTGCCGCGGAGGATACAAGAAATACGGGTAAGCTTCTTGCCTTTTACGGCATACAAAAATCAATGGTAAGCTATTTTGAGCATAATAAGAGAGAACGTGGAGAAATAATTCTCGAGAGATTAAAAAATGGAGAAAGCTGCGCCCTTCTTACTGACGCAGGTACTCCCGCCATCAGTGACCCCGGTGAGGATCTTGTCCGTCTTTGCGCAGAAAACGACGTACCTGTTACCTCTATTCCCGGTTGCAGCGCGGTGGTAAATGCTCTTGCCCTCTCTGCTTTGCCCACGGGTAGATTCTGCTTCGAGGGATTTTTAAGCACCAACAAAAACGAAAGAAGCGCAAGGCTTGAGGAGATAAAAAACGACAGACGCACCACCGTTTTTTACGAGGCTCCCCATAAGCTCAAAAAGACTCTTGACGATATTATGTCTGTTTTCGGTGACAGAAAAATTGCCCTTTGCCGTGAGCTTACAAAGCTTAACGAGGAAATAATCCGCACCACACTCTCCGCCGCCATTTCCTATTACGAAAAAAACGAGCCCAGAGGTGAATACGTGCTTGTTATCGAGGGCGCAAGTGAGGCGCAAATAAAGGAGGAATCCTTTTTTGCAAATATATCTATCGAAGAGCATTTTGAATACTATATTGCTATGGGAATGTCAAAAATGGACGCCACAAAGGCGGTTGCCAAGGATAGAGGCGTGGCAAAAAGCGTTATTTACAAAGAAATAAATAAATAATTTTAAATATTTAAAAAAACTCCTTGATATCAAGGGGTTTTTCTGTTATAATTGTAAGATGAAAATACCCATCAAATTATTGATGAAATCATACTACATAGGAGGTATATTATGAAACGCGTTGCTTTTACAGGCGGCTTGATCTTCAATTCAAAGAGCGAAAGCTTTGTCTCCGCGAATATTCTTTGCGAGGACGGATATATTAAAGAAATTACGAGAAATCCTATTCCCGATAGCTACGAAAAGGTATCTCTCGGTGGAAAATACGTTATTCCCGGTCTTGTTGACGTGCATACTCACGGTATAGGTGGCTTCGACTTCAACTATGCAAAGGAAACGGATATTGCATCTATGTGTAACGTATATGCAAAGGAGGGTACGACCTCTGTTATGGCAACCCTTGCCTCCGACTCTGTATCCCATATTATGAATTCAATATTTGCAATTAATCAGAACAGAGTAAACGCTAAGAAGGGTAGCGCAAATATCGTTGGTATTCATATGGAGGGCAGATATCTTAATCCGGAAATGAAGGGCGCCCACAATCCTGAGCATCTTGCGCTCCCAATACAGAGCGAAATAAATATGCTTGCCCTTTCTATGATGCCCCCGCCCATTCACTTCTCCATGGCTCCCGAACTTGAGGGTGCAAAGGAGTTTTTGGCACAGGCTAAGGAGCTTGGCGCTACTGTAGGTATCGCTCACACAAACGCAACCTATGAGGAATCTATGGAGGCGGTAAACAACGGTGCGCGCTCCTTTACACACACATTTAATGCTATGACTAAGGTACACCACAGAAATCCCGGCGCTGCGATCTGCGCTCTTACCAATGATGACGCATATGCGGAAATCATCTGTGACGGAGACCACATTCATCCAGCTATGGTAAAGCTTGCTTACAATGCAAAGCCCAAGGATAAGCTCGTTCTTGTAACTGACTCTATGTCCGCTACCGCTTGTGCTGACGGACAGTATAAGATAGCAGGTACCGACGTTTATGTGACCAGCGGCCGCGCCGTTGATATAAACGGTACCCTTGCAGGAAGTACACTTACTATGTTCAGAGCTCTTAAGAACTTTATGAAGTTCTGTAACATTCCCTTGAATGAGGCGTTGAAATATGCAACAACAAACCCTGCAAAAATGGTAAATGCGGACTTCATTGGCAGAATAGCAAAATGCAATCGTGCCGACTTTATTATTATACCTGATATAAACGATCCTGAAATTGACAGCGTTTACGTAGGTGGCTACAAGGTAAACTAAGGAGATATTAAAAATGGAAAAGCAAAAGTTTTATATGACTACCGCCATTGCCTATGCTTCCGGCAAACCTCATTTTGGTAATACATATGAGGTTATTATGTCCGACGCGTACGCAAGATACAAAAGACAAAGAGGATATGACGTTCGTTATATGACGGGAACGGACGAGCACGGTCAGAAGATCGAAAACCTTGCAAAGGAGCACGGCGTTACTCCCCAGGAGTACGTTGACAGTGTATCCAACGTAATAAAGGGCGTATGGGGACTTATGAACTCCTCTCACGATCACTTTATCCGTACAACCGACGATTATCACAAGAAGGCTGTAAAGAATATCTTTAAAAAGCTTTACGAAAAGGGCGACATCTACAAGGGCTCCTACGAGGGCTGGTACTGTACACCTTGTGAGTCTTTCTTTACTGAAACTCAGCTTGTTGACGGCAAGTGTCCCGACTGCGGACGCGAGGTAACTAAGACCAAGGAAGAGGCTTACTTCTTCAAGATGAGCAAATATGCTGACAGACTTATGCAGTATATTGAGGATAACCCCGGATTTATTCAGCCGGAAAGCCGTAAGAAGGAAATGATAAATAACTTCTTGAAGCCCGGCCTTCAGGACCTTTGCGTATCAAGAACCGCATTCCAGTGGGGTATCCCCGTTGAATTTGATCCCAAGCACGTAACCTACGTTTGGATAGACGCTCTTTCCAACTATATTACAGGTCTTGGCTACGATCCCGAAAATGAGGTTCAGCCCGAGCTTTACAACAAGTACTGGCCCGCTGACGTTCATATTATCGGTAAGGATATCGTAAGATTCCACACTATTTATTGGCCTATTATGCTTATGGCTCTTGACCTTCCCCTCCCCAAGAAGGTTTTTGCACACCCTTGGTTCAAGTTCGGTGTTGACAAAATGTCCAAGTCAAGAGGTAACGTGGTTTACGCAGACGAGCTTGCAGAAAAGTTTGGCGTTGACGGCGTAAGATATTACGCGCTTAGCGAAATGCCCTACGCAAATGACGGAAGCATCACATATGAATCCGTTATTACGCGCTACAATATGGACCTTGCAAACAACCTTGGTAACCTTGTAAGCAGAACCGTGGCTATGACAAAGAAATATTTTGGCGGTGTAATTCCCACTCCCACAGAGGAATTGCCTCTTGATAAGGAGCTTAAGGATGCTTGTGCCGTTGCTTACGATAAGGTATGTGAGCTTATGGACGATTACCACGTATCCGAGGCTACTGCCGAGATATTCAATATGCTCAGCCGCGCTAACAAGTATATAGACGAAACAACGCCCTGGATACTTGCAAAGAGTGAGGAAACAAAGCCCCGCCTTGCAACCGTTATCTACAATTTGCTTGAGGCTATCCGTATTGGTGCAGTTCTTCTCTCCCCCTTCATCCCCGCAACCTGCGAGGAGATATTCAAGCAGGTAAATACTGACCTTACCTCCTACGATGACGCTAAATTCGGCTTGCTTAAGTCAGGCGTTTCAGTAGGCGAAGCTAAGATACTTTTTGCAAGAATAGACGAAAAGGCCTTCCTTGAGCAGATTGAAAAGGAAAAAGCCGCAAAGGAAGAGGCTGAAAAGAAACCCGAGAAGCCCGAGGGCTGTGCAATTATCGGTATTGATAAGTTTGCTGAGATCGAATTGAGAACAGCGCAGGTTATCGCTTGTGAAAAGGTTCCTAAGGCTAAGAAGCTTCTTAAGCTTCAGCTTGACCTTGGATATGAGCAAAGACAGGTTGTATCGGGAATTGCAAAGTTCTACGAGCCCGATGATCTTATCGGTAAGAAGGTAGTTATGGTAGCTAATCTTGCCCCCGCAAAGCTTTGCGGTATTGAAAGCAACGGTATGATCCTTGCTTCAGGTGAAGAGACCGTAAGAGTTATCTTCCTTGATAAGGATACTCCTAATGGAGAACGTGTGAGATAATAATTAAAGGGTGTTGTATTACAGCACCCTTTTAATAAAAAGGAATATACAATGAAACTATTTGACACCCACGCGCATTGCGACGATATGCGCATACAAAATGAATTTGAGGGCGGCACCTGTGGATATATTCGCCATCAGCTTGACAACGGTGTTGTAAATATTGTAAACATCGGCACCAATCTTGATAACTCCAAGGTCAGCATAGGTCTTTCCGAGAAATTTGACGAGGTGTACGCATCCTGTGGAATACATCCTTACGATATCCGCTTTTACGACGATATTGACGCTACCCTTTTATCCCTTGAAGAGCTTTTGTCCCACAAAAAGGTAGTTGCCCTTGGTGAGATAGGACTTGATTATCATTACGAGGACAGCGACTATAAAAAGCAGATGGACTTCTTTGTAAAGCAAATGGAGCTTTCAAAGCGCCTTGATATTCCCGTTATCATTCACGACAGAGATGCCCACGGAGATTGTATGGAAGTCATACGAAAATTCCCTGAGGTTACGGGTATTTTCCACAGCTACAGCGGTAGCGCAGAGATGGCAACAGAGCTTATTGAAAGAGGCTGGTATATTTCGTTTTCTGGTCCCATAACCTACAAAAACGCAAAAAAGCCCAAGGAGGCATGCGCCATTTGTCCCCTTGACAGAATACTTATAGAAACGGACGCGCCCTACCTTCCCCCCACTCCTTACAGAGGACAGATGAATCACCCCTGCTACGTTATAAAGACCGCAGAGGAGATTGCATCCATAAAGGGTCTTACGTTAGAGGAAATTGCAAATATAACCTATGAAAATGCAAAAAAGGTATATAGAATAAAGTAACGAATAATAAAGAGTCACCCCATCATATATTTATGATGAGGTGATTTTTATTGAAGCAGAAAAGCCCATTATTTATAGCATCCTATATAGGCGCATCCATTTTCATAATTGCCATTATACTCGTAATTTCATTTTGGTTCAATTCAAGGATAAAATCAAAATATCAGCCACTTAGTCCCACTTTTTCCGAAAATAAGTCGCCCACCTTCGTGGTGGATGCAGGTCACGGTGGTGAGGACGGAGGAGCCGTAGCTATCGACGGCACGACGGAAAAGGAGCTTAATTTAGAAATAGCCGCTACCCTTTCCTTGCTCTACGAATTGAACGGAAACAAGTACGCAATGACAAGGGAAACGGACACTCTTCTTTACGATAAGTACAACGACCTTGAATGCTATCAAGGAAAGAAAAAAATATACGATTTAAAAAACAGGGTGAAAATAACGAAGGAATATTCTTCCCCCGTATACGTGGGAATACATATGAACAGCTTTTCCTCCTCCAAATACAGTGGACTGCAGGTTTATTATTCCAAAAACAACGAAACGAGCAAGGCTTTTGCCGACACGGTACAAAAAAACACTGCCACGTATCTGCAAAACAGTAATCAAAGAAGGACGAAGGAGGCGGATAGCTCCATCTTTATTTTGAGTAATCTTGACTGTCCCGCCGTGCTTATAGAGTGCGGATTTTTGTCAAATACCGAGGAGCTTGCCCTCTTAAAAAGCAGTATCTACAGGCAAAAGCTGTCCGCGGTTATTTTTGCCTCCTCCTTAAATGCGTGTATTGACAAAGCTCCGTAGCTATGATAAAATCTATATATAAATAAAATTTAAAGGATGTAAAATGAAAAGTAAAACTGTTTACGTTTGCTCCGAGTGTGATTATCAAAGCCCGAAATGGATGGGCAGATGTCCCTCCTGTAAGAGCTGGAATACCTTTACCGAGGAAACATATACACCCACCGTAGAGCCGAAAAATAAAAGAATGTCCCTGATTTCGGAAAATGCCCAGGCGGTTAAGTTTGAGGATATGGAAATACCCGAATATATTCGCTCCGAAACGGGAATAAGTGAGCTTGACAGAGTGCTTGGCGGTGGTATCGTAAGCGGCTCCGTTATACTTTTGGTTGGTGAGCCGGGTATCGGTAAATCCACGTTGCTTATGCAGATATGCTCCAAAATGCCCTCAAAGGTGCTTTACGTGTCTGGTGAGGAATCCACAGGACAGCTTAAATTAAGAGCAGACCGACTTGAAATAGAGGGCGCAAATACCTATTTTATGACTGAAACAAACGTGGACAACGTGCTTGTTCAAGCAGATAAAATAAAGCCCGATACCATAATAATAGACTCAATACAGACAATGTTTGACCCCGCCTCCGCATCCATTCCCGGAAGCATAAATCAGATAAAGGAATGCGCAGTAAAGCTTATTGCCAGGGCAAAGAGCCAGGGGGTAGCCATAATCCTTGTTGGACACGTAAACAAGGAGGGCGTTATTGCAGGACCAAAGGTGCTTGAGCATATGGTGGACGCAGTTCTCTACTTTGAGGGAGAAAGAATGCAGTCCTACAGAGTTATAAGAGCTATTAAAAACCGTTTTGGCTCTACAAACGAAATAGGCGTGTTTGAAATGACGGATATGGGACTTTGCGAGGTGCCGAATCCCTCCGAGATGCTGATGCTTGGAAGACCGACGGGTGTGTCGGGAAGCTGCGCCGTTTGTATTATGGAGGGCACACGCCCCATAATTGCCGAGGTGCAGGCGCTTGTTACCCCAACCACCTTCCCTGCTCCGCGCCGTACCGCAAACGGTCTTGACTATAACAGAATGTGTATGCTTATTGCCATTCTTGAGAAGCGACTTGGACTTAAATTCTCTCAAAACGATATTTACCTTAACGTAGTTGGCGGACTTAAGCTGAGTGACCCAAGCGTTGACCTTGCGGTAGCCCTTGCCCTTATATCAAGCATTAAGGACATCCCCGTCCCCGAAAACGTTATTGCCGTTGGTGAGCTTGGTCTTGTGGGAGAATGCAGAAGCATATCCGACCTGCAAAAGAGAGTAAATGAATCGTACCGTCTTGGCTTTGATACAATCGCCTTCCCGCAAAAATCCCATAAAGAAAAATTAAAAATCCCCGAGGGCGTGCGTGCTATCGAGATAAAAAGCGTGTACGATGCTCTTACACTATTTAAAACAGAATAGAGGTTGTCTTGAGACAACCTCTTTTTTCATCGAGGAGTTAGGGTAATGGGTGCAGAAGGCGTGAATGCGTACGCGTCGGCGTACTGGTGTACGGAAGACCCATTCCCCAAAAATCCTCACAGATTTTACGGGGCCCCGTGGGCGTAGCAGTCGCGCTTAAAAACAGACACATAAAAAGAGGAGATTTTGCAAAATTGTAAAATCTCAACCATAGTCATTACGAAATAAACTGATAAATAATACGCAAGTCATTAAACGTGTCTGTTTTGTTCTGTGCCTATTACAGTAACTCCATTTTATTGTAATTTATTTTAAATATTGGCATATAATACTAAAAGACCATTATAGGAGGTTTTTATGTGTTCTATATG
>JAEIGA010016995.1_pt1 | contig 11075 bp, 11 predicted proteins | sample 9270691 | NCBI WGS metagenome assembly JAEIGA01 (sample SAMN17057246, study PRJNA624740) | gut metagenome | biome: biome; isolation source: fecal sample | host: Bos grunniens | place: China: Xizang | collected 2019 | reverse complement strand
TCAGGAATTGGAGCTGGTCCATGGTTAGGACCCTTCTTTACAACACACATGTGTTCAACTTCGTGTGAATAAATCATATTCTTTACGTTTTTATTAGTAATAAAAAATTGTTCGTAACCACAAAATCTTGGGTATGGACCCAATTCAGCTACAAAGTTAGCTTTTTTATTCTTTTTACCAACTTATTGGTACTCTCTTTTTTCAAAAGTTTTTTCTTTTGGTGGAAAGGCTTATCTTTGCCTTCGGAAACCTCAAGGAGTTTTGTCGGAAAGGTGAAGGCGTTTTTCAAAAAGTTCTTGTGGTTTTTTGGAAAAACTCTTAATACGAAAATGGAAGCGAAAAGAATTGAAATTGCGGACGCTGCATTGCGTCAAGGAGCAGAGGAGGGAATGGATGGTTTCCTTCAGGTTTTTATCGATAAATATTTGGAAGTGACGGGCGGGGTTATTAATGCTGAAACCATGCCGTTGCTCAACGGGCATCAGCATACGTTGTTGGGTTATCATTTCTTCCGTGAAGAATTGAATGTTGGTGGTTTTGTGCAACTCATTCAGAACGGATATGGTCCTTACATCTTCGACAATCCTTTTGCCAAGGCGATGCGCCTTTTCGGCTTGAAGGAATTCTCGAAGCTGATTTATTCGGCCAAGAAGATTTATGATGAAAACAAGGCGGATTTGGAAAAGGATCGCGATGATGATGAATTCATGGCCATGTACGAACAATACGAAGTGTTCGACGATTTGGAAGAAGAGTTCATGGAAATGGAAGAATTCGTTACGGCTAAACTGGCCGAATATGTGGATGAACATATAGAACTTTTTGCAGATATCATAGCATAAGAAAAGGGGGCTATAAGCCCCCTAGTTTTTTAGTCGTTGATCCACACGGTCATGCTTCGGTTATCGCCTCTGTTGCACCATGTATAATATGGAATCAATTTGATGTTCGGCCAATCGATTCGTTGGATACCTTTCAGGATTCCTTCTTCAATAGAGATGATGTTGGCTTGAGATTCGTCAATGTCCCCCAATGTAATTTCTTGTGCAGGCATTTTGTTGTCGATTTCTTCTGCACAATATACCAAAGGACCTCGTGTTACGGCGGTCTTTCCTTCGTTCTCTGTCACCTCCGGAATGCTTTTTACCAATCTTACTTCCATGGGTAATTGAAGTTCGATGAGGTCGTTCTTCTTCCATGTTCTTTCCAATACGGCAAAGCCTTTTTCCATAATATAGGCTACTACTTCGTTGTTCACCTTGATGATGGCTTTCTCGTTGTTTTCCTTCTTGTAAGGATAGAGGCCACCCGGTGCAAACTCGTTAGAACTTGCCCATGTTGGAATACGCATGGCAATCTTGAATTCTTTTTCCGTTTCCGGATGTATGGTCAGCTTGATGTCGCCTTCGTATGGATAGTTGGAAGCTTGTTCCAGTACGACCTTGTTATTTTCCCAAGGAACGGTAGTCTTGCTTCCGCCATAATGGGTGATGTAGACCTTGTCATCCGAATAAGCGTACATGTATCCCGGCATTTGAAGAATGAGGCGTGAGATGTTTGGTGGGCAACAAGCGCAACTGAACCATTCGGAGCGTCCTCCATGTCCGTGGTTGAATTTTCTTTCACCATTTGCTTCCAATGGGTTTACATAGAAGAATCTGTCTCCGCTCAAACTGATACCTGCCAAGGCATTGTTGAACAAGGATATTTCGGCAATGTCCAGATACTTGGCATCTCCGTTGTTCAAGAACAGACTTTGGTTGAAGAATACATTGGCCACGGCTGCGCATGTTTCATTGTAGGCGGTTAGGTTAGGCAATTCATAAGGCTTTCCGAAACCTTCCAAACCTGCAATGGCACCCAATCCTCCGGTGATGTGCATACGGGTAGTGACCAGATTGTTCCAAATGGAATTCAAGGCGAAATCATAGTCGTTGAGTCCGGTCAATGCATCGACTTGTGCCATAGCAGTATAAAGGTAGGCAGCTCTTACGGCATGGCCTACGGCTTCCGTTTGTTCTTTGACAGGGGCGTGTTGCTGGGCGTAAGTAGGGGAATTGTACGATTCTCCGTCCGGTCTGAAGGTCACCCCACGGATATCCAAAAACTTCTTGGCCATATCCAGATAAAGCTTGTTGTTGGTTACACGATAAAGTTTGCAGAGGGCGAGTTCGATTTCTTCGTGGCCGGGAGCTTGCATGATTGGTTTGCCGTCATTGTATTTCGGATCGCCTCCTTCAAAAATGACTTTGTTGACATGCTTGGCACTTTTGATGGCGATGTTCAGCAACTTGTCTTTGCCTGTGGCTTGATAATAGGCTACGGCCGCTTCGTACAAGTGTCCTACATTATATAATTCATGGCTATGTAGGATATAGCTATAAGGTTTTTCGCCCATTTCACCCGGACGGATGTTGTGGCAACTATGCGAAAGGTACAGGTATCCGTCCTCCTCCTGGGCTGCTTCAATGAGTGTAGCTGTTTCGTCCATGAACTTTTCAAGTTCCGGATTGGGCTGGTGCATCAATGAGTAGGCTACACCTTCCATGACTTTGTACATGTCCGAGCTGATGAATCGGTGTGGCTTGGGCACTTGGGTGGTGTCTCCGGCCATGTATGCTGCTGCTTGGCGGAATCTTTCCACGGCAGGTCCGCTTTGTTGTACGGAGAAAGGAATGGTGACTTCGAGTTCTGTTTTCATCCTGCTTTTCCAGAATCCCTCGGTCAAGGACACTTTATTGAAAGGGATGGGGATAATTTCTTCTTTCTTGTCGGAGGTTTGCGTGCATCCCCATAAGAACATAGGAGCAAGCACTAATAATTTAAAGGTCTTCATAGGTTAAAATGCATAATCTGAATGTAAAGATAGGCATTTTTTGAAAAAGCGGTGAAACGAAACTATGAAAATTCTCCGTTCATGTAATAAATCCTAAAATATATGAATAAATAGGGGTGAGAGACATTCTTTGTGCTAACTTTTATGTAACTTTGCAAGTTGAAAAACAAATGTAAATGAAGATGAAAAGTAAACTGTTTATTTTGATAGCCGCATTGGTGTCGGCTTTTTCGTTGAGTTCTTGTTTGGGTGAAAGTCAAAGTTATGAGTATCCAAGCTACGAAGCAATGGTTACGGTAGGTACTAATGCGAGGCAGCTTTATTCGGATGGTGGACAAATTTTGAAGCCGGTGAATACAATTACAGGATTGGACAAGGTGGAGCGTGCGTATGTCGCTTTTGATTTGGTTCCGTCTGAAATGAATGGAAGTAAATTGGAACCGGGTTTGATGTATGAAGTGGAATTGGATGCCAACTATAGCTATGGTATTCCGACCAGCTCTGTAATCGATTTGTGTGAGAATCCGGTAGCTGTGGATAGTTTGACCAAGACTCAGCAGCCAATTGTAGGTGTAAACAACCTTTATGTGAAGAATGGTTATTTGACAGCTAATCTTGCTTTTACTACCAGACAATTTGCTCCATATTATGTAGATTTGGCGTTTGATAGTGAAAATGATGTGGATGAGAACACAAAAACAATTACTTTTACTTTGTATTATGATTGCAATGCTACCCCTGCAAATGTACAAGTGAACTATCCATTCTCTTTCCGTTTGCCTTCAAGCTTGTTCCATAGATTCTCGGATGCTTCTTCTATCAATGTCGTATTGAAATATATGGCAGGTTTGGGAGGTGAAACCAACGAACTGACCTGTACAATGAAGCCTGAAGATTTCTTCTTGCCTTCTTATTGATTGAGACAAATTGAATGAAATAGAGGCCGTATTCAAAAATACGGCCTTTTTCTTTCTTGTTAAATTGTTGTTTTCTTTTATGACACAATGATTCTTTTTTATAACTTTGCATTTCTATTCATAACGATTTGTATATATGAACTATAAGGAATTATTCAATAGGGTTGTTTTGTTCATTTCGTCTCCTGCCAAAGCTTGGTTGGATGTCAAGAATGAGACGGATGGAAGAAAAGTGTTGGGCGAATTCGTTTATCCGTTGATTGGATTGTGCGGATTGTCCGTGTTCTTGGGTACATTCATTGGTAATACAGCAGGCGCTTCTGCTTTTACCGTGGCAATGACGCGTTGTTGTGCCATTTTCATAAAGTTGTTCGGAGGCTTTTTCCTTGCTTCGTACCTGACGAACCTTTTGGGTAAAAAGATGTTGGAGAGAGAGGACGAAACGGATTTGAACCGACAATTTGTAGGATATGGAATGGTGGTCATCTTCGTGCTGGAAATCATTAGCGGGTTGTTCTCCATCTCTCTGCTTCATTGGATTTTGCAGTTCTATACGGTATTTGTCGTATATGAAGGAGCGCGTGCTTTGATGAAGGTGGATGAAGAGAAACTTACACGCTATGCGTTGTTGGCTTCGGTCATCATTATGCTTTGTCCGTTTCTTATAAAGTCCGTTTTTGATCAATTATCTCTTGTTTTGAACTGATGAAACCAACTCCAATCAATATAAAGAATAAAAGAGCTTCGTTTGATTACGAGTTCATAGATACTTATACCGCCGGTATTGTACTGACGGGTACGGAAATCAAGTCCATTCGCTTGGGTAAGGCGAGTTTGGTAGATACTTATTGTTATTTTGTTCGAGGGGAACTTTGGGTGAAGAACATGCATATCGCCGAATATTTTTATGGATCATACAATAACCATTCGGCACGCCGTGAACGCAAGCTTCTTTTGAGCAAGAAGGAACTTCGCAACCTTCAGGAAGCGGAGAAGAATCCGGGTTTTACCATTGTGCCGGTTCGTCTTTTTATCAATGAAAAGGGATTGGCCAAATTGGTCATTGCCTTAGCGAAGGGTAAGAAGCAGTATGACAAGCGCCAGTCTATCAAGGAAAAGGATGACCGACGTGAAATGGACCGTATGTTTAAGCGTTGATTCTTAGAACATGACTATGCAGGAATTGATTCGTCAGCGTATCCTGATTTTGGATGGCGCTCTCGGAACCATGATACAGAAATACAATCTTTCGGAAGAAGATTTCAGAGGTACACGATTTGTCACCCAATCGGGGCAGATGAAGGGCAACAACGATTTGTTGTGTCTGACCGCTCCTCATGTCATTCAGGACATTCATCGCAAATATTTGGATGCAGGAGCCGATATCATTGAGACGAATACATTCAATGCCCAGCGTATTTCCATGGCCGACTATCATGTGGAAGATTATTGTCGCGAAATCAATTTGGCCGCGGTCAAGTTGGCTCGTGAACTGGCTGATGAATATACTCGTAAAAATCCTTCGAAACCTCGTTTTGTAGCGGGCTCTGTTGGTCCGACCAACAAGACTTGTTCCATGAGTCCGGATGTGAACGATCCGTCTTTCCGTGCCATTACTTTTGATGAATTGGTTGAGGCTTACAAGGAGCAGATGGAAGCATTGCTTGAAGGAGGAGTGGATGCGATTCTGATAGAGACGATATTCGACTCTCTGAATGCCAAGGCAGCTATCTATGCTGCTTGCGAATCCATGAAGAAGATGGATCGGGAAGTTCCTTTGATGCTTTCCATTACGGTTTCGGATACGGGTGGACGTACCTTGTCAGGACAGACTTTGGAGGCGTTTTTGGCTTCCGTCCAACATGCTCCAATCTTTTCGGTCGGCTTGAACTGTTCGTTCGGAGCCAAGATGTTGAAACCGTTCCTACAAAGATTGGCTATTCAAGCACCTTATTATATTAGTGCATATCCCAATGCCGGTTTGCCGAATAGCATGGGAGAATATGACCAGACTCCGGAAGATATGGCGACCGAAGTGGGCGAATATCTCGCAGAAGGCTTGGTAAATATCATCGGTGGTTGTTGTGGAACGACTGAGGCTTATATTGCCAAGTTTGTGCCGATGGTGGAGGGAGTGAAACCTCACATTCCTGTGGCAAAGCCGGATACTTTCCGTTTGTCGGGATTGGAGTTGATGGAGCAATCAGCCGAAGTCAGCTTTATCAATGTAGGCGAACGATGCAATGTGGCCGGTTCACGCAAGTTTCTTCGACTGATTAATGAAAAGAAATATGATGAAGCATTAGGCATTGCCCGCAAACAGGTGGAAGACGGAGCATTGGTCATCGATGTGAATATGGATGACGGCTTGTTGGATGCCAAGGAAGAAATGAAGACTTTCTTGAATCTGATTATGTCCGAACCGGAAATTGCACGCGTACCTATTATGATAGATTCTTCCAAATGGGAGGTGATTGAAACTGGTTTGAAATGCTTGCAAGGAAAGTCGATTGTTAATTCCATTTCATTGAAGGAAGGGGAGAAAATTTTCATCGAACGTGCTCGGATGATTAAGAAAATGGGTGCTGCTACCGTGGTGATGGCTTTTGACGAACAAGGTCAGGCGGATACATATCAACGCAAGATTGAAGTGTGTGAACGTGCTTATCGGATTTTGACGGAAAAAGTGGGCTTCAATCCGCATGACATTATTTTCGACCCGAATGTGCTTGCAGTGGCTACGGGTATTGAAGAACATGACAATTACGCCGTAGACTTTATCAAGGCTACCAGTTGGATTAAACGCAACTTGCCGGGAGCACATGTCAGTGGGGGTGTCAGCAATTTGTCCTTCTCTTTCCGTGGAAACAATTATATTCGTGAAGCGATGCATGCCGTATTCCTTTATCATGCCATTCAGCAAGGCATGGACATGGCCATTCTTAATCCGGCTACTTCGGTATTGTATAACGATATCCCTGCCGATGTGTTGGAGCGTATTGAGGATGTGGTATTGAACCGTCGTCCAGATGCAGCAGAACGTTTGATTGAGACCGCAGAAGCATTAAAGGAAGCTATGTCGAATACTGCCGGTCAAGTGGCTGGTCAGCAGGCTTGGCGTGATGATTTGGTGGAAAACCGTTTGCAATATGCATTGGTGAAAGGTGTGGCCGATTACTTGGAGGTTGATCTGCAGGAAGCTCTCCTGATGTATCCGAAAGTAGTAGACATTATCGAAGGTCCTTTGATGGCGGGTATGAACAAGGTAGGCGATTTGTTTGGTGCCGGAAAGATGTTTTTGCCTCAAGTGGTGAAAACCGCCCGTACGATGAAGAAGGCCGTTGCTTTTTTGCAACCTTATATAGAAGCCGGAAAGGAAGAGGGTTCGAAGAAAGCGGGAAAAGTCTTGTTGGCTACCGTGAAGGGCGATGTACATGATATCGGTAAAAACATTGTGTCGGTGGTCATGGCTTGCAACAATTATGAAATCATTGATTTGGGAGTCATGGTTCCTGCGGAAACCATCGTTCAGAAAGCAATGGAAGAAAAGGTGAACATCGTCGGTTTGAGTGGTTTGATTACTCCTTCGCTGGACGAAATGGTTCATGTGGCCCTAATGATGGAGCGTGCAGGTTTGCAGATACCTATTATGGTTGGTGGAGCCACTACCTCTTCGTTACATACTGCATTGAAGATTGCACCTATATATAATGGTCCGGTGGTTCATTTGAAGGATGCTTCGCAGAATGCATTGGTGGCGGCTAAGTTATTGAATCCGGAGTTGAAAAAAGAATTTATTCGTACTTTGCATGAAGAACAGTCATCTTTAAGGCTTGCAAACGAAGAAAGGCAAGTGAGGCTGGTTTCGTATGAAGAAGCAAGTGCCAATGGATTAAAGTTGTTCGACTAAATATTTGCAATCATGCTGAAAAATCCTAACTTTGTGAAAATGGTTTTTCAGCATGATTTGTTTTTTTATATTCATAGTAGTCATTGTTGCATTAGGTATCCGAATATATGCTTGTGTGCAGAAAAGTAAAGAATCGGGTGATACTTGGAATTTGATGGATAAGTATGGGGCCAATGAATTTGGTGAGTGAAAAAGACATGTAAATATTGGTACTATTGAAAAAAGGTTGTCGATATTGCCTTTACAAGTGTCACGCATTCATAAATGCTTGATTCATAATTTTCCTAGGTGAAGCTTGAGTGCTTTCACCAAGTTTCACTCACAATTTTTATATTTTAGGCAAGAGGAAAGTGTGAAGCTTTATGAATCTTCACTTGGAAGTGCTTAAAATCAAAGAGTTGGTTATAGGTGACACTTGTGAAGACTATTTTGCATCTTTGTTTTGGTTTCCATTCAAACGAACGTTGAAATGCGTCAAAGGAAGCACAGGAAAACGCCTTGACGAACAAGGAAATTCGTCAAGGCGTTTTTAATTTTTCTTAAGGGGAAATTTAGAAGTGTCAAATATAGTCCTTCAATATGTCCCAAACCGCAAGGATGTGGCAAACCGATCCGCCCAAAACAAAGAAATGGAAGACGGAATGCATGTAAGGGCGGTTGTTGAAGGAATAGAACAAAGCGCCGGTGATGTAGCATACTCCTTCGCCGATGATCCAAGCCACGGCATGAGGGCTGACGGCATTTATCAAGGGCTTGAAAGCTACCAGTACGACCAATCCCATCAAACAATAGCAGATGGTTTCCAGGTGGCTATGTTCCTTGAGCTTGCCGAAACTGATACAGGTACCCACGATAGCGCAAAGCCACACAAAGCAGAAGAGTGTCCATCCCCAATACCCTTGTTCGCGCAGAGCTACTAATGTGATGGGAGAGTAGCTTCCTGCAATGTGCCAATAAATGGCGGCATGATCCCATTTGCGGAGCTTTTCTTTCCACTTGCTCTCAGCAGAGCAGGCATGGTATACGGTAGAAGCAATGTACGAGCCCAACATGCCGAACAGGTAGAGCCACACGCCCCATTGCATCCACAAGTTTTCGTGGCGGTAGCAATAGATGAGCAGTAAAACGCCGACAACAATTCCCATCAGGATGCCTCCTGCATGTGAAATATAATTGGTCCGTTCTTCTCCTTTGGTATATTTAATGGCCATAATCGATGGTAGTTTTTATGAGAAGACAAAGGTAGCTAAAATATGGCAAAGCACAACAAGAAAAGTGGATGGGTATTGCTACTCATCCACTTTTTTGGATCATAGGGTTAGGTATTACATCGGGCGGATTATTCTTCTACGAGGTCGAAATCTTCCTTGGTCACTCCGCAAAGTGGGCATACCCAATCGTCTGGGATGGCTTCGAATGGAGTTCCTGGCGCGATGCCGCTATCTGGGTCACCTACTGCAGGGTCATAAATCCAATTACACACATTGCAAACATATTTCTTCATAATCGTTATCTTTTAAAGGTTATTATTCGTTTTCTTTATTTCTCTGATGCAAAGATAAGGTACGTTTTCCTATGTGCCAACTGACGGATTCTATTGCTCCATAAAGGATATCTATGAGATGGGTTTTATCCCGTTTATAGGGTGTTGTAGCAAAGATTTTTGTATCTTTGCACTATCAATAGAGTATGAAAAATATGATTGCATTTCTTCAAAAAAACAACAAAATGATTTATGCGGGCATGTTGGGAGTATTGTCCATTAGCTTGTTGTTGGGATATGTGCCGGGGATGTCGGCTTTTTCGGCATGGGTTACTCCACCCGTAGCTTTGTTCTTGGGTTTGGCGTTTGCGCTTTTGTGCGGACAGGCCTATCCGAAATTCAATAAGAAAGTTTCGAAGAAGCTTCTGCAATATTCCGTAGTGGGGTTGGGTTTCGGTATGAATCTTCATGCATCGCTTGCATCGGGCAAGGAAGGGATGATGTTTACCATCGTTTCCGTGATTGGTACGATGCTCATAGGGATGTTCATTGGTTGCAAAATATTGAAGGTAAATCGGGATACCTCCTATCTGATCAGTTCGGGTACGGCTATATGCGGGGGGAGTGCTATTGCAGCGGTTGGTCCCGTCATCAAAGCAAAGGATAGCGACATGTCGGTGGCGTTGGCTACCATCTTTGTTTTGAATGCCATTGCATTGTTCATCTTCCCCGTATTCGGAAATTGGTTGGGAATGACACAACTGGAATTCGGAACTTGGGCGGCGATTGCCATTCATGATACCAGTTCTGTAGTAGGTGCCGGTGCTGCTTATGGTGAAGAGGCTTTACAGATAGCTGCTACCATTAAGCTCACCCGTGCATTGTGGATTATTCCGTTGGCGTTGGTCACTTCGGTCATCTTTAAAAACGGTGGCAAGAAAATCAATATACCTTGGTTTATCCTTTGGTTTGTGGTTGCGATTCTGATAAATACTTATTTGCTTAATAGTGTGCCTGAGGTGGGCAAGGCCATCGCAGGATTGGCACGCAAAGGGCTTATTATTACAATGTTCTTTATTGGCGCTTCACTTTCTACGGATGTGCTGAAAGTGGTAGGCATCAAACCTTTGGTGCAAGGGATACTGCTTTGGGTGGTAATAAGTGTGAGTTCGCTTGCCTATATTCTTTGGGCATAAGGATATAAAAAAGGATGTGTTTCGGACACATCCTTTTTTTCTTTTAGTCGGCAAACGGTTCAAACATGGTTGTGCTCAAATACTTTTCGGCACGGTCGGGGAAAACCACCACGATGTTTCCCGATTCCATTTTCTCGGCCGTTCGGAGTGCGGCAAGCATAGCGGCTCCACTACTCATTCCCGCAAAGATTCCTTCCTTGATGATGATGTTGCGGGCCATATCGATGGCTTCTTCACTCTCGATCATTTCCTGTACATCGATAAGTTCCGGTTGGTAGATTTGCGGAACGATGGCTTCTTCCATGTTCTTCAAGCCTTGAATGTAATGTCCCTTGGTGGGATGGGCGCAAACCACCTTGATGTCCGGTTTCATGGTACGGAGGAAGCGGGAAAGCCCCATCAGTGTTCCCGATGTTCCTACGGCACATACCAGATAGTCGATTTGTCCGTCGGTCTGTTGCCAAATCTCAATGGCGGTCTTTTCGTAGTGCGCCAGGTAGTTGGCCGCATTGGCGAACTGGTCGGGCATGAAATACTTGTCCGGATTTTCGGCTACCATTTTTCTTGCCAATCGGATGGCTCCGTCTGTACCTTCTTCGGCCGGAGTGAGGATGACCTTGGCACCATACGAACGGATAATCTTGCGTCGCTCAATGGATACGGCAGAACTCATGACGATTTCTACGGGATACCCCTTTACGATTCCGGCGATGGCAAGTCCGATACCTGTATT
>JAEIGA010016994.1_pt1 | contig 11075 bp, 13 predicted proteins | sample 9270691 | NCBI WGS metagenome assembly JAEIGA01 (sample SAMN17057246, study PRJNA624740) | gut metagenome | biome: biome; isolation source: fecal sample | host: Bos grunniens | place: China: Xizang | collected 2019 | reverse complement strand
GTTAAGAAGCCTGCAAAGAAACCGGTCAAGAAGACGGTTAAGGCTCAGACAACGAATGAGCAGAAGTCACGAGCTCAGACCTTAGTTTCGGGAGTGCATACACTCCACAATGAAGCACTTGAACTCGCTGAATCTGTTCTTTTTATGGCTGACAAGTTAAAAGAAGCAAGAGCAACGATGAAAAATGAACCGCTTGTTATTGATTACGATAACGGAGGCGGTCAGACAGGCATAAGAGAAAATCCGCACTTTGTTGCTTTTGAACATCTGATGGCTTCTTACACTAAGAGCCTAAAACAATTAACGGAAATAGTTGAGGCTGGTGCTCCAGTTCGTCAGGCCTCCTCTATTATGGCCGAGTTGACTACCATCGCAGGGAGGAAGCTCGGATGATACAAGGCAAGACAGAACCTCGCATCTGGACTAAGCCACTCAAGAAACTTACCCGAGCCAATTCGCTCGGGTTTGCTTTTAATGACTTTTGTGCAGCACTTGGAGTTGAGCTTCTACCCTGGCAGCAGTGGTTAGCAATTCACGCTCTCGAAACAGTCACAGAGGGCAAACAGTGGCGCTTCAGATTCAGATACGTCCTGATCCTTGTCAGCAGACAGAACGGAAAGACCTTTTTTGAGGTAATGCTCAATATCTTCTTTTTGTACGGTCTGAAATCTCACTTAGTTCTGGGTACGGCTCAGAATCTCGACACGGCAGTGGAGACCTTCGAGGACACTGTCGCACAGATCGAGAGCGTTCCGGAGCTGAAGGAACTTTTGCAAAAAGTAAATCGAGGAACAGGAAAAAGAGAACTCCTTCTCGACACAGGCGACAGATACAAAGTCATAGCAGCCACAAGAAAGGCCAGAGGTCTTTCGAGTGACCTGATCCTGATGGACGAGTTGAGAGAACAAACGAACTGGGATGCTTGGGGCGCTATCTCTAAAACGATGATGGCAAGGCCCACGGCGATTTTATTTGGTTTAAGTAATGCGGGAGATGTTACGAGCGTTGTTTTAAGGCACTTGAGGTTACAGGCACACTCCCAACTGGGAGATCCCGACGGCGTAGCATCTAACCGCATGAATTTAGGCGGTGAAGACACTGACGGAACAATCGGACTGTTTGAATGGTCCGCTGAACCTGATTGTGAAATAGATGATCGTGAACAGTGGGCGCAGGCTAACCCCTCGCTTGGCTTTGGCTTCTTAACGGAAAGGGCTCTCAATTCAGCTATGCAGACAGATCCCGAGCCTATCTTCAGAACAGAATGTCTTTGCCAGTGGGTTGAATCAAGGCTCCCTGAACCATTCCCGGAAGGTTCTTGGCTCGGTGGCCAAGACGAACACAGCTACATCCGTGAGGATAGCGAGCTGTTCTGGGGTATAGATATGTCACAAGACAGAAGGTACACGGTCATCGCCGTGTGTGGTATGCGTGAAGATGGAAACTATCACGTCGAGCTTGTCGACAGACGAATCGGATCAGAGTGGGCTATTGACTGGTTCAGAGCCAGAGCACCGAAGTACGGCGAAATGAAACTTTGTTTTCAGGGCCGTGGCGCTCCTGTCTCTGGCTTGGCAGAGCAGATCTGCACGATAGACGGCATAACAAGAATGTCGCAGGAAGGCCCTGACCTCTCGGCGGGGTGGAACCGCTTTTATGATGCGGTGGCTGCCTGCACTCCGGGAGATCAGAGAGGCGGTGTGAAAGTTTATCACCTTCCTCAGCCTGCGCTTGATACACCAGGGCGAACATGTCAGCTCAGAAACTTGGGAGGAGGCATCATGCTCCCCGACAGGACAAAGAGCCCAGATGATATATCTCCGCTTATGGCGGTTGCGATGGCATACGCAGGAGCCACGCAGATAAACAAGAAAGAAAGAAAGGTTTACGAGTCAAGTTACGCTTCAGGCAGTAGCTTGCTCTTTATCTAAAAAACGTAAGGGAGGCAAAAGGAAATGCCGAGTATTTTGGAGCGCTGGCGGATGGTAAGTAAGCCGTCGGTGATAAATGTCACACTGTCAGGCGATGCCTCGACGCAAGTGCTAAATATGACAGCAGCAGAGCTCTACAGAACTCAGGATAACCTTAGAGCTGTTGTTGATTTCCTGTCTAACAACCTTGCTCAGCTTCCGCTAAAAGTCTACACGAGAAACGGCGAAAATGATCGTGAACGTGATCGTGACAGTGATGCTGCAAAGGTCCTTTGGAGACCTAATGACTATCAGACACAGTTTGAGTTCATTCGTGCGTTATGCGCTGAATATTTCATTTTTGGTTGTGTCTATGTCTGGGTTGTTCCTAATGTGACAAAAGAGGGCGGTTATGACATTCACATCATACCTACTGACTGGATCAATGGATCTAAGAAGTCACCCTACGGACCTACGCTCATTAAGGTAAAAACAAAGGCTGAAAATCAGGAAGTCGAGATCCCTTCGTCTGAGTGGGTACAGTTCCGAACATATAGCCCTGGCGCTCCGGGAGGATATATCTCCCCGATCAGCGCACTCAAGCAGACGTTATATGAACAGGTCGAGAGCGGGAAGTTCAGAAGACAGTTATGGAGATCTTCTGGAAGACTCAATGCTCAGATCGTAAGACCTAAAGACGTAGCGCCCTGGACCGAAGAACAGAAACTTAAATTTGCTAAAGCCTTCCGTGAGGCTTGGAGCGGAGCAGGATCTAAGGCAGGCTCAATTCCTCTTATGGAAGATGGTATGGAGATTAAGCCGTTCAGCACTTCCTTTAAGGAATATGAATGGGCTCAGTCCGTAACACTCTCAAGGGAATCGGTTGCAGCTGCTTACAGAGTCAATCCGTCGCTTATCTGGCATAGCAACACTCAGACCTATGCAAGCGCAAAGGATAACGCAAGAGCGCTTTACGCTGAGTGCCTGGGACCTGACATTCAGATGATCCAGCAGAGGATAAATGCTTTCCTCCTGCCTATGATCGGCGCTGATCCGTACAAGACCTACGTCGAATTTGACCTTCAGGAAAAGCTCAAAAGTTCCTTCGAGGAACAGGCAGCGATCCTCTCGACTGCAACAGGCAGACCGTGGATGCAGGTCGACGAGGCAAGAGCGCTTGTTAATCTTCCAAAGTTGCCTGACGGACAGGGAGAAGGTCTTGTCATTCCTCTCAACGTAGAAGTCAGCGGTCAGGCTAACCCCGGGAACGATTACAACTATCCCGGTGTTGATAACAATGCCAAAAAGCTCGAACCGTGTGGCTGTAAGTCATGCAAAGAGCAGACGGAGCTCAGGATCAAGGGAAGAAGCGACAAGGACGACGATGAAAAAGTCCAGACTGTCTTGACTGAGTTCTTTACGAGGCAGGCACGTTCCATTATCCCCAAGATCAGAGCAGGAGCAGATGACTTCTGGAACTCCGAGAGATGGGACAAGGAACTGACGGAAGACCTTGAGCCTGTGCTTACTGAAATCGCAGACAAGCACGGAAAGTCAACCGCTGACCAGCTCGGCTCTGAATACGTCACCGAAGTCACGAGGAAGTACCTCGGTGTTGCTTCGGAGGCGAGAGCCAAGAAGATCAACGAAGGCACGTTAAGAGCGATCAACAAGGAGCTCACAAGAGAACTTGAAGACGACGAAGACGAGCACGACATCTCAAAGGTCTATGAAGTCAGAACCAACACAGTCGGAACACTCGCAAAGGCGGCTGCAGGCGCTATTGCTTCATTTGCTACTCAGGAAGCAGCACATCAGGCGATCAGTGATGGAGCACCCAGAGTGGTAGGACGTGTTGTTGAAAAGGAATGGATCACCGGAGCAAACGCAAGGCCGAGCCATCAGGCTATGAACGGCGAACGTGTTCCGCTTGATGCAGACTTCTCCAACGGTCAGCACTGGCCCGGAGAAGATATAGGCGATCCCGAAGAGTCATGCGGATGTAACTGCACGACCGAGGTTGTTATTTCAGGAGGTTAAAAATGGAACACAAGTATAAGAGCTTTGAATTTAAAGCTAAAGAAAATGAGACCGGCATGATAGCCGGTTTTTTTAGCACTTACGACGAAGAACCCGACAGCTACGGTGACGTTATCCGCCCTGGTGCTTTTACGGAGACGATCAAGAAGAGAGAAGAGAGCGGTCATCCGTTCCCATTGTGCTTTAATCACGACTTTAGCCAGGTAATCGGTGCGGTCGACAAGATTGAGGACACAGAAAAAGGTCCTTATATCGAGGCACACTTCCTTGACACTGAACTCGCCCAGGATGTTCGCAAGATGCTTAAGTCCGGAGCAATCTATCAGTTCTCTTTCGCTTATGACGTTAAAGGTTGGGAAGAACCCAATGAAGAACAGCGAAAGAAGGGCATTTGGAACATTCTTACAAAACTTGAAGTTTTTGAGATTTCCGTTGTTACAGTTCCGGCAAATCAGAACGCAGTCGCAACCGAGGTTAAGAGCGTTGAGCCTGAGATCAAGGCAGGAAGACGCAACAGCCGTAAGGACGCTGATGTTATCAATCAGATTATCGACCTCGCCAAGTCATTACTTGACGAGCCCGAAGATAAACCCACAGAAGACGAGGAAAAAAGCGAAGAGGCACAGCCCGAGGTCAATCCGGCAGGAGAGGAACCGAAGAGCAAAGGTAATTCGAAAAGAGCCGAAGCACTTCTGGAAAAAATCAACTCAATCAAAGGAGGTTCCTAAACATGACTATTAAGGAACAGCTCGCAGAAAAGAAGGCTGCACTCGTTGAGCTTGAACCCCAGCTGAAGTCAGAGGACGTAAGTGCCGAGACAGTAGAGCAGGGCGAGGCACTCGTCAAGGAGATCGCAGAACTCGAAGAGAAGTGCGCAAAGGCTGAAAAGGCAGAGGCGCTTCTGAAGACTATCGGCACAGCCGAAGACAATAACGACATATCGGAGGAAAAGACAATGTCACAGATCGAAGAATTTACAAAGCAGGCAGCAGAGATGAAGGACCGTAGCGTTGGTGTTTCCATGAAGGCTTACAACTCAGTCGTTACAGCTCCCACAATCGCAGACGTAGACAAGAGTATCGCTCCCCAGCCTAAGAGAGTTGCAGCTGAGGACTTCCTCTCAGTAGCTACAATCAGCGGTAATGCTGTTACATACTTCACACAGGGCGCTTTTGAGACCAACTCCGGCATCGGAACAACAGCTCAGAACAACAAGAAGCCCCAGGCATCCACATCTTTCACAGGCGCAACTCTTGCACTCAGCAAGATCGCTGCATGGATCAAGGAAACAGACGAGATCATCACAGATGCTCCGTTCCTCGCTTCTGAGGTTCAGAACTCTCTCGTATATCAGATTGGTAAGGCATCTGATAACTTCATCATCAATGCTATTGGTTCCACAGTAGGCATTGGTGCTGAGACATACGACGGCACAACAAAGACCTTCGCAGACGGCATCCTCGCTTCCATCCTCAAGATCAAGGAAAAGTACGATGCTTCTGTTGTTTACCTCAATCCTGCTGACATCTATTCTCTCCTTTCCGCTAAGGATCAGAACAAGCAGTATTACGGTGGCGGTTACTTCTCCGGTGCTTATGGCAACGGCGCTCTTGGAATCCCTGCATCTATTTGGGGTGTTCCTATGTTCGCATCTTCCCAGGTATCACAGGGCTCCGCTCTCGTAGTTGCTAAGGAAGCAGTCAAGGTTTGGAAGAAGGGTGGAATCGACGTTAAACTCTTCGAGCAGAACGAAGACGATGCACTCTACAACAGAGTTACACTCCTCGGCGAAGTTCGTGAGGCTTGCGCTGTTGTTGACCTCGCTGGTGTTGTTCTCCTCGCTTCTGGCAATTCCTGATAACAACAAAAACTGAGGGGAGCCTTCGGGCTCCCTTCTTAAATCTTTAGAAAGGAGTCATGCACCTATGAAGATTGCAACAGTAGACGGTCGTAAGGTGTGGGTAAACGATGATTACGTTGCGCCCAAGCCTGAGAAGACCGTAGAGACAGTCGAACCGGTCAAGGCTGAAGAACCTGAAAAGGTCGAAGAACCTAAAAAGGTTGATAAGCCCGAGGCAAAAGCAAAGCCGAAGCCTGCAAACAAGGCAAAAACGGCACCGGCTAATAAGTCGAGGAAGGCAGGATCAACGAAATGAGTGAATTTGAACACGCTCAACTCAGCCCGTGGGGCTATATAATCGACTCGGAATCTATTCCGGACTTCATTACATTCGCAGAGTTCAACAACTTCACGAATGGTAAGTTTGGTGGAGATATGAGGATCAATGCAAATATTCCCAGCGCAACTGAGGCAATACGTAACTATTGCGGATGGCATATCGCTCCATCCTTGACGTGTGGGATGATCTACAACGTTAAAGACCTTCGTGATGCTTTTGTCGGTCCTGATCTTCTCGTTCAGCTCCCGTCAACGTATGTTACGAGCGTCGAGAAGGTTGTCATCAACGCAGTATGGAACGCTGACAACGAGGACTGGGACGGAGACGTTATTACTGATTATGACATCGGAATGGGCTCAGGACTTCTCAAGATCTACGATGTAAGTGTTCTCGATCGCAAGTCAAAGATCTTCATTAAGTTCACGTCAGGCTACAATCAGGCACCGGCAACGATAAAGGAACTCACAGCGGACCGTATTACGCATGCTGTCTCAAATCCTTACGGTGTCAATTCAGAGAGTGCCGGCGGTGTTTCGGTATCTTATAGCGGTATATGGGCGGGAAGCTCTAACGCTTCAGAACTTCCGAGCAACACTCGTGAAGTCTTGGAGGCTTACAGATGCAAGGGGGTGTTCTAAATGCTCCCTTCATTTTGTAATGACGAAGTAATCAGGATCAGACCTGGAACAAAAGAAGAAAGAGGCTCGACGATTCCCGATTGGAGCAACCCAGACAGATTAGTGATCGAGGGCTGTTCCGTTCAGCCTGCAGCAACAACACTTGCGCAGGACGGAAGAGTTCTGGGTATCAGTGAAAGCATGACGGCATATCTCCCGGATGATGCAGATGTACAGGCAGGAGACCGTATCGAGTACGAGGGTTATACCTTCACGATTACAGGTGAGCCTAAGATCTGGCATGGTCCCTTGAATATGTCGAACATGCAGCTGAACCTCACGATGTGGAGGGGCTGACGATGGCAGAACAGGTCAGACTCAAATTTAATCCAGATGGTTTCCGTCAGATTTTGTTATCTCAAGGCTGTCACGATGTCGTGCAGCAGACAGCAGACAACATTTGCGACAAGGCAAATGCAAACTACGGCGGTGATGGCTTCCAGACCTCGACTATGGTCGGAGGTTACGGCGGAGGCCGTTGGATCGGGTTTGTATCTTCCTCTGATAAGGCTTCAAAAATAGCTGAATCGGAGGACAAAGCGTTATCGAGGGCACTCACATGAACATTTTAAAACCAGTAGACATTGAGAATGAGATCAGACTTGCTCTCACAGACTACTTTGAAACGTATTGCAGACCGCTTCCTGAGAACTTCAGCCTTCCATGTTTGCTTATTTCAAACACAGGCGGAACGTCAAAGGACACGATTGATACGTTCACAGTATCTATTGATGCAAGAGCTGAGACCGATGCTGCAGCCTACAACATTTTAAGTGATGCTCTTGGTGTCCTTGAAGAACAGGCAAATAGACAAGTCGGCGCTCTTCGAAATGTAATGATAAACAGTCTCGCAAGATGGGGCAGCGATCCCGTGAGACCTGATCTTAAACTTTGTACGGCTACGGTGCTCGTAGTTGCACATAGGGAAGCTGCCACAATTTCAGAATCTTAATTACAGGAGGCATAAAATTATGTCAAACGTTCTCGTAGGAAAAGGTGATTCGACCGGCATGGCTTTCCGTGCTCCTGCTGGCACAGCGCTTCCTGCTTATCCGGGCGCTTCCCTCTCTGCTGACTGGGTTGCATGCGGAAACGTAGGCGAAGATGGTATCTCAATGAAGCTCCCTTCTGGTGACGTTATCAGAAACTGGGCTCTTGATCCCGAGCGCAAGAACAACACAGAACCCGGACAGATCACGGTTCCTTTTATTCACACAACAAAGGCAACTCTTGAAACTCTCGTTGGTGAAAACAACGTAACATACGTTGCAGCTAACGGAACACACGGCAACCTCACAAGTGTCGAGTTTGCACCTGATGTTTACGCTGAGCCCGCAGCATACTTGTTCCTTATGAAAGATGGCAATACAAGAGCTTTCGTGGGCAGTTCAAATGCCCTCATTTCTGATATTGCGGACGTTTCGTTCAACGGTGCAGATCCGGTGTCCTGGAACTCTACAATCGACGGAACATGGACAGTTATGCTTGACGACGGCGCTGTTACATCCTGATAACTTATTTCGGAGGAATTATCCATGCCTAATTACTCATTTGCAGAAAAAGATAAGCGTTATCTGTCACTTACTATGACAGATGGTAAAACCTATGACATTCCCCTTGCGGGATCAATGAAGGTAAAGGACCTCAGAAAACTCATACACATCGGGAAACTCCCGGAGGAAGAGCAGTTCGACCTTCAGATTGACCTCCTTGCAAAGTATATGGGGAATGAGGTCGTTGATGAGCTGACACAGGATGAAATCAAAGACATCTATCAGCTCTGGATCACAGCGAGCAACGGAAGACTCAAGGAAGATGAAGACATCACCCTGGGGGAATCCTTAGCCTCGCAAACATCATAAACGATCACAGCGAGGCGGTAAACTACGACCTCCTGACTCGAACAGGTTACAACCTTTGCGATGTAGGGGGCAGACTTCCGTGGTCTGCCCTCTTGTCGTTTATAAAGAACCTCGACACGAACAGCGCTTTGGCTCGTGACCTCGGAAAGTCGACAGGGTGGGAGACTACCCTAAAAACAAATGAGATCCTTGCAAACATATATGACATGTTGCAATCAATCAACGTAAACCTCGTCAGATTTATAAGTCGGGGTAAAAAGAATCCGAAAATAACACCTTACCCGAGACCGGGCAAGGGTAACAATAGCACACGCAAGATCGGTAGTGATCCTATGACACCCGATGATTTGCGCAAATGGTATTTCAAGGAGAACGACAATGGCTAATGGCGAACACATTGAAGTCGCAAAAGCGTATGTGACAATAGTCCCTTCGTTGGAAGGCTCGCAGAAGACTATATCTGCTGAAATGAACGCAGCGACCGAGCCTGCTGCAAAAGAAGCGGGCGAAAAGTCAGGCAAGTCTTTTGGTGAAAGTCTCGCAAAGGGTATCAAGACAACTTCTGCCATCATAGCAGGCGCTCTCACAGTTGCCACCGGCGCTGCCGTAGCAACAGGCAAGGCTTTTCTTAATGCTGCAAACGATGTGAGCGCTATGGGCGACCAGATCGGTGACAATGCAGCCAAGATGGGAATATCCACAAAGGCATATCAGGAGTGGGACTTCGTACTTCAGAGAGCAGGTTCTTCCATTGACTCAATGAAAACGTCAATGAAGACTTTAGCGAACGCAGCCGTGAGCGGTTCAGATGCGTTCACAGCGCTTGGCATATCTCAGGAAGAAGTTGCTTCACTCAATCAGGAGGAACTCTTTGCAAGGACCGTTACGGCCCTTCAGGGAGTATCTGACGAAACAACAAGGACGGCGCTCGCTTCAAAGTTGCTCGGTAAGGGAGCACTCGAAATGGGTGGCGTTTTCTCCATGACTCAGGACGAGCTCGCTGAGACAAAGCAGCAGATGTATGACCTCGGTGTATATATGGACGAGGACATGATAGATGCTTCTGACAACTATCAGGACACGATGCTCGACATGAAGGACTCCATAAAAGGTCTGAAGATCTCCATGATAAAAGACTTCCTTCCGGGAATCACTTCCGTAATGGACGGCCTTTCAAAAGTATTCAGCGGTAAGGGTGGAGTTGAGGAGATAAAATCTGGACTTACTTCCGTTATCCAGAATATAACCTCCCTTGCCCCGACGTTTTTTGAACTCAGCGGAATCATAATTCAAAGCCTCCTTGACGGTTTTGCACCTATGCTTCCTCAGCTTGTGGCCAGTCTGTTTGGTTTCATCCAGCAAGGGCTGTTAACGTTGGCCTCCCTCACCCCTCAGCTCACCCCCGTTTTGACAGAGGGGCTTCAGGGCATTGTGACAGCTTGTTTGACCTGTATGCCTGTTTTGATCCAGGGCTTACTTACAATGGTCACTGAGCTGTGTGCGTGGCTCACAGAAGACGGTAATGTGGAGATGATAGTCAAGGCTCTTATCGACATGACAAATCAGCTCACAATGGCCGTAGGCGATCTCATAGTAGTCTTACTTCCTGCGATCGTGAAGATAATCGGAGCCATCTGCAAACAGCTCGTACAACCCGACACAGTAATGAGCATCATCAATGCGACGCTCTACATCATAGGTGCCGTGTGCATGGCCTTGATAAAGGCTATTCCTGAGCTCCTGTTGGCACTTGGCGAGATCTTTATGGCCATTGGAAAGGGCATAGCCGATTTTTTAAAGGATTGCCTGAGCAAGCTCAAGACCGGCTTCACTAACGTCCTTTCCAATATAAAACAGCTTGGATCTAATATCATAAGCAGTCTGAAAAACCTCCCAAGTCAGGCATTACAGGCTGGCAAGGATCTTATCCAGGGCTTAATCAACGGTGTAAAAAACATGGCAGGCAAAGCGGTCAGTGCGGTCAAAGACGTGGGCCGTTCGCTTGTCAATGGTATTAAGAACGTCCTGAAGATCGGATCGCCGTCAAAAGTATTCAAGCAAATCGGTGCTTGGACGGCTGAAGGTTTCGGAATCGGTTATGAAGATACCATGAGCGACGTTCAGGCTGACATGGTCGACTCAATGGACGGACTCACAGGCAATATGACAGCCACAGTACAGGCTTATGGCTCCTCTGATCCGCTTGCAGGTTCGGAGGTCAATAACTACAACGGCGGAAATATCTCAATCAATGTCTATGGCGCAGAAGGTCAGGATGTAAATGAGCTCGCAGAGAAGATCGCATACAAGCTCGAAGACTTGAAAGATAGGAAGGAGCGTGTCTGGCAATGAGCGAACTTTTTAATTCATTAACTAACAAGCAGGGCTTAGTTAGTTTCGGAGGAG
>JAEIGA010016993.1_pt1 | contig 11075 bp, 6 predicted proteins | sample 9270691 | NCBI WGS metagenome assembly JAEIGA01 (sample SAMN17057246, study PRJNA624740) | gut metagenome | biome: biome; isolation source: fecal sample | host: Bos grunniens | place: China: Xizang | collected 2019 | reverse complement strand
ATTACGGAGAAGGTAAATCGATTGAGGTTGAACCAGAAGAAACCCTAGAAGACAATGTTTCTGTTTGCGGGAAAAATATTATTCTTTACGGTGTGCCCGGTTGTGGAAAGAGCCATGAAATCAAGACGAATTACTGCAAAGACAAGAAATCAGGTACCTGACTTCTTCCACTCGATCAATGCTGCGGCAAATGGAGTAATTCGTCACGACTTTACCATTATTCGTCGTAAGAGTGCCACTCCGCGCCGTTTTCAGCTTATTATCTTTGCTGACTCGCAGATTCGTCTTGCTAAGTTTGGTCAGCACTTCTCTGAGGACTTCTGTCCAGATGTGAATAAGACTGTGGCTGAGTCAAATCTGCCAACTATCGGTATTACTTGTGGTGATGATGGTGATGACAACCTTTGGCACCAGCAGCGCGATAAGGAGGATATGACCTACCAGACCGTTGCCGACTGTTATGGTGCGCTCTCGTTCCCGATGTTCCACTGCGCGGGTAACCACGACCACGACCGTTCGCACTCTGTACCTGCTTGTACAAGTTCTAAGGAGGACTACTATGCCTACTATAAGGCCTCTGTAACTCCGTTTGAGAAGGCGTTTAACCCTGTAGACCACTCGTTTAACTACGGTAATGTACACTTCGTGGTTATGGATAATATCCGTTACTACGCACCGTCAACATATGACTACGGCTTTACTGATGAGCAGATTGAGTGGTTGCGTCAGGACTTGAGCTATGTGCCGACATCTATGGCGGTAGTTGTCAGCCTCCACGCATCGTACTATCGCAGAAGCTGGGCAATCAACAAGTCTAAGTTTGCCAAGCTGCTAAAACCGTATGCCAACAAGATAATCCTTATCGGACATAGCCACCTGAACCGCTACAGCGAGTTTGAGGATGCAGATGGCGGAAAGATGGCAGAGTGGATGCTGGCTACACCTATGGGGGTATTTTGGCGTACAGACTGCAATCATACAGGCGAGCCAAGTGGTTATGGTGTGATGACATTCAGCGGCACTGAGGTTATCGAGCGTTACTATAAGAGTGCATACTATGACCGTAGTGTTCAGGGTCGACTCTACGACACCTCTTGCTTTACTACTTGGAAGAGCGAGAAGGATACTGACGGCGTGGCTTGGAAAGATAAGGTTGTAGGTGTGGTATTTGAGCGCAGCCAATCTTCTGGCGGACACCGTGACTTGTGGACTGTCGAGCTTTGGGAGGATGGCGAGTACTCACAGGTAATGACCCGTTACACAGGCAAAGACTATGCAGTCTACGATCTGCTTCTCAAGACTGATTTTAAGTCTAAGTATCTGAGTTTTGATGAGCATCCTGATGTTATTCTCTACAAGGCTATCCCTAAGAAGAAGGGCTCTGTAAAGAGTATGCGCCTTGTCGATTGGCTTGGTCGTGAATACTGGGTTAAGGATATGACAACATCTATGGATCACCTACTTACAGGTATGGAAAATGGTGGTAAGTAATCCACAATCTGCGTGCAGATAGTATGGCAAAGAAGATAAAACAGTTCCCTACCCCGCAATTTGAGGGCAAAAGCAAGAGCGAAATTTTCGAGTTGCTCTACAATCGTTATGTAGATGACTTGTACGCTTTTGGTGTTCATATGGGAATGAATCGAGCACTTGTTAAGGATGCCATACACGATGTCTTTTTGGCTATGTTTGCTCGTGATGGCGACCTGGCCTATATCGGGGATATCAAGAGCTATCTGTTTCGCGCTCTTAACAACCGCATCATCGATCTGTGGCGTTGTCATACGCCAAGCGTCGGTGTCGAGGCCTTAAATAGTGTATGTGTCGATAGGTCCAACATAGACAAGATCGAGGATGCGGATGTTGCCCAGAATGTGGCAAACCACTTGAACTTAATAATGCAAAAGCTGACATACAATCAACGCAGTGCAGTCTACCTGAGGTTTATATGCGAGATGAAGTATAGCGATATTGCGGTAATTCTCAACTGCACAGAACACGCGGCTCGCAAGTTTGTATCTAAGGCTATTGCAAATATGAGAAAATATCAGAATAAGTTAGGTCAGTGATTAAATATTAACTAAGATGAAGTATCTTACAGATATACAGTTTGTGTTTTGGTGTCTGAGGGGTCAACCTTCACACCCCAAGTGGACAAGCTATGTGTACAAACATCGCGATGATGCTCAGCTAAAGCGTGCATTGGATGTGATGAGATGCCTATCTTTTCAGCACCCAAAGATGAGCGACAACGAGCGTTCAGAGCTATATGAGTCTATTGTTGCCGACAATAATAAGTCGATGCAAAAGCCTCGTACACTCAGCATCTTGCGCCGTGTTGCCGCTGTGCTTTGTGCGTTGATAGCCATTGGCGGGCTTGTATCTGTAGCTGTCGGTATTCTGAATAGGAATAACGAGGCAAACCAGCCGCAGAGCTCTCTACAGACCAGCATATATAACACAGAGATGGCTCAGAATATCAGGGTAATCAATGGCAATGGCGTAATTGATATTCCGGTGGGTCAGTCTGTCAATATATGTTGTACGACCGATGCTATTTGCGTTCAGCAGCAAACACTTGCACTTACTACTGATCAGCCGATAGATATCCTTGTGCCGGCACAGCACAGAGCTACCGTGAACCTGTGCGATGGCACGCGGGTATGGATAAACAGCAACACCAAGCTGAGAATCTCTACTCCGCAGATGGGTGCTGTTCGTGCGGCAGAGTTAGAGGGTGAGGCATACTTTGAGGTTGCGCACAACCCTGAGAGCCCGTTTACCGTATACAGTCGTACACTCAACACGGTTGTTAAGGGAACATCTTTCAATATTTGCAGTACCAGCACCCCGAATAATACCCACTATGTGGTGCTTGTAGAGGGTAAGGTCGATGTTGAGGTCACTTCGCTCGGTCAGAGTGTTACACTCAACCCGTCGCAGATTCTCAACTACAACAACGACTGCTATATGGTCACTACAACCGATGTGAGCAAGTATATTAGTTGGAAAGATGGCGCGATAATTATCGACTCAAACTCGTTGCAAGATGTGATGAGCAAGCTTGCCGATTACTACAATGTCGAGATTGTCTGCAGCCCGAGCGTGTCGCAGCTACGCTGTTCGGGTCGCCTTGTGCTGTTTGACAATATTGGTCAGACGCTCAATGTACTGACAAACATCATCCCTATCGGCTACCGATGGGCAGATGATAAGCTCTATATAACTGAAGAATAGATAAATAAATATTAACTCAAAACTATTATCTTATGAAAAACTTTACACTTTTACGAGACTTTGTCATAAAAGTGTGCCGTACGACTCTTGTAGCAGCAGTCATCTCTGTTATGCTACTTGGTAGTGCCGAGGCAACTGCTGCACAAAAGCAGGATAAGATGGTAACAATGCGTTTACACTCTGTCTCTCTTGTGCAGTTGTTCGAGGCTCTCGAACAGCAAAATGGCTACTCGTTTATTTGGGACGAGAAGCTGCGTACTAAGTTGCAGCAGCGTGTATCGTTGGATGTTTCGCAGATTCCTATCGAGCAGGTGCTTAGCTCAAAGCTCGCAGGCACAGGTCTGACATTCAAGATTATCGAGAATCAGGTGATGATCAAGCCTGAGGCTGCTGTTGAGAACACATCTGCAGCCACAACGCAGAATGTGGTTCAGGGTACGGTTATCTCATCGACAGACAATAAGCCGATTTTGGGTGTTAGCGTCTATGTTGAGGGTACAACCGTAGGTACGCTGACCGATGAGAAGGGTCAGTACTCGCTGGAGTATCCTGCAGGTACAAAGAGCATCTCATTCTCTTATATGGGCTTCGAGGAGAAGGTTATTCCTACATCAGAGCCGCTGCTCTTCTCGCTGGTTACTCTGATTGAGCAGAGTACAACTATGGATGAGGTTGTTGTTGTCGGCTTCGGTCGTCAGAAGAAGGAGTCATTGGTGGGTTCTATCTCTACTATTGCCCCTTCAAAGCTCAAGATGACATCGTCAAACCTCTCATCATCATTTATCGGTAAGGTGGCAGGTATCGTCTCTGTACAGTCTTCAGGTGAGCCTGGTGCTGATGGTTCGAGCTTCTGGATTCGCGGTATCTCGACCTTCGGTTCAAATAAGGAGCCGCTTATTATCCTCGATGGTGTAGAGATTGACAAGACTATCCTCAACTCTATCGCTCCTGAGACTATCGAGCAGTTCTCAATCCTCAAGGATGCGACATCAACTGCCCTCTACGGTTCACGAGGTGCTAACGGCGTAATGCTCATCACCACCAAGAGTGGAGCAAACTCAGAGCGTATGTCTATCAATGTTCGCGTAGAGAATGGTTGGTCTATGCCTACTCGCATCACCCCTGTGGCTGATGGTGTGACATATATGGAGAACTATAACGAGGCACGCCGTATGCGTGATTTGGCGGAGCACTTCTCTTATGATAAGATTGAGAACACCAAGCTTGGTACAAACAGCATTATCTATCCAAACAACAATTGGTACAAGATGTTGTTCAAGGATTTCTCAATGACTCAGAACATTAACGCCAACATCCGTGGTGGTAGTAAGAAGATCGACTACTTCCTCAATGCATCGGTGCATAATGAGGATGGTATGCTTCGTAATACCAAGATGTCGAACTACAAGACCAACGAGAATATGCAGAAGTACACCTTCCAGAGCAATATCTCGTCAAATGTAACCAATACCACTAAGGTTGCCCTTAAGTTGACTACCCAGCTGATGTATCGTAAGGGTACTTCGGCTGTTGCGAATGACCTGTTTGCATATACAATGCACGTAAATCCGGTTGACTTCCCTGCATACTTCCCTGCGCAGGAGGGTGACGAGCACGTTCGCTATGGTAACGCTCCGGGCTGGGATGGTGGTGCTGCACAGACCAACCCTCTGGCTATTCTTAACCGCGGTTACTGTAATAAGTTCTGGGGTAATGTGCTTGCTACATTTACTATTGATCAGGATCTTAAGTTTATCACCGAGGGTCTTAAGTTGAGTGGTCTTGCTTCGTTCAAGAACTACACCTACTCTAACACTTGGAACCAGCTCAATCCATACTACTATAACCTTACAGACTATTGGATGGGTGCAGATGGTAACTATGTGTACGATATGATGGAGATTGGTACAACAGGTACTAACTACCTTACTCCAGGAGTATCAAATAGTGGTAACCGTATTTTCAACTTCCAGGTTACAGCCGACTACTCTCGCACATTTGGTCGTCACGATGTGGCTGCTACATTGGTATACCACCAGCGTGAGACTATCAACAATGTGCCTTCTGCAGAGCAGAATGTTATCCTTCCATACCGCGAGCAGGGTCTTGCAGGTCGTGTAACTTACGGCTTTGACTCTCGCTACCTCTTTGAGGCAAACTTCGGTTATAACGGTTCAGAGAACTTCTACTCAAAGAATCGCTGGGGTTTCTTCCCATCAGTGGCTGTGGGTTGGGTTATCTCTAATGAGTCATTCTTCTATCCGATTAAAGATGTTGTCTCTCTGCTCAAGCTGCGTGCATCATACGGCCTTGTTGGTAACGACGCTCTGCCTATGCGATTTGCATACCTGACCCTTGTAAATATGAACTCTGGAGATAATGAGTTCAAGGGCTTCTTTGGCGGTGACTCGTTTAAGATATATAACGGTATTCAGATTACTCGTTGGGGTAATGAGGATGCTACTTGGGAGGTGAGCCGCAAGCTCAATATCGGTTTGGAGGTTGGTCTGTTCAATGACCTGACCATTATGGCCGACTTCTTCCACGAGCAGCGTAACGATATCTTTATGCTCCGTCGCTCAATCCCTGCATCTTCAGGCTTCCAGGAGTCTACTCCGTATGCAAATATCGGAGCTGTGCTCAATCGCGGTGTTGATATGTCGCTTGAGTACAATAAGGCTGTAAATAGCGATCTGGTAATCTCTGTTCAGGGTACATTTACATATGCTCACAATGAGGTTACAGCTAAGGATGAGCCTAACTACCAGTATGACTATCAGAAGCTTGTTGGTAAGCCTATCAACTCTATCTATGGCTATGTAGCAGATGGATTGTTTAAGGATCAGGCAGATATCGACAACTCTGCAAAGCAGGAGTTTGGTGCTATTGTTCGTCCGGGTGATATCAAGTATAAGGATTTGAACGGTGATGGCGTTATTGATGGTAATGACCAGACTTCATTGGGCTATCCTACCATTCCTGAGATTACCTACGGTTTGGGCGCATCTATACAGTGGAAGGACTTTGACTTCTCATTCTTCTTCCAGGGCGTAACAAATGTTGCTATCCAGATGTATAACCACCACCCATTTGTAACCACTCAGTACTCAGGCTACAATATGCAGAAGTGGATTGCTGACGACCACTGGACTGAGGAGAATCAGAATGTAAAGGCTGCATATCCGCGCCTCTCTTCTGCTTGGAATACAAACAACACCCAGACATCTTCGTTCTGGCTCAAGGATGGTTCATACCTGCGTCTGAAGAACCTCGAGATGGGTTATACCATCAAGTCGTTCCGTATTTACGCCTCTGCAACAAACCTCTTTACAATCTCTCCATTCAAGTATTGGGATCCAGAGTTGGGTAGCGGTAATGGTCTTGCATATCCGCTCCAGCGTCAGGTGAAGGTTGGTTTGCAGTACAATTTCTAATCATAAAATAGAATTAAGATATGAAGAAGTTAACAATAATACTTTTCTCGCTCCTCTCTTTGAGCTTGAGCTCTTGTAACTACCTCGATGTAGTTCCGGATGACACCGCAACGCTCGAGGATGCTTTCAAGAATCAGGAGAATGCACAGAAATTTATCTACTCCATCTATGGCCATATTGGTAATATGAACCGTTATTGGATTCCGGGCCAGATATTTGGCGGTGATGATCTTGCAACAAATAGCAAGGGTACTACCCGCTGGTTTGCATACAAGAGTATGATTTATGGTGAGGAGACTGCCAATACTACCTACCACAACTTTATGCGTGCTACAGGCTCGCCTACAGGTGGTGTGAGCTACGACTACTACACAGCTATTCGCTACTGCTATATGTTGCTCAACAACATTGACACAGTACCTAATATCACCGAGCAGAATCTGCGTGAGTGGAAGGGCGAGGCGTGGTTTATGATTGGTATGTTCCACTGGTGGATGCTCGAGTTCTATGGTCCGATTGTAATTGTTGACCACGAGATCTCTCTCAACGCCCCTGAGGAGGAGCTCTACGCTGCGCGTACTCCGTTTGATGAGTGTGTAGACTTTATTGTCGAGTGCTTTGATAAGTCTATCGATCTGTTGCCTGCTCGCCAGCAGAATATACAGTGGTATGGTCGTGCAACCTCTGCGGCTGCATATGCCTTCAAGGCTCGTGTGTTGCTGTTTGCGGCCTCTCCGCTCTTTAATGGTAATAGCAAGTTCTACTCTAACTTTAAGAACCTCGACGGCACTCCGCTGGTAAATACTACTTACGATGCAGAGAAGTGGAAGCGAGCTATGGATGCAGCAGATGAGGCTATTGCGTTCTGTGAGCAGAATGGTTATATGTTATACAAGAACGCTTCAAATGCGAGTCTTGATACCTTTGAGCGCGGTGTTGCCGACTTCCACGACTTCTTGGTTGAGCCACGCTTTAACGATATTGAGTTCTTGTGGGGTTATCCACACAACAACTCTCAGGAGGAGATTCAGCGTCGTAGCGGTATTCGTACCATCACTCCATACTCTACAAATGGTTTTATGACCAACTTCCAGGTGCTCTTCCCGGCTGTTGAGTCTTATTATACAAAGAATGGTCTGCCACTTGCTGACGATCCGCTTACAAAGGGTCGCAACCTCTATACTTACAACGCGACAGCTGGCACAGCAGAACTTAACCTCAACCGAGAGCCACGCTTCTATGCTTGTGTGTCATACGATGGAGGAGAGTTCCCTATGGATGGTACAGTATATAAGGTGCAGGCAAAGGCTGGTGAGATTCACGGTTATACTATGAATGGCAGCTCGCCAGATATGGCAAAGGAGTACAACTGCGAGACAGGTTACTTTGTTCGTAAGTTTATGCATAAGAACACCTCTTATGATATCTCGAATAAGACCTTTGCTTATCACAACTACGCTTGGCCACTTATTCGTATGGCAGAGCTCTATCTGAGCTATGCCGAGGCCGACTTTGAGTACAATGGCTCGCTGAGTGCAAAGAGTCTTGAGTATCTCAACAAGGTGCGTGAGCGTTGCGGTCTGCCTACTTTCCAGAACTCTTGGGCTCTTGCAGGTGGTATACCTTCAGGTGATAAGCTGCGTCAGGTGCTACATTCAGAGCGTAATAATGAGCTGATGTTTGAGGGTCACCGCTACCGCGATATGCGTCGTTGGATGGATGCTGAGAAGCATATGCTCGGCGAGTGGAAGTGTTGGAATGTATGGGGTTCGACTGTAAGCGACTACTATACTATTAAGCATTGGGAGGACTTTGACCAGCACGAGGGTAAGCGTACCTTTGAGGTGCCTCGTCACTACCTGCTTCCTTATCCACTTGAGGAGCTTCAGATTAACTCTAACTTGGTACAGAACCCTGGCTATTAAACTACTACAGCTATGAAAAAGATTTTAATGCTTTTGTTTGTTGCAGCCTCGATAGTTGTGAGCTCTTGCTCAAAGAACGACTATGTAGTCTACGAGAATATCCCTGCAACACTCTATATCTCAAATTCGGGAGTTATTGCAGCTGCCGACTTGGCTGCTACTTACGATATTAATATCGCGAAGGGTGGCAATGCTGAGTATACAGTAACTGCAACTCTTGAGAAGGCTACACAGGTTATTGTAAACTACAACATTCAGAACAATGCAAACTATGCACCACTGCCTGCAGAGTGCTATTCACTGTCAGTAGAGAGCTTCTCTTTGGCTGCATCTGAGGGCGGGAGCAGCATAGCTGTTACCTTTGACGCTATGGCTATCGACGCGCTGCCGGCGGGTGATTATGCTCTTGCTTTGGTGGTTGAGTCTGATAATGCATATATCAACAAGGATAAAGACTATGTAATGTTCTGCATAGAACGATAAACAAAATGACAATGAAAAAATTACTTGCTATATTGATAGCTCTGTTTGCTATCTCGACACTCTCAGCACAACAGATAACCGAGCAGGCAAAGCAGCGTGCTGCCGAGCTTGTTGCAAAGATGACCCTTGAGGAGAAGCTTGACTATATCGGTGGCTATAACGCCTTTTATATCCGCGCGATCCCTCGCTTGGGCATCCCTGAGATTCGTATGGCTGACGGTCCTCAGGGTGTTAGAAATAACACCAATAGTACTATGTTTGCATCGGGTATTGCTGTTGCCGCTACTTGGAATCGAGATGCGGTATACAATATGGGTGTGGGTCTGGGTCAGGATTGCCGTGCTCGCGGTGTGCATATCCTGCTTGGTCCTGGTGTAAATATCTATCGTTCACCACTTTGTGGTCGTAACTTTGAGTATTTTGGTGAGGATCCTTATCTTGCAGCGCAGACAGCTGTGCAGTATGTAAAGGGTGTTCAGAGCCAGGGAGCTATGGCTTGTATCAAGCACTATGCGGCAAACAATCAGGAGTGGGATCGTCACCACGTCTCTTCAGATGTTGACGAGCGTACACTCCACGAGATCTATCTGCCGGCATTCCGCGCTGCTGTTGAGCAGGCGGGTGTAGGTTCGCTGATGGCTTCGTACAATATGATTAATAATGTACACGCAACAGAGAACCGCTATCTCAATATTGAGGTATTGCGCCAGATGTGGGGCTTTGAGGGTATCCTTATGTCAGACTGGAACGCTACATACTCTGCTATCAATGCTGCCAACGGCGGTCTTGACCTTGAGATGCCAAGCGGTAAACTGATGAATAACGCTTACCTGACAAAGCCAATTGCTGATGGTCTGGTAGATATCCGCACTATTGACGCTAAGGTGCAGAATATCCTGCAGACACTTATTGCCTTCGGATTCTTTGATCGTCCACAGAAGGATCCTTCAATTGGCGAGCGCAACCCATTCTCTGACAATGCAGCACTCGAGCTTGCTCGTAATGGTGTTGTGATGCTCAAGAACGACGGCATCCTTCCGCTTAAGCGTGGTAAGGTGGCTGTTGGCGGTATGCACGCAAATAGCATCCCTACAGGTGGTGGTAGTGGCTTTGTTCACCCATTTGAGACCTGCTCAGTTGCTGAAGGAATGTCACAGATGAAGGGCTACAAGGTCATTCCTACAAGCGATGTTGTCACCTACAATTTGGAGAACTTATATACATCTGCAGACCTTGCAACAGTAGGTCTTAAGGCTGAGTACTTTAATAATATCAAGCTCGAGGGTGCTCCTGTATACACAGCTATTGAGTCAACTATCGACAATAATTGGGGTAAGAATTCTCCACAGCCTGGTGTTGTGAATGAGAATAAGTTCGCTATCCGTTGGAGTGGTGTATACTATAGCAATACCGATAAGGAGGTTATCTTCTCTCTGCGTGGTGACGATGGCTATCGTATGTTTATTGATAATAAGCAGATTATGGCAGATTGGGGTAATCATAGTGTTACAGAGTGCTCATATACCTTCAAGGCAAAGGCAAACCAGAAGTATAATGTTCGAATTGAGTATTATGACAATGGAAGTGATGCACGTGTACACCTCTGTATGCACAATAAGTCCTATGCAGCTAATAATGCAAAGACTATATCTGCTGCTGACGCTGTTATTCTCTGCGTAGGCTTTGACTCTACAACTGAGAAAGAGAATATGGATCGTACTTTCGAGTTGCCTTATGGTCAGGGTGAGATTATTAAGCAGGTGGCTGCTATCAACCCTAATGTTATCGTTGTGGTAAATAGTGGTGGTGGCTTTGAGGCTGCAAGTTGGATGGATAGCGCAAAGGCAATTCTGCTGGCGTGGTACCCTGGTCAGGAGGGTGGTCAGGCTATCGCTGAGATTCTGACAGGTAAGATCTCGCCAAGTGGCCGACTGCCTATCTCTATCGAGCGTCGCTTGGAGGATAACCCAACCTGGGGTAGCTACTACCACAACCT
>JAEIGA010016992.1_pt1 | contig 11076 bp, 6 predicted proteins | sample 9270691 | NCBI WGS metagenome assembly JAEIGA01 (sample SAMN17057246, study PRJNA624740) | gut metagenome | biome: biome; isolation source: fecal sample | host: Bos grunniens | place: China: Xizang | collected 2019 | reverse complement strand
CACAAATGAGGCCAAGTGGAATGAATGCAAATGGACTGATAATATTATTAGATTTACCACTCTCGGATGGGGCTCTCGTGAAGCTGATAAAATTCGTGGTATCCAAGGTGTTATTCGCGGTTCTTTAGGCGATGCTTTCAGTGTTGATATTGATTGGTCGAATAATATCATCGATTCTCCCGGTATGGAAATTGCAATTTTCGACAACTCAACTGCGCATACCGATGTGTATACCGCAAAGAGGGATGGAGAGGGCAATATAATTACCGGTGAAAATGGTAAATACACATACGCTGTTAGTTCTACTATTACCGAAATATTCAAATTTGGCTCAAGTTATAATACTTCAAATGACTCTTTTCTTGGTAGCAATAGATACTATTTGAATCCTTATATCCGTAATAAGACTGCTGTTATCCGTCAATATATGACTGCTGTTCCAAGCGATTATGAGGCCCAAAACGGAGTGGCTGAAGATACCAATAGAAGTGCTAAGACCGCTGCCGACTTCTATAATTCAATGATTGCATTTGATAATGCTTCAACCTCGAAAATTTATTGGGGCAGGAATCAAATTTTGGTGAATAACTAATAGTAAAAGTATCCGATTTATGTTATAATATAAATCGGATACTGAAAATCGTCAATAAGTTTGAGGACTATATTATTTTTATGATTTTAGGAGTAAGTACAATGAAAAATAATATATTTAATGACCATTCAAAAAAAATCAAAGAAATTCTTTCGCAATTAACCTTAGAAGAAAAAGCATCATTACTTGTGGGTGCTTCCAAAATGGGAACAGCAGAAATTGAAAAAGTTGGTATAAAACCTGTTAATCTATGTGATGGACCACATGGTGTAAGGGTAAATTACGACCATATCGGTGCTGTTTCTTTCCCCTCACTTAGTACATTGGGTGCTACTTGGAATGAAGAAATGGCATATAAAATGGGTATGGCATTAGCAAACGAATGCATCCGCTTTGGAAAGGATATGCTTCTGGGTCCCGGTCTTAATATGAAAAGAAATGACTTATGCGGCAGAAACTTTGAATATTTTTCTGAAGACCCTATTCACACAGGTGTTCTTGGTGCAGCATATATAAATGGTCTTCAAGACCACGGTATAGGTGCTTGTGCAAAGCACTATGCCGTAAATAACCAAGAAACCGACAGACTTCATATCAGTTCGGAAATTGATGAACGTACAATGCGTGAAATTTATCTTAAGGCATTCCAATACGTTGTAAAACACTCCAACCCCGCTTCAATAATGTGCGCGGTAAATAAAGTGAATTCGGTTCTTTGCAGCGAAAATAAAAAACTCTATGATATACTTAAAAAAGAATGGGGTTATGAAGGATTTGTTATGTCCGACTGGGGTTGCTGCAAGGATTCCGTCAAATCAGTCAAAGCAGGTTTAGATCTCGCAATGCCTGAAAATCCTGATTTTGTCCCAAGACTTTTGGAAGGTGTGCAAAATGGAGAAATTACAGAAGCTGAAATTGACGAAGCTGCTGAGCGCTTCCTTTCTTTCGCCTTAAACGTACAAAAGCCAAAATCCACTCTTGCTAAGGAAGATTGCCATAACATCTGTCGTGAAATTGAAGAAGAAGCGATTGTTTTGTTAAAGAACAATGACAACTTACTTCCTATAACAAAAGAAAAATATAAGCGCATTGCCGTTGTAGGTGAATTTGCCGAAAAACCGGTAATTAGTGGTTTTGGTAGTTCTACAGTATTTCCTAACGAAGAGCAGATTGAAAGTCCACTTAAATATATTAAAGATTATTGCGGCAACGATATTGAAGTGGTATATATCCCTGCATATCCTACCAATGAATATTTAAAAGAACCGCAATTTAACGCCTTAAGTTATATGAAAACATTTGAAGACGTTGATTTGGTTCTTATGTTTGTTGGTCGTGAAGTTTCTATTGAAACCGAGGGTAGCGATAGAGTGACTTCGCATCTTAATCCTTTGTTTGAATTTATAATTAAACGTATTTACCCAAGAAATCAAAACATTGTTTTGGTTGCGCAAACGGGTGGAGCGTTTATGCATCTTTCTTGGGAACATAAAATTAAATCAATTGTTCAAATGTGGCTTGGTGGTGAGGCGGCAGGCTCTGCTATTGCAAACGTACTATTCGGCAAGGTCAATCCTTCGGGTAAGCTTTCTGAATCGTTCCCAATAAAAACACGAACCGATATTGACTATCCCGGTGATGGTTATAAGGTTTGTTATGACGAAAAATGGCGCATTGGCTATCGTTATTATGACCTACATACCGACGAACTTTGGTTCCCATTTGGTCATGGCCTTTCATATACAAAGTTTGATTTTAGCAATCTATCAATTACAAAGACCGAAAACGGCTTTTCTGTAGAATGTAAGGTTAAAAACATTGGTGATACTGCAGGTAAGGAAGTTGTACAGGTGTATTTCTCTGACCGCATTTCAACATTCTCCCGTCCAAAAAAAGAACTTGTTGCATTTAAAAAGACAAAATTTCTTGAGCCTCAAGAAGAAATCACTGTTAAATTTGATATCGCCAACGAAGATTTGGCATATTATAATACAACAATCGAAAAATGGACAACAGAACCTGGTACTTACGACATTTTAGTAGGCGCCTCTTCGCAAGATATTCGTTTAAATGGTGAATACTTATATAACTCAAAATGTGAATACACATTATCTTATAATGCCGAACAAATGATGGGCTAACGATCATACAAGAGGTGATATTCTATAAAGAAAATGGAATTAGCGTTACTTCAAGAACGCAGTAATTTATTGTATTTTAACATGGTGTTTTTACAGTTATAAAAAGGGTTGATTTTCCTAGAGTTTTCTGATACTATATTGATACTAAAAATTGTAGAGTCCATAGAAGTCAAATATTTGTTCTTATGAAATCTTCGATTTTTAGGTTTTAAACAACTTGCTTTTCTAGGTATTATTTGAATTTAAGCGAGTGGGAATAATACCAATTTAATACAGTGTATTCTAAATGGCAGACAGTGGTTTTCATTGTCTGCTATTATTTTAGGAAATTTTGAAAAACTCTTGAAAAAGTTCGCACAAACGAATATAATATACATACCACCTTACAAGGAGTTAAGTATATGAATGAAATGATCACCGTTCAAATAGCCGCTCAAAAGTGGAATATCACGTCTCGCAGAGTGCAAATTTTGTGCAATGAAGGTCGTATAGATGGTGCGGTCAAGAGAAGCGGTGTTTGGTTAATCCCCACAACCGCTCAAAAACCTGCAAGGCAAAATAAACTTGCAAAAAACCAAACAAGAAAATCCACTATAAAGGTTTTATCTTTGTTTTCGGGTTGCGGTGGGATGGATTTGGGTTTTGAAGGTGATTTTGAAGTTCTAAAGGGATGTATAAATCCAAAAATAAACAAAAACTGGAATGTTATCCCAATAGATGAAAATTGGGTTCGACTTCCCAAAAATAGATTTCATACTGTTTTTGCCAACGATATTAGAGAAGATGCAAAAGCTGCTTGGACAAATTTTTTCGGCAAGAGAGGGATTTCCGCTTCTACATATTATCTTGATAGCATTGTTGATCTCGTAAAATTATATAAAGAAAATGGAATGCCTGTGTTCCCTGAAAATATTGACATTGTAACAGGTGGTTTTCCTTGTCAGGATTTTTCAGTTGCTGGTAAACGGCAAGGATTTTATTCGGATAAAAGCCATACAGGAAATAAGATTATAGATACTGATACGCCAAGTATAGAGAGCCGAGGTCAGTTATATATGTGGATGCGTGAGGTTATTGCTATAACGCAGCCCAAAATGTTCATCGCAGAAAATGTAAAAGGACTTGCTAATCTCGGAGATGTAAAAGCTATTATCGAACATGATTTTAGTACTATTTCGGAGAATGGTTATCTTGTTGTTCCAGCGAGAGTATTGCATGCCGCAGATTATGGTGTACCACAATCAAGAGAAAGAGTTATTTTCATTGGTTTTAAGAAATCCGCTTTGACCAAGAATGCGTTTGAAGCTCTTTCTAAATCGCATATACCTGAAGATTATGACCCATATCCATTGATTACACATGCTTACAATCAATCAAGAGAGTTTTTGTTGCCTCCAGTAACACTAAGACAAGCGTTTGTTGGATTGGATGAGCCGGACAAATCTATTGATATTTCACAACAAAAATACTCAAAAGCAAAATATATGGGCAAGCATTGTCAGGGGCAGACTGAAATTAAACTTGATGGCATAGGACCTACTATTCGTTCAGAACATCATGGAAACATTGAGTTTCGTCGTTTGAGTATTGAACACGGGGGAGTATATGTAGACGAACTGAATAATGGTGAAAATGAGCGAAGATTGACCATTAGAGAATGCGCTCGTATTCAAACATTTCCAGATAATTATGATTTTGTTTTTAAAAACAAAACAACTAACAACTCTGTATCAGCTTCGGAAGCGTACAAGTTGATTGGTAATGCTGTTCCACCGCTGTTGGGATTCCATATTGCAAAACGTATAGAATCTTTATGGGAAGTGTATTTTGGAGGTAAAAAAGTTTGATAATATCCGAGAATAGAAAACCACCATTAGAAGAATTTAGATCTTTAATGGCTAAAACTGATGCTATACTTAATGCAGAAGCCAAAGGTAGAGATGCATACTATAAAGGTCGTAATGGTACACAATTAGAAGAGGATGTATATGACGCCTTAATGAGATGCGCTGTACATACACCCTTTGAAGGTACAATACAGTTAGTTTCTGGCGCATCATTTCCTGATATAGTTGCAAACCGCTTTTATGGAGTAGAAGTAAAAAGCACTAATAAAAATCATTGGAAATCAATAGGTAGTAGTATATTAGAATCAACACGCAACCAAAATGTTGAGAGAATTTTTCTGACTTTTGGAAAGTTGGGGGCACCCGTTGCTTTTATGAGTCGTCCTTACGAAGAATGTCTTTCAGGTATATCGGTAACTCATTATCCCCGTTATCAAATTGATATGGAATTAGGCGTCGGCGAAACTATATTCGATAAAATGGGAATATCTTATGACACCTTACGAAAAATGGAAAATCCCGTTGCGCCAGTTTCTCAATACTATAAGCAACAATTGAAACCCGGCGAAAGTTTATGGTGGGCTGCCGATTCGGATATAGAGGAAACTGTTGCTCCGCCAACTGTTCGGTTGTGGAGTACCTTATCTCACAAAGAAAAGAATTATTATACGGTTCAAGGATATGCGTTCTTTCCTGAAATATTAGATCATAGTAACACGAAAAAATATCAAAGGTATGCACTTTGGTTGGCTACAAACTGTGGTGTTATTAACACAAATATCCGTGATCAATTCTCTGCTGGCGGAAGGGTAGATATTGTGACCACTAAAGGGATTTACGAACGAATGCCTGCTGCATTTGGAAGGATAAAACAATATAGAGATTTAATAGTAGAAACCCTTATATCAGCAAATCCCGAGGTGCTTAAGGAGCATTGGATGATGATTGATCTTCCAACCAATCGGTTATCATATTGGTGTGAGCAAGTCGCAGTTTGCGCTAGTGTAACAAGAGAACAACGGAGTATATATTATGAATTATTGAGAGCAATATTTAATATATAATCTTGAAAATGAGAGAAAAAAGGAGAATACGGGGAATTGCCCTTTTGAGAATATTGGGTTTTATCTCGGAGTATTAGATAAGGGAATTTTTATGAAAAAAATTATTTCAACATTTTTAATTACTTTAATGGTCGTAGGTTCGGTATTCGTATCGAATTTAAGCGTTTTGGCAGAAGAAGTCACCGAAAAGCCAGAACTTGAAACTACCGAACATGCAGACGTGGTTTCCCTTGAGGGCAAGAAAATTATGGTGGTTGGTAATTCGATGGTATATTACGGCAACTGTGTAATATATGGCAACCCCGGTGAAGAAGATAAGGGTTATCTTTATCAACTTATTAAGCAACACGACGATAACGTTACCGTAATTGACCATACCTATTCGGGCAAGAAACTTGATTATATTTACGATAATTACATTTCAAAATTAAGTAAAGAAGAACTTGACGTTGATTATCTTGTATTGTCTGAAGGTAATCAATATAATGATAATCTTTTGGGCACTGTTGAAAAATATTTAGCCCTTTTCCCCGAAGACGTTGAGTTTAGATTTTTAAGACAACCCATGATGTTTGAGAGCGACCTTCCTTGTCTTTTTGAGGGAGTTCAAGCACTTCGTGATAATGGTTATATTGTGGTTGACTGGGGTCAATTGGTATACGATATATACGGAAACGGAAAAGAAGTGCCGGGTGCTGTGACAGAATTTAACCGTTGCAGTTTTATGAAGGAAAATCTTGGGTTTAAGAATGATACGGGCACAGCGCACGGTAGCGGTAGAGATGGTGACAGAAATCATGAAAATCCGCTTTCGGGTTACGTCACCGCTCAAATGCTTTATTCTTCGCTTACCAACCGTTCAGCAGTTTATACCGATTACCGTTTTTGTTACGATATTGGGATACACAAATATTTTAATATAGATAATTTTGCAAAAATTCATTATACAGACCCTAAAAACCCCACAAATTTCCATAAAATATTCCGTTCGCCTCAAGATATGTTGGGCCTTCAAATACTTATGGATGAATATTTGGCGAAAGAGGGCATTCACACTTTAACCGTACAGGATGAAGTAAAAGCGACGTGTATTAGTAGCGGTTTAACACGTGGAAGTTACTGCAAAATTTGCCAAAAATTAGTTACGGAGCAAGAGTTTATACCGGTGAGTGAAATTGGCGAACACCAATTAGAAACTGTGAAAGGTGTGGCTCCAACCTGTACCGAAGAGGGTAAATCAATAGGTATTTCTTGTAAACTTTGCGGTGAGGTTTTGGCAAAAAGCGAAACTATTGCTCCAACCGGACATTTGATTAAGGAAGACGTGACCAGAGCCACAACAAGTAAAGACGGTAAAGTTGTGGAGGTTTGTCAATACTGTGATGAAGTTACAGATATTGATATAATTGAAAAGGTTAAATCAATTTCGCTTTACGATTCGGTTTATACCTATTACGGAACAGTAAAAAACCCAACGCCTATTGTGACAGACACAAGCGGAAGAAAACTTAAAAAAGACGTAGATTATACTTTTGAATATCCTGATGGCAGAATTGAAATTGGCGATTACAAAATCAAAGTCACCTTAAAAGGAAAGTACAAAGGTAGTAAAGAACTTATATTTAAAATCCGTCCTGACAGTGTTAAAAACCTTAAATCAACTGCAACTTCAACTACTGTAAGTCTTAGTTGGGAGGGTGTTCCTAAAGCCACAAAGTACAGAATTTATAAGTACGACAGTAAGTCTAAAACTTATAAAAAAGTTGCAGATACAAAAAATACGAGTTATAAAATTACAGGTCTTAGCCGTGGTACTAAATATAAATACAGAGTAAGACCGTGTACCCGTATAAACGGTACAGATTATTATTCTGAAGAGTATCAATATACCACCGCAATTACTAAGCCGAAAACCGCATCAATTACAAGTGTATCTTCATCTAAATCTAAAACAGCGGTTGTTAAATGGAAAAAAGTTTCAAACGCCGAAAAGTATCAGATAACTTATTCCACAAGCAAATCATTTAAAAATGCTAAATCGGTAACTGTATCTTCGAAAAACACATCGGCTACAATTAAAGGGCTTTCAAAAGGCAAAAAGTACTACTTTAAGGTACGTGCTTATAGGTCGTTATCTTCGGTTAAGGTATATGGCAATTACTCGAAGGCAAAGTCTAAAAAGATTAAATAAAAGGACAATCTTTGTCCGTAAACAAACAAACCATCTACCTTTCGGTAGATGGTTTTGTTTTACTTGAATGCTATAAATTTATATGTTTCCAACGTTTCAAAATACTGCACAAGGCGGGGATATAAAGGTTCTGCCTTTTCGCCGAAATGTTCTTTTATATATTCACCAATTGAAAATATATCTTTTTCACCATCGATTAAAGGCCATACAAAACTGCCTATTTCTTCGAGATGGATATAACTGATTTTAGGTTTCTTAAAAAGTTTTTGAGCAATACGGTTAAATGCACCCTTGTTTTCTATTTCAAGTGTTACCGCACCTTCTTCGTTTTTCGACCAACCAATATTTTGGTTTAAAACGGGTGTTTTTTCAAGAAAATTTTCGTTTTTATTCTTCATTTGCATTATTACGCTTTTTGAAAACGGTGAATGCAAGGAGTGTTAAAACAATAACACCAAAGAGCAACAAACCGCCAATATTTGAAAGAACAGGATTTATGAATTTTGAAAGGTCGATAACTTTGTCGATACCAAAGATTGCAAAGAATGCAAGAAGTATACCAACAAGTCCTTCGCCTGCAATCATACCTGATGAGAAAAGTATACCGTCGTTTACGATTTCTTCTTTGTTCTTTTTGTTTTTAGAAAGTTTTTCAACAAGCAAACGAACAAGACCGCCAACCATAATACAAGCATTAAGTTGAACAGGGAGATACACACCAATTGCAAATGGGAGAACAGGAATACCAACGAGTTCTACTACAACCGCAATAAACACACCTGTAAATACAAGTGCCCATGGGAGATTACCGCCCATAACACCTTCGATGATGAGTTTCATAAGTGTTGCCTGAGGAGCAGCCAAAGCGTCAGAACCAAAGCCCCATGCTTTATCCAAGAGGAAGAGTGTTCCGCCGATTGCTAAAGCCGCAGCAACAACGCCGATGATTTCGCCATATTGTTGTTTCTTAGGTGTAGCGCCCAAAATGTAACCGGTTTTAAGGTCTTGTGATGTATCACCTGCGATAGCAGAAACAATACAAATTATAGAACCAATAGCAATGGCACTTGCCATGCCTGAGTAACCGGTGGCGCCTGTAAATTTAAGAATAAGGGTTGCAATTAAAACGGTTGCAATTGCCATACCTGAAACAGGGTTGTTACTGCTTCCTACAAGGCCTACCATACGTGAAGAAACGGTTGCAAAGAAGAAACCAAATACAACAATAATAAGTGCTCCAAGGAGACTAACAGGGATTGCCGGGATAAGCCAAATTGCAACTGTGAGAACAGCAATTGCAATAAGAACGATTTTTATATTGATTTCTCTTGAAGTGCGTTCGTTAGATACAGTAGATGCACCTGTCATGCTTTTCATAGCGCCTGAGAAGGTTTTTACAATAAGGGGTAAGGATTTCACAAGACTGATAATACCACCAGCGGCAAGAGCACCTGCGCCGATGTAGCGGATATATGAACCCCATATAGCACCTGCTCCGCCTTCGGCAAACATTTGACCGATTGTGGCGTCAACGCTTGGGTAAAGAACGTTGTTTTCACCAAAAAGTACGATAAGCGGAATAATAACCAGCCAACTAAGAACACCGCCTGCGAACATATACGAAGCAATTCTTGCACCGCAAATATAACCAACACTCATTACAGCGGGGTAGATTTGTGTGCCGATTTCGCCTGCAAAACCTTTTACTCTGCCCGAAACTTCGCCTGAAACCACTTTAAGACCGTCGATTATAAACTTAAAGAGAGCGGCAAAGCCCATACCTGCAAAAACTGTACTAGCACTTGAACCGCCTTTTTCGCCTGCCAAAAGAACTTCTGCACAAGCAGTTCCTTCGGGATAGGGGAGGGTTCCGTGTTCTTTAACGATAAGCGCATTACGAAGCGGTACCATAAAGAATACACCTAAAAGACCGCCGATAAGGGCGATTAAAGTGATTTCCACAAGGTCGGGTTTGTTGAGTTTGCCTTCAGCCGCCCATAAGAATAAAGCGGGAAGTGTGAAGATGGCGCCGGCTGCCAAAGATTCACCGGCAGAGCCGACTGTTTGAACAATGTTGTTTTCCAAAATTGAGTTGCGGCGTAAAATCATACGGATAACGCCCATAGAGATTACTGCTGCGGGAATTGATGCCGATACAGTCATACCGACACGAAGTCCTAAATAAGCATTAGCCGCACCGAATATAACCGATAGTAAAACACCCATAATAATGGAAGTAACTGTTATTTCAGGGGTGATTTTACTCGCCGGAACATAGGGTTTAAATTCTGTTTTGTTTTCCATGATTTCTCCAATCTTTCATTTTTTATAATAGTCATTACAACATTTCAATTTTACCATAAGTCTAGGATAAAATCAATTAAATTTTATGATTTGCTCAAAACTTCCAAAAGAAGATTAAAAGTCTTTACAGAAGAAGAAATACTTAATTTTTCTTTTGGGGTGTGCACGTCGAACATATTGGGACCTACCGATATGCAATCAAGGTTTTTTATAGCCGAAGAAAAGACCGCACATTCAAGACCTGCGTGAATTGCTTCAACCTTTATGTCACTTCCGTTTTGCTCTTTGTAACATTTTTTATAAAGTTCACGCAACGGTGAAACTTCTTTATATTCCCAAGGTGGATAAAATGCCGAAGTTTCATACGTGGCGTTTACTGATTTTGCAACCGAGATAAGACGACTTTCTAAATATTTCATAGCGGTTTTTTTGTTACTTCTAAGGGCAAAGGTTAAAGAAACGATATCTTTGTCTGTTTTCAAAATACCTAAATTAAGTGAAGTTTCAACAAGACCTTTAATTTCATTACTCATTTCCATAATGCCGTTTGGAACAATATTTAAAAGATTTAACAAATTTTGTTTTGCGTCGTCTTTTAAGCATAAAACGGTTTTTTCTTCTGTTTTGTGGTTGATTTGAAGGCCGTTTTCACGTGATTTTAGTTCTAAATATAATATTTCGTTATATTTTTTTAATTCGGCAATGATAGTATTAGGATTATTTGACAAAATTTCGGCAACGCAATTGCTACAGATGGCATTGCATTTTGTACCGCCGTTTATTGAAACAATATCAAAATCGCAAATGGTTGACAGGTGATTTAAAATTCTTCCCATTAAAATATTGGCATTAACTCTGCCTTTATCTATTTCAACGCCTGAGTGACCGCCTAACAGACCGCTTATGGTTATTGTAATAACTGTACCGCTTTTTGTAT
>JAEIGA010016991.1_pt1 | contig 11076 bp, 6 predicted proteins | sample 9270691 | NCBI WGS metagenome assembly JAEIGA01 (sample SAMN17057246, study PRJNA624740) | gut metagenome | biome: biome; isolation source: fecal sample | host: Bos grunniens | place: China: Xizang | collected 2019 | reverse complement strand
CTTGTCAAGCGCACTAAGCAATTCGCTATTGCTCTTCTTCTCCACATCAGAGATATTATACTTACCAAACGTCTGGTAGAAATTAACCATAGGCTGGCTGGTTGCTACGCCACACCAAGGAAGCCAAGAACTTACCGACGAGAAGGTCATCTTATAGAGCGTTGTAGCCTCCAGCAACAAAGCTCTATGGGCATAGCCCTTTGTGTCGTCGAGATCCATCGGACGTTTGGTATTACGCTCCAGAATCTTTGCCGCCTGAAGGTAGAAGCTATCCTCGGTGAGCAGGTAGAGCTTAAATAGTTCATAATAGATAAAGGCGTTGTAGTTATCTGTGCCGCCTGCACCAGCAGTAATGAAGCTATAACCCGAGATGCCACCATCGCGGAAGATGTTTGCTGCATCACCTCCCTGAATTGCAAAGTCATAGCAGTAGGTGAAAGAGAATGCGAACACCGCAGCATACTCCGCTGCCTCCAGCCACTTCTTATCGCCCGTAGCCTGATAGAGTGCCGTGAAAGCGTACATAGCAAATACTCCAGCCTCCTTATCTACCACGTTGGCATTGTCGGGCGTACCGCCGATGAACGTACCCATCTCCTTGAAATATTTGTTGTAGCCGTACTCTCCCGCCTGAACAGCTCGATCCAAATATCGCTTGTCGCCACTCCACTCATAAAGGCGTATCAGCAGACGAACAGGAATAAGTGTATTGGTCTTGGCATTTGCCTGCAACTTCGCCTGCTCATTCTCCCAGGGACCCATCACATTTGGATCGCGTACATACTTGCCATCTTTCTGGTAGGCACGATAGAACGAGCCGTCGCCAGCGGTCTCGGCATTGAGCAGAAATTCGCCAAACTTATCCATAATCCTACCCCACTCCTCAGCTTCTGGCAGGTCGTATGCCTCGGCTAAACGCAAGCAGTCGAGCAAGCCCTCCATACCGTCGGTAAAGCATCGGGTGAAGGATGGATATGTCCAGAAATCGCCAATATATTTGTTGTTGTAGCCGTCAATTTTCTCGGTCTGTATCCACCACGAGCGAGGCAGACCATTCTCCACAAGTTGCTTGTCGGAGAACCAGAACTTCGCCATCTCAAGACCTTGCTGGAAAATATTATTGTTGCCACTTTTCTTGCCGTGACGCATCAGTTGAAATGCGATGGATGTCTGCTGACCCACAAAGCCATTCTGAAGCTCAAAGGCGTGAGGCTTACCATCGGGGATGCTGATTGACCAGGGCAGACCATAGGCTCTGTTTCCGCTGTTGCCAACGATTGGAGCTGCAAGGGCACTGAACATCTCCATCTGCGCATCGTAGGCATCCTTTATATTCACATCATAAAGTTCCACATCGTTAAGCGAGAGGTGCTGTTTGTAGCAATCAACCGTAGCCTCGGTGTAGCTGTCGTTGAGTTTTGCGCCCAAGGCAAGCGAATAGGTGTGGCTCTGACCATCCTTCACGGGGTGACTGCGAGGTGCCACGCCACCAACTGCAGGATAGGCATAGTTAATCTCCAAATGGTTATTGCGTATCTCTGCACCCAGCGAACCATACTGCACCGACGATACTACCATCCACTTGTCGCGGCAACTTTTCTCGTCAAGCCCCGAACTGATTTCAGGGTTTACGTGCGACAAGGATATGCTCTTTTTTGCCGTTGGCGAGTACGCCATAAAGAGTGGCAAACCATATTGTGTCTCCCAGAAACAGAAGCTTGTGCCCTTAAGATTGGGGTTATTCTCGTAAGGGTTGTTGTTGGCATTATTACGATATAGGAAGCCAGGGGCGAAAAGATCATAACTCTTGAACGCATTTCCCGTTGCTGCCGAGATGAGTGAGAACTCTGAAGAGAAACCTCTGTCTTCGTCGTTTACCTTTGTAACCTTAACTGTGCGGGTTACTGTGTAGGTTGCGTTATTCACTACCTCATAAATATCGGTTACCGAGAAGGTTGAACCAGCCGAAGAACTTAAAGTCACCTGACCTTTATAGGTTGAGTTGCTAACCGTAACCTTCTTGTAGCCAGCTTGAAGCGCGCGCCCTGTACCCTGAGCATTCTTTATACGAATAATGGCAGGCTTTGGCTGCGATGCAATAAGACCTCCTTTGGAATCCTCAATCTCAAAGCCATAAGTGCCGTCTGAATTCTTTATAAAACGCAGATTTGCACCCGTCTCAATCACATCATCGCTTTCGTTCGGGTCTTTCTTATCCTCCTCTGTATTTTCATTATTCTCGTTATTTGCTGGGTCATCTACTGTGTCATTTGAGCAAGCTGCAGAGAGAATTGTGCAACATATCAACGCCGCAGATATAAGCAGTATCTTATTAAATAAAGTGGAAAGTGTAGTTTTCATACCTAATCTATTTTCAATAAGTTTATTATAAACGCAAATATACCATAAATTTATAGAAAGTAGCCACCTATTGCCTAATAATTTCGGAATTATCAACTTTAGGCTTGAAAACTCCGTCATTCCGAGCATTTGTTTTGAGATTACCGCGTCGCTTTCAGCTCCTCGTAATGACGCACCAAAACAAATGCGTGGGAATCTCTACCCTATAATACTACAACCCTAATCTTATCCAACAGACTATATTTTGAAACGTTTGGCTATCTCATATTGTGGCATAGGCTTTGCGTTGGTGAGGATATGGAAAAATCTTTACAACAAAATCTCACTCGTCAGGCTGTATGCCAGATTAAACGATCGGCTATGGCAATTCTATTTCTGCGACTCTTTATCGGTGGTGTAATGCTTTTGCATATAATAGGAAAGATGCAGACCTATGATAACTTGGTGCTTGAATACCCCTCTATAATGGGTTTCTCTTCGGCTACCACACTTGCCCTATCGATGATTGTGGAGGCTCTGTTGGCGGCGATGATAATGATTGGTGTGGCGACTCGTTTTGTGGCAGCAGCAATGATTGTTTTTACGCTGTTGTCAATTGTTAAGATGGTGCAATTTGGCGGGTTTACCATTCCGTCGTTGAAGGTGGACTTTTTATATTTGGGTATATATGTTACTCTGCTGATTTCTGGTAGCGGCATATATGGCTTTAATGTGCCCTGGCTGAGTAGAAAAAATGGTTTGAAAGGTTAGATTATACCTCTTTTTGTAAATAATCCTATAAAGCAAAGGATATTTTGCTTAAATTTGCATATTAAATACTTTGATACTTGACTATGAAACATACAATATTGTTTTTTGCAGTAATTTTTGCTTTTTCTTTCGCGGCAACGTCAGCACAGGCACAGGCGAAGGATGATATGCAACCTCTGCCTCATAAGGTGGATAATATAGAGCTGAAGGATTTGAGAAATAAACCTGCTATGCTCCCCTATTTTGGCGAGAAGCATCTTCTGATATTCTATGTTGATCCCGACAAGCATAAGCAGAATGATGCCTTCGCATGCGAGATTGAGGAGAATAAGTATTGCGAGAGCGATAATATCGTAGGTTTTGGAATTCTAAATCTTAAAGATACTGTATTCCCCAATAGCATCGTAAGAATGTTGGCACGTAAGCGCACCGAGAAGAATAATGCTACAATCATCGCTGATGATGCAAATATTCTAAAGAAGAGTTGGGGGCTGGGCGACTGTAATAACTGGTTTATTATAATGTTCGTCACAAAGGATGGTGAATTGGTATTCTGTCGCAAGGGGGCGTTCTCGGAGCAAGACAAGGCTGATTTTTATGAAGTCATAGATAAGTATCGTTAATTAAATAGATGAGGCGGTTTGCGTGTTGGTTGATATTTATCTGTTTTGCAGTGACAAATGTTGCGGCACAACAGATTGTATCTTCAGATACGACAAATTACAGCTCCTATTCCGCGATTGATTATGTTGCCCTGATGCGTGAGTTGGAACGAGCATCACGTCCCACCTTTTGGCAACGTATGATGGGGCTGCTCTCCAAAGATGAGCAGAGTCAGGCGGATAAATCCTTCAAGATGGATGGTAGCATTGGTGTTGGTTATACGCAGGAGACCAACGCAATGTTTGTGGCTACTGCTATGGCTCAATATCTTTTGAGGGATGATTTACCCCACTCCTACACCTCGCTGACGGGTATGTTTTCGGTTAATGGATCGTATCGTGTGCGTGCAATTGGTGGACTTAATTTTTCTAATCAGGATCGTCTGGAGTATAATCTTGGCGGCGGTGAGATGCCAGTGAGATTCTGGGGATTGGGCTATGCAATGGCAGATCAGGCAGAACGCTCGAAATATACCCGAGGAACTTTTGATGCAGAAGTGCGTTATGTGCGTAAGGTTGCAGATCGCCTATCGTTGGGTGCGGGTCTTGATTTTGTATATATTGAGGCTTCTGATGTGGAGCCGTTGGCGCAGGAGTATCTCTTGGCGGCTGGTGTCAGCGAACGCAAGGTTACTATGGCGGGCGTGAACATAATGGCGGAGTATGATGCTCGACGATATAAGGAGCAGCTTATTCGTGGATATTATGTGAAGTTGCAAGGTGGCTTTTACCCTGAGATAATTAGTAATCAATCCTATAATCTGTGGCATTTGGAGGCTACTGCGGATTACTATCAGCCGCTTTGGAGTGGAGCTATGGCTGCTGTTGATATATATGCAGATCTGAGGTCTTCTCATACTCCTTGGTTGCTTTGGGCAAAGGTTGGCGGTGAGAATAGAATGAGGGGTTATTACTACGGCAGATATATTGATCGTAATATGATAACAGCGCAAGTCGAGTTGCGCCAACAGATATATGGCCCTATCAGTGGGGTTGTTTGGGGCGGAGCAGGCTCTTTGTTTACCTCATTTAATCAAATAGAAATAAAAGAAGTCCTTCCCAACTATGGTGTTGGCGTGCGTTTTGCAGCAGGAGGAGGAATGTCGTTACGTGTAGATTATGGCTTTGGTCGCCATTCGAACGGTTTGGTGATACACGTAAACGAGGCATTCTAACATTATGGGTAGGATAAATAGGTTTGGTGCATTGCATCTTGCAATGGCATTTGTTGTGTCGTTGATGTTACCAGTGTTGATATTAATCTTCACTGAGCATAATCCGTTTTGGGTGTCGTTAGCCTGCGCACTTATTCCATTGGGCTGTTATATGGTTTTTGCATCGTTGGCATCGCGTTCGGGGGTGATGGTGTGGCTGGGTTTGCCGTTGATATTTTTCAGTGCATTTCAGATTGTAATCTCTTATCTTTTTGGCAGTTCGGTAGTGGCTGCTGATATGTTTCTTAACCTGCTCACAACAAACCCCGACGAGGCGGGAGAATTGCTTTCAAATATTTACCCGGCAATTATCTTCGTGGTGCTGATGTATCTGCCTTTGCTATGGGTGGCAATGAGGCATATCCGCCGACGTATCATTCTGCTGCGTAGCGCTCGCATAAAGATGGCAACTATAGGGGTGATTATCCTATTGTTGGGTTGTGGAGCATTGGCTGGAGGTGACAAACATAATACCAAGCAAGTGCTGCGTGACGAGCTATTTCCCGCAAATGTTATCTATAACTTGGCGTTTGCGATATTGGAAAGGGGAAATATTGCCAACTACCCCACCTCATCCCAATACTTCTCCTTTGGTGCAACACGTAAACAGACTCCGTCCTCTCGTGAGATATATGTGCTGGTAATTGGTGAGGCGTCAAGAGCCGCCTCGTGGCAGCTGTTTGGGTATGAGCGAGCGACCAATCCTATGCTCTCTATGCGTGGAGATGTGATGTTGTTTCGGAATGTGATAACCCAAAGTAATACCACGCATAAAAGCGTGCCGATGATGCTTTCGTCGGTGCATCCCTCGCAGCATAAGGAGCTATATCGTCGCAAAGGTTTGCCCGCACTCTTTAATGAAGTGGGGTTTACCACCTATTTCATATCCAACCAGTCACCACAAGGAGCTATGATTGACCATCTGGCGAGCGATGCTCACCACGTCGTATATATGGATGCTCCACGGCTTGATATGCAGCTGGTAAGCACTATGCGATTAGCATTGGCAAAAGATAACTCTCCAAAGCTGCTTTTTATACTCCACTGCTACGGGTCTCATTTTAGTTACCATCAGCGGTATCCGCAGGAGTTTGCTCATTTTCTGCCCGATGATGACGTGGCAATTAGTAAAAAGAATATCGAGCCGATACGTAATGCCTACGATAACTCTATTCGATATACCGATTTTGTGTTAAATGAGGTGATCTCAACACTTGAAGGATTAGATGATGTAGTGTCGGGCGTATATTACTGTGCCGATCATGGCGAGGATTTGTTCGATGGAGGGAAAGAGAGATTTTTACACGCTTCGCCGACTGTTTCCTATTACCAACTCCACGTGGCTTCGTTGATGTGGTTTTCGCCTCGTTATCGGGCTATGTTCCCCGATAAAGTAGAGGCTGCTATGTTGAATGAAACAGCTCCAGCTACCACCTACTCCATTTTTCATACTATGGCAGATATGGCTGCAATCAATTCAAGATATGTTGAGCCGAAGGCATCGTTGTTAAATAGCTATTTTGATGCGGCTGCGGTGCGTTACTATCTAAATGATCATAATCGAGCTGTGAAGCTGAATCGTGAGATGGGGATCGACGATAACGAACGTGCGCTCTTTACCCATCACGGCATCGCACTATAAAAAGAAAATGACCGCACAATGTGCAGTCATTTATCTTTTCTCCTTGAAGGTGCAAATTATTTCTTTGCCTCCTCAACTGATACCTTACGGAACTCCTTCAAAAGCTTTGTAAGCTCCAAAGCAGCCTTACGTGCGCGAGTACCAGCAGCCTTGTTGTTCTTCTCTACCTGAGCAGCAGCATTTACAGAGAAAACCTCGATCTGCGCATTGATCTGATCTACTAAATTCTTCATATCTTAAAATTTTTATTGGTTTGTTATTTTTGCAAATATATGAAAATTTCTAATAACCAAATAATTTCAGCGTAAAAATCGGTGCAAAAAAGTGAATAAATCTCATATTTGATAGTTTGCAACTCTTTGTCGTGGGGTAAGTGGCATATTTTTTGACTTTTCAAAGTGTAAAAATTTTCGCTATGCAACGACAACTGTTTATCTTTCAGCTTATGACACTACTCTTTGGGGTAGGTTGTCATCACAAAAAACATCCAGCCGAGCAGATGCCTCCATTGAAGATTGAGGTTGCGGAAGTGGTTGCTGATTCGGTAAGGGTGAGCTATGAGTTTGTGACGCATCTTGAGAGTGGGTATCAAGCGGTGATAGAACCCAGGGTGAATGGCTATCTCTTGAGGTCAAATTTGTCTGCCAGCCGTGTGGTGAAAAAGGGTGAATTGCTGTTTGTAATTGATGCCAATCAGCTCCAGACATCTTTACGGTCAGCTCAAGCACAACTCCTATCAGCAGAGGCTCAGGCGGAAGAGGCGCGTAGTAATTATGAAAGAGCCAAACCGTTGGCGGATATAAATGCCATTAGCCAGACTCAGATAGATCAATATAAGACCACCCATCTTGCTGCGCAGCAGTCGGTCGCTGCGGCACGTGAGCAGGTGGAAAATGCCCGTTTGCAGGTTGGTTATACTCGCATATCTGCACCAATAAATGGAATAGCGGCAGCCACCACAGCTCACGAAGGCGATTACGTGGGTGCGGGAACACAATTTTCAACCCTTACCACCATCTCTAATATGGACTCTCTTAAGGCGGAGTTGTCTTTGCCTACGTCGGTATATTTGCGAGTAGTAGGCTCAGGTGAGCGAGCAATGTATGATAATCGTGGTCTATTATCCAATATTAGATTATACCTCACCAATGGCGAGGAGTATAAATATTCGGGGACGTATGATTATACACGCCAGAATATCTCCCCTACTGCTGGAACGATTACGCTGGTTGTCACATTCCCAAATCCTGAATATCAACTTAAGGCAGGTGAATATGCTCGCATAGAGTGTGATCTGGGACGAGCTGTGTGGCGTGTGTTGGTGCCTCAGCAGGCGGTGCAGAGTGTGCAGGGGGTGAATGCGGTGTGGGTGGTTGATAAAGATAATGTTGCGCAATATCGTCAGGTGACACTCGGCGGAGTGTATGGTAAATATTTTATTATAGAGCAGGGTTTGCAAGCAGGCGATGTTGTAGCATTGATTGGCGGTCAAAAGCTGCGCAATGGAATGAAGATTACACCAGTTAAAAGCAAGTAGTTATGGGTGAGTATTTTATTCGACGACCAGTCTTTGCCATCTCGATAGCTGTGGCGATGACCTTGATGGGTGTGGTTGCGCTCTTTAATCTCTCTATTGAGCAGTATCCGCAGATTACACCCCCTGTGGTGCAGGTGTCGGCTAACTATGTGGGTGCTGATGCTATGACGGTGAATAACTCGGTTGCAACTCCTCTCTCGCAGGGTGTTATGGGAGTGAGTGATATGCTCTATATGCAAACCACCAGCGCCGACGATGGTACGATGAATATGCAGGTGACATTCGATATCGGCTCTTCGCCCGATATGGATGCTATATTCACGCAAAATAACGTAGCCTCTGTTACCTCACAACTGCCGCAGGCGGTGGTTGAACAGGGCGTTGTTACTCGCAAGAGTGATACAGGCTTTTTGATGGTTTATGCCTTGGCGAGTGATGGACGTTATGATGATGAGTTTCTCACGAACTATGCTTCCATCAATCTTCAGGATCGTCTGGCGAAGATTAATGGTGTGGGCAAGGTTGAGATTATGGGTGCGGGTGAGTATGCTATGCGTATATGGATTAAACCCGATCGTCTGCATTATTATTCGCTCTCGCTTGATCAGGTGGTGGCGGCGATTAAAACGCAGAGCGCCCTCTACCCTGCTGGTAAGTTTGGTGCGGAGCCCGTAGCTGGGGCTAAGGCTTATACCTATTCGGCTATATTGCCTGCACAAATATCCACCGCCGAGGAGTTTTCTCAGATTATCATAGCACTTGATGAGCAAGGTGAGGAGATACAACTTGGAGATGTTGCAGATGTAGAGCTGGGGAGTCAGACCTATAATGTAAAGTCACTCTTTGGCGAGCAACCCTCTACAATGATTGTTCTATATCAATCTCCTGGAAGTAATGCGGTGGCGGTTGGTGAGCAGGTGAAGAGTGTTATTGCCGAGATGGAGGAGCGTTTCCCCGATGGCATAGAGATCTATACTATTGTCGATTCAACGGCAAATATTATGGGTGGTGTGCGTGATATTATCGTAACCTTGCTGATCGCTCTTGTGTTGGTCATTGTGATTATATACCTCTTTTTGCAGAGCTGGAGATCAACTCTCATTCCGTTGATTGCCATCCCTGTGTCGTTGGTTGGTTCGTTTATGGTCTTTCCGTTGCTTGGCTTCTCTCTGAATGTTATTTCGCTGCTGGGAATGGTCTTGGCTATTGGATTGGTCGTAGATGATGCTATTGTTGTTGTGGAGGCGGTGCAGGCAAATATAGAGAGGGGTATGGCATCGGTAGAAGCTACCGTCGATGCAATGAAGAAGGTCTCTTCGCCAATTGTAGCAACCACCATAGTGTTGCTTGCTGTGTTTATCCCTGTATCATTTACAGGAGGTATAACAGGACTCCTCTTTCAGCAGTTTGCCATTACGATAGCTGTGGCGATAGTATTCTCTGCGATCAATGCTTTGACGCTCTCACCTGCATTGGCATCTCTGCTTCTGTGTCCACAGCAGAAGGCGCAACGAGGATTCTTTGCGTGGTTTAATCGTAAATTTGATTCGTTGATGACGCGCTATGATAGCTTTACCTCAACACTTGTTACTCACACCCTGCGTACAGCTTTGTTTGTGGTTGTTATGTTGCTGATGATTGTGGCAGGATGGCGCTTGTTGCCTTCGGGATTTCTGCCCGATGAGGATCAGGGTTATGTGATGGTGATGGTCTCAACGCCTAATGCATCGTCGCTGGAGCGAACTCTGCAAGCTATGCAGCACACCGAGGCTATTGTAGCCGCAAGAGATGATGTGCAATATACCGCTTTGGCGGCAGGTTTTAATATGATGGCGGGCATAAGCTCTACCTCAAGCGGAATAATCTTTGTTATGCTTAAAGATTTCTCGCAACGTAAACTCTCGGCTATGCAGATCGCTAATCAACTCACCGAGGAGCTATATGTGGCAGTGCCAGAGGCTGAGTGTTATGCTTTTGTGCCGCCCTCTATCCCAGGGTTGGGTACTACGTCGGGCATAACGCTTGAAGTGCAAGATCTTGAAGGGCGTGGTACCGCGTATTTATGGGAGAATACCTCTCGCCTGATGGACGCATTGCGCCGTGAAGGATCAATAGCATCGGTCTCTACTCAATTTAGTGCCGATACGCCTCAACGCAAAATAGAGATACGCAAGCGTCAGGCAATGAGCGAGGGCGTTGCTCTGTCGGATATATACAATGCGCTTTCGACATACTTAGGGGGAGATTACGTAGGGCAATTTAATCGTTTTGGAAAACTCTATCAAACCTATGTGCAGGCGGCAGCCGATAGACGAGCCAGCGAAAAGTCGTTGAATAGCTATTATGTGCAAAATAGCAAGGGCGAGAGTGTCCCATTGTCGGCTTTTGTCGAGGTGAAGGATACCGTCGGCGTGGAGTTCGTAACACAGTTTAATCTCTATGAGTCCATTGAGCTCACGATCACTCCTGCGGAGAAGGCTTCAACGGGCGATGTGATGAAGATAATTAAAGGTGTTGCAGGCAAGACTCTTCCCGAGGATGTAGGCTATGCGTGGAGTGGAACCTCGTTTCAAGAGGCTTCGGCATCACGTAGTGGAGCCTTTGTCTATCTGCTGGCGTTGGTGTTTGTCTTTTTGGCTCTTGCGGCGCTGTATAATAGTTGGGGGTTGCCATTGGCCATCTTGATGAGTGTGCCTGTGGCTGTTGTGGGGGCATTGCTGGCAACAGTTGTGGCGCACGTGGCGGATGCAGTGTATGTAAATAATATCTTTATGCAAATCTCTCTGGTTATGCTTATTGGTTTGGCTGCAAAGAATGCTATTCTTGTGGTTGAGTATGCCGATACTACATATCGCAACTCCTCAAATATATCGCTTGCCGAGGCGGCTATGATAGCGGCACGGGAGCGCG
>JAEIGA010016990.1_pt1 | contig 11077 bp, 5 predicted proteins | sample 9270691 | NCBI WGS metagenome assembly JAEIGA01 (sample SAMN17057246, study PRJNA624740) | gut metagenome | biome: biome; isolation source: fecal sample | host: Bos grunniens | place: China: Xizang | collected 2019 | reverse complement strand
GTTAGCATCACTTGGGTTGCCTGCGAACTGGAGCATATACGATACGGTCTCGTCGCTGTTCTCCTGAGTAGTGTAGGTTACCCACGAAGGCATTGTGATATCCTTAACGGTCTGCTTTGGAACACGAATCTCGAGTGGAGCTGGCTCCTCTGCTGCGAGCAATACATTACCCTCAGCGTCGTAGTTCAACTCGGTACCGAACTGCCAGATGTTGATCCAGCCGTCAGCATAATCCTTGTCGTCCTTTACGAGCTTAACCTCGCCATAGCGTGTTGCATCGGTGTTCTCTGCCCACGAGATAGTTACCTCGGTAACGGTGAAGCCCTCAGCGTCAGTCGAAACTGCACCCTTGGTGGCTGTAATCCACGAGTCGCACTCGAAGTCCCAAGCCTCGCCAGCATCACGAGTCTTAACTACGGTAGTGAACGAGCCTGTAGCCTTGGTCGAAGCGGCATAAACCTGATCGAGAAGGAAGACATTGCCATTGTGATTTACGATGAGCATCTCCTGCTCGAACTCGCCAGCTACGAAGGTTACGGTAGCCTCCTCACGAGCGTCGAAGCTCTCGTTAGCATTGATTACGATGGTGAACGAGTCCGAACCACGGTGCTTCACCTCGTTATCGATGTAGCACCACGCCTGATTCGATACGGCGTTCCAATATACGCCATCGTTGTTGAGTGTAACATCAACCTTGATGTTGTGGCTCACCGAAGCAAGATCCAACGATCTCACCTCCTCGCCATCTACGCTGAATGTAACCTCGATATCGCCGACTTCGGTCATCTGCGGAGTCTCGTCGGTTACATCTGGTGTACAGCCCACAAAGAGAGCCGCAACAACCATTATTATATATATAAAGTATCGTTTCATAATTTTACGATTAGTGTTTTATGTTATTGACGACCTAAACGACGAATAGCCTTACTCTCGGCGGTAGAAGCGAACCACACATCGGTAGTCATATTGTTCTCGCCACCAAGCCAGCCATTTACTGCCTCGTTATACCACTTTGCATTCTGGAATGCCTCGGTCGAAGGGTAACGCAAACGAGTTGGAAGGATTCCGTTGTTCTGCGCTGCATCGCCATTGGTCTTGAGGATAGGGTAGCCAGTACGACGATAGTCTGCCCAGCCTTCAACGCCTACCCAGAAGGTTGCAACATACTTCTGACGCAAGATGGTCTCAACGGCCTTGTTGTAGTCGAACTCGTTGTCGAGGTAGTTTATAAAGTTGATGAACTCCTCCGACTGCGCTGTGTAGTAGTCGGTAGCCTTCTCCCAACCTACCTGCCACTGCAAGATAGAGTGACGGTTAGCCTCCAAGTAGAGATTCTTGTAATCCTTCTGTGCCATAGGAATCCAGCCACGAGCACCAGCCTCGGCAAAGATGAAGAGAATCTCGTCGTAGTTGATAATTGCGTACTGCGGATCCATCTTCAAGTCTCCGATGTGGGTACCAGTGTAGCCACCCTTTGGATAGCGGCCGATGGTCGAGTTACCGAGCGACGATATATGGTCGTCGAAGTGCTCACGCATCTCCTCACGAGTAACCTGTGTAGGTGCGCCATAAACCTTTGTGAAGTAGCGGAAGTAGCGTGGATCCCAAGGTTTGCTTGGGTTTTTCTCGTCTGCCGAGTTGTACAACGCCTTGTCATTGTCGCCCTTAACGAGCATCCAATCAACCAATGTCGAGCAAGCTGCCTGACCGTTCCAGTTACCACTTGTGGTAGCGTAGAACGAGGTGTAGAGAGCCGAATCCTTCGAGCTGAACTGCAAGCGTGCGCTATCGTCGATGTTGCGCATTACTGGGTAGTCGCCTGTGCCCGAGAGGTACGAATCGTAGATCTCGTTGATCTTGGCAATAACATCCAAGTCGCCAAACTCCTCGCCGAGAGAGATGATACCTGCCGACTCCTCGAGAGCCTTGTTCGATACACGCATCAAGAGACGGAGGTAGAGCGAGTTGGCAAAACGCTGCCACTTCTCCACATTACCCCCATACATAAAGTCGCAAATGTTGTTGAAGTCTGCCGAAGTGAGTATGCCAGCATCCTTCATCTCCTTTGCCTTGTTGAAGCACTGGTTAGCCTCCTCCATCGAACGAAGAAGGTCGTAGTAGATATCCTTCTGATCGTCGTATGGGGTGGTATACTCGAAGCTGTCGCCCTGCAATGCAATCTGACCAGCCTTTGAGTAAGGGGTGTTACCGTAGGTGTCGGTCAACATATGACCAATCCACGAACGGAGTGTCAACGCCACACCAATCAATGCTGGGTTGCCCTCGCCCTCGACTGCGCACTCCTTGCGAGCCAAGTCGAGCATATACTGCGCATTACCAAATTGGGTGTAGAGGTTCCACATCTGGCGAACATTGTTCTCCGAAACAACATAGTTGTAGGTGAGCTGTGCCGAGTTCTCGAAGTTGGTGTTTACTGTCCACTGCATCAACTCGCCCATAACATAGTATTCGCAGTAAGCAATCTGCTTCAGCGCACCGTAGATCATTGGCTGAACGAACGACTCCGAGTTGGTCTCGTAGACCACATACGGGTTCTTGTTCATATCGTCGAAGTGGGCGCATCCCACCGATACGAACGCCGCAGCCAATACGATTGTCAAATATTTAATGTAATTCTTCATATTCTTTTCCTCCCAAGCATTAGAATGTTATAGAGATGCTACCGCCATATACTGCAGTACCTGGCATCTGCAAGAGGTCGAAACCTGGCGAGAGTGCCGAACCACGCATCGAAACTGCCTCCGGATCAAATCCAGGGAACTTCGACCAGCAGTAGAGGTTGTTTCCGAATACCGATACAGACAAGCCCTGAATAGCCTTGGTCTTGGCAAGGAGCTTCTTTGGGAACGAGTACTCGAGGCGTACCTCACGCAACTTCAAGAACGATGTCTCGACGAAGTTAGCCTCGCAACACTCACGAGCGTAGAGTGCCTGGTAGTATGCCTGAATTGTGTTTGGAGTGTGCTCGTAGTCGCAAATCTTGAAGTTGCCATCGCTCAACGCCTGAACGCCTACAGGTACGAAACCGCCCTCACGACCTTCCAAAGTTGCGACACCCTTACCACGATAGTTCAATACCCAGTTGGTCTCCGACCAAACCTTACCACCGTACTGGCCGTCGAACTTAACGCTAGCCTTCAAGCCCTTCCACGAGAACGATGTGCCGAAGCCTCCACGCCACTTTGGCATACACTCACCTACATACTCGATCTCCTCGTTGATGATAGGTGCGCCATTCTGGTCGTGGATAATCTGACCCGATACATCGGTCATCTTACCGTTAGCGTCGATTACATACGAACCCTCAGGTGCACGCTTGTACTTACGACCATACATCGAAGTGAGCGACGAACCCTCGTAAGCGTACATATAAGCATACGAACCACGGCCTGCAATCTGCCAGTAGTCGATACCCTCACCCAACTCGAGAATCTTGTTGCGGTTGATTGACCAGTTAGCAGTCACATTCCAACGGATATCCTTTGTGCGGATGATTGTACCAGTTGCCTGGATCTCGAAACCGTGGTTGCGGATAGAACCTGCGTTGGTGTATACCTTGCTCATACCCGCCGATGCCGACACTGGCATCTCGGCCAAAGCGTTGGTAGTCTTGCTGTTGTAGTATGCCATATCGAGGTTCAAGCGGTTGCGGAACATACGCAAGTCAACACCAACCTCCCACGATGCCACCTTCTCTGGCAACAATGTGCCGTTAACCTTTGCGGTCTGGGTGGTAACATTACCTGGGAATGCTGTGCTCTGCAAGTACTCCTCGATACGATAAGGCTTGGTGTCGTGACCTACCTGTGCCCACGATGCACGAACCTTGAAGAGGTTCAAGATGCCATTCTTGCTGCCGAAGTCTGCCAACTCGTTGATTACAACGCTACCCGAAACCGATGGGTAGAAGTACGAACGGTTGCTCTTCGGAAGGGTGCTCGACCAGTCGTTACGACCTGTCAAGTCGAGGAAGATGGCGTTGCGCCACGAGAGCTGTACCAATGCATAGAGCGAGTTGGTCTGACGGCGCTCGAGGTAGTTGTCGGTCTTCACAAGCGAAGCCGAGTTTGCGAGTGTATAGACGCTTGGGTTTTTGAGGTTGTCTGCCCACTGCTGGTGACGCTCGTACTGACGATTAACCATACTACCACCGAAGTTTGCGGTGAGGTTAATCTCCTGTGCGAAGTCGTGAGTGTAGCGGAACAAGAACTCGCCAGTGTACTGCATCGAGCGAATCATCTGCTCACGGTAGAAACCGTTAGGGTCGCTCTGTGTCGATGTTGCGTAACGCTGGGTACGGAAGTCGTACTGCGAGTCGAGACCTCCACGAACCATCAAGGTCAAGCCCTTGTAGATGTTGAAGTCGAACTTAACATTACCGTAGATACGGTCACGATTTTGAGTGTTGATACTCTCGTTTGCTACGAAGTATGCGTTGTTCTTACCACCCGAGAGTGAAGAGTCCTGCTGAATACCCTCCTGGCCATCGTTCCAGTAGTGCTTTGCCCAATCCATATCGATGTTTGGAGCGTAGCACCACAACGAGTACATGATACCTGCGCCAGCCGAGTAACCCGACGATACAGGGATGTTGTCACGATGGTTGCGACGATAGTTGAGCGAAACCTCCGAAGTGAACCACTTTGCAATCTCGTTACGAGTACGCAACGAAATGTGCTGCATATTGTTTGGCGAGTTAGGTACGATACCCTTCGAGTGCGAGTCACGCACCGATACACGGATAGAGTTGCGCTTGTTGATGCGACCCGATACCGATACGGTGTTTGTCCAAGTGTGACCAGTCTCGAAGAAGTCCTTGAACCAGTCGCCGTGGCTTACGAATGGGGTAGCCTTACGGCGGAAGTCGCCAAGCTGGTCGTACGAACCACCAATACCTGCCTTCTCGTCATAGTACTGGTAGTAGAGTGTACCATCCATCTTTGGGCCCCACGAGAGAAGACCTGCCTCGCTATCGTAGGTGCTCTCTGGGTGGTAGCCTGTGCCCTTGCCTGTGTCGGCCGAGCGAACATAGTAGTAGTAGTCGGCGTGCGAGCCCTGACCATACTCATACTGCAAGTCTGGCGATGTGTTTACACTCTCGAAAGTGAGGTTTGTCGAGTAGGTAACATTGATCTTCGATGCGAGCTTGTCGGCCGACTTGGTGGTGATGATGATAGCACCGTTTGCCGCAGCCGAACCGTAGAGCGCTGTCGCTGCAGGGCCCTTCAATACGGTTACGCTCTCGATGTCCTCTGGGTTGATATCGCCTGTACCATCACCATAGTCGATGGTGTTGAGCGTACCCTCACCTCCAGCATCCGAGGTAGTAGAGTGGTTGTGCATTGGCACACCATCCACCACAAAGAGTGCGGTGTTGTTGGTAAAGTCGGTCGAAGACTCACCACGGAGTGTTACACGAGTGGTACCACCACCTCCGGTGTTCGACGACTGGATGTTCAGACCTGCAACCTGACCGGTCAAGCCCGAGAGCCAGTTCGAAGAGTTGGTCGACGAAGCCAAAGCCTCGGTGCTAACCTTCGATGCCGCATAACCGAGCGACTTCTCGTCACGCTTGATACCGAGTGCGGTTACGATGACCTGCTCCACAGCCTGCGCCTCCTCCACCATCTTGATGTCGATAGTGGTGCGAGTGCCGACCTTCACCTGCTCGGTCTTGTAACCCAGGTAGCTGAACTGAAGCTCCTGTACTGGTGTCGCCTTGATCTCGTACTTACCCTCGATGTCTGTTACAACACCCTGGAGAGTAGTCGGAATGATGACACCCACTCCAGCCAATGGTTTACCGTTCTGATCGAGAACGACACCCTTGACAATGTGAGGTTTTGCAACCTCCTGACCAACAGCGGTATTAACCCCTCCCCACAGCTGTACGCACAGGGTGAGAAGAACTACCGCAAGGGTCTTGAAAAATCTCTGTGTAGAAATCCTCATAAATGTTAGTGTTTAAGATTAAAAAAAGTTTTGTTGTGTTTGGTTTCGTTTTAGTTGTCGGAGTTCTGCCGACATGTTGGTTTTTTGTTTTTGCTTTTGCTTTTTTCTTTTTGTTTGTTTTTGTTATCGTTTTTCGGTTAATATTTTGTTTCTCAATAATTTTGCTTTACTACTCCTAAATATTGCATATTCTGTTGTCAAAAATAATAAATATTTTTTAATAAAAAATAGGATGTTGATAATTTTTTGAAAATTTTTGCTGTTTTTTGGGTAAATAGGGTGGGGGGTAGGACTCCGAGGGTTGTGGTGGCGCAACGAGGGTTAGAGGCGTTAGAGGCGTTAGGGGCGTTAGGGGGAGCGCTGAAAGTTAGATAGGAGTTAGGAGTTAGGAGTTGAGAGCGCCAAGAATGGGACTAATGAGACCTATGGGACAAATGAGACCTATGTGGAGTGGCGCAGAAAATAAAATTCCTATCAACTCCCATTGGTCTTATTAGTCTCATTGGTCTTATTGGTCTTATTGAAAAAGCCCAAAGCTAATGGCCAAAAAAACCAACAGACCCCTCCGGCCTAACGGCCACCTCCCCTAACTTCGGGGAGGAAATATAACCACAACTATTTGTCCCCATAAGTTAGGGGGACGAGCGTAGCGGAGGGGGTATGTAAAGACAAATGGCTAATGGCTAATGGCTAAAAATTTCACTTTTCACACCCCTGAAAATAGTGAAAAAAGTGAAAACAGTGAAAATAATGAAAATTGTGTTAAAAAATTTAACCAAAACTCTTGACAAACGCCTTTTGATGTTGTATATTTGCACTGTCGGAGAGGCTCCCGATTTTCATCTGTTAGGGCACTGCTCGGCTCTGTTGACAATTTGTCCGAGTGGTGCCACTTTTTGAACGAAACAACACAACAATCACTAAATATTTATAACTATGAATTCATTCAATAATACATTGAGTGCAGCACCTGCTATGCCTATATGCTCGTCGCAAAAGGCCGATTTACCCTCTACAAAGATGTTTGCAGGCCTTATGGCCGAGGCCGAGAACTATCCCGAGCCTACGGCCGAAGAGTTGGCCGAAGCCGACCGCATACTCGCTGCAGCACTCGCCCCTTACGAGGCCGAAAGTGCTCGCTTGCGTGAGGAGGAGTACCGTAAGATGGAGCTTCGTGAGGTGGTCTATCCGCACCTCGTAGATCTCTCGAAACCTGCTCCAGTAGTTAAGCCAATAATTGAACAAGGTGGCGTAACTATCGCCTCGTTGGGCAATATTTCGGCGGTGGTTGGCGCAGCCAAGAGCAAGAAGACTTTCCTCTGTACGGCACTCGTTGGAGGTCTCCTTGCCGAGCGTGGAGAGTTCGGTATTACGCCTCGCCTGGCGAAGGTTTTGTGGGTAGATACCGAGCAGTCGGCACTCCACGCCCGCAGGGTTGTCGAGCGCATTCACCGCCTCGCTGGGTGGGATGATAAGCGCAACTGCGGTATGCTCCATACCCTCACTCTGCGTGAGGTCGAGCCGAAGGAGCGAGCCGAGATTCTCTACCACGCAATCGAGCTTTATCGCCCTATGTTGGTGGTTGTGGATGGCGTGAGCGACTTGATGTACAACACCAACGACATAGCCGAGAGCGATAGCATCGTGGGTAGGTTGATGTCGCTCTCTACGGAGTATAACTGCCACATACTCTGTGTGTTGCATACCAATCCCGATAGCGACAAGGCGAGGGGTCACATAGGTTCGACGCTGCAACGCAAGGCCGAGACGGTGCTCTTTGTCCATAAGGTGGGCGAGTCGTCGGTAGTGGAGCCACAGTTCTGCCGCAATGAGGAGTTCGAGCCGTTTGCCTTTATTGTCGACGAGAATGGTCTGCCTGTGTTGTCCGATATGCCGCAGGGTCAGGGTGCCTCACGCAACGATGTGGTGCGAGTATTGGAGGAGTTTTATCCCAATGGCATCGAGCGTATGATATTGATAGACAGGATGATGAGCGAGCTGGGTGTGACCTATGGTGTGGCGCAGGTGAAGATTAGTCGAGCCTTGAAGTCGGGCAAGATTGTGAGCGATGGCAAGCTGCTCTTGTTGCCGTAGCGGTTTTCGGTTTTTTCACTATTTTCACTTTTTTCACTATTTTCAGGGGTGTGAAAAAGTGAAAATTTTAGCTATTAGCCATTAGCCATTAGCCATTTGTCTTTACATACCCCCTCCGCTACGCTCGTCCCCCTAACTTATGGGGACAAATAGTTGTGGTTATATTTCCTCCCCGAAGTTAGGGGAGGTGGCCGTTAGGCCGGAGGGGTCTGTTAGCTTTTAGCCATTAGCTTTTTTGTTTTCCGAACTCCGATAGGTGGTCAAGGCGCAGCCCGCCTCCTATCTATCTCTCTTGGCGCTCTCAACTCTCAACTCTTCTCAATTTTGCATTCTGAATTTTGAATTTTGCATTTTTTGTTGTATCTTTGCCAAAAGTTTGAGTAGATGTACGCATTGCACAACATAACACGACGCCAAACACCGCAGACATCGGTGGCAGTAGGAGCGGGAGTGTGCGCAGTGTGCGGTGCTGAAAGTTAAAGAGTTACGGGGTGCGAGTGTGCGCTCCGTTTTTTGCATTTTGCAATACTCTGACGACTCGGGCAGCCTTCCCTATATATAATATAGGTATGGGGAGAGGGGAGAGAAGTTAGGAGTTAGGAGTTTTTTTAGAGAACTTAAAGAATTTAGGGAATTTAGAGAATAGGCGCAATCCTTAAATTCACTACACTCACTAAGCTCACTAAATTTGCGCCCAAAAAAACTAAAAAAGCTAATGGCCAAAAAAAACTAACAGACCCCTCCGGCCTAATGGCCACCTCCCCTAACTTCGGGGAGGAAATATGGCCATAACAATTTGTCCTCCTAAGTTAGGGGGACGAGCGTAGCGGAGGGGGTATGACAAAAAACAAAAAGCTAATGGCGAATAGCCCCTGAAAGTGGGAGATTGCCACGGCTTGTTCCAAGCCTCGCAATGACGAGTATATATAAAAAGCTAATGGCTAAAAGCAATAAAGCAACAACCGTTCTTTGTACCACGACTTATTCTGCGGAGCAGAACCAAGTCCCACATCTCCTAATGGGGGATTTAGGGGGTAATGTCAATACCTTCATCTAAAAACATAATGAAGGTTGACACGCCAAAGAACGATAACATACAGGGTAACAAACAACAAAACAATATAAATTTTACAACATTATGTTTTTAGATGAAAGAGTTTACCAAGAGGGTTTGACCTTCGACGATGTATTGCTCATACCGGCATACTCGGAGGTTCTCCCACGAGAGGTTAGCACCAAGAGCCGCTTCTCTCGCAACATCACACTCAACATCCCTATCGTTTCGGCTGCGATGGATACCGTGACCGAGGCTCCAATGGCTATTGCCATTGCACGAGAGGGTGGTATTGGTGTGATTCACAAGAATATGTCTATTGCCGAGCAGGCAGCGCAGGTGCGTCGTGTGAAGCGTGCCGAGAATGGTATGATTGACGACCCTGTGACCATCGCTCGTGAGAATACCGTGGGCGATGCTCTCGATATGATGCGTGAGAACAAGATTGGCGGCATTCCAGTAGTAGACGAGAATCGTATGTTGGTGGGTATCGTAACCAACCGTGACCTCCGCTTCCAGAAGGATATGAGCCGCAAGATCGAGGAGGTGATGACCTCGACAAACCTTGTGACCATCACCGAGGGCGAGAATACCGATGTTGCCGAGGTGTTGCTTTCGAACAAGATCGAGAAGTTGCCAGTGGTAGACGCAGAGGGTCACCTCGTTGGCCTTATCACCTACAAGGACTTGACCAAGGCGCAGGACCATCCAAATGCTTGCAAGGATGCGAAGGGTCGCCTTCGTGTTGCTGCAGGTATCGGCATTACGCCCGACGCTATGGATCGTGTTGCGGCACTCGTTGCAGAGAGCGTGGATGCTGTAGTTCTCGACTCGGCACACGGCCACACCAAGGGCGTTGTAGGCTTGTTGAAGAAGATTAAGGAGGCATATCCGAGCCTCGATGTAGTGGTTGGAAACATCGCTACTGCCGAGGCTGCACAATATCTCATCGAGAATGGCGCAGATGGTATCAAGGTGGGTATCGGTCCAGGCTCAATCTGCACCACTCGTATCATTGCGGGCGTGGGTGTTCCGCAGTTGACCGCTATCTTCGACTGCGCAAAGGCTGCACAGGGCAGCGGCGTGGGCGTTATTGCTGACGGCGGTTTGCGCTACTCGGGCGATATCGTGAAGGCGTTGTCGGCTGGTGGCACTTGCGTGATGTGCGGTTCGATGTTTGCAGGTACCGAGGAGTCGCCAGGTGAGACAATCATCTACAACGGCCGTAAGTTCAAGACCTATCGTGGTATGGGCTCGATTGATGCGATGAAGGCAGGCTCGAAGGATCGCTACTTCCAGGATGGCGAGGCTAACGCAATGAAGCTCGTTCCGGAGGGTATCGTAGGTCGAGTGCCATTCAAGGGTTCGTTGGCAGAGACTGTATATCAGCTCGTTGGCGGTATTCGTGCAGGTATGGGTTACTGTGGCGCACGCTCAATCGAGGAGTTGCAGAAGGCACGCTTTGTGCGTATCACCTCGGCAGCGGTAGTTGAGAACCATCCACACGACATCACCATCACTCGTGAGACACCAAACTACTCTCGTGGAGAGTAAATGCAAAATGCAGAATGCAAAATGCAAAATTAAAAATTAAGAATTAAGAATTAAAAATTAACTACAAATTTCATAATTAGAGATAGCGAAAAACTAATTTTTAATTTTTCATTTTTAATTATGAATTTAAAAACAAAGTTTTTATGAAGCAGGATATGATTGTTATTCTCGACTTGGGAAGTCACGAGAACACCGTAGTAGCTCGAGCTATTCGTGCATTGGGCGTATATAGCGAGATTTATCCACACGACATCACTGCAAAGGAGTTGCAGGCGTTGCCAAATGTTAAGGGCGTAATCATCAATGGTGGCCCTAACCACATCATCGACGGCGTGGCTATCGATGTATTGCCAGAGATTTACGAGGCAGGCTTCCCTGTAATGGCTGCAGGTTGGGACAACG
>JAEIGA010016989.1_pt1 | contig 11077 bp, 20 predicted proteins | sample 9270691 | NCBI WGS metagenome assembly JAEIGA01 (sample SAMN17057246, study PRJNA624740) | gut metagenome | biome: biome; isolation source: fecal sample | host: Bos grunniens | place: China: Xizang | collected 2019 | reverse complement strand
GTATTTGTTATTTTATTATATAAAAAAGAAAGAACCTAGATTATCTTCTATCTAGATTCTTTATATATGTATTTGTTTTATTATTTATTCTATTTATATATTAAGTATTATGAAAGCATTTTCGGTTTTCCCCCCCGCTTTCGCCGCCTTATGTTATCGCCTTCCTATAGCTTTAAGTATCTCTTCTAGTTGTCTAGCACTTAACATACATCTTGTATATGGACATACTAGTCGACCACAGCTTCTATATGAATATTCACAAAAATCACACTTGTTCATAAACTTGCCCGTTCCAATCTTCATAATTTTGGATATTTAAAAACTTATTTATCTTGTCTTCCTGTATCTGTTTTATTTTATCTTCAGAACATAATCTATATAAATCTAATTGTCTTATATATAAATCCATCATAGCTTGTAATTGATAATATTCTAATATTATATTTTCCGCATTTGATTTTTCTGGATTTAATGGATTATATTTATCTAAACCAAAACGTAAACTTTTACTTACAGCTTGTTGGAGTTCCGCACATTCTTCCATAATAGTTATAGCAATACAATCATTCACTGTCATGTTTAGTTATCCCCATATTATATATTTGTCTCATATAAAATCCTGTTCCTATATGTTCTTCGAGCATCTCTACTTTATCGCCTTCGCGCTTTTCTAAAGTATAAGAAATACCCTCTAAATCTGTATTTCGATCACGCTCGTATTGTTTCACATATTCTAAATATCTTTCTATATTCTCTTTACTAGTAGATTTTATAACATCTTTACTATCAAGATTTTTTAATATTAATCTGTATTCAATTGGACTACTCATATTGATTTACCCTTTCTTATATAAATAATGTAGTTCTATTTATGTCTTCTATAATTGTACTTTTGTTTCCTTCTTGCTTTATTAATGTCCACTTACAGCAATCATTATAGATGTTACGATGCTTCTCTATGTCTTTAGCATCATGTATTAATATAGACTTATTTATCCCATTTCTATTAGTTATTATAGCATTATAAAATGTCTCTGTAGAACAATTTAATATCATATAACTCAGTCTCACGCCTTTTCTACGGATTCTCTGTCTATGTAGATTACTTGCTTATTTACCGAAATATTAAATAATTTATCTAATACAGTATTCTTTAATCTATATTCCACAAATTTAATTCTAGGAACATCACTTTTTGAAATATATATAAATTCAATTTCGCTAACTGATACTTGTGGATATCGATATCCCGAATCTTTGTAACAATATACATAATATCCATCTATATGATTTAAATATGTATGATGGCCATCTATATGTCTAAGTGGAACCAAATCGTGAGATTCTTCTACTTTAGCTACTACGTAATTAGCTGATGAGTTTTCATCTACTATACTACGTCCTATATCTCTAACCGACATATAAAATAAAATTGAAATTGCAGAGAGACATACTAAAGTAGTAACCGCGATATTCTCGTAATTTTTATCTAGCTTTTTGTTTTTCTTGTACATATTTAGACAGAATATAATATATCCCAAAAACACACAAACTGATATTACAACTATAGCTATAATTGGAAATAAGCCTAAATCAATATTTAAACTTTGCGGCATTGTTATCGGCCTCCAGTGTTATAATCTGAAATACGAACTAAATTCCATCCATCTCTATAATAGAGTTTAGATGATATATATTTAGCTACTAGTGCAGATTTCATAGTTGGTGAAATATATACTCTATAACCATAATTTCGCCAAGCTAAAACTTCTGCCATAGTCATTACTAAATCATATTTCATTTGATACAACCTCCATTTCTGCACTGACAGTCGCCGTTTGCAAATGTTTCAGTGTCTCTAACGGTAACTGCATTCCAGTCATATTCAGCGTCTCGTTCCATTTCGCTAACAAATCTTAACATATCATTAATAGCCCAATGATAGCCGGCTTCTCGGCCTCTTTCAAAATCAGTATTGTTATCACAAGAAGTAATTCTAGTTTCGTATTTACAATGTGAACCAAACTGCTGAATCATCTTTAACAGTTTTCTATATTTAACTACATTTCGATCTCTCATTGCAAGTCTATTACTCCTATTCGCCAATTCTAATACTAATGCGTCATACATTGTATCTTTAGGACCATTCTCTTGATGGTCTAACATTCCAATAACTCTCGATAAATGCTTATTAGTCATTTTAGAGATTTTAATTTTCTTTCCATTTCGCATAGTCCAATACTCAGAGCCATCATCTAAAATTTCAGTATTAATTCCTACTGTAATTGTTCTCTCATCAGCATAAGTTCCCATATATATAGATCCTCACTGTTCTTCATATTCATATTCAATAGCTTTAAGCTCACACCACTTTAATAGCCACTGTTCTAAGCCGTCTTCTCTATACTCTAAATATCTAGTACCCACACTGCTAAAATCAAAAGCATTCTCTTTAGGATTCCAACTTAGCTTAGCAATAACAAATACATGTGATTTGTCGTCACTTAATTTTGAAACACTAAAATGATATTTATCATAATCTTCACTAGGAGGGTCTCCTAAAAACGCGGGTTTTGTTATTTTAAAGTCTTTAAATCTCATTTTTAAGCTCAACTACCTCTGCGCCTTCCCCAACACACTCGAGACAATCTATATACATGTGTTTAGAGCAATCATGACATTCGCTATTAGGGTCTTTCCAAGGCTGAGGATTATCTCTACTAATATTAGGTTTGGCTTTAACAAAGCTGTCGCTATTTGAATCTGTTTGCGTCCAGTCTATACTATGATGTTTAGGTTTTTCTTTATATAAAGAAGCGCAATCTGGACAAATATCAAAAAAACCATTATCTTTGATAGGATAGTGTTTCCAGCCTTCAGCTTTTGCTTGTTCTCTAGCTTCGCTAAATGATGAAGCCGATTTAGAGGACTTACCACAACTATCGCATTTAATTCTATGAATATACTTTGTAGATGAAGAGAACACAAACAATAAAGAAAATAAAACTATCCACCATTTATCAAAATTAATAGCTATTACAGCAAACACAGCCACTACAGCTATATTATATAACATGTAAAATGAATTATTTTTCATCGCAATATCTCCAATCTTAAAGCGGTTTAAAATTATTTGCAGGTAATAACACCCAAGAATCATCTTTATAGATTAAAAATTGTGGTGCCCCATTAACATAGCAAATATCATATACGGTCATAATTTTATCTATGTTTAAAAATCCAGGAGGAGAATATCTTAAACTAAATGTTCTATTATTAGACACTTCTTTAACTGTCATATTAGAACAAACTTTTTCAGAATGATTAGCTTTTGACACAGAAGTGTCTTTATTTGGTGGAGGTGGTAATTCTCCTTCTACACTTTCAGGTTGATAACCAGATCGTCCAAATAATTTTAGAAATTTTGGATTCATACTATATCTCCTAACATATTTAAAAATTCTTCTTCGGTAATAATTGGAATACCTAGCTCATTAGCTTTTTTGTTTTTAGATGAGCTGCTTGTAGAATCATTATTAATTAAGTAGTGCGTAGTAGAAGTTACGCCACCTACAGGTTTTGCGCCAAGACTTTCAAGTTTAGCATTTATAGTGTCTCTAGTGAAGTGATTCAGTTTACCTGTAACAGCTACATTTTTGCCATTAAATGGGTTATCTGATATTTCAACTTTTTCCTCTTCAATGAAATTAAATTCTTCGCCAAGTTCTTTTATTTCATCTAAATGGCCCTTAATATAATCACTAATCTTTCGTGCAGTTATTTCTCCCACACCATCTAAATCAGTCCAATTAAAATCCAATGCTCTAGAAATAAAACTTTGGAAATCGTCGAATCTTGCAGCAATGGTTTTTGCAGTACTGAGTCCAACATCAGGAATTCCTATAGCTGTAAGAAAATTCTCAAATTTAATATTTCTAGATTTCTCAATAGCTTTTAAAATAGATAATACTGATTTTTGTCCTAATCCTTCGATACTAAACAATTTATCTTTATACTGGTCTAAGTGATATAAATCTTTAAAACTATTTAAATATCCTCTAATAATAAACTGCTCTAAAGTTTTTTCAGATAATCCATCAATATTAGCACAATTGCGACTTACAAAATATGTAAACTTAGAAAGCAATTTGGCTGGGCAGTCTGGATTTGTGCACATTAAGAACTTACTTCCTAACTCAAACCTGCTTTGCCCTAAAATTATCTCTTCAGTATCAGCTCCGCAACGAGGACAAATTTTTGGAATCTCTAATGTATCACTTTGTGTTAAATTCTTATCTATATTTGGAATAACCATATTTGCTCGATATACAGTAATCACATCACCTATACCAAGTTTTAACGATTTGATAATAGATAGATTATGTAATGAAGCTCTTGTGGTTAATGCTCCATCTAAATCCACTTCGTCAAATACAGCCACTGGAGAAATAATACCACTACGACCTACATCCCAAACTACATCTCTGAGAATAGTCTCATAAGTATCATCTTTCCATTTAAGAGCTAGTCTACAGCCTTCATGATGCCCTGTTGCAGGAAGTGATTTAGAATAAGATTTACCAGTAAATTCAAATATAAGACCATCTACTGGAAATCTATAAAATTCAGGTTGCATAGCTTCAACGCAGTCATCTACTGCACCGAAACATCTCTCCACTGTTTCAAATCCAAGATAATCTAAATATCCAAGTTCATCCCATTTAGAGTCAAATAAATCATCTTCGTCATATAAATCTGAAACACATTCAAATACAACATAAGAAAGATTTCTCTGCTTAGTAATATTTGTATCAAGATTTCTTAAACTACCTGCAGCTAAATTACGAGGATGAGCATATGGCTTACTAAGAGTACTATTTATCTCATGAAAACTAGACCAAGGAATTACGCATTCACCACGAATTTCAAGATAATCATTATATGGAATAGTCATAGGAAGATTCTTAATCATTTTAGCTTGTTCAGTAACATCTTCTCCAACTAAGCCATCACCACGAGTAATTGCTTGTTTAAATTTACCATTTTCATAAATACAGACTAAAGTTAAGCCATCAAGCTTATAACTACAGTAAAAATCATGGTCTTTCACAAATTTTTTAATTTTATCTACTTCTTTAGTCTTGTCTGCAGATAACATTGGTTTACTATGCTTAATTTTAGAAAATCCATCTAAAATTTGTCCTTGAACTTTTCTGGTAGGACTAATTGTCAAGTAAAAACCTGTTTCTTCCTCTAATTTAAAAAGTTCATCATATAATTCATCATATTCTTTGTCACTTATGCTTGGATTGTCTAATACATAATATTCATGACAGTATTCAAGCAATTTGTGAGTCAATTCACGAATTTTATCAACTTTTGATGTCATCTTGCACCTCAATATGTAAAATTAAGCTTAAAATATAGCCAGAATCATCCAGAATTGAATCTGAGACACTTAAATTAACAATTTAATTAAACTAATGCCTAAATATATGAGGTCTCTAAACAATAATTCTGAATGATTTAAGTAATTATATCATTTTCTTCCTGGTTTGCGGTTTTGATTTACTTTTTGTCTCAGATTTAGGCTTTTTCGGCTTTTCAGATTTTCCTGATTTCTTATTATCTGTTTCAGGCACATCTTTTTTAGTCTCCACTAGATTATTTGAAGGTGTAGTCCAAGTAGATGAGTAAACTAAAGTATCAGAGTAGTCTTCCTCAACATAATCTTTCAATTTGGGAGGTTTGCCTTCACTGTATACATATTTATCATAATCTAACGGAGTCTGTTTACTCTTAATTTTCTCTAGAGAATTAGTTTTAGTGTCTAGCTTATACAATGTATATATGTTTGTGAATTCATTATAAGATACAACATAATGTTTACCAGTATAAGACACTAAATGAGTAACAGCTTTCTCGTTTTTTCCTAAATTCTTGTACATGTATTATTCCTCAAATCTAAATTATCAATGTCGCAATGTCGAAGTCTAAATAATCTGATTTAGGTTCTATTTTAGTTTCTTCAGATACAGTTTCACTGGAAACAATAACTGGAGCAACTACAACTAATGTCTTACGCTTTTCAACATCATTGAAATCATATATAACTCTTATAACCTCAAACTTATGTCCATCAAAAGCGATGTTTTCACCAACTCTAGGAAGACAAGTATGCTTTATAGAGCTACACAATAATTCATTATCTCTAGAATTATTCTTATTACCAAGTATTAGTGAAAAATAAACCATATGATATTACTCCTGATTTAAATTGCTTCTACAAATCTTATAATTTAAACTTGATCTGTCTGCAACTTGAATAGACATCTTGCAAATATTAGGATTATTTAAACAAGCTTCATCACAACTATCTGCTAGTTCACAAGAAAAGCAGCATGGATTTCCTTTGCCCTTTGGGCATGAGAATAAGTCACATTTGTATTTAATCAATTACAATTTCCCCTTCTAACTAAATTTGTAACATTTAATTATTTAGTTATACGGTGTAAAAATTGCATATTTACAAATTTAAAATCTTTTGACATTGTAGAATCCATTCTGGAAAATTCTCTCTAATTTTCTCAATTGCAGCTTTTGCACCAGACGCTGTATAGTATCTAATACCTGAATCTGGATTGGATAGTTCACTTAAATTTTGACTGTGCGTATAAAAGTGACTATCTTTATGCATGACTCTAAACTGACCATATTTAACGTAATATATTATGTATTCTTTAGGCTCAGTGTCTTTAGATTTTATACTTGTTGAATTAACTGCTTGTACCTTATTAGAAGTTTTAGCGTTAGGAACATATGCCGTTATGTTTATTGATGAGCATGCTGGACATATAGGACCTATTATATGTGTACTAAATATAGCTCCACAATCAGAGCATCTAGAATCATAAACTGCCATTAAAACACCCCATTAATTCCATGTTTTAAACATAAACGTCGCATCTTATGTAATTCACCAGTAACTTGTGAAGTTGTCATATGTAATGTTTTAGCTACGTCCTTATTAGTACTTTTAACGTCAGACATAAATACGTTTGCAATTTTAAGTTGAGTATCTGTAAATGGAATATAATCTACAATTGATTGAATTTCTAAAGTAGATACGAAGTCATTATCTTTTTCGTCATATAAAACATTAGCAAAAATCTCACATTGGTCTCCGTCGCTATCCTCTCTTCGACTAAGACTACCTTCATAAGATACAAGCATCTCATTGGTAATATATCTACATTTGTATTTATATGGTTTTGAAACAGCATACATTTTTCTATGTAAACAAGTAGTGAAGAATGTAATAAACTTAATATTTTTACTTGTATCAAATAAAGACATAATTTCAGCAATGCAATCTAGTGTCTCAGAAGCTTTATCTTCATCTGATAAATTTGGTGCACAATATTTATCTGTCATAAAAATTGAATTAATTTGACCAAACATCTTGTTAAACATTGCAGCAATGCAAGCATTTTGAGTTCGCTTATCATTAATAATGTTTGCTGTCTTATATGTATCACATAATTCTTCAGGTGAAAGCTTTCTTACCTCATCTGTAATAAGTGGTTTTAAAAATTGTAATTGTTCGCATAAAACTGGTGAAAATCTTGTACTCATTATGTATTACCTTCCTAATATGTTTTAATATCCTGTTATTTTTCTATTAAAGCTTGTACTTCTATGTAATTAGTCTTCACATTCCCAATAGTTACCTATACATTTATATGAACTATTCCATACATCATGTATTTGACCATCAACTATAGCTACAATGTGATGTCCTCCAATATTAGCTACAATTCTGTCTGAATATGTAAATGGATATTCTTGAATCTCTTCACAAAATTCTTGGCCAGTATATTTCTTACCATCTGATTTACGAGGCTGTTTACGTTTTACCCAGCCTTTACTAGCAAGATATTTATCAATTAACTTTACATCGCCATCATCATAACCTGTCTTACATTGCATTTCTGCCATTTCCATAACAGTTTGATTATAATCTTGATTAAGTGCTGTACATACAGCTCTAATAACGCAGTCTGTAGTTAATTTGTTTTTAGGATTTGCATTATAGTAACGAAATGTTTTAGTGTTTGGATATTTATCTTGTCTTTTCATAATTAAACCCTCATAGCTTCCTTAAATTTTTTAACTATAATGTCAATATTAGTTTGACCATAATAATCAATTGGATTTACTGGAAGTACTCCAGACTCGTCGTAAAATGGATTAGTTATCCACATATGATTGAATTCAAAACCAATTTCACTGTACTCTCCACAATGTAACTCTGCACGACGTCTAATTTCATCTAAAATTTCTACATTACATGTTGCCATAAATGTAACCTCCTTTATTTTATGATTCTATTATATCACAAAACAAAGGAGATGTACATAGTTTTTTTAAAAAATTTAAAAATTATTTTTTATTTTTTGTGGTGGGGTTTTCTTTTACTACACTAAGTATAATATCATCTCGTTGAGTGACTGTATCTCTATCGTCCAAGACTAATACATATTTAGTATTTAAATTAATATCTTTTGAGTTATATACAAATAAGTTTCCTGATTCATCTTCAAATATCACGTTATTAACATGATTTGTTTTTGCAATTACTGTTACTGCATAACTTCTGCCTTGTTGAAGCTTAAGCTCTTCAGCTGCAGCTTTTTGTGCTTGACTTTGAGTTTTGGCGATATGTATACATACTACGCCAATTCCACAAACTAATGCGATTGAAATAATAATACTAATGATTGCCTTTACGGTGTTCTTTTTAATTTTAAGTTTCTTCATAATTTAACATCCTCCGATTTAAAATTAAGCTGCTTTTGCAGATACGAAATCTACAAATTTATTCATAAGCATAGGATTGAAAGTTACTGTAAGGAATTTGCTTTCTGCAGCATTTTCAGTAGCTTTAACATCTTTATGTGTAATATAATCTGAATATGCGTTTGCCATTCCCCAAACTGTACCTTTAAAGTTTTGATTATCCTCTGCATTATAAATATGAATTAACTTTTGTTTTTCTTCGTCAATCTTCTGTAACACTCTATCAGTTTCATTACCTTTAAGAGACATTGCAAAGAACTGGTCTATAATGTCATTTGGATTTTTTGACAATTTGATATTTGCTAAGTTGTTAGCATTTCTATTAAATTCATCCATGTAATCTGCTACACCTGAAAGAAGTTCTTGAGCTGCAGTAAGCTTTGACATCATGTTTGAACTATGAATAATTTCAATACTATTGTTGCTGTTACGAAATGCCATAGCCATTTGATTTTGACACACAAGTCTTAAAGGAACAATTGATGTTTTAAGAGAATATCTACCATTGTGGCTATTCTGCAAGATTACATATGGTGTTAAGTCATCACCTAAAATATTCATAGTAGGTAAAGATGCAATAACATATATCATTCCTGAAGCAGTTTGTCCAGCTTTTTCAAATTTAATATTATCGCTGATGCTATCAATAAAGTCAAAAGCTTCTGAGTTCTGACAAATTGTATATCTATCAGACACGTCTCCAAGAACTCTGTCTTCACCATTAATGTTAGCTACAGTAGCTACTCTATTTGGAACTATAATTCCACTTGCAGTAATCATAGGTTCTGTATGTACTTTGTAATCTAAACCTGCAGTAGTTAATACTTCTGAAATAGATGTGCTTCCAGTTACGTCTGTACCAATATTTCTCCAAGTTGATGTTCTCATTTTGTTTACCTCCAAAATTTATTTTGTGATTACATTATACACTATGTGAAATAAAATGTACATATGTAATACTATACAAACATAGTTAATGTTATTTGTATATTTTTGACAAATAATAAAGGCTACGCTGATTTTCAGCATAGCCAATATTATATACTATATTAAATTTTACCAGTTTACGTATATATCAATTGTACCATATGCACAACCTGTGTCATATACTTTTCCAGGTCCAAGTGAAGTTTGAACCACTGAACCTCTACTTTTATACGATAAATCAGAAGCTAATACAATATAACCTTCTCCATCTCGTATCGTACCATCATCTGCAACATGTCTTCCTGGAATTTTTAATCCTGGTCCTGGAAGAACTTTTTGAGAATACCAAGTTTCTCTATGTCCGTTATAATACTTAACTCCCATTGAAGGGGTTAAAGGATTTGATGTTACGTTGTAAGATTCACTGTACTTTAATTCAATATTAGAATTAGTACTTGTCTCTTGTGTCTTTTTCTCTGTTTTTACAACTGTATCGGTTTTTGTTTCTTTTGCGGCATCAGAAGTATTTGCTTTAGTTGTTTCCACATTTTCAGTTTCAATTTCTGATGTTGATACAGGTTTTTCAGATTGCCCCTCATCTATCGATGTATTGCTTTCGGCTGTTAATTTTTGGTTCATAGTCTCTATTTCGACTGTGTAATATTTAGTGCTCATCTCGTTAGATAACAGCTCAGCATTCTTTTGCGAATTTAAACTTAAATTAGATGGCATACTTGCACTTGAAACTAAAGCAAATAAAATAATAGATAGTATGACATTAATTCTGTTTATCCTCGCAATTGTTTGCGATTTCATGTTCTAATTTAATTTCTCCTTAAAATTACAAGTTTAAGACTATTATTTAATTGATACCTCCATCTGTCTTATAAGCTTATCTATTTAAACTATATATTATACAATTCTATGAATAATATAACATATAGAATAGAACTTTACTAATATTATTTAGCTAATCTGTTGAGTTTTTAACTAAAAAATAAAAATATCCGTCGAAGCTTCTGTTAACCAGCTTGCCCCAACGGTTATATTATATATTGTATATGATTTAATTATAAAAACTTAAAATATTGTAATCTGCCTCACTACCAGTGCTATTAAATGTTGTCTCTGTTGACGCTTGAGATAAGTTGTCTATACCTGTTGAATACATTATCGTAACTATATTTTGTGAGAACATTGAATAGTGACTATCTGGAATAACCGGGTCGTTTGTATTATATAATTCTATTGATAAATCGTACTGTCTGTTTGCCCCCAAATTAAACATGCT
>JAEIGA010016988.1_pt1 | contig 11077 bp, 13 predicted proteins | sample 9270691 | NCBI WGS metagenome assembly JAEIGA01 (sample SAMN17057246, study PRJNA624740) | gut metagenome | biome: biome; isolation source: fecal sample | host: Bos grunniens | place: China: Xizang | collected 2019 | reverse complement strand
TTTCTGTTTCATTGAAAGGAATCCCTTTCTGCGTATTGTCATCATCGCTTGAGCATGCTGCAAATAAGGCAGCAAAGGCTAATAAATAAATTACTCGTTTCATGGTTTGTATTGTTTAAAGGTTAGTTTTCTTATATATTGTCAACATCTACCACCTTGCCACCGGCGCGTGTCCCTTGGGGGTTATTTTACCCAACCCATCTTGCAGGCGAACTCCCATATTACCATTCCACCGGTAACCGAGACGTTGAGTGAATGTTTTGTTCCAAACTGCGGTATCTCAATAGAGCCGTCGCACGCATCCACCACCTGCTGCTGCACGCCTTTCACCTCGTTTCCAAGAATTACAGCATATTCGATGCCCTCTTCGACCTCGAAACTCTGCAAAGGGATACTCTCCTCGACCTGTTCAATTGAATATACGCGGCATCCCTCGGCACGCAGAGCCTCTACTGCCTGCATGGTATCGGCATAATATTGCCACTCTACGACATCCTCGGCACCCAATGCAGTCTTATGAATCTCGGCCGCCGGTGGTGTGGCGGTTATTCCACACAGCAAGACGCGATGCACACGGAAGGCATCACTTGTGCGAAAGACAGCACCTACGTTATGCAGGCTTCGTATGTTATCGAGTACTATAGTCAATGGCAGCTTATGGGCGCGAACAAATTCGTCGCGCCCCATACGCCCCATTTCGGTTACAAGTTTTTTCTTCATCGTGTTATACGAATTTGCTCCAGTCGGTGAGTCGCATATCGCCCTCACGCTCAAATGTCGCGTGCATTCCGAGTGCAGCTGCTACATTATGGCTCACATGACCGCTCTTTGCAATCTTAAGATAATCCCACAAGAGCTGCTTGTATGCAGGATGTGCACACTTCTCGATAAGCAGTCGGGCACGTTCATCGGGTCCCTTTCCGCGCAAGTCGGCTACACCATATTCTGTTGCAACGATGTTGACATCGTGCTCGGTGTGGTCGGCATGGGTAACCATTGGAACAATAGAGCTTATCATGCCGCCCTTTTGTGTCGAAGGACAGGTAAATATAGAGATATAGGCGTTGCGTGCAAAATCGCCCGAGCCACCGATACCGTTCATAAGACGTGTACCGCAGATGTGTGAAGAGTTCACACAGCCGTAGAGGTCTACCTCGATAGCGGTATTCATCGCTATGATACCCAAACGGCGAATTATCTCGGGGTGATTGGATATTTCACTGGGGCGAAGCACAAGTTTATCGCGGAAGAAGTCGAGGTTGTCGTATACATGGTCGAGACACTCGCGGCTCAACGAAAGCGAGCATGTACTGCCGGCCTTCACGCGTCCAAGCTCCATGAGCTTTATAACTGAGTCCTGAAGTACCTCAGAGTAAAGATACAAAGGAGGTATTCCGTCGCACTCCTCGAGTCCCTTGAGCACAGCATTGGCAACATTACCGATACCGCTCTGAATGGGCAATCCTTCGGCAGGGATGATGCCACGCTTCATATCCTCGAGGATGAAGTTTACAACATTCTCGCCAATCTTGCGTGTCACATCGTCAAGCTCCTTAAACACCACAATCTCGTTTGGCATATTGACCTCGACAATACCCACGACCTTCTTTGGGTCGACCTGCACATAGGGCTTGCCTACGCGGTCGTCGGCCTTATAGATGGGTATCTCCTTGCGATAAGGAGGGTCAACCGGCTCATAAACGTCGTGCAGGCCAATTGTCTTATGATATACGTTGCGCTCAATTATTATCTTGTCGGCAAGGTTAGCCACTGTCTGGCCAATTCCGCCGGCTGTGGTAAGATACACCTTACCATCGTCGGTAATGTCGACAGCCTCGAGAATGGCAACATTCACCTTACCCATAAAGCCATAGCGCAAGTCCTGTGCCATGAGCGATAGATGAAGGTCGGTGTATGTTATCTGCTTGCCGTTTATGGCTGTACGCACAATTGGGTTAGAGATGAATGGTGCACGAAAACGTATCGCCTCGGCACGTGTAAGGGCACCGTCGATGGCATCGCCTGTTGAAGCACCCGAATATAGGTCTATTTTAAATGGTTTGCCTGCTGCATGAGCCTCTTCGGCACGTTTGGCAACCTCGGGAAGAACTGTCTTGGGAGTTCCCGACAATGTAAAGCCACTTATACCTACACCATCACCATCATTAATATATTCGGCAGCCTCTTGTGCCGTCATTATACGATATGCCATGTTTTATCTTTTATTTAATTAATACTTTCTGTTAAATATCTCACTGCTTATGAATGCCCGCTTTGCTTCGCTGCGTGTCGAGAGAGAAGGTTTGCAGTCATGTGCCACCGGATTCGACCGATAGGGCGACGGCTTCTCCTCGGCTATGGCTTTTTTAGGGGCAGGAGCCACGCGGGGCTTCTCCATATAGTTCTTATCGCTGTTTTTGTCCCTGTTCAATATGTCTTTGAATGTGGGGAATGTGGGTGCAGGCCCCAAGTCGCCGGCGGGAACCTCTACCTCGGGGAACACCTCGCCCATAGCTTTAGGCTGCCCGCTGCGGGCACTCTTCTCGAGTTTTTCCTTGGCGCCACGTACCTTGAGAAAGACGGCTACGCCAAGCAATATCAATGGGGCATATTCTATCAAAAAATCCATATCGGTCTATTTTTCAAAAAAATGGGTAAACAGCTCGTCGAACTTTTCGCCACGGGTGAGACGGCCATCCTTGAGCGAGATAATCTCGATGCGTCCCTTTGCACATAGCTTGTTGTCGGGCAAACGGTATATATTCTGCAGACAGACGAGTTTAACGCCCTCGCGCTTCATATCTATTGCAACCACAAAGCGGTCGTCGCCACGCAACGATACCTTATACTCAATAACCGCCTTTGAGACCATGAAATCGATGCCCTCGTTGTGCAGTTTAGAGAAGCTGACACCTTCGCTCAACAGAAACTCGTGACGGGCGTGTTCAAAGTAATGCTGATAGTTGGCATTGTTCACAACACCCTGTATGTCGCACTCATAATCGCGCACCTTCATCTCGTAACGGAACAGTTCTCTATCCATAAAAAAGTAGATTATTGCTAAAGTTATGTTGCGAAGATAGGTTTTTTCTATAAAAATTTCAAATATCAGAGAGTTTATTAAATGAATAAGAAAATATTTATCAATTTTCTGCGTATCTTCGCAACATATTCACAAATCTCAACAAACAAAGTGGAAAACAAAAAACTATTCATAGAGACTTACGGTTGCCAGATGAATGTAGCCGACAGCGAGGTAATCGGCTCAATTCTGGGCATAGCCGGTTACGAGGCGTGCGACGACATTGCAGATGCGCAACTCATACTGCTCAACACCTGTTCAATACGCGACAATGCCGAGCAGAAGATTTATGGCCGACTTGACCAGCTGAACGCAATGCGCCGTGGCAAGGAGACCCTGATTGGCGTTGTAGGCTGCATGGCCGAGCGAGTAAAAGAGGAGCTTATACAAAAATACAATGTCAACGTAGTTGCAGGCCCCGACAGCTACTTGTCACTGCCCGAACTTATTGCACAAGCCGAACAGGGACATGCCGCAATGAATGTGGAGCTGTCGACAACCGAGACCTACCGCGATGTCATCCCCTTGAGAATATGCAGCAAGAATGTATCGGGTTATATATCTATTATGCGCGGATGCAACAACTTTTGCCACTACTGCGTGGTACCCTACACACGCGGACGCGAGCGCAGCCGCGACATCCAGAGCATACTCAACGAAGCCGATGACCTTGTAGCAAAAGGATATAAGGAGATTATCCTTTTGGGACAGAACGTGAACTCGTATAACTTTATACAGGAAGACGGCACAAGCATAAACTTCCCCGAGTTGCTGCGCCGAGTGGCACGCCGCGCGCCCGGCACAAGAATAAGATTCACAACATCGCACCCCAAGGACATGAGCGACGAGACACTGCACGTTATAGCTGAAGAGCCCAACGTATGCCGTCACATCCACCTGCCCGTACAGAGCGGCAGCAGCGAGATGCTGAAATCGATGAACCGCAAATATACCCGTGAATGGTATATCGACCGCATAGATGCCATACGACGCATTGTGCCCGACTGCGGCCTTTCGACCGACATCATTGCAGGTTTCTGCGGAGAGACCGAAGAGGACCACCGGCAGACACTGTCGCTTATGAGATACTGTGCCTACGACGCAGCGTTCATGTTCAAATACTCGGAACGACCCGGCACATTCGCAAGCCGCCACTTCAAGGACGACATTGAAGAGAGCGAGAAGATACGCCGCCTGAACGAGATTATCGCCCTGCAGCAAGAGCTGTCGGCACAGCAGAACCGCAGCTGCATAGGCAAGGAGTACGAAGTGCTTGTCGAGGGCATATCAAAACGCTCAAAAGAGCAGTTCTACGGACGCACCGAGCAGAACCGCACAGCGGTATTCGACCGTGGCAATCACAAAATAGGCGACTTTGTAAAAATCAGGGTTGTAGATGCAACAGCAGCCACACTCTTGGCGCAATTGGTTGAATAATAAACGAGAAAATATAATAAATAATCAGGCTGATCGAATCCGGTCAGCCTGATTATTTATTATCCGATATCGGTTACTTGCCGTTATCGATTCTGTCTTTCAGACGCTCGGCGTAGCTCTTCTCTTTCTGCAGAGGCATCAACACCCACAGAATAACATAGGCTACAGCACCACAGCCACCGAAGATAAGACACAAAAGCGCAATGAGACGTACAATCTTTGCATCCCATCCGAAATACTCGGCAACACCTGCACAAACACCGGCAATCACCTTGTTTGAAGAACGATATAATTTACCCATAGTTGTTTTTTGGTTTAAAAATTTGCGCTAAGATAATAAAAAAACATCTTTTTTATGATTAAAATGCATAAAATAAACACCATAGGGAGTAAAAATCCTCGAAAAATTCTATTTTTAAGCCTAAATGTTGTATTTTTGTGCACATTTTAGGTAAAATGTGCTTTTATAAAAAGATATCCCCGACCAATGAATAAAATTGTCCACACAGCATGCCCCGTATGCGACAGCAAGTCAATTACGAAACGACACACCTGCAAAGACCATTTTGCAACAGGGGAGCTCTTCGACATATATGAGTGCAGCGACTGCGGCTTTGTGTTTACACAAGGCATTCCCCATGAGAACGACATTGCGCCCTACTACGCCTCTCCCGAATACATCTCGCACAGCAACACACAAAAGGGACTGCTCAACAAGCTGTTCCACATTGTACGCGGCATGATGCTCAGACGCAAGGTGAGCCTTGTAAAGAGACTGACCCTGCTGCGCAAGGGCAGACTGCTCGACTACGGCACAGGCATAGGCTACTTTGCCGACAAGATGAAAAAGGCGGGGTGGACGGTTACGGCTATAGATAAGAGCGAACAGGCACGACAGACGGCCAAAGAGATGTTCGCACTGGACGTGCTGCCACAAGAGGCTCTGTCGCAGCAGAAGAGCGGACATTTCAACGTAGTGACACTATGGCATGTAATGGAGCATATTCAGGAGCTCGGTGCTTTCTGGGACGAACTGCACCGCATACTGGACGACAAGGGCATTGCGATAGTAGCCGTACCCAACTGCTCGTCGTATGACGCCGAGTACTACGGAGAGAATTGGGCAGCGTATGATGTTCCGCGTCACCTGTGGCACTTTACCCCCTCGACAATAATGAACATCGCCCAAAAGCACAATTTCATATTGGAGCGATGCTACACAATGCCTTTTGACGGCTTTTATATATCCATATTAAGCGAAAAATATAAGAAGAGTTCGTTTGCGACATTGCGCAGCGTGTGGAACGGCCTGCTCGGCTGGATTGCATCGTTCGACAAAAACAATGCGAGCAGTTCTATAATTTATGTATTCCGAAAAAGAAGATGAGCAAGAAGGGATTCAAGATACAGACACTCAGCGTATACATGAGCACCACACTGGTACTCATTCTGATGGGTATGATGGGAATACTGTTGGTTGTTGCCGACTCCCTGTCGGGGCAGATACGCAAAAACATAACAGTATCGGTAATCATCGATGCCGACACCGAAGAGGAGAACATAAAGAAGTACAAGGAGAGGCTCGACAAAAGGAGATACACTGCAGAAAGCAAGTATATCTCAAAGAAAGATATTCTTGAGGAGCAAACAATTGAATTGGGTGCCGACCCTACCGAGTTCCTTGGCTACAATCCCTATGAGCCACTCATAGAGCTGTCGCTGCATCCACAGTATGCAAACAACGACAGCCTTGCCAAAATAGAGAAACAGCTACTGAAAGACAAGGGTGTGACCGAAGTCATATACCATAAAGACCTTGTGGGAGCAATAAACAGCAACATCAACAAGATAGGAATCGCACTGCTTGTGCTGATGGTGCTGCTGTCGATAATATCGTGGTCGCTTATTGGCAACATGGTGCGCATGTCGATTTATTCGAAACGATTCCTGCTGCACACCATGAAACTTGTTGGAGCCACATGGGGCTTCATACGCCGTCCGTTCATTGTACAGAACATGTGGATTGGAGCGCTGTCGGGACTGTTTGCCAACATCATATTGGGCAGCATGCTGTATGTAATAGCCACACGCGAGCCTGCAATAGTGACACTGCTCGACATCGAGCATCTGGCTCTGGTGGCATTGGGCACCATGCTCTTCGGTGTAACAATAACGGTGTTATGCGCATTCCTGTCGGTGAACCGATTCTTGCGCATGCGAGGCAACGACCTCTATTTCATTTAAAAAAACAAATTTTCTGATATGGATAAAAAACAGTTCGCATTCGAAAAGAGCAATTACATTCTGCTTCTCATTGGAGTGGTTATCATCATTGCCGGTTTCATTCTCATGACAGGCCCGGGATCGACCGAGACTCATTTTGAGCCCGACATCTTCAGTTTCAGAAGAATAAAGCTTGCCCCTGCAATATGTTTCGGCGGATTCATATTCGTTATATATGCCATTATGCACAAGGGCAACAAGAAACTGAAATGACAGAGAGAAAAATTAAAACATAAATAATAAGCACAATGACAACATTAGAAACAATCATTATTGCTATTGTAGAGGGACTTACCGAGTTCTTGCCAGTATCCTCAACCGGACACATGATTATAACACAGAACCTGTTGGGTGTAGAGAGTACCGAATTCGTGAAAGCCTTCACCTTCATCATTCAATTCGGCGCCATTTTATCGGTGGTTGTGCTCTATTGGAAGCGTTTCTTCAAGCTCAACAACACCCCGGCACCCGAGGGTGCGACCGCGTTCAAGCGTTTCTTGCACAAGTACGATTTCTACTGGAAGCTGTTTGTTGCATTTATCCCTGCAGCCGTATTGGGACTGCTCTTCAGCGACATGATTGACGCGATGCTCGAGAGCGTGACAGTGGTTGCCGTGACACTTATCCTTGGTGGCGTATTCATGCTCTACTGCGACAGAATATTCAACAAGGGCAGCGAAGAGACCGCACTCACCGAGAAGCGTGCATTCTGGATTGGTATGTTCCAGTGTATCTCAATGATACCCGGAGTATCGCGCTCAATGGCGACAATAGTGGGTGGTATGGCACAGAAGCTCACACGCAAGGCGGCAGCCGAATTCTCGTTCTTCCTTGCCGTTCCCACGATGTTCGCGGCAACACTGTTCAAGATGCTTAAGATTTTCATGGAGCCCAACGGCATGGAGATTCTTAAAGAGAACCTTGGAACACTTATAATAGGTAATGTGGTTGCCTTCATCGTTGCAATGCTTGCCATAAAGTTCTTCATCAGCTTTGTGACAAAGTATGGATTCAAAGCATTCGGATGGTACAGAATAATTGTAGGTGCCATTATACTTATAATGCTTTTCACCGGACATAACCTACAGATTGCATGATGGATTTCACTGCCGGAGAAATAGTACCCATGTACAAGCCCTATGGGTGGACCTCGTTCCAGATTGTGAGCAAGGTGCGCTACATCCTGTCGCGCCATTATGGAATAAAGCGTTTCAAGGTAGGACATGCCGGCACGCTCGACCCCCTTGCAACAGGAGTGCTGCTGCTGTGCACCGGAAAGGCCACAAAACGCATTGAGGAGCTTCAGAGTCACACAAAAGAGTATGTGGCAGGCATCAGGCTTGGAGCTACAACCCCCTCGTTCGACATGGAGCACCCCGTAAACGCCACCTACCCCTACGAACATATAACCGAGGAGATGGTTCTTGCCGCACTCGAGAAGTTCACAGGCACAATAGAGCAAAGGCCGCCTCTCTTCTCGGCATGCAAAGTGGACGGCGAACGCGCCTATAAGCTGGCCCGCGACGGTAGCGAAATAGAGCTCACACCCAAGACAATTAAGATAGACAACATAGAACTGCTGAGCTACAACCTGCCCGACATAACAATACGTGTCACCTGTGGCAAGGGAACATACATACGCTCCTTGGCACGCGACCTTGGCGAAGCACTCAACAGCGGAGCCTACCTGACATCACTCGAACGCACACGCATAGGCGAGGTAAAAGCAGAAGATTGTATAAAACCCGAAGATTTTCAAACATGGCTCGAAGAGGCCACAAAAACAGATAAAGCCCTATGATGGACAATGCCTTCTATACAAATTTTCATCAAATGAAACTGTCACAGTTCAAGTACAGAATACCCGATGACCGCATTGCGCTCTACCCCGCTGCTTGTCGCGACGAGGCACGCATGATGGTTCTCCACCGCAAGACCGGTGAGATTGAACACCGCATCTTCAAAGATGTAATCGAATATTTCGACGAGAAGGATGTATTTGTACTCAACGACAGCAAAGTGTTTCCCGCACGTCTTTATGGCAACAAGGAGAAGACAAATGCAAAGATTGAGGTATTCCTTCTGCGCGAGTTGAACGAGGAGTTCCGTTTGTGGGACGTGCTTGTTGACCCTGCCCGTAAGATACGTATCGGCAACAAGCTCTACTTTGGCGAGGACAATTCAATGGTAGCCGAGGTTATCGACAACACCACATCGCGCGGACGTACACTGCGTTTCCTCTACGACGGCCCACACGACGAATTCAAGAAGGCTCTCTATGCATTGGGAGTGGCACCGTTGCCCGATGACTTCAAGCGTTTGCGCAAGGAAGAGCCCGAGGACCTCGAGAACTTCCAGACATACTTTGCAAAGAAAGAGGGCTCGGTAACAGCATCGTTCGCCGGCCTGCACTTCACACGCGAGCTAATGAAGCGCATGGAGATAAAAGGCATTGAGACAGCCTATGTAACCATGCACACCGGCCTCGGCTGCTTCCGCGAGATTGATGTCGAGGACCTCACAAAGCACAAGATGGACTCGGATTTGATAAGTGTAGACACCGAAGCAGTGAACATCATTAACAAGGCCAAGAGCGAGGGACGTAGAATATGCGCCGTAGGAACATCGGTACAGCGCGTATTGGAGACAGCAACCCTTACAAACGGCATGCTCAAGGAGTATGACGGATGGACAAGCAAGTTCATCTTCCCCGACTACCAGTTCCAAGTAGCCAACAGCATGATAGCAAACTTCTACATGCCCTACAGCACCATGCTTATGCTCACAGCTGCATTCGGCGGCTACGAATATGTGATGAACGCATACAACGTGGCATTGAAAGAGGGTTACCGTTTTGGCCTGTATGGCGACGCAATGCTCATCATCGACTAATGGGAGAAGAGACAATATACCTGAGCCTCGGAACAAACCTTGGCAACAGACAACAGAATATAATATGCGCGATAGAGGCTCTATCGCGCATATTAGGTAATCCCCTTGCCGTTGCACCGACAATAGAGACCGAGCCGTGGGGGTTCAGCTCTACAAACAAATTCCTGAACACTGTAGCTGTTTTCAACACCACATTGTCGCCACAAGAGCTGCTCGAAGCAACACAACAGATTGAACGCACCTTAGGACGTACCGCAAAAAGCACAGACGGTGCATACAGCGACCGTCCTATCGATATCGACATCCTGTTTTACGGCAGCAGAACGGTAAACAGCGAAAGCCTTACAATACCCCATCCGCTGATGCACCGGCGCCGCTTTGTGCTTGAGCCGCTGGCTGCCATAGCACCCGACATGCTACACCCCACACTGAACAAAATCGTGGTCGAACTTCTGGAGATTCTCGAAGATAGATAAACTTTTTTGGCGACGACAGAATAAAACCTTATCGAAATTACGTAACATAGCCGTTTGCCAGACAAACAGCGTAAATAGCACATTTACAAGTTAAAAATAATTATAGCACACAAAAAAGAGAAACATTTTGCTACAACATAAGCAAAATGTGCTTACCTTTGCAAACGATTAGAAGAGTGGAGAGATTTGGCTGCTTGCAACCACGATAAAAAATGCTAAAAGTAGGTGTCGAACAGGGCATTATCAACACACACTTGCAACACCCCTGCACCTGCCACAGGCTTTTTTCTTTATACAAGCATCCCACGCCACTCTTTACACGACAAAAGAGAATATTATTAACCGCTCCTCCGGCAATAAAATAAATCTGCGCCTCAGGAGCATAAAACACTATCAAAATGGGATACTTATTTACATCCGAATCAGTTTCTGAGGGACACCCTGACAAGGTTGCCGATCAAATTTCAGACGCAGTCCTTGATGAACTGCTTGCCTTCGACCCCACTTCGAAGGTTGCTTGCGAAACATTGGTAACAACCGGTCAGGTAGTGCTTGCAGGCGAGGTAAAATCGACTGCTTACGTTGATTTGCAGGATATTGCACGCCGAGTGATAAACAAAATTGGATATACCAAGAGCGAATATATGTTCGATGGCGACTCATGCGGTATATTCTCGGCAATACATGAGCAGAGTGCCGATATAAACCGTGGCGTGGAACGCGAGAATCCTATGGACCAAGGTGCCGGCGACCAAGGTATGATGTTCGGTTACGCAACTAACGAGACCGAGAACTATATGCCCGTATCACTTGACCTGTCACATCTTATCCTTACCGAGCTTGCCGAGATTCGTCGCGAGGGTAAGGAGATGACCTATCTGCGCCCCGACTCAAAGAGTCAGGTAAC
>JAEIGA010016987.1_pt1 | contig 11077 bp, 17 predicted proteins | sample 9270691 | NCBI WGS metagenome assembly JAEIGA01 (sample SAMN17057246, study PRJNA624740) | gut metagenome | biome: biome; isolation source: fecal sample | host: Bos grunniens | place: China: Xizang | collected 2019 | reverse complement strand
TTTCATACAATCAAATGTAATTTTGTGAAATGTTAAATACAAGTTAAAAAATTTTAAATGTTAAAATTGAGTTATAAATGCCGAATTCGGAGAAGGTGTTAAACAGAAAGGTATAGGTACTTATAAAATAGCCCCCCCCCTCCCTATTTTAATACAGGTAATTAAAAATTGGAAATATTATTGTATATGGAAATGATTTGATTTTTAAAGTCTTCTATAGATAAATCACTTTTCATGATGTTTATTTTATTTGTAGTAATTACTACGTTTCCTTCAATATATCCTTTAGAGCTATCTATTCTATCTAATGAATATTCCTCATAATTTTCAGGAATTAATCCTGTATAATAATCTTTATATTCTTGTTCTATTAAGAGTTTAATAATATATTCTTGGGTTAAATTGTATTCTTTTATAGAAGTGCTTCCTCGTTGTCTATGTGAAGATTTTTTATATAAAAATTTTGCAATTGTTTCTTCTTTTGATTCCGATTTTGATGAAATCGTAGAATTATTTGTTCTATAACCACGCTCTGTTAATATTGCATTTTCTGGAACTAAATCAGTTACTATACTATAATTTGTAATTAACTCAAAAACTTCTTTTCCGCAAGAATTCTTAATATCTGTAAAGCTTCTAGATATATTGTTACTGTTTTCATTTCCGTTTACTTTTCTTGCGATTTCTTTTTTAGATAAATCTTCCGTTATATTATTTTCTATACAGCGTAATAAAAAACTTTTTTGACTGTTAGATAAATTTTCATATAAAATAAAGTCTGGACAGTCTATGTGTTCTAAAATTTTATATCTATTATAATATCCATTAATCGTATGATTTTCTATCTTTCCTATTTCCTCTAATTCTTTTAACATTATTCCAATATTCTTTTTTGCAAATCCAAATTTTTGATTTAATTCTGCAGAACTAAAATTAGAATATTTATCTTGTTCATAGGCATTAAGCACAGCTAATAAAACATTTAAATTTCTTTTCATATATTTTTATATTTATGTTATATACAACCGTATTCAAATATAAGGTAGGGTCATAATATTAAGAAACAATTTAATCAATTATTGTTATTATGGTGCTATAATTTAAATATTTTTATCTTTCAGTTCAATGTCTGATTATAAAATTTACGAGAAGTACTTACGAGATAGCCCACTACACCTTTAATCCCCCCACCATTATTGACATAAAAAACAAAATATTCATTTATTTAATTTATTAGATTTATGCAAAAAGATTTAGAAGCGTTGAAGTCAGCAAAGTCTGAACTCGAAGCAAGAGCGAAAGTTCGTGAGAGTGAAAACTATGATTCTGGTATGCCAGTAGTAGAAGGTACTATCCTTTCAATCATCGGATATAAAACCGAAAACAAAGGTCAAGCAACAGAATACACTAATTTCGTGAATGAAGAAGGTGCGATTTTGTCTGATAAGCACATTGGCAGAAGAGGCAACGGACTTGACTTGGAAGGTGATACCAACTTGGCTCGTACTTTGTCCTTTATGGATGAGGTAGACAAAGCGGAAAACCCAATCAAAATCAAGATTGTGAAAATCCTCAGCCGAAAGGCACTCTATGATGGCAGAGAAACTTTGAATAACTACTATGTTATGCAAAGACTCTAAAAGTATTGGGAGAGATTATTCTCTCCCATTTTCCTTGTAAAATGCTATGAGAAAGTCATGTAAAAACAAGGAAAAACTTTATACTTTCAAAGTTTGTATGAATGGATATTGGTTTCAGAAAGACAATGGTGTAAAAGAGTTTTTTGATAAAGATTATCATCTTTATGGAAATGCTTTTATCCTTGTAAAGAAGAATTGTCTCGGTTCATTTGAACTTTTGAGAGTTGTACCATTGAATAATGGGTAGAGAAATGAGAGGAAGAGGGCACTTACATCAGCAAGCTTTTTCTCATTTTTCTTAGATTTTCATTTTGAACTCATATTGGAGCTACTATAATACCAACTTTGGTTAGTAATCAGCTTTTCAATTAGCTTCAATATGAGTTATTTTTGTTTTATTTTATAGTCAGCCGGAGACTAAAAAATATCGGATTATTATGAAATCAATTAGTTATCCTAGAAATAGGCGTGGTTAACTAGGGATAGACCACCGAAGTGAAAATGACCTAGCTTAAACAGCGGTATGCCTGGTGCTTAAAGAAGGTTGACCTTGAGCAAGTTGTAAAAGAAAGTGCTTATCCGAATAACGTTCCATTTACGGAGAAATAATATAACTGGATTTCATCTTAGTCGCGAATAAGGTGAAACATTCTTTCTTATAGGTCGTAAGTATATGTACGGCGTCTAGACTATGAGAAAGAGTGCATATTAACGCATATACTCTCCAGTGATCAAGTTGGTGATCCATTACATAGTAATGAGTAGGTTCGAATCCTATCTGGAGAACTTATCCCAATTCCTAGGGATTCAGCAAAAGGGGGAAGGTGAGGCGCAGCCAGGTGCGAAAGTGAGAGTAAGACTCATAGGTCTATCTATGCAAAATTGGGAAAAGATAGAAGTGTATTCCTGAGAAGACTGAGAAATATACACACTTTTAACTGAATATTAATCATAAAAATCACACATATGAACGCATACAAAGAACAAGAATACGTAAAAGAACTTAAGAAAGTTAAAAATACATATCCTATGGCACAACTTGATGAAGAAATTCAGAGAGTTGAGAATATTATTTCTTCAGCTTTAAAAGAGTTTGAATGTTACATAGGCAAGCAAGGCACTTACACAACTATATTCAGAAAAGAAACCAGACCAATTATAATAACTAAGATTGAATGGTTTAGTTCAGAGGATGTAATTGTACGCATTGAGTATCAAGATCGTCCTGGTTTTGATAATGTGTATTTGAAAGAAGTTAAGTTGGAGGATTAATTCTTCCAACAACTCGGTATTACACTGTGAGTATAAATAAACGTGTACGTTTTACTGGAAAGACGAATTGATCCAGAGGTAGCTAGTAGATACCAAAAACAGTCTACAAGGTGACAATCTATGGGCGAACAGAGGATTAGCTAGTTCATAGTACCAGCAGATCGATTGTGAATCGTGTTCAGTTACTCTTGCTAATAGAGTGATACAATGCTGAACTAAGTTGTAGGTAATAAACTTGAAACCTTCATTAATCATTAAAAATCACACAAATGAAAGGATATATCAACATTACAAATAGAGAATTGAGAGATCTTCCGATTGAAGAATTAATCTCATTAGAAAGAGATACAAGATCTGGTTTAGCAGTAAAACATGAAGATAAATGGACTCAGATTGACAATTATATCCATTTTGATAATGGATTATACATTAGCTGGATTCATGTAACTCCTAATGAATGGAGAACTGCTAAGTATCTCCATCAAGAAGATAATAAATTATTTTTCGACTGGAATGACTCACTACTTCAGAATTACTTTTCCTATTTATTTAGAGATATGGAGAAAGTAATTGGTCTAGTAGACAAGAGCAGATTATGGTTTACTAATTCTGAAATTAATGAACTTGGTGATAAACTTAAAAATTTAGCAATATGAAAGAAATAACCATTAAAATTCAAATTATTGATCCAGAACAAAATAAGAAAATCTGGATGAGACTCGTATCAGACGCATTTGACTGTGGTTTAACTGTTGAACTTGCTGATTTTCTGTTAGAAAATCCAGGTTTATCTATTCAAGAATTAGATAGACAATTCCGTAATGAATGGGACATTTGACCCTGTTTTTTCATCATTTTATATAAGGTTGAAACTCCTGCTTCAGAGGAAGCGAAATCCATCATATGAGAATAGCCTTGACGGGGCATGGTGGCTTTAAACAGATATTCTCAATAAATAGATTATTAACAATTAAAAATAAATAGATCATGAAAACAATTGAAATTATTCAGAACAACGTAGTAGACAATTCATTTTATGTAAACTTTGATTGTCTTAAGTTTATAAAAGGTAATCGTAACGTAATTAATTCACCTCATATTACTGCTATAGAAGAAGCAATGCATAGAGGTGATTTTATTCCTCCAATTATTGTAGATGTTAACACTCTAACAATTATTGATGGACAACACAGATACACAGCTGCTTGTAATTTATGGAAGAAAGGTTTACCATACAATTTAAATATTATCTTACATAATTTTGATAATCCACTTCTTGCTGCTATTAATTATAATAGTAAATCAAAGAAATGGTCTACTGATAATTATGTAGACGCTTATATTGTAGATGGTCGTAAGTCATTTGAACTTCTTAAAAAATTCTGTGCAGAACATATATTATTTAGCCGCAGAGGTTTTGGTATTAACAATGTTAATTACCAAGGTGCAGCACAAATGTTAACAGGTGTACCTTGTCAAGGTGCTATTCCTAAAGGAACACTTGTGATTACTGAACAACAATGTATTGATGGGGAGAAAACTTACGCACAATTAGAATGTTTGGTAAATGCAACTGGATGTGATGCTATTGTTTCTCGAACTCATATTCTTGCTTGGATGGAAACAAAAGATATAATTTTAGCAAAAATGTCTTTAGACAAATTTGCTGAAAAGATGTCAAAATATTTTGTAGCTCCTTCAGTCTCTGTTAAAAAAGTATGGATTGCTGAATATCTTAGAGTTTTAATGAAATGAGAACATTTACAATTCCGGAAATAAGGGCACATTTTAATGGTGTGCCCTATTCACAATACAGTCCAATATTTATTGCTTTATTAGTACGGAATAAAATTTTGGTTAAAATGACAAAGGATAGATACGCATATGACTTAAATATGTTATCATCTGATGTTATAGTGTTAATTGTTCAAGAATGTAAAGAAAAACAGCTTGGATATACTCGTAAGTATAATGGAACCCGTAGAATTAACTCTAAAATCTAAAACAAGAAGGATTAATGGAGTACTATTAAATGTAGCACAGTTAGTTGTTCGTAAAGGAGAATTCCTAACCTATTTTAAAAATAACAAAAACCTCATACTTTCTGAACAAGTAGTTAATGTAATTACTAAATTAAGAAGTGCTGATGATAAAAGAGAAATATTAGCTATTGATTCTCATCGTAAAGATAAGTTTGAAGAACAAGCTAATTGTTTTAATGGTACATCATCAGATAACATATTAATGGGTAATTACAATAACATTGCATTTAGAACGTATATTAAATATCATTAAAACTATGACATCTTTGATTCATATCATGGTGCCGAACAATAATTCGGACCATCAGGGAGTTATTGAATTTCTCCGAGAAAGAATTGTAAAGTATTTCGGTATTAGAAATGCTACTTATGATTCACATTATCCTATTGTTCATCTTAATTGTGAAGTTACAGAAGACGATCTTGTATATCTTAAGAATGACAAAACGGCAGAAAATGTTAGGTTTACTGTTATAGTGGGATATGAGGACTCCGATAATGTTAAAGGCGATTTTATATATTTAGGATAACCTATTTTCTTCATAAATGTAGTTCCCTTTGCCTGTCTCAGAAGCATAACTTCTGGGATGGCAGAGGGTTCTTTATAAATTCTAAGAATTATGAAAGACAGAATATTAACAATTATATGTACAATATGGATATTTCTTATATTGTATGTATTTAATTATATATTTGTATAATGGAAAAGGCGATAGTAATAAAAGATTTCAATAATGACCAATTAGAATATCTATTACAATATTTAATTAATAGAGATTATAAATGGTGTCATAAAGAACTACAAACTATTGGTGATATTAAATATTTTGGAAATGATAAGATAGAAGTATTGTATCTTGATCCACATATCTTACGTTATTCCACTGCAAAGTATTTAAGAGAACATCTTCCACAGTATGAAGTAATAACATTAAATGATTTACAAATGAAGAAACAAGATATACAATTGGGAATGGTTGTTGAATACCGTTGTGGTAAGAGAGCTTTAGTCATTTCAGTTAATGACGAAATACTTTTCAGTGATAATGATGGCTATATGCGACTAAAAGATTATGACAATGATCTATTAGTTATTGATAGACATAACGACTCTGATAATTGGGATATTGATAAAATATTCAAGGTTACTCTTGGATGTTCTATTGATACTATGTTAAATGGTAATTTCCTCAAGCTTCTTTGGGAACGTCAAAAGGAAGTAGAACTGACAATGGATGAAATTGCCGAGAAATTTGGTATACCAGTTGAAAACTTAAAAATAAAGAAATGAGAACAGTAATTGAAGTAAAGAATAATCTAAAAGAAATTCTAACATTTCTTGAAGAAAAAGGTTACAAGTGGGCTACTGGTGATTTGCCTATTGTGGGTATAAATTGGGATAGTAAATATATTATCGTAGAAGGTAAGACGCTATACCACAGAATATTTGGAATAGAGTTAAAAACAATAACATTCGAACAATTTAGAAATCAAATTGATATGAAAACAAGTAATATATTACCAGGTCATAAACTGGTACTTGAGAATGGTAATGTCTTTGTAGTTATGGAATACAAAGGTACAAAGATTGCATTTCCTGAAGGTAGTAGTCGCACCATCACAGCATTGGATGACCTGTGTGAAGAAGACATGAGTCCGAAAAAGAACATTTCTCGTGTTATGAAAGTGCTTAATGCTCTTAATATTCCTATCTGGGAGCGTAAGCTTACTAGAGATGAGATTAAAACTGGTTTTACAATGACAAACGAAAACGGTGTTAATTATCTAGTTGTTAACAACAATTGCGATTTGAGAATTATGAACACAGAACATTTTGTTATTGGTCCAAAGTTGTGTGACATTATGAATGAGGATATAACTCCAACTGATTCAGATTATGCTGCAATCATAGAAGTTAAAGACAGAGAAGGTAAAGTTATTTATAAAAAGGAACAAGTATGAAAATACACGGAATTGAATTAAAACCAGGAATGGTTTTAGCTGATGATAAAGATAATAGAGCTATAGTAATTCCGCATAAAAGCAGTGGAATTGCATTTGTATCTTATGATCAATGTTGTTCCTGGTCGGCTGATCTAAATATGGTTCTTTATGGAAAACTTAAAGAGATTCGTGATATTCCAAGAGGAAGTTCTTTAACAGACGGAGAAATACTATGGAAAGAAACTAAATATCGTATCAATGACGGTGTTGAGTTAGACGAAGAACAATTCCGAAAAGAAATTATGACTTATTCTGGAAGAGAAGTTCGTGTTCGCGTAATTTAACATTTGTTAACTAGGTTTACACAAAGAGAGAATATATAATTGAATTGTGGTTAACAATAGCCACAATTCTTTATAGGATGCCTCGGTAGCTCAGTTGGATAGAGCAACGCTTTGTAAGTGTTTATTCTATTTAATTAGCTAATGAGAGGATGGAGGGATAGCACGTAACTGGAAGCGTCACAGTCTTCTAAACTGTTTTCTTTATGAACTTGTGGGTTCGAGTCCCACTCCCTTCACTAATATTAGTGCATAACTTTATTAATTAAAATTTCCCATATATTTAGTTTAATTATTCGAACTATGTTCGTATATTTGTATATAGATAATACAAAATATTAACAGACAAAATGTTCGAATTATGGCAAGTAAATGGGAAACTGAAAAAGAAAATTTAGAAAGATTAATTAATGAAGGTGTTTCTTATGAAGAGATAGGCAGACAATATGGTTGTACTGGCGCCAATATTAAAAAGACAGCGTTACGTTTAGGTATTGAGTTAAAAGCTCGGAGAGCCATTAATGAAAATGAAACCTTTAATAAGGGAGTAATTAAAGTAGATAAAGCAATATGTTTGAATTGCGGAAAAGAATTTCCGAAATACGCAAGTAGTAATGGGATATATTGTTGTCATAAATGTCAACTAGAATACCAACACAAAGAAGCTTATAAGAAAATGTTGGAAGGAGATGAATCAATAATGCGAGCTAATTATACTCCTAAAGCATTTAGACAAGATATTATTGATGAACAAAATGGTGTCTGTGCTATTTGTGGTATGAAACCAGAATGGAATAACAAACCATTAGTGCTTATTATTGATCATATTGATGGAAATGCTGCAAATAATAAACGTGACAATCTACGTTGTATTTGTCCTAATTGTGATAGTCAATTAGACACCTATAAATCAAAGAATAAAAATGGTGCTAGAAGTTATTATCGTTATCACAAATATGATAAAGAAACTAAAATTGGAAAATAAACAATCGTTAAATATTAGAAATATATGACCATAGTAAACGATATAAAAGATAAAAACCATGATAGAGATTACAAACGAATGGAAGCCTATATATGGGCATGATAGTTTTGAAAAGTTTCAGAACTTATCTAGCAAAGATAAACGAATCCATCATCTTATAGATGGTGGTTGTCTTCCTATAAAAGAAGAAGTAAAAGTTTATCGCAAAGAAGAGAATATTGTAGTTGCAGTTCGTACAGTATCATGGAAATTTGCAAGAAATAGATTTTTTCCAAAATCACATTGTAGAATCGTTGCTACTGTAACTCCTAAAAGAATCTTTAGTGATAATATTATTGAAGCAGGAAGATATTTATCAAGATATTTAGGATTCTCAATAACTGTTCCTATTAATAGAATAGTATTCAGACAAATAATTAATAAAGGTAAAGAGGCTTATGATGCATTTCTAGAACAAAATCATAATGACTTATATCTTCCAGGTCCTGTTACTGATATTAAAATATTTGTAGAAGGCGATGTAAAAGAATTTGCTGAAAGAATAAAGATAAATCATGAGCTAAGAGACTTGTATGATCAAGCAGTAGCTCTTGATAAGAAAATCAAACTATCTTGGTCTGATCGCAAAATTCATGATTTACACATGAAATGGACTGAAGAAATTCATAAAATTAAATGTCGTAATTGTTCTACGGAATTAATATGGCAAAATATTCCACCTCTTCCAAGAGAGATTGAATTGCTAAACTCAGAAATGAGAATTGCAGAAGAAGGACATAAGATGCACCATTGTATTTATACTAATTACCTTAATTTATTAGAAAGAAAGAATAAAATTGCTTTTCATGCTAATGATTTTACAGTAATGTTTGATGTGGATACTAATGGATGTAGATTTAATCAAGCGTACAAAGCTTGGAACAAATCTCTTTCAGAAGAAGAAATGAATTTTGCTAAGTCTTTAGTAACCATTGCTAATAATATAGTTATATTAAATGTTGAAAATATTGCCCCAACTCAAAACTATAACACCTATCAACATAATGGAGTGATAGATGATGATTTTGCATTTTAGAATTATTTGAAGACATAACTATAGAGTAATTAGTCTGTGAAGATAGATTACTCAAATGACCTCGTAGCTCAGCTGGTAGAGCACTTTTGAGCTACGTCTTGCATCCTGGGCAGGGCTGGTTGCTGCACCGGACTTTTAATCCGGCTGGATAACATAATTTCCACCAAGGGTTCGAATCCCTTAGGGTGCACTTGATTTTATAGTTTGAATACTAGTCGAACCTATGATTTATTTAATTTTATTTGGATTGAACAATATTTATACATATTATAGTTTATAACTAATAAATTAATAATATGAGTAAATGGGATTCAGAAAAAGAAAATTTAGAACAACTTATAAATAATGGAGTTGCATATGAAGAGATAGGTAGAAGATATGGTTGTTCAGGAACTAATATCAAAAAAAGTTGCAAAAAGATTAGGTATAAAATTACCACAAAGACGAATAATTAATGAATCAGAAACCTTTAATAAAGGAACTGGAAAGAAAAAATATTGTTTAAATTGTGGAAAAGAATTACCAAATACAGCTAAAAAATATTGTTCTACTGATTGTCAACATGAATTTGAATATAAACAATGGATAGAAGAATGGAAATTAGGTAATAAAGATGGAAAAATCGGAAATTGGGGACAAATATCAAATCATCTAAGAAGATATATCTTTGAAAAGTTTGATAGTAAATGTTGTAAGTGCGGATGGGGAAAAACTAATCCATATACAGGCACGGTTCCATTAGAAATAGACCATATTGATGGTAACTATGAGAATAATTCTGAAGATAATCTTCAGTTATTATGTCCAAATTGTCACTCTCTGACTGAAACTTATAGAGGGGCTAATAGAGGTAAAGGAAGAGGTATTACCTGGTTACCTATTGGTAGTGCTAAACAATAATATTTAACTTTGTGTGTTTTACGATTTATAAGTGGTTAACTAACTCAGTCTGTGAAGATAGAGTTAGTTTATTTAATCTTGGAGAGCTGCTAGGATGGTGGACTAGCGCGAGTCTGTAAAACTCGTACATTAGAAACGGCGTGAGTTCGAATCTCACCTCTCCAACAATAACAAGTGAGTCAGCCCATTGGCGGTTTATCTTTTACCCACATGAGACCGAATATTGGGAACGGGTGCGAAGACTTTAAATGTGTAGTTTAATTCAGCTTGTTAATATGGGATTGAAGCTAACTTAGTAGAAGCGCAGCTCTGAAAAAGCTGAGGATCTGGAGCGTAACCAGACTTTCCCACATGTTTCATGGTATTTTATTTTAAGGTTAATAACTAGAGTTTAACGGTTCGTGAGAATAGTTCAAACTATTTACAGGATAACAACCTGTCTTTAATAGACAACATATACTCTTCATCAGAGTAGTCAATTCGCAAGGATTGTGGGTATGAACTCTATGTTGTCTATTTTAATAGTACACAAAAACTTTTATATATGGTGTATATTGGCTAGCGGTCGAAGCCGCCAGATTGTGGTTCTGGTACATTAGAAACATCGTGAGTTCGAATCTCACTATACACCCGCCGTACAGAAAAATAGATTATTTTATTAACTAAAATTAATGTAAAATGAAGAAGTTTTTTCTTATGATTATGATGGCGCTGTTTACAGCGTCTATGACTTCAGCACAAGTGCATGAAGGTAAAATGTTTGACAACATTTACACAACTGTAAGTGTTAGTGGTGTACTTCCTACTACTGATTTTCAAGTAGGTACAACAGAGTTTCGTAAAAACTGGAGACCTGAATTCGGAATCGAAGTAGGTAA
>JAEIGA010016986.1_pt1 | contig 11078 bp, 7 predicted proteins | sample 9270691 | NCBI WGS metagenome assembly JAEIGA01 (sample SAMN17057246, study PRJNA624740) | gut metagenome | biome: biome; isolation source: fecal sample | host: Bos grunniens | place: China: Xizang | collected 2019 | reverse complement strand
TGTTATGTTCGGTGTGTGAGTCCGGCTGTCCAGCCTGCGCATGGCTACAGACCGAGGGCGGACTACTTAAAAAGCAAGTGGGCGAGCCTTTCCTTCTTTGCAAAGGTTGGTTGACTCGTCCACTCGTTTTGGCTATTTGAGAAAAATATTTTCTACCAACCCCTTATTTCTTTCCATTGTAAGGAACAGCAGGGCCTACGTAGTAAATCTTCAGTACGTTTTGAGAGCCGTAAACGCTGCCCCACATGGTGTAGGAGTCGCAAATTTCTATTTCGATGGAGTAGATGTCTCCTTCTTTGGAAACAGTCATGGTGCCCTTGTCGTAAACAGGCATCCACTCGTTGTCGGCAGAGGCAAACTGCATAGCTTGGTATTTGACAGACCAGGTGTTAGCGCCGAGTGAGCCTAGCTCAAGCGTGCCGGTGTTGATAAGGGCAGTTTGGATGGTGGCCTTAGGAGTGAGGAACTGATCGTCGGGTGTGTCAGTCTCTTGCTTCATAAAGTAGAACTCTGTGATGCCGTTCACTTCGCGGGTCTGCAACTGTACGAAATCGGCCTTGGAGGTTACTTCGCCGTTGGGGTCAATCACCTTGAAACCGTTGGTCTTTTTCTCTGCGGGGATGATGACCTTCATGTCGGCCACTTGGGTGGCTTCGCCGAAGTATTCGCCGCTCAGTTTAGTGCCGTCTTCGAGCATGGCGTCAACCTTGATGAGCACCTTGCCGTTAGAGATTTGAGTGGTGATGGTACCGGTGGTCTTGGCTGTGCTTTCAATTACCTCGGCCTTCTCATAGTCGACGAGGCGCAACGTGTAGCTGTTGGCGTTTTGAGCCAAGTCGATGGTGCCGGTGTAAAGCTTGGCTGCAGAGAGGGTGAACCAAATGGCGTAGTCGGCCTTGAGGAGGTCTTCTGCGTTGGTGGCTTCTACATTGCCAAATGCAAAATCTACCGCACCGCCGGTGGCGTCGGTGGCAGTGAACATGGCGTTGATGGGAGCCTCGCATGCTTCGCCGCCGGCAGGAGTTACGGCCATGGTGTTGCTGGCTTCGTAGCTCTTGGTAAATGCGCCGGTGTAGGCAATGCGGAGTTCGTCGGTGCCGAGAATGCCTTCGAGGGCCACGGTGAGGTTGCGCCCAAATTTGTCCTTAGACACTTTCAGCGTACCGCTGGTGAGGGTGGCGTTCTCAGTGCCTTCGTAGCTGATGCTGAGCCCCTCTACGGCGTCGGCCAGGTCTATGCTTTTGCCCACCAAAGAAGTGGGGAGACTGATGGTGATGGCAGGCGCTTCGCCGGCGGCAAAAAGCTTGTAGCTGTTAGTGCCGTTATTGCCTTCCATTTCTTCTGCAGCGGTGATGTCAGTCACGGTGCGGTTCAGCTCATATTGGTTTTTGAGCACGGCGGGAGTGTATACAGAGAAGCTTACGCGCTCCACCTCTGCCACTTTGTATTCTACGGTCGAGCCGTCAGCTTTGTGGACCGTCATAATTTCAACTTGTGCCGAGGCTGTTGAGCATCCGAGGGCCACAAGTGCTATGAGTGCTTTTATTTTGTTCATCGCTTAGCTACTTTAAAGGTGTTCTTATTAGCTGCCTTCACGAGGTAAACGCCTTTGGGGAGATGAGAAAGGCTGATAGTGCCGTTTCCTACCTGGCTCTTGACGAGCGCACCGTTAGTGGCATAGATGTTTACATATTCGTCGGCAGCAACGTTGCCTAAGAGAATGGTCTCCTTGTCAAGGTAAGTGTACTCTGCATCAGCGAGAGCGTTCTCAATGCCAACGGGCACTTCGAACATGGCCACTACGGGGCCGGTCCATTCGCCGGTGATGTTGAAGCCGGCATCGTCTACCACGGCGATGTCAATCTTGTAAACATTGTCGCCTTGGTGCACGAGTGATACCGTACCGCCGTATGCCGGAGCCAGACCATCGGCAATCATGTAGCTGCCGTCTTCAATGAAGTGGAACCAACGCGTACCGCGCAGGTCGCCGCCGTCTTCAAAGAAACCCCTTCTCAGGGCAAAGGGCTTGTAGTATTGAGCGTAGTTCTCTTCCATCACAGAGTATATACCGCTGGGGAAGAAACCGCGGCCCAGCTCTGTGAGCATGTCGATGCGGAAGATGTCGCCACCATGCTTAGCTACGAATTCGTCGCGACCAGAGGGCGAACCGATGTCAAGGTAGTAGCGGCTGCAGCCGTTGATGTCGTCGGTCTTCCATACGCGGGCAGTGTCAATGCCGGCCAAGTCGAGTTCGAGGTCTTCTTCCAAAGTAGAGATAACGGCTTTCTTCTCGTCGTCAGACTGGTCGATGATGCGAGTGATAGGGCCTTCGAAAGAGCCTTTCACCGTATAACCATCGTCGGTCTTAAAGTCCACGTCTATTTTGTAGTTGCCGTTCTCCAGTTCGTCAATCACCACCGTACCTTCAGCCATGAAGCAGTAAGAGAAAGAGCCGTCAGCTGCGTGGCGTTGGCAGAACGTACCCATGATGGTGGTCATACCCATGTAGTCTATCTCCATACCCGGGAACCACGTGTTCTTGGCAAAGCTCTGAGCCATGGTATAAGTGCCCTCTTTCACTTTGGCATTCTTCGGGTCGCCAAAGAGGATGTTGAAGAGGCTCAGCTGCAAGCAGTGGCCTACTCCTGTGTGGCTGCCGCTCTCTGTGTCAAACTCGCAGTCGTAGAGGTTGAGGCGCAAAGAACCCGTGTTGCTCTGGAAGAGGTTGCCGTCGTAGTAGCCCAAAGAGCCGATAAAGTTGAGGTCGAGGTTCTCTCTAATGCGGGGCAATACGCCCTGATTGCTATTGGTCTCCTCGAAAGAGGGTTGACCCTTGAATACAAAGGTAGTAGTCTTTCCGTTCTGGTTGATAGAACCCTTGATTTCTGTAATGCCATTGCTGTTGGTGGCTACGGTTACGTCGTTGTTGAATTCGTATACTTCAACATTCCCGTTTGCGTCTAAGTACATGGCGTAGCAGTATTCGTTGTGGCAGGTAAATTCCGTACAAGCATCGCTCAACTTGTAGGTGCCGAGGGGAATCTGAGGAGGCGTAGAAGGAGCCGCGTAGAGGTCGAAAGCCACGCTCCATCCCGGTTCGTAGAGCTCGATTCCACCGGTGTTGGGGTCGTATTTGCTCTGTACCGAAGTAGCGATGAAGTAGTAGTTACCAATACCACCATCTTCTGCATAGAAAGCGCCGGCCAGATGAGTGAGGTCAACGTTGGCCCCACCGATAAGTCCCGGGTCGATAGTCACTTTAGGCTTCAAGGCCTTTGTGAATTTCTGTTGTGCTGACATGCTGAATGTGCAAGCCAGTACAAGGCTGAGGAGTAAAGCTATTTTTTTCATTTCTTAAAAATTTTGATAGTCTGTTGTTGGGAAATTTTGATGAGGTAGACTCCGGCAGGCAGTCCGTTGAGGCTGAGTGTTTGCTTGTTGCCTACGGTGCTGACCGGTGCTTGGAGCTGGCGTCCGCTGTGGTCGTAGAGTTGCAGCGCGCTCTTGCCGCCTTCTACGCTGACGGTTTCGTTGTCGAGATAGTTGAAGCGGAGCTGACCGGCGGTGGTTTGCCCAATGGAGGTGCCTACCGGCTCAAAGTAGAATTCTGCCACGTCGGTGCGGGCATAGGCGGCCTCGGCTACGTCCGACTTGACGAGCAACTGATCGCCCTCAAAACTGATGGCGGGCTTGTCTGTCAGCGCGAATCTCACTACGCTCTCGTCTACCAGCTTAATGGCCAGTTGCGATTGTGCAGTCGCGGCTATCGGCAAGAACAGCAGGGCTGCCAACAGGGTGCGTAAAATTTTCATACACATATTTATATTATATATTGGTTTGTACCAGCAAAAGGACAAATCCTCTCCCCGATTGGGGGAAAGTATCTGTCGCTGTTGAAATTTGTGGCAAAATTATAACATTTTTTTTAATAATTATTGTATACCTACCATATTTAACAGCAGTTGCCCCCAGTTTTTATACAAAAGAAAAGATTTTGTCGACGAGTGTCAGCAACGCTGTTTTCTGACTGCTGAAAAAATGAAGATAGCAAGGGCTTTTTCTTAGTAGCTTTCTAGGAAAACTTAGTAAACTCCGAGTTTTTCCTAGAAGTTTACTAAGAAACGCCCGAAAATGACCCTTGATTTTCAGATGATTACAAAGGCTGTTTCTGACGTAGGTTTTTATACTTCCCTCAGTTGTTCCGCCAAGAGGATAAACAGCCCATCTGTTCTTCTAAAACCATGGGTGGCTGTTGAGCCTTTGCAGAAAAATAAGAGATTGACTACCAGCTGCTAAGCAGTTGTGTGTCTGGCGCACTAGTGGGAGAGAAAAAAGAAAGGACAGAGGGAGAAAGTCTCCGTCTGTCCTTTATGAGGTGCGGGTTATTGGTGTTGCTCGCGGTAGAGGTCGTTGACCGTCTTCACGGGGTTGAAGGTGGAGAGGGGCACTTCTACGAACACCGTGTTCCAATTGCTCATGGCGCCGTTCCACAGGCCGGGCAGCTCGAGCGCTTTCAGTTCGCGGCCGTCCTTGCTCTTGTGAGAGATAAAGCCGGTGGCCTTGTCTACATATTGGGGCAGGCAGAAGCGGGCGCCCTTGTAGTCCTTCAAAGCACATACGAGGTCTACGGGGTTAAAGTGAGTGCCTTGCTCAAACATGGCTTTCTTCTCGGCGTCGGCCATGTCTATCTGGGAGCTCTCGAGGATTTGTAGCGAGACGGTGCCGTCGGGGTTGTAAGCGAGGAACGGACCGCCGCCGGGCTCACCTACGTTGCGCACCATGCCGCAGACGCGCATCGGGCGGTTCAGTTTGCTATGCAGATAGCGGGCCAGTTCGGCGTCGGCCATGCCGGCTGCTTCTTCAGATTCGCAGCAGAGGCTGTTTTCCAGGAAATGGAGCATCTCCTTGAGGTCGGCAGAGGTGTAGCTGTTGCTGTCAAGTTTTTCCAGATAAGCAAAAGCCTGTTTCTGAAGCTCTACCAAGATGCCGGCCAGGAGCTTTTTGTAGCGCACAGTGTTGTCTTTTAGGCGGTCGGGCACCACGTTGTCGATGTTCTTTACAAACACCACGTCGGCATTGATGTCGTTGAGGTTCTCAATCAGCGCGCCGTGTCCGCCGGGGCGGAAGAGCAGCGAGCCGTCTTTCTGTCTGAACGGAGTGTTGTCGGCATTGGCGGCCACGGTGTCGGTGCTTGCTTTCTGTTCGGAGAAAGTCACCTCAAACTTGGCGCCAAACTGCTCGGCATAGGCAGCGGTCTTCTCGGCAACGAGGGCTTCGAAGAGGCTGCGGTGCTCGGGCGATACGGTGAAGTGTACGTTTACATTTCCGTCCTTGTCTTTGGCATAGAGAGCACCTTCTACCAAATGTTCTTCAAGCGGAGTGCGTGCGCCGCCTTCATAGTTGTGGAACATAAGGAGACCTTTGGGTAGACTGCCATAGTTGAGTCCTTCCTTACCAAGCATGGCTGCCACCACAGCTTTGTAGCGGCCTTCAGCAAGCAGGGCGTCGATGTCCTTGCCATGTGTTTTTTTGCAAGCCAGGTTCAGGTCGGCACGGAAAGCAGCATCGCCGAGGCGTGCAAAGAACTGTTTTTCAAAGTCGTTTGTCGGAGCATCATAGTCGGCTTCGAGAAATCCGAACATGTCTTTGAACATGCGGCTGGCAGCACCTGAGGCCGGTACGAACTTCACTACGCGATGGCCTTCAGCAGCGGTGTATGCCTCCCAAGCTGTCAAATATTTGGATTCTTCTTCGGGGGTGGGGGCCACAATGCCTTTTTTTACACTGGCAGCTGCGCTGAGTTTTAGGAAAGGAAAGCCGTTGGCGAAGCAAGCCAATTGCTCGCCCAGTTTCTCCTCGGAGATGCCTTTCTTCTGAAGAAGGGCTCTGTCTGTTTCTGTGATCATAGATATAAAGTTTATAGGTTAATACAATTTAAGCCGATAGGGTCACTCGCAAAGGTAAAATAAAAAAATAGAAAATGGCAGGTGCGCGTGGTGGATTTTGAAAAAAACTGTAATTTTACGGGCAGAATTTTATAATATATTAAAGCATACAATACTATGGAGAAGATTATCGGCCTTATCGATGCCCCGTTTACGCCATTCTATGCGGACGGAAGTGTGAACTACGAACCCATCCCGGCTTATGCAGCTTTGCTGGCACGCAATGGTATGAAGGGAGTTTTTATCAACGGCTCTTCCGGCGAAGGCTACATGCTGACAGAAGATGAGCGCATGAAGTTGGCAGAAGCTTGGGTGGCCGCAGTGCCTGCGGGCTTCAAGGTGATAGTACACGTGGGCAGCACCTGCGTAAAGAGCAGCCGCCGCTTGGCAGAGCATGCGCAGAAAATCGGAGCCTGGGGCATTGGCGCCATGGCTACACCGTTCCCAAAGATAGGCCGCATCGAAGAACTGGTGAAGTACTGCGAAGAAATAGCTGCCGGTGCGCCCGAACTGCCTTTCTACTACTACCACATCCCGGCTTTCAACAATGCCTTCCTCTCTATGCTCGACTTCCTCAAGGCTGTGGACGGTCGCATCCCCAACTTTGCCGGTATCAAATATACCTTCGAAAGCCTCTATGAGTACAACCGCTGCCGCAGATACAAGGACGGCAAGTTCGACATGCTCCATGGTCAGGACGAAACCATTCTTCCCTGTCTCGCCATGGGCGGAGCGCAAGGCGGCATTGGCGGTACTACCAACTACAATGGTCGCTGCCTCAGCGGAATCATCGATGCGTGGAACGCCGGCGACTTGGAGACAGCCCGCGAGTTGCAGAATTTCTCACAAGATGTGATCGACGTAATCTGTCATTACCGCGGCAATATCGTAGGTGGCAAGCGCATCATGAAACTCATTGTTCTTGACCTCGGACCGAACCGTACGCCATTCCAAAATATGACCGACGAAGAAGAGGCCGCTATGAAGCGCGAACTGGAAGCTATCAATTTCTTTGAACGCTGTAACAAGTAGGATGATGGGGCTTCTTAAAAATATGGTGAAGCCACTTGTGGCATTCGCCTTGTTGACGGCGCTGTCTTTCCCTACCTTGCGAGCCGCCGATTCGTTGGCCGTGGAGCAGGAGGCAAAGACCTACGACAATCGCTATAACTCTGTAACTTATCGTTCCGCCGCTCCGCTCGCCGTAGGGTGTGAGCAGGGTGTTTCAGCGCCCTTTGCCGGAAGTGTAGACGGCGCATTGTTGGTAGCCGGAGGCTGCAACTTTCCCGAAGTGCCCGCAGCCGAAGGTGGAGCTAAGGTGTTCTACAATAAAGTATACGTACTGGCACAGCCCGAAAACCCCGAGGCCAAATGGCAGGAAGTGGGCGCGCTCGCAGTGCCATTGGCGTATGGAGTGGGAGTGACCCTCCCCGATGGTGTGGCTTGCATTGGCGGAACAGACGGCTCACGGAGCTATGCCGCTGCCACCCTCCTGCAATACGCTAACGGGGTGTTGCAGCAAACAGCCCTGCCCGAGCTCCCCGTGGCTTTGGACAATATGGCCGGAGCTTATGGCGGAGGATACATCTATGTGGCGGGCGGTCAAAGCAACGGCGCGGCCTCCCATGCCGCCTTTCGCTTGCAATATCCCGGGGGGCAGTCGTGGGAGCGCCTTTCGGACATTCCCGGTGCAGCCCGCCTGCAGCCCGTAGGGGTGGTGCAGAACGGCAACTTAGGTCCTTGCTTCTATCTGATTGGTGGCTACTCTCTGCCACAAGATACGGTGAAGGGCATAGTTCACACCAACGGCCTGCAGTACAATCCGCAGACGGACAGCTGGACTGCTACCTCCGACATAATGCCTTATGGCAAACGTATGGCAGTGGTGGGCGCAGCAGGCGTAGTTTCCGGCTGTGCACATATCGTGATTTCCGGAGGTGTGGATGCTGAAGTATTTGAAGCCGCTATCAACCGCAAGTATTACCTGTTGGAGGCCAAGCAAGCAAACGACACTCTGAAAGTTGCAGCCCTTGAGCAGGCTGCCGCCGACTATATGAACCATCCCGTGGCATGGTACAAGTTCAACGACCAGCTTCTCATCTATCATACCATCACCAACTCGTGGGTCGTGGAAAGCCGTTCACCTTTGATGGCAAGGGCCGGCGCCGCAATGGTGCCTTACGGTGGAGACTGGTATGTAGTGGATGGTGAAACCAAGCCCGGTGTCCGTTCTGCGGAGGTTACTGCTGTAACCATGAGTGCGCGACCTGTCTTTGGTTGGCTCAACTGGACTGTTCTCATTGCCTATTTGATAGGTATGTTGCTATTAGGCTTTTACTTCATGCGCAAGGAAAGCGGTGCCGACGACTTCTTCAAGGGCGGTGGTCGCATACCTTGGTGGGCGGCCGGCATTAGTATTTATGCTACGATGCTTTCTGCCATCACCTATATGGCCTATCCCGCCAAAGCCTTTGCTACCGACTGGACCTACTATCCTATGTTGGTGACAATCCTTTTGGTGTCATTCCCGGTAATCAAATATTATCTGCCCTTCTTCCGTCGCTTGAATGTGACAAGTGCTTATGAATATTTGGAGCGCCGCTTCAATGCAGCCACCCGTTTGATGGCCAGCGCCCTCTTTATTATATTTATGGTGGCGCGTATGGCGCTCGTGCTCTACTTGCCCTCTTTGGCGCTGACAGCCGTTACGGGCATTGATATCTACACTTGCATCTTGCTCATGGGAGCCATCACCATTGTGTATTGCACAATGGGCGGTGTGGAAGCTGTGGTGTGGGGCGATGTGGTGCAGGGCTTCATCCTCGTAGGCGGCGCTTTGTTGGCCGTGGGATATTTGGCGTTGGGAACAGAAGGCGGTTTCGGAGGCTTCATAGATATAGCTGTGGCCGATGGTAAGTTCCGCATGTTCGACTGGAGCTTGGACTATCGCTCCGCTACTTTCTGGGTAATCATCCTGGGAGGTATGGCGAACAATCTTATTTCCTACACGTCCGACCAAACAGTCATTCAGCGCTATCTTACTACGAAGGACGAAGGCAGTGCCCGCCGCAGTATCATGATGAACGGTGTGATGAGCGTATTTATTTCTGTAGCCTTCTTTGCTATTGGTGCTGGGCTTTATACCTTCTTCAAAACGCACCCGGCCGAGCTCGACTACACCATGGCTAAGGCAGACATCATCTTCCCCTTCTTTATGATGAGCCAATTGCCCGCCGGCGTGGCAGGATTGCTCATTGCGGCCATCTTTGCTGCTACGATGAGCACCATTTCTTCTAACATCAACTCCGTAGCTACTGCTTTCAGCGTAGACTTCTACAAGCGCTTTGTGCCCGCAGCTTCCGACAAACGAATGGTCAATGTGGCGCGCTACGCTTGTATTATCTCCGGATTGATAGGTATGGGTATTGCGCTGCTGATGGCCACCTGGGAGATTCTTTCCCTTCTCGACTTTTTCCAGGAGATTCTCGGCTTGCTCTCCAGCGGTCTCGGCGGCTTGTTCTTAATGGGCATTTTCTTCCCACGCATCGGTGGTCGTTCTGCGCTGATTGGTTTCTGCTGCGGTGTGGCTGCTGTGTTCCTCACAAAGAATCTTACCGAAACCAGTTTCTTGCTCTACGGCTTCATCGGTATGGCTGTGTCCGTCTTGGTGGCTTGGCTCTGCTCGTTTGTGTTGCGTGAGCAGCAAAACCTCAAAGGACTCACCTGGAAAACTTTGGACAAGGAATAAGCCATCGTACTCCTCGCTTAATATATGTTTAATCTAAAAGTACAATAATATATTATGGAAAATCCACAGAACGGTTACGCCGTTCGTCCTTATTCTCAGCCGGTAAAGCGCTATTGTCAGACGCTCGACCTCCGCGACAACCCGGAACTGATAGCCGAGTACAGAAAGCGCCATAGCCGCGAGCATGCCTGGAAGGAAATATTGAAAGGCATCCGCGAGGTTGGCATCCTCGAAATGGAAATCTACATCCTCGGCACACGCTTGTTTATGATCGTAGAAACGCCGCTCGACTTCGAGTGGGAGTCGGCCATGCAACGTCTCTCTACCTTGCCTCGTCAGGCAGAATGGGAAGATTATATGGCAGAGTTTCAGTTGGTCAAAGCCGGTATGTCGTCGGCCGAGAAGTGGCAACTGATGGAGCGCATGTTTTACCTATACGAATAGATTGCTATGAAAGAAAAATTAGTAGAGAAAAAATACCTCGTAACCTTTATCCTCATCACCTCGCTCTTTGCGCTCTGGGGCTTTGCCAATGACATCACCAACCCCATGGTGGCTGCCTTTCAGACCGTGATGGAGCTGTCCACCTTCGAGGCTTCGTGGGTGCAGTGCGCATTCTATGGCGGTTACTTTACAATGGCTATTCCGGCAGCCCTCTTTATCCGTAAGTACAGCTATAAGACCGGCATCTTGATAGGTCTTGGCCTGTATGCTGTGGGTGCATTCCTGTTTATCCCCGCAGCTGAGGTGCAGAGCTTCCCCTTCTTCTGCGCTTCGCTCTACATCTTGACTTTCGGCTTGGCCTTTTTGGAAACTACAGCCAACCCCTTTATCCTCTCCCTCGGCGCTAAGGAAACTTCCACCCGTCGCTTGAACCTCGCACAGGCCTTTAATCCTATGGGATCTTTGAGCGGAATGGCAGTGGCTTCTCTTATCGTGTTGCCCGCCTTGTGGTCCGACCGCCGCAACGCAGCCGGCGAAACTTTCTTTCATACATTGAGCGAGGCTGAGAAGGCCGACATCCGCTTGCACGACCTTGCTGTCATTCGCGACCCCTATGTAGCCATTGGCCTGGTGGTACTCTTGATGTTCGTTATCATCGCCTTGAAAAAAATGCCGCAGACCTCTGCCGGCGAGAAGCAGGACAGTGCAAAATTTACCTTGCGCCGCTTGTGGGCAAACAAGGTGTACTGCGAAGGTGTGGTGGCACAGATGTTTTATGTAGCTGCGCAGATTATGGTATGGACTTTCATTATCCACTACGCAGACCATCTAGGCATTGATAAAGCCACCGCTCAGAATTACAATATCTTCGCCATGGCCATGTTCCTTTGCAGCCGCTTCATCAGTACGTTCCTGATGAAGTATGTCAACTCGCGCTTGCT
>JAEIGA010016985.1_pt1 | contig 11078 bp, 9 predicted proteins | sample 9270691 | NCBI WGS metagenome assembly JAEIGA01 (sample SAMN17057246, study PRJNA624740) | gut metagenome | biome: biome; isolation source: fecal sample | host: Bos grunniens | place: China: Xizang | collected 2019 | reverse complement strand
TTTCTTTGCGTATTATTGGTTTCAATGTCAATAGCTCATGCCTTAACGGAATTTGTACCATCAATGCTTTTAGGTGTTCCGCAGGAAGGCACGGCAACATCCATACTTCCAGGCCATAGAATGGTGTTGCAGGGAAGATCAAAAGAAGTCATAAGAATTGTCTGTATTGGAGGATTTGGAGCAATCATCGTTACTATATTGATGCTTCCGATTTTTTCGATATTTCTACCTATTTTGCATGACATTTCTAAACCATATACATGGATGATTTTGCTTGCTGCATCATTCTATTTGACATACAGATTAACTGCAAACTTCAGGGATTTTCTATGGTCCCTATTGTTATTTCTTCTTTCCGGAATCTTAGGCTGGATTATATTTCAAAGCCCAATTCCATCTGGCGTAACATTGATGTGCGTATTTTCAGGATTATTCGGGATAAGCACAATACTGTTCAGCTTAAACGATTCCTCAACAATACCTCATCAAAACCCATTTTACGAATTAAACATTGATTATGAAAAATTCAAAAGCATTTTTGCAGGAGGAATAACAGGAGCCATTTTAGGATTTCTCCCAGGTTTCGGGCCTGCACAGGGAACTGTTATAGCCCAAGCCGTAAGCGGTGCAAACGACAATGCTGATGATGATACAGTTAATTTTTTACTTGCAACATCAGGACTCAACATTTCAGACTGTTTATTTTCACTAATTGCAATTTACATCATTGGAAATCCCAGAAGCGGAATAGCTGTTTATATGTCCTATCTGATTTCTGAGATGAGCATTTACCATCTAGTGATATTCATTTTCGCATCTCTTCTAGCAGTCTCAGTTTCATTGGTGTTATCTTTAAAAATTGGCGATTCATTTTCTAGATTAATGAGGGGCGTCAATTATAGAAAATTGTCAATTGCAGTAATCTTACTTCAAATAATGATTTTATATATCTTTGTCTTTTACTATAAAGCACATTTCGGATATATGGCATTGGCTTTGATTACATCAACTGCAATGGGAATGCTGCCTCATTACATTGGCATTGGCAAATCCCATTTGATGGGCGTTTTAATTATTCCTGCTATCGTCATCTACTTTCAGATGTTTATTTAGGTGTTAAGATGTAAAATAGCTAGATAATTATAACATTATCTGCTATCATCTCTGCTTTTTTTGTTATTTCTGAAATATCCGCACCAGGATATGCATCTATTACACATAAATCGGCATGTTCCACATCTAAATCTTCAAATGCTTCATTATATATTTCAAATCCATCATTAACATCATTGATTTCTAGATTCTTCTTTAAAGTTTCAATCATCTCAGGATTGATATCATTGAATATTACTTTTTCAAATCCGTATTTCAACAAATAGATTCCTAATGCTCCAAGACCGCACATTGCATCAATAGCAATTCCCTTTTTAATCCCATTATTGTTCAGATAGTTGTGCAGCCTTAATAATTTTTGTTCTGTGGTCATTGCGACTTCAATGTGATGTTTGGATTGGTTTTTTACAATAACAACTTTCTCATTAAGCAATGTCCTCATAACATTTATTTGTTCATCATTTCCTTCCAGAATCTCGAAGTGATTAATTTCGGAATCCTTATCGAATTGTCCGGTAGGAGTTTGAGGACTTCCTTTCAATACGCATTTAACTTCGGGAACTTCATTAATCAATCTTGAAGCCACATCATTTGTAAAGTCTTTATGAAGCAATATTAATGTATCCTCAGCTATGAATTGTGGGTTTAGACTACTATAATAAAATGCAGATAGCGGAACTGGAGAGTTTCGTCTTAAAGTTGCCTTTTCAGGAACTATCCCTGATTCAATCATGATTTTTAAAATATGGCTCATTACGATATCAAGCGGTCTTTTCCCGCATTCACATTTCATATACTCGCCATCAATCTCATCCAAATCAATTAAATCTTTTAATGGAGAGAATTTCTTTACTTGAATATCACGACATTTTTCGCATTCCTTAAGGGAGTTAATCTTTTCATCCAAATCTATCACAATCATCACCACACTTGTTTTATGATATATCTTTGATTTATATTAAAAATTTTGATGTGAAAAGTAATAAAAACTATATAAATTAGTATTACTAAATTCTAAGTGTAATTAAAAGCCGCATTGGTGAAAATATGAGCAATAATGCAATTATACCACAATATGACATCGTTAAAAAAAATTATTCATCCGAGGAAAAAATTCTTTTAGGCGAAATTCGTGAAAATTTGGTTGACTTAGCCATATCTTCTGGTGAAAATTACCAGCCGAATCAAGAAAAGTTATTAAATGACATTAAGAACTTTTTATTTGAAAGGTTATCTGAAAACCCTAACAATAATAATGCAACAAATGAATATTTAGACCAATTATCTCATAAGCTGCTCAGAGATTTGGTTGGCTATGGCAAAATTGACACCTTAATTCAAGATGATAACCTAGAAGAAATCATGATAATAGGAATAAACAAGCCAGTTTTCGTCTATCACAGAAAATACGGAATGATGAAAACCAACATCAAATTTAGCGATGAGCAAGAACTAAGGGACTTAATAGATTCGATTGCAAGACAAATCAACAGAAGAATCGATCAAGAATCGCCAATTCTTGATGGGAGATTGCTTGACGGGTCAAGAATAAACGCCACAATACCACCTGTTTCAGCAGATGGGCCTTCACTTACGATTCGTAAATTCAAAAAAGACCCATTGACAATAATCGATTTAATCAACTCAAAAACCATTTCCATTGAATTGGCGGCATTTTTCTGGTTGTGCTTTGACGGGCTAGGCGTAAAATCAGCAAATGCCATCATTTCAGGCGGAACAAGTTCTGGAAAAACAACAACATTAAATGCTCTTTCAGCCTTCATCAACCCCAAAGAAAGAATAATCACAATTGAAGATACGTTGGAACTTCAAATCCCACATGAGCATGTAATCCGAATGGAAACACGACCAGCCAATGTTGAAAATAAAGGAGAATTGACAATGAATGACCTTGTCAAGAACTCCTTAAGGCAACGCCCCGACCGAATCATTGTTGGAGAAGTTAGAGCTGAAGAAGCTATAACCCTATTTACCGCTTTGAATACTGGCCATTCAGGATTTGGAACATTGCATTCCAATGATGCAAGGGAAACCATTACAAGACTAACCAACAAACCCATGTCCGTTCCAGAAATAATGATTCAAGCTATTGACTTTATAATAATGCAAAATAGAATCTATACTTCCTCGGGAGTTTCATATAGGAGAATAAGTGAAGTGGCAGAAGTGGTTGGAATGGAAGATGGAGTAATCCAGCTAAACAAGATTTTCCAATGGAATCCTGAAAAAGACATCATTGAAAACGTAAGCGTAAGTAGCAAAACATTGTCTCAAATTGCAAATTTGAGTGGAAAATCAATAAATGAACTGGACCGTGAAATCAAAAACAGACAATTAGTTTTAGAGCATATGGTAAGCCACAATATACGGTCTGTTGAATATGTCAATGCGGTTTTGGAGCTATACTATAAAAACCCTAAAAAGGTTTTGGATAGAATCATGTTAAATAGGTGATTGTTATTTTAAGTAATTTTTTTATATTCATTGGGGATTTGGCAATATCACTAATTGATTTTTTTAAAAATATCAAATCCAATAAGGAATTTGAAAATGATAACGAGAACATTTTAGGGATACTTCAAAAACTGAACTTTGAAATAGATGTTAAAAATTCAAAAAAAGAAGAAAGTCAACTGGATAGGGTTAGAAACATTTTACTGAAATATATGTTAACCAGACAGTTGATTGGAATGATTTTGATTGTATCTGCATTATTAGCCATACTAACTGATTTGGAGATTTTTGGAATATTCTTAACAATAATGATTATGCTTTATATTTTTATATTATATTATCCGTCAATTAAAGAAGAGCGAAATTATTCTGACATAAATCAAGAGCTTCCCTATGCATTAAGGCATATGGGAATCGAATTGAAATCCGGGAAAGGCCTTCATGATGCATTAATTACAATCAGTAATGCGGATTATGGTTCTCTATCAAAAGAATTCAAAAGGGTTCTGGAAGAAGTGAAATTCGGCAAGCCCACAGAAGATTCATTGCTTGAAATGTCCCATAGAGTTGAATCCGAGGGATTATCAAGAGCAATCCAGCAAATAATTGGAACTTTAAGAATTGGAGGTAACCTATCTGAGAGTTTAAATATAATTGCAAAAGACATTACTTTTGATATGCAGATAAAACTAAAAGAATACTCCCAAAGATTGAATTCCTTTATTTTAATTTACACATTTGTTGCAATTTTAACTCCAGTCATAGGTTTGATAATGTTAATGGCAGGTTCAACAGTAATGGGGGATATAATACCTTCAAACCTATTATTGATGATTTATTCAGTATTCTTCCCAATGATAGTGGTGTTTATGGGAGTTTTCATGAAAAAATTAGAGCCGAAAATTTAATAAAAAAATAAAAAAGGAATTAACGGAAAAATGTTTCAATTCCTTTTGACGCCAATAGGCCAACAAATGCACCTTGTTGATCCATAATAATATTACCTTTTGAGTATTGATCAAGTGCTGCATTAATCATTGCAGACTTTTTAACAGGATCGCTTGCTGAATTTGCAGCCGCTTTAACAATCTCTATTACAGCATCCCCTCTAGATACTCCTTTACCCCAGTCTTCTTCACGGATAAAATCAAGACCGCTTGCATTAATAGTTTGACCATTTACCTCCAATGGTGCTGCTGCGGAAAGCACAGCATCTAAAGCTTTGGTGTTAATTGCTACAACAGAATCAATTTTAGTGTTGGTTCGATATTCAACAATTTCTTTAGCAAGCTGCATTCCTTTATTATTATCTGCATCCCAAAATGCGTCGTGAAGCAATAATGCAGATCCGGCCCCTTGTTGTTGGGCTTCGCGAGGTTCCGTAGCATTAGGATGAGTCATACCTCCCGGATAAAAAGGAGTGTAATTTTTAAGGGTTCCATTCTCGATATGTACAATAAATGCCATATCACAAGCACCCATACCTGGCCTGTCTTCACTTTCATCGATAGCACAAACTAAAATATTCTTACTACCTTCCTCAAGATTAGTATCGTTGCCCACAAATAAAACACTAGCAATAATCGCACATAATCCAATTAAGACAACAATTATAATTGCAATAATCAGTTTCTTTGTCCTATCCATAGTCTACCTACCCTAAATCACTTTAATATATATAAAGTAATATTTATTTTATAATACTTAAACATATCTTAAAAATGGAAAATTAAAATCTAATGGCAATTACAGCCAAAAAAGAAACACCATATCTTTTGAAGAATGCCTTTTTCTTTTTTTGAATCTATTGTATCAACTGTGCAACATTTTCGTTTGTTTTCATCGTTTGCCATAATTTGCCCCATTAACAATTAATATTGTGAAATTAAATATGGCAAGCATATTTAATTTCGTGAGAGTAGTTATATGCGTATTATTAAATTATAGACTAATTTAATAAAATTCGGAGTCAAGTAATTAAAATTAGATTTTCAAGTAAAACCTAATTTTTATCACTTAATAATTATTTTGCAAAAAGAAGTATATAAATATTTAGGCATACCTAAATTTAAAAAAAGTTAAAATAAAAAAAGTAAAAAAAATGAAAGATTATTTACATTAATCTTCCGACACCAGTAACTTCAAAGCTAGCTACGCCATCAATAGCTTGAACCATTTCTTCAACAGCTTCAGATCCACCTTCACCATCTTCAGTGATGAATTGTAAAATTACAGCCACTAAACCAAATGCAATTGGTTCTTCTGAAATTTCGTGGATTCTTGCGCCTTCAGGCATGGAACTTTCAATAGTAGATTTGATTGCTTCTAAATCTACATCTGGACTATCTGGCATAATTTTCATAGTAGTTAATACTTCACCCATTCTAATTCCTCCATTAAATTTTATGGTCCTTCGAAACCACATTCACATTTGTAGCCGTGACCAAAGGTACGACATTTTTCACATCTTGCGATTTTTGCTCCACACATTGGACATTCGAATTCAACGAATGGTCCAGTCAATGGAATTTCTTGTTTACATGAAATGCATTCTACAGTTTTCATTTTTATTCACCTATTATTTGTGTGTAATCGAAGTTATAATCATTTATATTATCATCTATTAAAGATAAAACCCTTTCAGGGCACTTCCCATTCACAACATAACAATTAGTCCCGAACTTTAATAAAAGAGAAGGCAACATTACATCAACCGATGTCTCTGGAAAAGTTAGTAATGTTTTTGCATCGATTTTACTTATGAATGTTGAACCATGCTCCTTAGGTTCTTGGGTATATATACCATTTACATTTGTTACTATTAAAAGCTTTGCATTTAGGACATGCGCGAGGTATGCTGCAATTGAATCTGAAGTAACATCCCAGCTACATTCAAAAGGGTCTTCATCCCTCAAAAACCTAGAAGATATAAAAATTGGTGTTAAACCTTCATCCGAGATTTGATTAACCTCATCAATGGAATATGCGAGTTTTGCAGATTCAACCTTATCATCAGTGAGCTTAGCCATAATATCCATACAATCTATAGCAGTCCAATGATTTGTTTCTTCTGAAAAATGTTGTTCATCATCATATTTACGAATAAGATTTGCAAATTCCCCTCCACCCAAAACAATACATGAATTTGTGTTTTTGAGTTTTTTTGCCAAATCTATTGCATAATTTGGAAACAAACTTCCACCAATTTTCACAACCTGTTTTATGATAACAATCACAACCTTGTTTAATTAAAAATAGTTTTTACTAAATTGACATTATTATAAAAGTTTTAAATCTCCGGTCACTTCGTCAATTATTTCATCTTCATCCGGACCGAGCGCTAAAACTGTGATGCTTGATGTAGGTATCTGTGTCCTTCCTGCATCAACTACCAAATAACTGGAAATTCCTTTCATATCAGCTGACTTTTTAAGTTCTATTAACTCCTCTTTTGTTTGAACCTTTAAAACAACCTTGGCATAAGATTCATTTTCCCATTTTCTAATCTTTTCAGGAGCTGTCTTTTTATATGCTCCAATAGATCCATGACAGCATTGTGCTGCAATCTTGCCTTTGCGCATTTTTAAATCTGTTCTTACAATCATTACCTGTTTCATCTTAATCAATATAAACTATTTATATTATATATAAAAAAAGTTTTTCATCAACTTGCCATAGAACTAATATATAAAAAAAATTACGATAATATATTTAGTTAAAAAAACAAATAGTTAAATATTATAATTAATTATAAAAAAAGGGGATAAGATGCTTAAAAAACTTTTTAGTGATAAGAAATTCATTTTTATTTTCACATTCATCATAGAAGTTATTTTTTATATATTATTTGAGCATTTACCTATTGGAGGAGAATATTTAATCCCTGATATTGGCTTATCTCCTATTTTTGGATTGATGTTTGGCTATGTTGGAGGATTGGGCTTTTCACTTGCTAGCGTGACCTGCCAACTTATAGAAGGATCAGACCCCATAGGGTCACTTATCGATTTTGTAATAATGTTTTTTGTTTCAGTGCTATCATATAAACTGTGGTATTCTACATTTAAAAGAAATGGAATAAGCACACCTAGATTTAACTCAACATATAATCTTTTAAAATTTATTACATTAATGATTATAGTTTCAATTGTGTATTGGGCCATGATAGAAATTTCGTTTGACACTTATAATAATATGCGCTTGATATATCCATTATCAACTAATATAACACGATTTTCTTATGTTTTAAACATGTTTAATTATTCAATGATATTCGGTTTATCCCTAATCAATATTTTCAATATTAAAAAAATACCTCTACAAAGTCCTAAAAAATCGTTAAAATTCATAAATATCAAATACAAATATTTCATATTTAGCTTTATAATATTAATAATTTATTTGGCCATTACTAAAACACTAAATATATATGATGGAATTACAACCGGCTTATTTTTCATATTAACTATTGCAACATCAATAATATTCTGTTTAAATAACTTTGAAGTTGAAATTAAAAATGAGGTTCTCAATTATTCGATCATTGAAAAGATTATCTTATTTTTCATAGTTATTTTATTCATAAGCGCATTTTTAATATTTAGTGAACTTCAAATCATAATTGATACCCTAATAAATGAATTAAACATGGATTTCATCAGATTAATTACTTTAAGTTTTGCAATCTTCATGATTATCCCTTTTTGCATACTCCATATCTATTTTATTGAAAAAACAATTACTAACCCAATTTATGATCTAATTGATTCAACAACCCACTATAAAGCACATAAAAGGCTAGATGAGTCAAGTAAATTCAATAACTTCCAAAAATACCTAAAAAATAACAATGACATATCCCGCTTGATTGAATCCTATATCACATTGGATAAAAACATTGAAAATAAATTAAACGACCTTGAAAAAACAACCGCCGAAAAAGAGAGAATTGAAACTGAATTTAATATTGCAAGCAATATCCAAACAGGCATGATTAAAACCGATTTTGATGAATTTTCCAACAATAAACCATTTGAAATTTATGGATTCATGAATCCTGCAAAAGAAGTTGGCGGTGACTTTTACGATTATTTTGATATAGATGATGAAAATATCGCATTTGTAATTGGAGATGTAAGCGGGAAAGGAGTTCCCGCAACACTATTCATGGTAAAAACAATGTATCTGATTAAAAATCATAGCGAATTTGACTCTACACCCGAAGAAATTTTTGAAAATGTCAATAATGTATCCTGCGATAAAAATGATGAAAATTTGTTTGTTACATCATGGTTTGGAAAATTGAATTTGAATAGTGGAAAGTTGAGTTTTGTTAATGCTGGGCACAATCCCCCATTAATTAGACAAAATAACAGAGATTTTGAATATTTAGCCAGCCAACCCAACTTTGTTTTGGGAGGGATTAAAGATATAGAATATAATGAATATGAACTATGTCTAAATCCTGGGGACATGATATTTTTATATACTGACGGCATTACTGAAGCCAATGATAACTATAACGGTTTTTATGGTGAAAACCGCTTAAAAACAACAATAAATAATGTTAAAGATAAGAAATTAGAAAAAATAATTGAAACCATCAAAAAAGACATATACAAATTTTGCAATAGCAATGAGCAATTTGATGATATGACAATGCTGATAATAAAATATAATGGTCGTGAAAGTCATGAATAAACTTATGGAACTTTTGAAATCAAATAAAAATATTTTATTATTTGTAATTAGTCTAAATTTAATCTTGATATTAGTATTGAAAGTATGTCTTAATCTTCATGACCTCAATTTAGAATTCGGTTTTTTGCCTACTTTAAGTTTATTATTTGGTCCTTTTGGAGTTTTAGGTCTCATTATTGTGGAATTTGCATATTTCCTTTTATTTGATTTTGATAGCATCAGTATCACCATACCATTAGTTTTGCTTGGTATAATCAATCTGATGATATGGAAACTATGGTACTCAATAATGAACAGATATGGAAATGAAATTCCTAATTTAGGTCACACATATAATATAGTTAAACTATTTTATATCTTCATAATTAACTACATATTGACCAGGATTATATTTATGGGATTGATTATCGACACTCAATTTGAAACTCCTTTTAATACACCAATATACCTATTCACAATATTAAGCCTGCTTATTTCAATATTTGCAATACATTTAACTAACTATTTTAAAATAAGAGTATATACTCCTAAGATCCAATTTAAACAAGTTTTACCAGAAAAAGCATATCCAATTTTATTTATTTTATCAATCATTATTGGAATAATAAACATTCTTACACAAAACCAAACATTAATCTTAAAGGTTTTACCGATATTGCTGCTGATAATCTACTTAACAAAACCATTGAACGAAAATGTTTTTAAATTAAAAGATACAATTGACCTGAATTTACTTGGTGAAATAAATATTTCCTTGTTTATTATCTTAGTCATAACAATACTCATACTCGTCATTCCTATGGACATTATTATGAACAATGCAGACCTATTATCTGACCTTGCCGACAGTTCAGTCGTGACTTTCTTTTTTATAATTCCAATTTTACTTTACCTTCATTTTTTAGAAAAAAACATGATAAATCCTACCAATCAACTATCTAAATCATTATCTAGGGAAATAAATACACCTGAAGATTACCAAGTAATAAAAAACGAATTAAATTCAATAAAAGTGCAAAATGAAATAAAATCATTATCCGATTCACTGCTCAATATGGAAAATGACTTAATAGAATATGGTAAACAGCTAATTGAAATCAGTTCTCAAAAAGAAAAATTTGAAACTGAACTTAAGTTAGGCCGGGACATACAAAAATCAATGATTGCAACAGACTTCGAGGAATTTGCTATTGAAAAAAATTGCGAAGTTTGGGGATTGATGAAACCTGCACGTGAAGTCGCAGGTGATTTCTATGACTATTTCGAAATAGATGAGGACAATATCGGATTTGTAATAGGTGACGTGGCTGGAAAAGGAATACCTGCCGCTTTAATAATGGTTAAAGCAATGACCTTAATCAAAGATTATGCAATACACTATGACAATCTTTCCGACATATTTTATGAAGTTAACAATCTTCTTTGTGAAGGAAATGTTGAAAACCTTTTTGTAACTTGCTGGTTTGGAAAATTAAACATGACGACTGGAGAACTACTTTTCGTTAATGCAGGCCATAACCCTCCATTATTAAAACACAATGATGAATTTGAATATTTACAAACCGATCCTGACTTGGTTTTAGCAGCCATGGAAGATATGTCATATACATTGCATAAAATTCAATTAAATAAAGAAGATGCAATATTCTTATACACCGACGGAGTAACCGAAGCAAACAACAATTATAATGGATTTTATGGAGAAAACAGATTGCAAGACATGTTAAATAAAAATAAAAATGAAACATTAAAAGACATTATTGACTCAATAGAAAAGGATATAGAAGATT
>JAEIGA010016984.1_pt1 | contig 11078 bp, 11 predicted proteins | sample 9270691 | NCBI WGS metagenome assembly JAEIGA01 (sample SAMN17057246, study PRJNA624740) | gut metagenome | biome: biome; isolation source: fecal sample | host: Bos grunniens | place: China: Xizang | collected 2019 | reverse complement strand
TGCGTTATGTCCATAATGAATTTGATAAAAATGCAAATTCCTACTGGATATAGCGTAGATTTGTTCTTGCTTTTCAGTTGGTTTGGCGACTATCGGAGTTTGCGTTTTTTGTGCGTCTACTTCGGTAGGCGCACTTTTTTATTTGTATCAATTTTTGGGAGGTTTACCTATGAAAAAACTATTGTCAATTTTACTCGCTCTATCTATGTGCTTTTCCTTGTGCTATGTGTTATCAAGTTGCAAGGATGAAGAAGAAAAACTTGTTGATAATCCAACGGAAGAGTATGTTATTCAATGTTTAGAAAAAGTACCAGGTATTTTGGAGATTGAAGCAGTCACGGAAGATACTGACCCTATGAAAAATTTAAATAAGCCTGGTTGGTATACTGCTCATATTTATTTTTCATATCAACTTGTTAATCAAGAAGATGTTTACGGTGATGATTTGATTGATAAGGGAACAGACGCAGGTGGCAGTGTTGAAGTTTATAAAACAAAATCTGACGCTAATAAACGAAACGAGTATTTGTCTGCGTTTGATGGTGGGATTTTATGCTCTGGCTCTCATAAGGTTGTCGGAACTTGTGTTGTTAGAACTTCTAATGAATTAACTGTTTCACAACAGCAAACATTAGAATCAAATATTATTTTTGCATTACAGGGTAAAGATGATAAAATTATTAACCCTAATGGTAATTCTAATAACGCAACAATATCGGCTATTGGTGAATACACAAATTCAGACAACCATACTTTAACCATTTTCAGTGACGGAACTCTTTATTTATCTTTTAATGGCGACTTTTCTGATTTAGAAGGAACTTGGAGTCAAAACGGAGATATTATTACTTATAGTGTTTGGGATGAATATGGAGAGTGGAACAATCCTTTTGAAGATAAAATATATGAAGATGGCATAGATTTTTTAGGTGAGTATTATACCCGTATCGATTAATTTTACTTAAATTTTAAGCATTAAAAGCGATTTAATTAATTTATGTAAAAGTGTAGCACACTATACTTTGCAAGCAAAGTCGTGTGTTTTACAAACCAAAAAGAAAAGGCTAAAAATCCCTACGAGACAAGCCCTTTTTGCTATCACTTTTATTTTACGCTTAAAACAAGTTGTTCTTTTGTAAATGGGTGCACCAACTCTAACTTTTTAGCAATTAAAGTAAAGGTTTGCCCTTCAACCTTTTCGCCATACAAAGCATCGGCATAAAGGGGCAAATTCTCACTTGCTAAATGCACCCTTATTTGATGAGTCCTACCCGTATGCAGTATTATTTCAAGTGTGGATAAGTTGTTTTCTGTTGAAAGCAATTTGCACTCGGTTAAAGCGTATTGCCCGCCGTCAGCACACACCCTTTTCATACTGTTTTCGTTTAATCTTTTAATAGGTTTTTCAATAAAAAAACGTTCCTTTTTAGGCACGCCGACAACAAGTGCCTCGTAAGTCTTTTTCACTTCCCCCTTTTTAATTTGTTCGGAAAGTAGGCTTGCTGTAAATGCGTCTTTTGCGATTAAAACTATTCCACAAGTGTCCCTATCTAGCCTATTAACAGGTCTAAAACAAACAGGCTCGTCTATATATCCTAAAACCATCTGTTCAAGCGACTTTATTTTGTTGTGTTTTGATGAGTGAGTTAAAACGCCAGTCGGCTTAAAAACTGCAAGTAAATATTGGTCTTCGTATATTATTTTTAGGTCTTCTTTTATAGGCGTTATATATTCGTTTGTTTTATCGGGTGGCAAAACTATATCAACCAAATCGCCCGTTTTAACCGTTTGGTTTGCAGTAGAAACTATTGTTTGGTTTAATTTTATACCACCAAACTTGACTTTTAAGATAATTTCTCTTGAAACGCCTTGTGCTTTTAGAAAGTCAATTACCTTATAATTATTAAATTTTTCATTTACCTTAAACGAAAACTCTTTCATAACTTTATTATATCAAAAAAACTCGACTTAATCAAGCCGAGTTTTTTGTTTTATACAATTTGTTTTATCGTTGGTCTTTTGCTTTGGGCAGTAAACGACGCCACGTGATGTTTATAACTTGTTTCTTTGGATTTTGCCACTTATAGTTTTAGGCAATTCATCACGGAAGACAACCACTCTTGGATACTTATAAGGTGCGGTGTGGTCTTTAACGTATTTTTGAATTTCCTTCTTTAATTCTTCGGTTGGCTCTGTGCCCTTTGTTAAAACGATACTTGCCTTAACAACTTGACCACGAACTTCATCAGGAACGGCAGAAACGCCACATTCTAATACGTAAGGAAGTTCCATTATAACGCTTTCGATTTCAAAAGGTCCGATACGATAGCCACTTGACTTAATAACGTCATCAACACGGCCAACGTACCAGAAATATCCGTCTTCATCACGCCAAGCGGTGTCGCCTGTGTGATATAATCCGTCGTGCCAAGCCTCGTTGGTCTTTTCGGTATCACGGTAATATTCTCTAAACAAGCCACAAGGTACACATTTATCGGTGTGGATAACGATTTCACCAACTTCGCCGGCAGGAACGCTCTTTCCATCAGCGTCAACAACGTCAACGTCGTATTGTGGGTTTGCTTTACCCATTGCACCGATTTTTGGTGTTGTGCCGTAAAGGTTTGCAATAGCAAGGGTGGTTTCGGTTTGACCAAAGCCTTCCATTATTTCTAAACCGGTTGCTTCCTTAAACTTGTTGAAAACTTCTGGGTTTAACGCCTCGCCAGCAGTTGTCATATGGTGGATTGACGACAAGTCGTATTTAGAAAGGTCGCCACGAATTAACATACGGAGCATTGTTGGTGGTGCACAGAAAGTTGTGATATTATATTCGGCAAACATAGGCAATAAGTCGTTTTCATCAAACCTATCAAAGTCATAAACGAACACAGCACCTTCGCAAAGCCATTGACCATATAACTTGCCCCAAAGAGATTTGCCCCAACCAGTGTCAGAAATGGTTAAGTGCAAGCCGTCCCTTTCGCAACAATGCCAATATTTTGCCGTCACAAAATGCCCTAATGCATAAGTGTGCTTATGAGATGCCATTTTTGGGTTGCCCGTTGTTCCAGAGGTAAAGAACATAAGTGCTGATTCATCGCCTTGTGAGCAATCTTCTGGGCGGTCAAACTTGCCAGAGAATAAAGCATATTCTTTATCAAAGTCGTGCCAGCCGTCCTTTACACCGCCCACCATAACAAGTTTTTCAACTTGTGGGCATTTTTTAGCCGCACTTTCAGCGTACTCATAAGTGTCGCCATCAGCAGTACAAACGATTGCTTTTACGCCTGCTGAATTATACCTATATTCAAAGTCGTGTTCTTTTAATTGGTTGGTTGCAGGGATTGCAACTGCACCGAGTTTATGAAGTGCAACCATACAGAACCAGAATTGGTAATGACGTTTAAGAACGAGCATAACCTTATCGCCTTTCTTTATTCCAAGCGAAGTAAAGTAGTTTGCTACTTGGTTAGAGGCACGCTTAATGTCCTTAAATGTAAAACGGCGTTCAGTTTTGTTTTTATCCAAGTGAAGCATTGCAAGTTTTTCAGGGTATCTTTCAGCAATCTCGTCAACTATATCAAAACCAAAGTTAAAGGTTTCGGTGTTTTTAAACTTGATTGATTGAAGCCTTCCGTCAGTGTCTTCCTTGGTTTCAACAAACTTTTCGCAAACGAGTTTTTCGCTTTTCTTTGCGTTCATAACGCTCTTTCTTACAACCGTTTCGGTAGAGTTGTCACCAGACATAACAACGGCAACGAAAGTGCAACTTTTTCCATCAACGGCAATCATACCGTGCGGCAATGAAGAATTATAATAAATGCTATCGCCCTCACCCAAGATTTCAACGTGGTCGCCAACTTGAACTTTAAGTTTGCCACTTAAAACAAGGTCAAATTCTTGGCCAGAGTGGGTTGCTAAATGGATAGGCTTGTTTTGTTGAGCAGGTGAATATTCATAGGTCACGTAATAAGGCTCTGCAAGTTTATCCTTAAATTTAGGTGCAAGATTAGATATGTCAATACCGTCCTCTTTTGCAGTTTCTTGACCTTGACCCTTTCTAGTCACGGTGTAAGTAGAAAGTTTTGCTGAACTACCTTCCAAAAGGTCTGTCATATCAACGCCAAAAGCCAAAGCACATTTGTGTATAAATGAAAAAGGTATGTCTTCTTTTCCGCTTTCATACGCAAGGTACTTTTCCTCGCTGACGTTTGTTTTTTTAGTCATTTCATCAACGGAAAAACCAATAATTTCACGCAACTCCTTAATTCTTGTTGCGACTTCCGATAACTGATTTAAAGTGTTGTTTGTGTTCATGGCTTAAAACCTCCTTCAAAAATTTTTTAATAAAAAATAAAAAGTTCGCCTCAAAACTTTGAGACGAACGATATTTCGTACGCGGTACCACTCAAATTGTAGAAAATTCTACCACCTTCAGAGTCCAACAACTCCTATGCACTAACGTAGCAGACACGGAAAAACCTACTAAAACAATATTCTTTGGGTCTTTCGGCTCGGAAGTGATAGGATTTTCTATCTTGTTTTGTTGGGATTTCACCGCCCCCAACTCTCTAAAAAAACTCTAATAGAATCCGTCTTCGTCATAGCCTTTAATTAAATTACAGTTGAATTCTAACACTTAAAAAACGCATTGTCAAGCATTTTTAAGGCAAAATGCAATTATTTTATTTTTTCTTGGTGTCAAAAATATCAAAAAATAACCACATAAAAGTGCATATTAAAATCAAATACCCTATGCATTGCAAAACTAATAAGCATATTCTACCAAACAGTTTCCACCCTTTCATTAGTTATTTTCCTTTATTTATTTTTAGTCTTTCCTTTCTGATATTTTTTCGTTTAAGCCAACCACTTCATCAACAGGCAAGGCGAACGCAATGCCTTGTGCTTGGGTTGCCGTTCCAACAGCACTGTATAAACCTTTTAAAATGTTATCTACAAGGTCGTTTTTGGCTAAAATCATAACGATTTCTTTTTCAGGCTGAATAGAAATATTGAAAAACTTTTCAGCGTCCTTTGAAATTGTGCCTCTGCCGTTTAGCACTGTGCCACCCTTGGCACCAAACGCTTTGGCCGCTTCCATAGCGAGTTCTGAAAAACCTTTATTTACAATTGCAAAAATACATTTATAACTTTTTTTCATTATTTTTTGCCCCCTTCTTTAACAGTCCTGTCGTTGCTTAAAAGTTGATAACTTGAAACGCCAATTAAACTGTATAATGGAATTGTGTATGCAACGCCTTTGCCGTTTTTAACCGTGCTAAATTTCTCGTTTAGCATTTCCATAGCGTCCTTAACCAAATCTTCTCTAATGCAAGAAATGATTATCGCTTTATCGCTTTCAATAAGCCCAAGTTTAGCAAGCATTTGCGAGTTGGCAGTGCCTTTGCCATAAAGCACCATTTGAACGTTGACTTCAAACTGCTCTAATATGTCCTGATAAAACAAGGCTTTGGTCCTATCCACAACGGTTATTAGCATTTTTAGTTTTCGAAGATTAGAAACATCAGAAGAAGTCTTTTTTTGAACTTTTTTTGCCATACCTCTCTCCTATAAAAACCTTATAATTTGGTTGTCTTCTTCATCTAAAATTCGTTTCATAGCAAGTTTTTCACTAACTCGCTTTTTAGAAATAGATGCAAAGCCCAACAACTGAATAGTGATAAGCGGTGTCATAGCGACCATTGCAACGATACCGAAAGCGTCAGATAAAATGTTTCCGCCCATTGCGTAGCACACGCCGATTGCAAATGGCAAGATAAATGTTGAAGTCAACGGCCCAGACGCAACCCCACCAGAGTCAAATGCGATTGCAGTGTAAATTTTTGGAACAAAAAACGATAATCCCAATGAAATTAAATATCCAGGAATAAGATAGCACAAAATTGAAAAGCCAAAGATTATTCTTATAACCGACAAACAAATAGAAAGCCCAACACCAATGCTTAAGGCTATCATCATTGCCTTTTTCGACACCGTGCCGTTGGTGATTTCTTCAACTTGCTTATTAAGAACGTGGACTGCTGGCTCTGCCAAAACTACCACTAACCCCAAAACAAAAGCGACTATTGTGACCGCAAGCCTTGATTCGCCCACCAATTCTTTGCCGATAATAAAGCCAACAGGCATAAACCCAACGTGAACGGCTGTTAAGAATATAATTAAGCCAAAGTAAGTAAACGCCGTACCAACAAGCACTTGAACGAGTTTTTGTTTTGGTAATTTTAAGAAAATAAAGTTGATTATAAAGAAGAACACAACAACTAGCCCTAACGCAATGCTAACGTCTTTGGTTGTTTTTCCAAGCGTTAAAAAGATTGACGACGCAAGGTCGTTTGAAAACAAATAGTCGTTAGGATTTGGTGCAGAAATATCCCCACCGTTAATCAAACTTAAAAGTAAAACGGCTAAAATAGGCCCAACCGAACACATTGCAACCAAACCGAAACTGTTTTCGCTTGAATTTCTGCCACCGATAGTGGTTGCAACGCCCACGCCAAGTGCCATTATGAACGGAACGGTTATAGGCCCAGTGGTCACCCCGCCCGAGTCAAACGATAGTGGGATAAGGTTTGCATTTTCGGCGTTTAATGATAAAAGCAACAAAGCCAAGGCAAAAAGCACCATATAAAAATACATTAAGATGCTTGCCAAGTCTTTTTTGAACACAATTTTCAAGATTGCTAAAAGCAAAAATAGCCCAACGCCAAGCCCAACGAAAATAATTATTAAATTACTGCCAACTTGTTTTGCAAGCACTGTTAAGTCTGGCTCTGCCACCGTGATAAATAAGCCCATTATAAAGCAAATAATTAAAAGCAAACTTAATTTTTTGGTTTTTGTTAAGCCCGAACCAACGTGCTCGCCCATCGGCGTCATCGCAACGTCCGCACCAAGTGTGAAAAAGCCTATTCCCAAAATTAAAAATAACGCTGAAACGCTGAAAATTAAAATTTCCCTTACGCCCAAATCTATAAGTGGCGTAAAGTTCAAAATTATAACTATAAGCGTCACCGGTAAAACCGAGATTAACGACTCTTTAATTTTGCTAAATAATAACTTTTTCATAATCGCTCCAACGTGCTTGTATTATAACATATATATGAAAAAAAATAAACAAAAAACAGCCAAATTTTGGCTGTTTTTAATGTTTTATTATTTCTTTTCAACAATTTCAATAAGTTTCTTTAACAAGTCTTCTGTCGTTGGATTTGCAAGGCGTTCTTGTCTTGCCTTTTCTTCGGCTTCAAGTTTTTGTTGCTCTTTTATTCTTTCTTCTTCGGCTTTCTTTTCTTCTAAAAATTTAGCAACGGCTTTTTTGTCTGAACGCTTAATGCCTTTGGCTTTTAATTCTTCTCTAATTTCTTTGGAAAGTCTTTTCTTCTTGATTTTTTCTTTCAATTCTTCGTTATTTTCTTTAATCTCGTTCATAATCTTAACGATTGTGAAAAGAGTAAAGGCGATTATAAAGAAGTTAATTATTGCAGAAATAAATGCTCCCCAATCAATATAAATAGAGTTTGCAAGGTCTATCGCCCCATCTGTATAGGTGGCTGAAAGAATGGTGATTGCACCGCTTAAACCTTGCCCACCAAGAATTTCCGCAAGCAACCAGTTTATAAGTGGTTTTAATATAAAGTTGGAAACGCCGTTTACGATTGCCGTAAACGCACCGCCAACGATAACGCCGACTGCCATATCAAGCACGTTGCCACGAGTTATAAATTTCTTAAATTCTTCAAAAAACTTTTTCATTATTTTTCTCCTTTGATATTCTTAAAATTCAAGGTCTAAAAGTTCGTTAAAATCAAAAATATAATAGTCGCACGCCTCTTTCATTTCTTCAACCATATCTTTTGACGACTCATCGTAAACGCCACAAGATTTCATATCGGCTTTTTTTGCAGTTTGGTTAGCAAAAATGTTGTCATCTAAAAACAAAACTTCTTGGGTTTTTTTGTTAAGTTTTTTTGCAACTGATTTATAAATTTCAGGGTCGGCTTTTGTGGTTGCAAAGTCATCGCAAGACCAAACGTTGTCGAACAAATCAAAAACTTCAAGTCGCTTTAAGCAAGCGTCAAGCGTCACGTGTGGGCTTGCCGTTAAAACGTTCAAACTTGCCCCACGCTCTTTTAAGGCTTTAAGCGTTTTGATAACGTTGTTTTTTGCAGGAATGCGGTAAAAATATTCATCACGCATATTGGCTTTAAATATTTCAACTAATTCTTCCCCACCATAGTCAAGGTTAAACTCTTTGATAAAATATTCAGCCGTTCCCAAAAATCCTAACGGAGTTATAATTTTTATAATATCATCATTGTACTTTACAGAGTGGCTGTCAAGAACTTTTAATACCCCTGCAATAAATGACGGCATTGAATCAACAAGCGTTCCGTCAAAATCAAAAAGATAAGTTTTCATTATTTTTGTCCTTTTTTATTAATTCCAAGGTATTATACCATTTTTTTTAACCTTTTGCAAATATATAACACACAATCTAAAACAATGTAATAAAAAAGAAAAAACACCAACCATTTAGTTAGTGTTTTCTTTTTGGTTGCACGGCTGGCGAACTAAAAGAGCCAAAACATAAAAAGCGTTAGAATTTTTCTAACGCTTTTTTGGTTGTTTGTTTAAACACTTAATTTATTTCTCTTTTTCTTTTGCGATTACATTTAACAATTAAAATGATTTCAATAACGATTGCTATAGTAGATATTATTAATTTTGTTTTTGCCATTGTTATTCCATTAGCAAATTCTTCATGGAACTCAATATTGTTTAATTCAGTAAAATACCATAGAGAAGTAAGTTGACTTATAAAAATAATTATTGTTATAAGAAGAGCTACAACAATGCAACCTATAATTAAAAAATATTTTTTGTTTATCGCAGTCCTTCTCTCTTGTTCTTTTTTTATCCTTTCTCTTATTTGTTGTTGCCTTTTTATTTCTTCTATATTCGGACTATATTTCTTTTCTTTTTGAACTTTAGGCTGGCTTTTTTCACAATCCTCTTTATAATTTGTTGTATTTTTTGAACTTGTTTCGCTTTTTTCTTTTTCAATATTCGTATTTTTTTGGGCGTTATACATCGTGCTTAACACATCACCTAAAAAACTATTTTTTTTGTAATATTTCTTTATTTTATCCCCTTCTATAACAAATAAAGTTTTTCCACGAAAACCTGTTTCTTTAATCTCATTACCATCAATTATATATGCCGTACGTCCCAAAATGCCGGGCTCCCTTATTTCTTTTCCCTTAATAACATATATTGTTTTACCAAAAATGCCAGGCTCTTTTATTTCGTTCCCTTTTATAATCAAGTTTTCCATATTTATCCCTCAATAGTCTTTTTAATTTTAGACCAATTATATATTTCTATTGTTGAGTTATAAATTTTTTCAACAACTTCGATAACATTTGATGGTCTATCACTCTTTTGTATAATTTTTCTATCTTCTTCTTTAAGCATTTTACAAATGTAAATTTTGTCCAAAATTTTAGATACATTTTCATAACTTAAATCTTCTAACATACATAATTCTTTAATGATTATTTTTATAGGAATTGTGTGCTCATCATGAAAAATATTATTCCAAACAACTTTTTGTCCTTTCTTTACCGACGTTAAAACACCATCTTTTTTAGCTCCAAAATACATATCTACTTTAATATCAATTTTAGCCGTAAAAGTTTGTCTATATGTAAAACGCTTGATATCCTTTTCTTCAGCAATTTGATTCCAAAGTTCTTGTGCTTTTTTAGAAACTAAAATATGGGCATCATCAATATAATATTGTCGTAAAATTTGGTTTAGTAAATAATTTGCACTCCAAATTCTTTTACCATCGCATTCTATATAAGCATGTTCTTTGCCTTTTTTGCAAGCTTTAACAAAATTAATTATAATTTCTAAAACTTCGTTTTTTTCTTTTTCCATAACTCCCCCTTTTTGCTTTTATTATAAACAAGCATAATGACACCTTTTGTCATATTATACCACTTTTTTTTATTTAAAACAATAGAAAAAGACTATCAATTAACCAATGTGGTTCAATTGATAGTCTAGTGGTTGAGCGTGTAGTACGTAAAACTACATATTTTTGTGGAGCAATTTAGCCCACCCAAAAGATTAAACTTTTTAGGTCTCTATATCGAATGATTATCAAGCACTTTTAACACGCCTGATATAAATGATGGCATTGAATCTACAAGAGTTCCGTCAAAATCAAAAAGATATGTTTTCATTGTTTTTTTCCTTTTCTTAATAACTAAAATGTATTATAGCATTTTATAAAAACTTTTGCAAACGTATATTAGTGTTCAACAACAGATACGGACAATATTTACACTTTTTTTAAGAAAAACAAAATCCACACTGAAAAAGTGTGGATTTTTTATTTAGTTAACTTCGTTATAGTAGTCTAACGCTTTTTGAATTTCTTCAATATATGGCAATATTTCTGCCCTTGTACAGTTTGTGTTAATAGGAATATCGCCACCATTATTATTTACAGTATAGAACGGCGCAGCGTCTAAGAATGCTTGTTTTAGCATATCATATCCTGCTTTTCCTTCATTTTGTGGATTATGTATTATAGCGTAGACTTTTTTCAAAATTTGCGTATTATTTATCTTGTTGAAGATTTCGTTATCTCTAACAGCCATAAGTTCTTCAAGCTTTTTCATTTTTTGGTATTGGTCACCTTGTTGTAAACCCAATCTATTCTGAACTTTACACCGAAGAATTGCTTGACTCTTTCTTTAAGGGTGGTTATTTCCAAGGCTTTAAGTTAATGCCACAATATTTAGGCATTAACGCAAGCGACGAAAGATTTGCACCAGCATATGAATATGCAAACAAACACTCGTTGCACATTTTATTCCACTCGTTTGACGATGGCGATTGTAGAACACTTGAAAAGATTGCAGAAGTTGCTGTAAAATATCCAAATGCAAATATGATTATCGGACACACCGGTGGTGGCACAAGGGGTCGTCGCCAAGCCGAAAAAGTTGCACAAGACCCACGCTTTAACAACTGCTACT
>JAEIGA010016983.1_pt1 | contig 11079 bp, 13 predicted proteins | sample 9270691 | NCBI WGS metagenome assembly JAEIGA01 (sample SAMN17057246, study PRJNA624740) | gut metagenome | biome: biome; isolation source: fecal sample | host: Bos grunniens | place: China: Xizang | collected 2019 | reverse complement strand
TGCTCCGGAGATATTTTCGAGGATCTCTCCGAGCTTCCGCAGCGATTCTCGATTCTGATTCACGAATCCTTCCTCACACGCCTTGCAGACCTGACGGCCTTCCGGAATCACAGCTCCGCAGCAGACGCAAGTGTTATCCATTTTTATTCCTCCTTGTGCGAATCACAATGCCGGTGAGAACAGCCGATATGATGCCACAAAGCAACGAGCGAATAATGATTCCTGTCATGATATCACTCCTTTCCATTTCCAGGAGTATAGCTGTCCATTGACGTTACAATAGCGGTGAACTCTCCGTCACGGTATCTGCCGACGCTCAGTGCACTTCCGTTTGAAATGAAATTGATAGGTTTAAGCTTGTCCGCAGCCATGGTGTCAATGCTGTATTTATCGAAAAGAGCGCTTAGCTCTTTCAGAAAAGCTTTTTGATTGCTATTCATTTTCATCCTCCTTTGGCGGTTCGTAAGCATTTGGCATCGGCATCCATGCAACAACCTCCCAACCGCCCAATACAATCATACCTCCTATTCCGTCATATCCGTATATATCAGTTGCTGATGCCCAGTACCAATTGTCATCGGATAACATCTCGATTCGCATTGCGATAAACATACGCGATGGTTCGGTATCTTTGGGATAATGCTCACGATTACGAACTGCCACTACAAAAACTCGCGTTCGCATATCCGGCAACCTCTCGCTGCACGGAATCCAACGGTTCTCGGCGGGAATGTTTTTTGCCTTAACTTCAATGCAAAGATTGCCGTCTTTCTCTTTTACCGATACGGTATCAACTTCTGAACCGCAATACGGGCATTTCTTCAGTTCAAGTCGTGCCATTCTCAGCACCTCCCGTCGTAGGCCATAGCGTAGGCCAGCAGTTCCATGATGATGCCGATGTTTGATCTCGGCATGATGCCGCTGATGATTTCCTTCATGATTTCAGGTATTGTTTTCATTGGTGGCCTCCGTTCTAGGACATTCCTTCCCGTCCTTGAAATAGCAGTCATCACAGGTGCAGCGTTTGTCAGCATATCGGCAATCCTTGCACTTGATGCGCTCATAACCGGCATCGCTCGCCGGAATGTCAAATCTTTCCTCGAATGCCTCAATCGCGGCATTCGGGCAATCAAAGGCACAGTGTGCATTGCAGAAGTTATCGCATTTCATCCGGTTTTCTCCCTTCGTGTCAGCTTGTCGAGATCCACGATGCTCACGGAATTCTGCTGCCGCAAGTCCTGTATCTCCGCCTGATAGAAAAAATAGCCTCGTTCTGATCTTCGGATGATGCATCCGGTCAGGATGTAATCGGCATCGCAGTGCAGACGTTCGTCCTGAAACCGGACACGCTTACCGAGAGCAGCCTTTACTTCACAGATCTCCATTGCTCAGCTCCTCGATCCTGACATATATTCCGGGCTGTGCTGCCCAGAACTTCTCAGTGATACCGGAAGCGATTATGCAGTCGTCTTTCCAGTATCCGAGCTTCGTCATGATGTCGTTCATCGCTTTCGGCAAGTTGTCGTAGTCCGGCTTGTTCGTATACCATTCACCGTCGTAATGCTTACCTTTGAGCGGGAACATCCATTTGACGATCAGGCGGATCGGTCCTGTGTACGGCTTCGGCGGGATGTGCCGAGCCAAGTGGGAAGTCAACTTCCCCTCGGTGTCAGCATTCGCTCTGTCGTATGAGATCACCTTGCCGTCTTTCGTCTTCCCCCACCCGCGGGCTTGCTTCGTCGCGGTCGGCGGGATCATCGGCATGAAGAACTCAGTCATAGCGTCACTCCCTTCTGCGCGGCTGATCTGTCCGCGCGGATATTATTTGAAATCATATCTTTTTGCGGCGCTTCCAGCCGCAAAAAATATATTATGATAATAATATACTTTGCGTGCGTCTGCCGCAAAATCGGTGTTTTGCCCTTTTTGCGCCTCACAGCCGCAAAGTCGGTAAAAGTCCCTTTTTGCGTCTCAGTTGCAAAATCGGTGTTTTGTCCTTTTTGCGTCTGTGCGCCTGACTATGCTTTTTTGCCGCATTTGCCGTTTTCGATCCAGAATCCGCCGTGCGATTTGAGGTGCCTTCTGACGGTGTCTTCGCTCATTCCGTTGGACTTTGCGATGTCCTCGATGCTCGCCGTTCCGTCCACCTGCTGCCCCTCAAACATAAACTCAATGTTGTCATTCCGCTCCTGTTTCCGCTCCTCGTTGGTCTTTCGCTTCGGGAAATTCTGCTGCCACGTCGCGTCCGGATTGACGTCCTTCAGAGCGCCGGTCTGGTCTATGATGTGGCGCGGGAACTCGAACCAGACATTGACAGGCTGGAAACGCGGGAACTCTCGGAGCGTGCCCTCTATGCGCCATGCAGACTGGATATTTATCGCCGCAACTGCGCGCTGGATGTCCTGCTGCATCAGGTTCAGACTGTTTGCCTTGAGATGATCGCGGCAGTGATCCATCATGACGGAGCGGCTCTGCTCGTCGTCGAGAGAGACCGTGTCGCCGTAACGAGCGCCGAGAAACCGTTGCAGCCACTCCTTGCATACCGCACAGACGGCTTTGTCTTCGCGCGTCTTGCGGAGCTGTTCCGAGACCGGCAGCTCGATCATGTCCAGCAGCGCGTCAGGATCTCGTGCAAAGACGCCGGAACCGGATGCTCTGTCCATAGACTTTTTACCGCCCTGCATGCCCTTGCTGTGGTGGTGACAGTAGATCATTGCGCAGTTTGCGTCGCGACAGATCCGGTCAAACACGTTGCAAAAGTGTGACATCTGCTCGGCGCTGTTTTCGTCGCCGGTGATCACCTTATAGATCGGATCCAGGATGATTGCGGTGTATCCGGCTTTCTTTGCTCTGCGGATCATCGACGGTGCGAGCTTGTCCATCGGCATCGACCGTCCGCGCAGGTTCCAGACCGTCAGATTCTTTGCGTTTTTCGCCTCGACGCCGTTTGCCTTGTAGACTTCCGCGATGCGGTTCCAGCACGACGCCTCGTCGAGCTCCAGATTGATATACAACACTTTGCCTTGCCGACACTGGAACCCAAGCCATTCGCTTCCCTCTGCGATCGCGATCGCAAGCGATATCAGTGAGAAAGACTTTCCAGCTTTTGACGGTCCGGCGAGCAGCATCTTGTGTCCGCAGCGGAGCACGCCATCGATCAGAGCCGGACGCAGCGGCGGCAGATGATCCTTCATTTCGTCGTAGCTGATCTCATCCGGCAGATCGTCAGTGATCTCCTCGATGTAGTCTTTCCACTCCTCAAACGACGCTTTGCCGATGTTGGTATCTACGAGGTACTGCCAGTTTTCGCCGCGCTGGAAGCCAGGCAGTCTGGTCAGTCGTGACGGATTCTTGCATGCTTTGTCGATCTTCAGACCGTTCTTTTCGCAGACGTCAAACATAAAAGCGACGCGCTGACGGTACAGCTCACGGTTGTTTCCTGCGTCAATGTGGCAGATCGCGTGGAGCGACTTACCACCGGTGTGTGTCAGTGTAACGATTGGCAGTTCCAGTTCACGCATAAGCGCATTCTGCTGCTCAATCGGCAGGCTGTCCGACTCGATCAGGACATACCGATAGTCCGTGACGTTTTCGTCTTTGATTCCTTTTCCGTCGAGCGGGTTCACGCGGATCCACGCGCCGGCTCTGGTGTCAGCATCACCGAGCACGCTTCCGATGTCGCCTTTGCACTTTTCCAGCAGGGCGATGATCTGCCCGGCGGTGCGTCCCCAGCTTCCGCGCGTCGGTGCAAGCTTGCCGTCCGTCTCGTAAACGCTGGTGACATATCCGATATAGTCGTCCGGCTCAAACCGCGCACGCAGATACTTGAGGATCTCACTGACGGGATTGCGGGAGACCGGTCTTTGCTTGACCGGCTCCGCCTCTCCCTCGTATGAGATGATACCCTCATAGTCGATCTGTGTATAATCGTCGTTGTAGCTGTTGCCGCTATGCGGAGGCGTCCAGCCGTGATCCTTTGCGATCTGTACGATCGTGCCGGCTGTCACAGGCTCGGCGTTGCCCTTAAACGACTCCCACTTTTTCGCACAATTGCCGGCTTTGTACCGGCTGTCTGCCATGCTCCATGTGTCCCAGTCTGATACTGTATATCCTTCATGCTTCAGCGCCATGCCGACCTGCACCCACTCCTCGTAGGTGCATTCAGATGCCGGAAGCTGTTCCAAAATCTCCAAAAGGCTCATAAGTTGTTACCTCCACCGGCGGGATGTATTCGCTCGGCACGACGCCGTGCGGAATCTGCCAGTTGTTTGCGCTGATACGGGAAATCATGTTTGATGCCGCCTCGAACTGCCATGTCCCGACATGCTGGAAACCGCGCGATTCTAGGAAACGGATCTGCTTCGGAGTCGTGAGCCCTGCACTCTGGCGCTTTTCCAGACGCTCGATTAGCAGCTTCGCCTTGCCGGCGCTCTCAATCTCGTCCGGAAAGATCCCGCGCTTTTCGAGCATCGCTTTCTGCTTGTCGGACGGCGGTGCGCACTCCCAGCCGAACGCAGGAACGTATCCGCTCAGATCCTCCGCGCAGATTGACATCTCGTATTGCAGCGGATCCACGAGCTTGCGCTTGCGCTTCTTGCACTCTGCAAGCTTTTTTGCGAGCGCTTCCTCGCGCTGCTGCTGGACTTCATCCGCAGCCGTTGCAGCCGCTTCCTCGATGTCCATTTCGCAGCCGGCATTTTCGGAAAGATCCTCCGTCATTTTCGCAGCGACCTCTTGGCTGTCACAGATCAGGTGCGCCGGACGGCACAGCTCGTGGCGCTCCGTGTGCCATAAAAAGTCGAGCAGCAGCAGATGATCCTTGCCCTCGCAGAGCCGTGTCCCGCGACCGACCATTTGGCAGTACAGCGAGCGCACTTTTGTCGGTCGGAGCACGATCACGCAGTCAACGGACGGGCAGTCCCAGCCCTCGGTCAAAAGCATCGAGTTGCAAAGCACGTTGTATTTGCCGCTGTCAAAGTCTGCGAGGATCTCCGCACGGTCCTCGGATGTGCCGTTGACCTCCGCAGCGCGGAAGCCGAAGCCATTGAGGATGTCGCGGAACTTTTGCGATGTCTTGATCAGCGGCAGAAAAACGACCGTCTTGCGATCCTTGCAGTATGTCTGCATCTCCTCGGCAATCTGCATTAGGTACGGATCCAATGCGCTGTCAAGATCTCCAGGCTTAAAATCGCCGCTCTGGATGCCGACGCCGGAAAGATCGAGCGTCAGCGGGATCGTCACTGCCTTGATCGGTGAGAGGTATCCCTCTTTGATCGCCATGGGGAGCGTGTACTCATAAGCAAGGCTGTCAAACACATTGCCCAGCTCACGCATGTCTCCGCGGTCAGGTGTTGCCGTGACACCGAGTACCTTTGCGTCGTGGAAGTGGTCGAGCACACGCTGATAGCTGTCTGATACGGCGTGATGTGCCTCGTCGATGATGATTGTGTCAAAGTAGTCCTCCGGAAACTTTTGCAGTCGCGTCTCGCGCATAAGCGATTGCACCGAGCCGACCGTGATTCGGAACCACGAGCCGAGACAGGATTGCTCTGCCTTTTCAGTCGCGCACTGCAAGCCGATCGATTTTTTGATTTTGTCAGCAGCCTGATCGAGCAGTTCTCCGCGGTGTGCGAGGATCAGCACACGGTCTCCAAGTCTCACGCAGTCCTCCGTGATCTTGGCGAAGACGATCGTCTTGCCGCAGCCCGTAGGCAGGACGAGCAGCGTGCGTGTGTTGCCTTGCTGCCACTCGTCCTGCACCGCCACTCGTGCCGCCTGCTGGTATGGTCTCAGCTCCATGTATTACCACTGACCAGACTTCCAGCCGCCGGACTGCTGCGGCTGCTGCCATGTCTGCTGCTGTACCGGCTGCTGGTATCCCTGTGCCGGCTGCTGATACTGTGCAGGCGGTGTCTGATACTGATGCACCGGAGCGGAGGCAGTCTGTACATCCTCGTCGTAGGCGTAGAACTTCTTGATCTTGTTCGACTGACCTTCGCCGGTTCCGTCCCGCTTCTGGTATTTGTCGATGTATACCTTGCACTTGCCGCGCTGTCCTTCGATGTTCCAGCGCATCACGAGCTGTTCGCCATGCTTCTTCAGGCCGAGCGAGAGGAAGAACTGGGACAGCTTCCATTCAAATTTTCTGATCAGGAAAAAGCGCTCTGTGATTGTAGCCTTGTCGGATGCGCCCCAGATCGTCAGCTCGACATCGACCTCATTGCATTCCGGCAGATTAGCTGACGCCTCGTGACGGGTGCGAACGACCTTATTCACTGTAAAATCGTAGTCACCCTCCGGCAGCAATACAAAATCGCTGCCCTCATCCTCGATCGTTCCCTCGTAACCGATCTCCTCATACTCGTTATAGTTTTGCTGCATGATGTACCTCCTTTATTTTACGAAAACGGCAGTTTCCGATTATCCTGAATCATTCCGAATACCTGCGCCCATGCGCCAATCAGGACGCCCTGCACAAAGTCAGGCGGGTATGCGGTGATCGGCATATCGTCCGGAAAGTATCCGCGCATGCTGACTGCAAGCCGGATCTCATCCTCGGACACGTTGTTCTGTCGCATCAGATCCGCAAGCGCCGGATTGATGCCGTCCGGAATCTGGCCAAGTGTTTCGGCCGGCTCGCTGTCCTCAGCAACCGAAAGCGGAAGCGGTTCCTGAGCCGGTTCTGCGGCCTTCGGCGGAGCTGTCGGTACTTCAGGAGCTGTTGCTGCCTGCTGAATAACAGGAGCATGTGCCGGTTGTGAAAAAATATGTGCGATCTGAGCAAACTCAAACGGCAGCTCAGGAGCAAGTCCGAACCGGTTCTTTGCGTCCCAGCACGGATCGTGCGTCGTATACATGACGCGCTGTCCGCCGCGGGCTTTGTTCTTCTTGCCTTCTTTGTCGGTGGAGATGACGGTCGTCTTGTAGTTTGCAAACAGCACCAGATCTGCCCACTCTTTGATCATCGCACAGACATTACATTTCGGGGAGTTGATCATTTTCAGCTCCCACCGGTCGTAACTGCCCATTTCGTCGGGCTGCTCAAATTTCCGGATTGCCGCGTGTGCCGTCAATACGACATTCACGCCGCGGTCTGCAATATCATTCAGCAGATTCAGGATCCCGCCGAACTCCTCGTAGACGTATGTGTATCCCTTGCCGTAACCAAACTCCTCGATGCCTGTCTTTTTGTATTTGTCGCACACCGTCTTGATGCACAGGCGCTCCGCCCAGTCCGCTGTGTCAATGACGACCGTCTTGCATCCAGGATTGTGATCGCGGATCTCTGTGAGGATGCCAAGCAGCATTGCAAGGCTGGTCGGTGTGTCCGTTCTGGCAACGTCCATGCGTGTCGTCGAGCCCTCGACATCAACGAACAGCGGATCCGGGAACTGCGCTGCGAATGTGGTCTTGCCGATGCCTTCCGGTCCGTAGATTACCGCCTTGATGGGCTTGTTCTGAATTCCTCTCGTAATATTCATTAGAATGTACCTGCCTTCCATTGTTTCGGCTCAGTCGCAGCTGATGCCGTTTCGTGTGAATATCCATCCTCAATGATGACTGCGCATTCATCTCCGGTGCTGACTCTTGTTGCAAGGACCTGCAAGCCTTCCTGCTCAAGCCATGCGCCGAAGTCTTTGAGCGTATCCATGTCCATCTGCTCGAGCTTGTCCATGAGAACGAAACCACACTCCGGATTGAGCTTTCTGACGATTGCAGCAGCGCACTTCAGCTGCTCGCTTCCTGACATGTTGTCCCACGCCTGTCCGTTGTACGTCAGGACACCATCCTCTACGCTCAAGCCTTCCAGAGGCATCTCTGCGCCATTGAGCAAAGACATGCGCTTCGATCTGATGCGCTCGATCTCATCAGTCAGGCCGTTGTACTGGTTCCGATACTCTTCAGCATCCAGATCAGCCTTTTCTCTGTCAAGGTTTGCGCGCACCTTAGCATTGATCGTCTCGATGCTGCGAAGCTGTTCTTCCAGCTCGGCAGTCGATTCCAGTTCAAGCTCTTCAGGAGACTTCTTTGCTTCTTCTGCCTTTGCCTGCTCAGCTGCAAGCTGTGCTTCCAAGCGTTCGAGATCGTGCTTTGTGCGTTCGATGTCTGCGGTGAGCTTCTGGATCACGAATCCAATCTGCTGTGCATCAGCCGCCCACTGCTGACGCTGTCCGTTTCGTGCAAGGATTTCCTGCTGCTGTGCGATCAGATCAGCTGCACTGATCGGCTCTTTTGGAGCGTCAGGATATACCGGCATTTCCTTGGCGAACTTTTCCTTCTGGTCTGCGATTCTGCCAATCTCAAGCCGGCGATTGTAGAGCGTGCTGCATTCGCTGTCAAGCTTGAACAGCTCCTCACCGACACCGATGATCTGGAGCAGGACCTTTGCTTTTTCCTTATCGTTCATAGCCATGAACGCCGGAAGGTTCAGCGCAAGCTTTTCGATGAATTCATCGAGAATCTTCTGGCCTGACTTTTTTCCGGACGGGTCCTTGATCTTGAGTGTTCCGCTCTTGCCAGAGCGCTCGACAATAAAGCCATTGCTCAGCGTGACGCGGATCACCGGATCAGTGACCGAGTCTTCACGCTTCGGCTTGCTCGGAGCGAACTTCTCACCGCCGAGTGCATAAGCCAGAGCATCGAGCACGCTGGTCTTGCCCTGCCCATTTTTGCCGCCGATGATCGTCAGGCCGTCCTGAGCCGGCGTGAGCTCGACAGCTTTCAGGCGCTTGACATTCTGCGCCTCCAGAGATACAATTTTGACTGACATTATTTTTCCTCCCCTGTGAAATCGTGCTTGAGAGCACCCATTGATTTGCCAATGCGAAAGAGTCCGTTATAGCTATCATCTACGCATTTCACCTGAATCTGATTCGCTTCCGGCTTGTACTCCAAAACAATGCGGCCCATAATGCGCATCAGCTGCGGAAGTGTAATATACGTGCCGTTCAGCTTGAACTGGATACGATCATTCATTCCTTTACTCCTTCCCGATCCGCTGCTCGATATCATGAATGATATTGCGGATGTTTTGCTTTAAGGTTTCCTTTTCCTTGCATTCATTGAGATTTGCGACCATTGTGCAGAGAGACTGGATTTTCGCGCGCGCTTCTCTGTAGTTGATGTCAAGACGCATGAAGTGGTCATTGTCATCTCTGCGGATAAGCTCGTCTTCAAGCTCCTTGCGTTCGATTTCCGCAGCTTTCAGCTTCGTTTCATACTCCTTTCGGAGCTTCTCCAGCTCGGCTGTATCAGTCTGCACAGCGACCTCGACAGGTCTGTTCTCCAGTTCTGTGATGCGAGCTTGCAGCTGTTCGATACTGGAATCCTTATCAGTTCGCTCGCGTGTGAGCTTGGCAATGAAGCTCTGATTGTTGTAGATCTCAGCATTCAGCTTAGCGATTTCCTGCTGATCTTTCACGAAGCGGCCGTTCTGCTCTTCGATCTTCTGGCGCTTCTCTTCGGCATCATCGCACCATCTCTGTGCGCGTCCTTCTGCGTCTTCAAGTGCAGCTTCCGTCTGTTCGTTCTGATGCTTCAGCGCGTCGATCTGAGCCTTGAGCTCTCGGACTGTCACGCTCTCGACATCGGTGATCTGCTCGCGCTGCTCCTCGTCGATCTTAGTCAGCAGATACAGCTTCTCAATGCCAATCTTCTCAAAATCGGAAGTTGACTTCCCATCTAGAGAAGCAACAGCAGCATACTTCTGCCCCTGCCGGCGCGTGATTCCGATTTCCTGCTCACAGTAATCCTCGAAGGTGGAATATCCGATCTCCTTGTACAGTTTGCGCTCTTTCATCTCATTGAGTCCTTTGCAGACTTCCCACATGGACTGCTGTGCTGCCTGAGCATTGGCAATGATGGAGCGTGTCAGAGCGATCGCCCGGCTGTAATCGTCCGGAACGATAATCTGTGCAGGCTCCTGAGGAATGATACCCGCTTTCGGCTTCGGAGCTTCTGCAACCGCGCCGCCTGCTTTCAGGAATACTCTGGTATAGTATGTTCTGCGCTTCGTCATCATGCTTTCTGTGATGATCTGAGTTTGAATGTAGTCATCATCGTCCAGACACTCGAACCGGACACCTTCACTGTATTGCTGGCTGTCTTTGCGCCACAGCTCAGCAGCAAGGTCTTCGTCTTCGTCATCGCTGTCGAATGTATCATCAATAAGGACTTGCGTATTCGCAGGGAGCGCACACAACTCTTCATATGTCAGCTCTTTGCCGAATGCTTCCGGGCTGTCGCTGTAATAGAAAAGATCACCGTGCGGCCAGTTATCCTCAAGCGAATCGAGACGCAGCGCGTGCTGTTTCAGCGCGAAGAAGTGACCGGAATGCCGCAGCATCTCTCCGTGCATTTCGACTGTCGCGGAAGTATCGCTCTCGACATATTGCTTTCTTGTGCAGAGGTAACTGTTCCCGCGGCAGAGATACATCATGCTTGTGTCTCCTTCGTCGCTTATGCTGTAGATCCAGCAGAGATGCAGCCACCGGTGAGACTGCGTGCTGTCATCTGTGACGACAAGGCCGCCGACATACTGATGCAGCTCATCCCATGTGAGAGGATCCGGTTCGATGTCGTCAAGCTCAACCTCGTCGCCGCGCATGTACTTGAAGATGCCTTTTGCCTTCAAAGCCTCTTCGATTTTCTTCATGTCCGGCGCTGAAATCTTCTCAACTCCGTTCTGATCGTACATCTCAGTGATCAGATGATTGACCGTCTGAACATCCGGCAGATTCTTCTTCAACCGGTTAAACACCTTGATATCAAGGTCAAGTTCTTCAATATTCATTGACATTCTCCTGATTCCGTGCTATAATGCACTTGTAAACTTATGTTTGCAGCCGTGTCTTCCGTGCCAGCGGGGATGCGGCTTTTTCCTTAATTGCTGAGCCAGACATAATACTGATCCGGAACGTCGCAGAAATGACCAGCAAGGTCCATACCGACGATCAGAGCCGTGCCGTAGATGTGGCGCTCGCTGATGTATGACGCGAGATCGTTGTGCGGATACTGCTTCAACATTCCTTTTCTGTTTACGAGCATCACGCCGCCGTCTTTCAGTCTGATTACTTCAGG
>JAEIGA010016982.1_pt1 | contig 11079 bp, 10 predicted proteins | sample 9270691 | NCBI WGS metagenome assembly JAEIGA01 (sample SAMN17057246, study PRJNA624740) | gut metagenome | biome: biome; isolation source: fecal sample | host: Bos grunniens | place: China: Xizang | collected 2019 | reverse complement strand
TGATAAAGTCCCGATGTTTCAGAAACGCAAATACCGTTATGATGTTCACTATCGCCAATGGGATAGATATTTGAAAGAATGGGGTTATGGAACTTTTAAGGAATAACTATATTTGTAGGTATAAAAAATCTAAAAAAAGGATTCAATTTTGTTCGGCTTATTTTCTTGCGATATTGGAATTGATTTGGGCACAGCAAATACGCTTGTGCATGTAGCAAAACAAGGGCTTGTAATTAACGAACCAACTGTTATTGCTGTAGATGTGAAAAACAATCGTGTAGCGGCGATTGGCTCTGAAGCAAAGAAAATGCTTGGCCGTACACCAGATGATTTGCTGCGTGCTGTGCGCCCAATGCGTGATGGTGTTATCGCTGAATTTGACTTGGTTGAAACACTTTTAACAACATTTATTAAGCGCGTTCAAAAGTATCCTTTGTTTATTGTTCATCCGCGTGTGGTGGTTGGTGTTCCATCTGGAATTACTGAAGTAGAAAAGCGTGCAGTGATTGATGCTGCAACACATGCTGGAGCAAAAGAAGTTCATTTGGTACACGAACCAATGGCTGCAGCAATTGGTATGGGAATACCTGTTGAAGACCCTACTGGAAATATGGTTGTTGATATTGGTGGTGGAACTTCTGATATTGCTGTGATTGCATTAAATGGTATTGCTTGCCAGAGTTCTGTTCGTACAGCTGGTGATGAAATGGATGAAGCTATTATCCGTTATATGCGTCAAATGTATAACTTGGGAGTTGGCCCTACAAGTGCTGAACAGATTAAAATTAAAATAGGTTCTGCGTTCCCACTAGAAGAAGAATTGACAATGGAAGTAAAAGGTCATGACCATATTGCGGGCATGCCACGCACCGTAACCATTACAAGTGAAGAAATTCGCGAAGCTTTGAATGAACCAATTACAGCTATTATCGATACTATTAAGGATACTTTGAGCAGAACAGCTCCAGAACTTTCTGCCGATATTTATGATAAAGGAATTATCATGACAGGCGGTGGTTCTCTTCTCCGCGGATTAGATGCTAAAATTCGACAGGTGACCGGTCTTTCTGTAAATGTGATAGATGATTCTCTCATTTGTGTATGTAAAGGTACTGCACGTATTTTGGAAGATTTGGAAAAATATCGCCCTGTATTGATTGCGTCTTCTAATTAGGTTTAATAGGAGTCTTTATAAATGCTAAAGCTTGGCGGAATTTTCCGTAAGTTTTGTGCCTTTGGGCGCGGTATTTTAGTTTTGGCATTTTTGTTGTTTGTGGCTTCTGGCATGCGACTTTTGCCAATGCCAGCAAAAGAGCGGCTGACTTCTGCATTTTTATCAACAGTGTTTTACCCTGTGCAATATTTAGTGGCTTCTGTTGATGACTTTCGGAATGTTTTAGGGGAAAATGAAAAATTAAAAGAAGAAAATGCAAGGCTTCGTTTAGAGTTGGATTATGCAAGAGATGGTTTAAGTGAATTAGTTCGTTTGCGTGCGTTAGTGCGTTTTGATAACCACTGGGATTATCCTATTGTGACTTCTCGAATTATTGGACGTAATCCTGGACGTTTGGTGACAACTCTTATTGTAAATCGTGGTTTGGCTGATGGCTTAAAAACAGATATGCCAGTTTTTTCAATGTCTGGCCTTGTTGGGCGTGTGGCAAAAGTAGCTTCTCACCATGCACAAGTACAAGTTCTTGTTGACCCGAATTTAAAGTTTTCTGTTTTGAATGTGAGAACCCGAACAGTTGGATTTGCTGAATCGTTTGATGGTAAAAGGCTTGCGGCTACAGTGCCAGCACACGCTGGAATCCGTGAAGGGGATACTTTAGTGACTTCTGGATTAGGTGGCATTTTCCCTAAAGGAATAGGCGTTGGGGTAGTTAAAGAAATGGTTCCTCATGATATGGATGTACTTTCTACAATGGTCATTCAACCCTTTCAAGAAGTGAGCCAGTTAGAAGAAGTCTTTATAATGCAAAAAGAACCGGATTGGATTGTTCGGGAGCTTTTAGAATGAAAAAGTTGCAAGTGATTATTACCATTTTTGCGTTTTTGCTTTGCGTTATTTTGCAAACGACTGTTGCAAAGTGGATTTCTGTATTTGGAGCAACGCCTGATTTTTTGTTGATTTTTATTGTGTATTTAGCATTTAAACGAGGTACTGTTGTTGCTGCTTTGTGGGGCTTTTTAATAGGTTTTTGCTGTGATATTTATGGACCTGTGGAATGGCTTGGTTCTGCAACTATTGCGATGACTTTATTAGGTTTTTTAGTTGGTTTATTAGAAGCTCGTTTTTTAACACTGAGATTAAGTTTACGGATAGTTATTTTAGCATTGGGTTTTGTGTTCTATGATTTGATTTACCTTTCTTTGACGACACTTTCTCATAGTGAAATGACGCATTTCTTTTTGACTCGTTCTATACCGAATGGTGTTTATACAGTTATTTGTGGTACTTTGATTTTCTATTTCTTGTTCCGTAGTAAACACAGAAAAACTCATGTCTAATGCACTGAATGGAAATGAAGAAATTCAAAACCGGAATATGAAAGTTCTGGCTTTTTTGGTGTTAGTTTGGGGAGCGTTTTGTGTATTAGGTATAAGGCTTTTTTATTTGCAATATGTGCATTATGAAGATAATTTTGCACGGTCAGAAAATAATCGTATCCGACGTATGGAGATAGAGGCTGAACGAGGTTTTATTTTTGATAGGAATGGGGAAGTTCTTGTGCGTAACAGGCCATCTTATCAAATTGTTCTTGATGCACAACGTATGCCTAAATCGCGAGAAGCTAAAGACTCTTTGTTTAATTTGTTATTAGGAATTAAAGATTCTTCTGGGCGTAGAATGATTGATTCAGCCTCGCTTGATACGGCTTTTCAGCGTTCTGTATGGATAAAAAACAGACCTATCCGGATTTTAGAAGATGCTTCACCTGAAGAAGTTTCAATTATCGAAGAACATTCTCATGAATTGCCTGGAGTTTATGCAATAACAGAATCTCGTAGAGCTTACCCTCATGGAACATTAGCAGCACATGCGTTAGGCTATACAAGTGAGATTTCTGAAAAACAACTTGAAAAGCCCGAATATAAGGATAAGTATAATTCTGGAGATAGGATTGGACAAAAAGGGCTTGAGCAACAATATGATGAAGAATTCCGCGGCAAAGATGGTGTAAGAACTGTTGAAGTGAATGCTTTTGGGCGAATTGTAAGTGAAATTAAAGGTATGGGAGAAGAACCCGCTTTGCCTGGACTTCATTTGGTTTCGACTCTTGATTTGCGTGTGCAAGAAGCCGCCGAAAAAGCATTACCTGATTCTGTGAAAGGAGCTATTGTTGCTATTGATCCACGGAATGGAGAAATTCTTGCTATGGTAAGTTCTCCACGTCTTGACCCGAATGTTTTTTCTTTGAAAAGACGAGAGAGGAATCGTGGTTGGGCAAAGGTTGCTCTTGATTCTACAAGGCCTCTGTTGAATCGGGCTATTGCGGGAGTTTATCCTCCAGCCTCGGTTTTTAAATTAGTGACGTCTGGGGCTGGATTAGAACATGGCTTGCTTTCTGTGAACAAATATTACCCACACCTTTGTGATGGAGGGTATCGTTTTGGGAACCGATATCAAAAATGCTGGGGGGTGCATGGAAATTTGAATGTGGTTAATGCTTTAAGACTTTCTTGTGACGTTTATTTTTACCAAGCAGGGCTTGAAATTGATATGGAACGAATTAATGAATTTGGACGTCGATTTGGTTTAGGAGAAGAAGTTTTAGGTATTGATATTCCTGGCGAAAGACGTGGTTGGCTTCCTGATTCGGCGAGTTTTAATAAAAGAAATAAACGTTCTGGTTGGCGTTGGGCAAGAGGCTTGATTTTGAACTTATCAATTGGACAGGGGCAATTAGTAACACCTTTACAACAAGCTGTTCTTGTTGGGTCATTAGCTACAAATGCTGGCGTATATAAGCCACATTTGATGAAAGAATTACGCGATAGAAGTGGAAAGGTGATTAAAAAATTTGAGCCTGAAATTATTCGCTCTGGGACAATGAAAGAATCAACGCATAAGGTTATTTTAGCTGGGTTAGATTCTGTGGTGAACCACCCAGGAGGAACAGGAAAACGTGGTGCCGTAAAAGGAATCCGTGTTGGTGGAAAAACAGGTTCTGGGGAGTGGAAAAAAGGAGAAAAAACTCATGCCTGGTTTGCAGGCGTTGCTCCACTTTATGCTCCAGAAATTGCGGTTTCTGTGATTCTTGAAGCGGCTGGTGGCGGTGGTGCTCTTGCCGCGCCGATAGCAAGACAAGTAATGGAAGCTTATTTTTCAAGAGATTCTTTAGCAATAGGAAACAACCAATGAAAAAAGATTCGATTCTTGGAAAAACGAAAAAAATGGATTGGTTGTTTATTGTAACGACCTTTGTTCTTATGGGAATTGGGGTTTTGCTTGTTTATTCAGCAACGGCCTCTACGCCAGGGATTCCTTTTTATCAAAATTTTTGGTTTAAACAAATAATTTATTTTACAGCAGGTGTTGTTGTTGCTGTAGGGTTGACATTAGTAAAAATTACTTTTTGGCGTAATTTAGCTTTGCCCTTGTATTTACTTTCTATTGTGTTGCTTGTTGTGGTTTTATTTTTTGCAGGAGATGTAAAAGGAGCTGGACGTTGGATTGATTTAGGTTTCTTTAAATTACAACCATCTGAATTTGCAAAAATTGCATACTTATTGATGATTTCAACTTGGCTTTCTAGACATCCTGTTGATTTTTTAAAATTGAAAACTTTTTTGATGCCTTTTTTCTTGTTTATTGTACCATTTGTTTTGGTTTTAAGGCAGCCTGATTTAAGTACAGCTCTTGTATTTACAATGGTTACCCTTACTTGTTTATTTATGGCTGGGTTACATTTAAGTGAAGTCTTTTTTATCGTAAGCCCATTTTTTTCGGTCATTTTATCGCATTCCCAGATTGCTTATTCGCAGTTACTTTGGGGAGCTTTTATTTGCATTTTAGGCTTTTTGCTTTATCGTAGACGCTTGCCGATAGTTTTTACTTGTGTCATATTTTTAGTGAATATTTTTGCAGGTTATATGAGTACAATGGCATGGAACCATTTAGAACCTCACCAGCAAAAACGTGTAGAAACATTTTTTAACCCGATGGCTGATCCGAAAGGAGATGGGTATCAAGTGTTGCAATCTATGACAGCAATTGGTTCTGGCGGAGTAACTGGAAAAGGTTATGGAAACGGAACGCAGACGAATTTAAGTTTTTTACCAGAAGAACATACGGATTTTATTTTTAGCGTTCTTGGAGAACAATTTGGTTTAATGGGATGCTTAATTGTTTTAGGACTTTATTTCTTGTTTTTATGGCGAGCGATGGAAATAGCGAAAATGTATTCTCATCCATTTGTAACGCTTGTGACTTCTGGAGTTTGTGCTATATTCTTTTTTCATATAACGGTTAATATCGCGATGACTATAGGCTTAATGCCTGTGACAGGTTTACCTTTGCCATTCCTTTCTTATGGTGGGTCTTTTGCAATGACTTGTATGTTCCTTGTAGGGCTTCTTTGCAATATGCGCTTGCAAGGTTATAAAATGAAAGGTCGCAATTAAATTTTAAAATAAAAAGATTCTTTTTTCTTTCTTTAAGCGTTTCTTTATATAGAAGACTTTTAAAAGTTTTACTTTATAAGGAGATGTTTTATGCGTTTAAAAGGAATCGTTTCTAGGTTTTTATTTGGGTCGGTTTGTCTTTCTTGTGGTTGTGGCGAAAAGCCTCTAGACCCTTGGCTTTGTGAAAATTGCCGAGAATTACTTTTAAAAGAACGTAATGGAAATGCTGTTTCTGAAAATGCATTTTCTCTTTACAACATGGGGCCAGTTAGTCGCGCTTTAATTCATGGATTAAAATATTCTTCAATGCCAGGTTTAGCGGCGTATTTAGTGAAGTCTGCTGGAGACACATTAAAAAATTTTAAAGAATGGCTTTCTTTGGAAGGAAATGTATTTTTTGTGCCTGTCCCGCTCCATCCATCTCGATTTAGAGAAAGGGGGTATAATCAGACAGAAAAAGTTGCACTTGCGTTAGCTGCTTATTGTAATGGGAAAGTCTGGAAAGCTTTAGGACGACGTTCTTTTTCAGTTTCTCAAACAAAACTTTCTAAATCAGAACGAGTTTTGAATGTAGCAGGGGCCTTTGTTTTAAAAAAACGGATGAATGTGAAAAAAGAAGATTGCGTGGTGATAGTAGATGATGTTTTTACAACAGGAGCAACGACAGGAGCGTGTGCTTATGCGTTAAAACGAAATGGTTATCACAATATTAAGATTTGTTCTTTGCTTTATGAAAAACCTATTTCGGCAGAATTGGATTTTGTTGCCGATAAACAAGAAGATTGGCTTTTATAAAATTTCTAATATTTTGTAATATGAAGAGGCAAGTTGTTTTGATTGGAATGGGCGTTATGGGAAAACGCCATAAAGAGCGCTTGTTAAAAAAAGGTTTTGAAATTGTTCAAGAGTTGGATTCGTACGAGTCAGTTGTTGCGTTTTTTCAAGGAAATGAGAATGGATTTTTAGAAAGAAAAATACTGTTTATTGCGTCTCCGGCAAATACGCATTTTGAATATGTTAAAAGAGGTCTTTTAAAAGGATTTGATGTTTTTGTTGAAAAACCAGTTGCCTTGGATGTTACAGAAGTGGAAGAATTGGAACAATTAGCGATACAACAGAAAAGAATTTTATTCCCTGGTCATAGTGAGCGTTATCATGCAGGATTTAGTGTTTTAGAAAAGGCATTTAATGATTTTAAAGAAGGGAAAATATCTTTTTTCCGTCACAATACCTATTCAAAAAGAGGAAGAGACGTTTCTGTAGCTCTTGATTTAATGGTACATGATTTAGAAATGTTTTTTGCTTTAACGAAGTCTAAGGATTATGAAATTTTATTTTGTAGAACTTTTTCAGATGATGCGATAGAATTAGAAATTTGTTGCGGGACTTGGGTGGGGTATTTTAGTGTAGATAGAAATGCAAGAACTTTACGGCGAGAAATTTTATTAGAAAAAGGATTAAAACAAGAAAAAATATTTTTTGCTGATTGTAATGAGTTTGATGCTTTAGAAAAAGAACATGAAGTCTTTTTTTCTAAAGAGTATGATGATTTAAAAGAAGAAATGTTTAGTGCTAAATTGGCTGTAGAAATTGCTTCAAAAATGGTTTCTGCTTAGAACGCTAATAAAACATCACAAAGCATCATTAAAACAAATCCAAAGATTAAACAAAATGTGGCAAAAGACTCGTTACCTTGGTGATGCGTTTCTGGGATTATTTCATCAGAAATGATGAAAAGCATAGCGCCACCAGTAATCCCTAAAATAACAGGGTAAGAAAGTTCTGCAAAGCCTACGGCTAAAACACCGATTAACCCACCGACAAATTCTAATAAGCCTGTTAGAGAAGCAATTAAAAAAGAAAAGAAACGTTTGTAACCTGCGGCAAATAAGGCTATGGCAACGGAGAGACCTTCAGGAATATTTTGTAAGGCTATTCCAAGTGTTAAAGATGTCCCATTTGAAACATTGTTCCCAGCAAAACCAACACCAACAGCCATGCCTTCTGGTAAATTGTGAATGGCAATTGCAATAACAAAGAGCCAGATTTTTTTTAAATGTTTGGCTGTTTCTAGTCCGTGATGCCCCATTTCAAAATGTTCGTGAGGAATTAAATGGTTTAAAAGCCAAACGAGTAATGTTCCCATTAAAATGCCTATTACGACAATGATGGTTCCTATTTTTTCTTCAAAACCAAGTGCTTGGGCGGCCTCTAATCCAGGTAAAATTAAGCCAAAAAATGTAGCGGCAAGCATAATACCTGCAGCAAAGCTCATCATAGCATCTTTAAATTTTTGGCTTTTGGTTGGAGTGATGAAAACAGCAGCAGCCCCAATTGCAGTTGCTGACCCTGCAATTAAACTTGCTAATGCACCTTGCCAAGCTGTAGAAGAAATCATGGGATAATACTTACATCAGAAAGAGAAACAAAACCGCGAACGCGTTCGCCGATAGATATTTCTACCCATTTTCCCTGAAGAGATAAAACTTGAAAAACGGTTCCTTCTGAAATTGTGTTTAAAGTTGAATTTTTTTCATTTGGGCCACTAAAAACATCTGTGTTTGATGCAGTGACTACTCCGCGAGAATCTGTTTCAGTTTGATAAATTTTATAGCCAGCACTAGATAGAATTATACAGAAGACAAGTGAAAAAAGAAAGAGAAAACCGATAGAAATATTTTTTGCTTTAGGAGAATGAAGAGCTATTCTCAAGAAAGCTAATAAACTCATAAGCCAAAGAAGAATTCCTAGCAAAATGAGTTGAGATTTTAAACTTAAAAAATGGTGTAGAGTGAACAATGTGGAAAGAATAGGATTTTCTTCTGTTGAAGATTCTACTTTGTCACGAGTTTGAGCTTTCGCTAAATGTAGATTGTAAATGATGTCTTTATCGGTCGGAGAAAATTTTAATGCGTATTCATAATAGAATATGGCTTTTCCAATTTTCCCGAGCCTGTAGTAAGCGTTACCTAAATTATAAAGAATCTCGGCATTGGTTAAACCTTTTTCTACTTGAGAATTCCAAAGAGAAATAGCTTCTTCATAATTATTTTGTTCGTAAGCAATAGAAGCATTTTTTAAAATGGTTTCTGGCTTATCACTTGCAAAAGCAGATATTACACAGAATAAAAGGAAAAAGAAAAATTTCATTTTAAACCTCCAATCCTGAAACAAAATTTTTGAATTCTTGTAATACACGATTGTTTTCTGTTTCAGCTGCCATTGGTAAGAAACGGCCTGCAGAACATTTTTCTAGCCAGGATTCAATTTTTGAAATGTTTTCTTCAGAGACTTTGTTTTCTCGTAAAGCGGTTTCTCTTGTGTTACGTAACATGCCGCGGAATTCTAAGTTGGTTTTATCACTTAAGTAACCAATTAATGCTGATTCTAAAGCCGCATAAAAACTTTTTGAATCTTTTGTTTGAAGCGCTTTTTCAGCAAGTGTTATAGCTGCTTTGTAATTTTTAGAAGCGTTACGTTGGCGAAGTAAAGCTAAGTCGCTTTGGTTTTTCCTGTGGCGTTTCCAAATAAAAATTAGAACGAAATAGAAAGGAATTGGCAAAAGAATAAAAGCAAGAATGCTTGGGAGTTTGTAGATTTTTAATGCCCCTGTTGTAAGCGGGACAGATTTGATGAAACGAATATCAGAACCAAGAGTTTCTATTTCTTGTTTGGTTTGAACGAGTGGTGTTGAAAGAGATGTGCTTTGAATTTCACTAGAAGCATCTCCTTTTTCAACTTCTATTTTGAATGGACCTGCTTTTGCTGTTTCGTATTTCTTTTTGGAAGGGTTAAACCAAGAATAAGTGATTTCTGGGATTTCAAAAGACCCTTTGCGTTTTGGATATAAAAATATTTTGATGTCTTTAGAAGTAATTGTTTTACCATTCAGAATTTTTTTCTGAATATTTGTTTCTGGTGGGACAGAACGGAATTCTTGAAAATCAGGGAGTTTGGGATCTGTGATTGTTCCTGGTTTTCCATCGCCTTTAATTGAAATGGATAATGTTAAAGCTTCGCCAACTTTTAATGTGTCTTTATCAATTTCTGCTTTAAAGGAATAATTACCGACCATTGAAGAAAAATCTTGTGGTGCGCCAGATGGCAGTGGTAAAACTTTTATGCTTACTGGAGAGGTGGATGCTTCAGCTTCTTCTGTTTCTTGTTTGACCGATTTGAAACTCATTGAAAAGCCACCATTAGATTTTTTTTCTTCTACGATTTTAGGTGCGCCTTGTTTGGTGTAATTGAATGTGAAAGAAGGAATGTTTAGAGTTCCACTTTTTGTTGGAGAAAGCCAAGCGAATTTTGCGCTTGCTTGGAGTTCTCTTGAATTTGGAATTGGTTTAAAGTCAAGATTGGATAAATCAGAGCGATGAATAATGAAGTCGTTGCCTAAATCCATTGATTTTGGAGTTAAAGAACCTGCAAAATGCTCGTAAGTGTGAAAGGCAATTGTAACAGAAAATTGTTCACCTTCATATACTGTTTTTTTGTTTGGGGATAAAGAAACAGTTACAGCAGGGGAGTCAAATGAACGATGGATAGTAACGCCTAAAGAGGGGTAAACGGTGTAATTAGAACCTTGGATGTTCCAAGTGACTGAACCGATATTTTGCTTACCTGTTTTTTTGGGGGCTTTTAATTTGAATATGTAACGGCGAACGGGGTAGCGGTCAAAAAAGTTTTGAACGTATGTATCGGTACTGTCTAAACCAAGAAATTGAAAACCTTCATTGACTTTTATTTGTGGAATTTCTCTAGGCGTGTAATTTTGGAGGTCATGTTTTAAAACGTCCATGTGTAATTCAAATTCTTCGCCCATTACCATTCGGTCTTTGTTTACATTGGGGTCTAAAGCGATTCTTGCATGAAGCGCTAGAGCAAAGCATAAAAAGAAAAATACAATTCGTTTCATATAGGCATAAAAATAAAAAATTCTAGTGTAAAAATGTAGGGGTTTTTGAGGATATATGTTAAGATGTTTTTTTGCGGTATTTGTAAGCAGATAGTTTTCACTATGCCCTTTCGGATTAAGTGTGGCTAGTGCGTTAGGGATGGATGCCCGTTAGGGTTTGGACTTGGGGCTTGCCCCGAGGCTGAACGGACGAGTGCCGGAGCATTTTTTTAACGATTTGTCATAACAAACAGTTTTTGGGCTGTGTGGGAATTTGTAGAATTTGTTATGGCGAGAGGCCTTGAGTCTCGAGGTCATTTTTTTTGTCATTACGAGCGTAGCGAAGTAATCCAAAAACAAGTGTAGCTTGCGACGAGATTGCCGCGCCGTGCATTCAGCACGTCTCGCAATGACAAGAACTGCGTGACAAGTGTACAAACAACTTGTTATGGCGAGAGGCCTTGAGTCTCGAGGTCATTTTTTTGTCATTACGAGCGTAGCAAAGTAATCCAAAAACAAGTGTAGGTTGCGACGAGATTGCCGCGCCGTTTATT
>JAEIGA010016981.1_pt1 | contig 11079 bp, 17 predicted proteins | sample 9270691 | NCBI WGS metagenome assembly JAEIGA01 (sample SAMN17057246, study PRJNA624740) | gut metagenome | biome: biome; isolation source: fecal sample | host: Bos grunniens | place: China: Xizang | collected 2019 | reverse complement strand
ATTATGTGTTCTGTGTGCCTATAATAAGAGATAGCCGAGTGTAAAATATTTTTATTTATTATACATAGTTAGAATTAAACTATGTTTTTATTTCATAATGATTATAGTTATCATTGTCTTTATCTTTTCTTATGATATTGTATAGGGCATATAAGATTAATATAGAGAATACTATTAGTATAGTGTATGACATAATGTTTATAATATAATATAGAAAAAATAGAACAAAGTATTTTATCAAGTCTACCATTGTAGTATAGAGTAAGTAATTCCAATGCCTACTACTGGTGATATATTATTATCTTTTATATTATATCCTACACTAACACTAGGTCCTACACTCCATCTCTTCTTCTTAGGTTTAGGTACTGTATATCCTTGTATCTCGTTATATCTTATATAAGGATTGTCACTTGTTATATATACTTTATTGTTCTTGTCTATTGCTACTGTATAGTCTGCATGCACTATATCTTTGTTTATTCTCATTTGTAGAGAGTCTTTACTATACTCTATATTACCTGTCAACTCTCTATATCTATCAGTGAAGTCAAACACATGATAGAATCCTTTATATATAGTATCATGTTGTATAGTGTATGTAGTATCATGTAGCTCATGTACAATATCAGTATTTATATATACAATATCTTTTACTTTATTCTTTATCTTAAGGTTCTCTATTTGTTTATATAAGTCTTCATTAAGTATCTTCAATGTCTTAAGGTCAGACTCATAAGCTAACTTAGTAGCTACTAAGTCTCCATTCTTAGCTTTGTAGTACTCTATTGTGTCATTAAGAATGTTGATATTGTCTATATATTCACGCTTTATAGATGAACATTGCTTTATGGATATACTTAAGCAAATTATTAGAAGAACGCATAAAAACGTTCCTAGGATTGTCTTTTTCATAATAGTATTTGTTATTCAGTTTATTTGTTTCGCGCTTCCTGTGGGCTTCCTAGATATGCCTGTCGCAATTTTTCGTCATACTTTACTATTTCTCCTATAGTAACCATGTCTTTATTCTCATTGTTCATTATCTCATGGGCCATCTTATGGTGTGACAGACAAAGCGACATCAAGTTGTTGTAGTCAAGCAAAAGCTTATATTTCTCAAACTCATCAACTCCACTTGAAAATCTTCTTATATGATGGATATGCTCTGCAGGAACTGCTCTTCCTTCTGCTTCACAAACTTCACAGATTGGTTGATGTGAAATTTTCAACTCTCGCAAGAATTTCCACTTGCTATCTTGATAGTATTTGCCCCATTTATAGCGATTGTCTCTTGATCTTCTCTTCTGGTATTCTTCCTTCTTTTTCTCATAGTGCTTAGTTATGTTGGAGCGAATAGTCTCTATCTTACTCATATTCTCTACGCATTCTCTCAAATTCTTTAGTTGTACGTGTCTCTAGGACTTTATCTGTAGAGAGGATAGCATATTCCATCTCTAAGCGGTCTAATGCTTGTTTTCCATGCATTTGTAATATGAATTCTTTATATAATTCATTTAGTTCTTCTAGTTGTTTCTGGTTGCGTCTTTTGTCTTTAGCCATATAATTTATCATCTAATATATTTCGTGTTCCCTGTGGGCTTCCTAGCACAGTCAGGCGCTGAATTCCTTGCCACAGAACGGACAAGTTATCACATGATTTGCCCATTCTTGGTATTCTCTTCTAAATCTGTCTATAGGAAAGCTAGGACAAGCTTTTTGGGCATACTCATTGTGGCAGTGTACTTGTTTCAATGTCAATCCATATCTGTTCATTAGTTTCTGCACTAGCTTGAACATTGATATTTTCTGCTCTTTAGTACGTGTGTCTTTAGTATTCATGCTCTTGTCACAACCACCAACATAGCATATTCCAACAGAGTGTGAGTTGTAGTTAGTGCAATGTGCTCCTACCATCCTTTCATCCCTGCCACTCTCTATCGTACCATCTAAGTCAATCACGTAGTGGTAGCCTATGTCTTCCCAGTGATTGCCTTCAACATGCCAATGCTTGATATCTTTTGCTTTTATATCTCTTCCTTCTGGTGTAGCACTGCAATGCAATATTATCATATCAGTCTTAGTTCGTGTTTTCATTTATTGTCAGTTATATTTATATAAAAATAGTCTTAGATATCTAAGTCTATTTATAAAAATATAGATAGAAATTTATATTGCATTTCTATCTACATTTTATATTGGTATACTTTTTTGGAATTAGATATCTTCTTTAAAAGAGAATTTAAAGGCAAAAAAGTATACTAATCATATAACTAATTAAAATACAACTAGTTATACGTTTCTAAGTCATTAATTAACAACATCACGTCTTTATGGATATTCATACTGGTATTTGATCTATTTTTATCTATTTCAAACCAAAATTCGGGTAATTCTATTGACCATTCTGAATTATATATTTGACCACTTAGAGTATCAATATTATAAATTATTTCTATGAATTTTCTTATACTATATTTAAGTTCTTTTTGGTATTTGGTATAATCAATATATTTAGGAGCATTAACTATTTTATTATATTGTACAGATATTTCATCTACAACTTCATCAATTTTCATTCCAATCATTTTATCAACATTTTCTTTTGTAAAATTAATTAATCTACTAATATTACCTAGATTATAATGTTTCATTATTCTTATTAGTTGTTTTATTTTTTGTATTCTAGATGTTCTAATATCATATACTATACATTTCATTTCGGATAATCTTTTTTCTTCTCTTTCTAGTTTTTCTTGTGCTGTTTTTAATCTTATTTTCTTATTTTTATCACTATCAAGTTTACTCAACCAATGTTCAATAGATTTTTTAGCAGTATTTATCTTAGTCAAACATCTTTCATATTCTCTTTTATTGTTGTTGACATATCCATCATATTCATTAATAAAACTTCTTAATAGATTTTTAATACAATCTATAGTTAATTTATTATACCAACAATACATAGCAAATCTATGAAATGATATATATGGTTCTTTGTTAATTACTTCACCATAAAAATTCATTTCTAATTTACCTTGTATAAAATAATATTCACTTAAATAATCTATCCATTGTAGTAGTTTTTTACCTTGTTCTTGATTGATTTTATATTCTATTTCATTCAGTTTATTTTTTTCATCAACATTAAATTTAGTTTTATTATTTATTTCTTCTTCTGTAATATTAAATGAATATTCATGAAGTTCTTTTATATTATTCATGATATTAGTATAATATTTTTGTAAACTATACACATACCATGATAAATATAAAGATGTTCTATCATAATAAAGCTCATTCATTTCAAACATATTTTCTTTAATAATACCAGGATAAGCATCTAAAGTACGTTTAAGAATACTGTCCCAATTTTCCCAACCACGATAGTTAAGTTCTCTTTTAGTACACTCTATAACTGTTTCAATTTCTTCTTCGCTTGGTATTTTAATCAACTTAAATGATCTTCCTTCAATATCTAGATTATCATTCTTCATAATCCATAATACTGTTATATTAGTATTCCTAAACCTACATGCATATTGTTCAATTTGGTATGCAGTCCATTCTTTACCAAAAAATATAATACATGCAGGTTCTCTATTGTTTATACTTACACCGACACTAAGATAAGTCGTACAAAAAACAATATTATTATTCATATTACCTTCTTGACTTATCACTTTATTGATAACTTCGTTTCTATAATCTCTTTTATAAATATTAAAATCTTCATCACATACACTATATCCATTTAATGCACTTACTTTAGATATTATCTTTTCAATCTTCTTATCACCTTTATTTGTTGGTATTAATATCTTATATCCTTTATCCCTATACTCATTGATTTTATTAGCGATGAAATTTTCAAGTATAAATCCTGTTTTCTTCTCATTTCCTTCCTCATCTATCATTTCAGTATTATACTTATATAAGTATAACTCTTTATTATATCTATGTTTTCTTTTGACTTTAATATATTTTATGTCTAAATCACAACAACTTCCAAATAATTCTTTTTCTTTCAATGGTGTACCCGTCATTAAGAATACTTTAACACCAAGTTTAGCTATGCTTATAATCTTGTTAACTAGATTATACATCACTTCAGAACGAAATTCACAATCACTAAATATTGTATGGGATTCGTCTATAAAAAGGTATTCAATTTTTTTATCTATGAATATATTATTGTCTATATTTATTAATTTATTATAAGATGAAGCAATCTTGTTTTTATATAATGTGAACTCTTTTTCATTGAATTGTATATCATCATATAAACATTGAAATCTATCACTTAAACCTTCAAAATTATTCTTTATGACAGGATTATATGGTTCAGCCATCCACAAACTATTAGATAGTTTCTTAATACTTGTTGTTTTACCACTAGCAACAGGACTATCAATTATTGTAATATCACCACTATTTTTTATAATATCTGGCATAACATCACTTAAATAATCAATATGCATTTCGTCCATATCATAAAATTTATCATATTTAGGTTTCTCACTCAATATTTGAAGTTTTATTAGAACATCAATAAACCAATCTTTAACTTCAAATGGTTCTTCATTATTTATCAATTGTTTGATATGATTATGCGCAGCAGTCTTGTCATGCCCGCTTTTCCAATAAGTATCATAGACATTCAATGCAATATCTTCTGTATCTTGTTTGTTGAAAAAACACTTAAGTGTCTTGACTAACATGAATCTATATACATTGTTGAAATAAGGAACACCATCTATATATAATGGCTTGTATTTATTAATATTATATTTTGTTGTATATATTACTTTGTCAATCTTTGATTTATTTATATCAACTACACGAGCATTTATGATATTTCTATTGAATTGATCCATCACTTGATTTACAATAAAAATATCACAATTTCTTTTCATTACTAAAAGATATTCATCATCAGTATCATAATTATTTAACGACAAAGTATTTTCTTCATCGAAATTATTATTTATATAGAATTTCTTCCCGCCTATAAAGAATTTTTGATATGGATATATATTATGTCCATCACACATTTTCTTAATCTCATTCACATTATGATCTTTAAATAAACCTAATAGCTCACTATATATATCATTATATATTTGTATATAAGTTGCCATATATTCAGTTTCTGAATTCCATCTTGACTTTATTTGACCAAGTACATGCCAACCATGACCACCTCCACTAATACTAATACCAATAAACCATTTATATTTTGACAATAGTAATGCTAAATCATCTAATCTATTATATATAACAGTATCAGTCCACCAACTACAAACTTCATTATTATTATGTTTAGGACTATCAATATCCATAAAACAACATCCTTCCCAATTATCATAATATCTCATATTTAAGATATCATCTTTTGTCATGAATATACCAGACGATTGTCCTTGTATAAATGGTAAATGTCCCTTGTCTTTATATTTAATATTTTTCTCTGTCTTTTTATTGATTAACATATTAAGATTAATGACTTCACCAGTTTCACCTGTTTTAGTATATTGTCCTTTCTCAAAATAACTTATGTTCATTTCTTATTCAAGAATATATTTAATATTGTTGTAAAATCACTATTACTATTGACAGTATTAAGAATCACAATTGCCGGCATCCTTATATATACATGCCCATTTTTACACACATAATTCCATGAACGGTATAGATTTTTAGAATCAAATTGTAATCTAAACATTTTATATTTTTTTCTTATCTCATTAAAATTAACTATACCAATTTGTTTATTGAATTCATCTGTATCATTTACATTATACAAATCATCTCTATCAATATTTATTAACATATTATCATCTTTTATAACCAAATATTTATTATCTTCGTCATATATAATACTCTTATCACCAATATTACTTAATATGATATTTTCATTAAGACTAGTCAGTTCATCTAAATTTACATTAATATCTTGAATGTTCTCTTTAGCAAATATAAACTCTATTTTTTCTTTCTCTTTAATAATATTATCTAAACTTGTTATTGTATTATTAATGGAGTTGATAGTTTGGTTTATTTTCTTTAATTCATCTTTATAATAAGATAAATCATTTTCTCTCTTTTTATCTAACCAATCATTATTAAATTCACTTTTAAGAGTATTTATAGTGGACAAAATAGACTCTCTATATTTTTCATGCATTTTCCGTCTATTTTCTAATTCAATTTTTTTATTTTTCTCTTTCATAATAGTTTTCATTTAAAATATTTTTAATTTGTTCATCTGTTAATTTTAGTTCGGCTTTAGCATAATCTTCCTCAACTCACACCATTCCATACCATTCATTTTGTATATACAGCATGTTCTTGCAAATTTTTCTTCTTGTTCTGTCATAATCTTTAATTTATTTATTTACAAAAAAAAACTACCTAAACTTTTGTGTGCTCTACTCCACATCAGTTTAGGTAGTTCAAATTAGTTATAACTTTATATGTCTTCTTGATGTCTATGTAGAGCTAACATCTAATTTAATATAGCCAAAACGAGAAGAGGGATTTAATGAAATGTTGAAACATTCATGTTTTCAATAAACCCTCTTCTCTATTCTATTCGTAATATTCGTATTCTTCTTTATCTTTTTCTATCTCTTCATCAACACAGTTCATGATCTTAGCCATTATCTCTGCTCTTTTTACTTCACTAATACCACACTTAGCCATTATTTTGACAAAAACGATAGTGTCGAGCAATGTATGTGCATCAAAATAATGCACTAAATCGTGCCTAATAAAGATAATCTGATGATCAAAGTATAATACTTCAATTTCTTCATCTTCTGTCTTAAAAATTTCAATTAATTCTTTCATGTTCTTTTTCCAATATTTTTTGTATGTCTTTATTGTTTTGTTTGTCGTTTATTAACCATTGGCATTCACCATTTCTAACTCTCCAATATCTGAGCCAACCATTGTGAACACACGACCGCTGAAACTTATTCATTGAATCGTAATCACGCCAAATTTCGCTTTTCTTTCTTTTTCTATTCTTCATACCTATATTTAATAATAATAAAATTTTGAAAATTTTATATTTTCAATAATATTTTTCTACTATTAATATATGAAGAAAGAACAGAAAATTTTGAAATTTCACCCTAAATATTCGTTGATTTTTAGTTTTCTTGTGATTTTCATTCCTTCTGGTAGGCTACGCTTTCCATTAATTAGTAAGTTTATATATGACTTTGACAACCCTAGAGCATTAGCAATATCCTCTTGTGTCTTATATTCATATATTTTACCATCATATGATATTTCCCAATATTTACCTTTGATTTCTTTCATAGTTTTATTCTCCTTTATTATATTTATTTCTATTACACTAGCGTTTCATAGAAACTTAGTTTTATTTATAATTTGTTGTCTTAACCATTCTGCACCTTCAAGAAATCCAATTCCATAAGCTGAATTTACACCTCTTGATACTTTAGAATTTACAAGTTTTCCAAAACCAAATCCTTGCTCATGCTCTTTAGCCGCGTTTATAATTTCTTCATCTGTTATGTAGTTCATCATTTAAAGTTCAATTTCATCAAGAATATTTATTTCAGATCCAGGAGCCATCAAGTAAGCTCGACCATCCTTAACTTCAATATCAGTATATCTTGCATATGTGAAGTTATCTTCACTAGATCCAAATGTCACACGTGCAACTTCATAAGGATTTCCAAAGAAGTCTTTATCAGTTTCAAATTCACCAACCTTAACAATAAGAATCTCATTGTTGTTGTAGTTGTATCTCTTTCCTACCAAGTTTGTTATTTTTTCCATAATTATTTGGTTTTATTTATCTCTTTACATATATAAAATAGTAATAAGTTTACATAAATTCAAAAAATACACTAATTATTATAAAAAAAAATGGGTAATTTTTCAATTACCCGTATTAATGAATATAAATTTGTTCTTTGAAGTTATTTTGTAAGTAACTCGATTCTGGCCAACATCTTCAATTAATTGTATTAGATCTTGATATTTTGATATATTGACGAGGATTGGATTTTTTAATTCTTTGTTGTTACAATTGATGTAGGCGTAAGGATGAGGGTACATTTTTGCCTCTCTATACAACTTCATTAAACTTCTTTTTTCTTTTCTTTCCATAATTTTTAAATTTTAAATTTATAATAAAAATAATATCACAAACTTAATATAGGTTGGAGAAGAAAAAAATTTAGAAAAATGGCTATATTTTTTTAATGGCGACCGTATACAGAAGAAGAACTTAAGAAATTAAATAATTAAATCATAAAAAACTATATTAAATAATGAATCAATCTACACTAAATAGACTTATCTCAATAAATAGACAAGTTTGTTCTATAATAGATAAGTCTAAGACAAATATAGATATTGATTGTAAAGAACAAGTGACTATTTTATTTGATGTAATAAGAGAATTTATTGAGCACACAATACAACTTAAACGTAAGAAAATTGACTTCATCACCGAAAACTATAACTTAATACGACACAAATCAAAACGTGATGAAATGTCTATATATGTAACTGAGATACAAGAGCTCAATCAATTACTAACTGAAATCAGCAAGGTGTTTAATCGGGTGATTGAATTATCAAAATAATGAAATTTTGAAAATTTCATATTTTCAATAGATTTTTTTTTGTAAGGCCGTGTAAGCAAATTCTTTTCCATAGTTCTTTCTCTTTACGTTTCTATTATATATTTTCTAGCTTACACGGCCTTTTGTTTTTCATTTCTTTTCAAATCTACCAGTAACTTTATTTTTCTTAGTAGTCTTATTGATTGAGTGTATATAATCTACTGTCCCATCTCCATTATCCCGATAGATTTTCATAAACTGATTCTTGGCCACATACATATATTGTGATCTTGTAGATATTACAGGAACGTTGAATTCAAATCTTATGTGTTTCTTCTCAGGCTCTTCTTCATCTTTGGTTATAATCATCTTACTGATGTATTTACGAACAAACTCTTGACGTGTCTCAAAATCTTCAATGTCATCTACATTTATTGATTGTGGGTGCATTATGTCTTTTTGAGTCTCTTCAAGAATATTCGTCAATGACTCAATCTCTGTATCTATTTTATTCTTCTTGTCATTATACATCTTCTCTTCATGCTTAAGCTCATCAAACTTCTTGTTGTATATTCCTTCATCAATACGATTGTTCATATATAATCCAATTAGCTTTTCCATCTTCTGCTTGATTTCTCCCAATACTTCATCATATTGGCTCTTCAAGACCTTCTTACTATCCAACAAGCTATTCATTTCTTGGATTTTGTTATTGTGGTTGATTGATGAGTTGATGTTGACAAGACAGCGAGTCTCTTCCCACATAATCCAATCGGCTGCATCAATATTGATTTGAAGACTGTGCAGTTTGTCAGTCCCACAACAATATGCTTTTACATTACCACCACTTCCAGTCATCATTCTCCCACAATGTCCACAATAAATTTTGCCACGACATAACAGATCACGCTTGCAATTGTATCTTGCCTTGCATCGTGCCTGGCTCATTTTCTCATGTACCTTGTTCCACATCTCTTCGGTCACAAGTGGAGGATAGCACCAATTACCACGAGCATATACATCAATCTCAAAGAAATGACGTATCTTGTGTTGTGCTTTCTTGTATTCCATCATTGGGAATATCTCTGGGTACTTACTACTTATATATAAATATGTCTCATGTAAAGAAGAGTCTGTGTTGATATAGTGATTGTATATATCAACAATGATTGGGCCATTAGTTGGATGTGGCACACATTTCTTTTCTTTGTTCTTGATGTACCCAAATATTGTTGCTCCACCAAACTTCTGTCCATGTTCCCTCAGTTTATTCTTTGCTCTGGCAAATCGTTCTTTACGGATATATCCTTCTGACTCTGCTAGGGAAGAAAATATCGAAAAAATTAAATTAGCAGATTGTGAGAAATTCCCTTCTTCATCTAATAATCTTATTTCTGGTTTTATACATATAAGTTGGATTTTATGTTCTAATAAATAGTCTCTGACTTTATATAATACATCAGGTCTACGAGCTATTCTTGAAATTTCAAATACAATAACACACTTGATAGATGGAATTTCTTCAACTAATCTAAATAATTGTTGTATTCCTATTCTATTATCTATGTCATTTAAAACAGCACTTTCTGTTTGTTCTATTAGTTTAATTTCACTATCATTATATCCTTCTTTATGAGCATATTGATATAAGATAGCATTTTGTGATTCAAGACTTTGTGAACTTGTTGAAACTCTTGAGAAAATTACACATTTTAAATTTGAATTAATCATCATTTCAGACTATTTTAAATTAAATATATTATTCAAAATATGATAAACAAAAGGAAAAAAAGTTGTTTTTGTAAAGATGATATTTCATTAATTGAAAATTATGAAAAAGCATTAAACGATAGTGAAAATATATATGACATACATCACCGTTTAGAAATTGACTTAAATGTATCAAGACAATATTTAATTGATCATGATCTTTATTATAATCGTCCTGCATCTGAATTAATATTTTTAACACATTCTGAACACCAAAAATTACACAAGAAAGAAGTACATCATTCTGTTGAAATAAGACAGAAGATGAGTGAAGCTCATAAGGGAAAAAAATTGTCTAATGAACATTGTGATCATATTAAAGGTGGAATAAGTAAATATTACGAAGATCATGATGGATATTGGAAAAACAAAAAACTATCAAATGAAACAAAACAAAAAATGTCTGATTCACACAAGGGAAAATGCCCACAGAATTTAAAAGCAATTCATGAATACCAAAAACTTTATGGAAGTCCGGTAAAAGGTAAACATCGTGTGTACGATGAAAATGGAAAATACCATTATGAATAATAATTTTGCCCATCTTTACGTTATTTATTTAAGATGAATAATTGGTTTGATGTGGCAAAAGTAATAAAATTCCATGAAACTGGAAAATAAAGTTCAAATTATTATGAAGATTTTAACAATATTTTCCATAAATTTTGAACTTTACATGGATTTGTACTATTTTTAATAT